>Ga0207791_1000426_pt1 | contig 10898 bp, 5 predicted proteins | sample HigsolmetaGSP16D_FD_184844 | JGI IMG/M metagenome (GOLD analysis project Ga0207791, IMG submission 184844) | High solid enriched microbial communities from the Joint BioEnergy Institute, USA - SP1-6-D (SPAdes) | ecosystem: Engineered > Bioreactor > SSF (Solid state fermentation) > Aerobic >...
TACGTGGATCTGGAAGCCGGCCATGGCAGCGGACCGGCGCGGGATCTGGTCCTTTTGCGCACAGACCTTCACGCCTTGCGTGACGGCAGGCTGGACGACCTCGATCCGGACGGCGCGGCATCCAGGCTGCTCATCGGTGCCGAAGAAGCGGTGCTGTCGCAGCAATTGCTCAACGATATCGCCAAAAAGTACAACTACCTGGAATTCACCGCGCAAACCGCACAGCGTATCGGGCAGATGTTCCATCTTGGCGTAATGGGTAGCGCCGCATCCTCGGTGATCAACAAACTCGTTGCGGCCCCCCAGGGTGGCACCCGCTTCGTCCCTCTCCCGGAGAATCTGGGAATCTCGGCGCTATCGGCGGGTATGGCAGCCATTGGTGCACTGAACCAGCACACCGCCATCTGCATCAAGAACAACCGTCGCGAGGGAAGCACCGACATCGGGCTGCTCGAACAGGTCAGCCGCGGAGTCTTGGGCGCCAAGCATGAAGTAATGGCCCAGCGCCGTGCCACCAGGGCCAGCAAGGCAATCAACGCCTTTTTGGAAGACAACGATGTAGACACGCTGCTGGACACGGCCAGAGCGTTGGCTGCACCGGCGGCAAGCACCCTATCCACCCCGACACAATGGTGGTCGCCCTTGACATTCCCAACGGGACAATTGAGCCCGGAGCAGGGCTACTACACGCCCAGTCTCCAAAGCCCATTGGAGCAGTGGCCGACGAAGCGCGGTCGGGATGAAGCGACCATCGCGTTGTCTCCGCGGGCGGCAAGCTCCTCACCCAGCCCGTCACAGTGGTCGTCCTGGACATCGCCAGGGTCACCACTGCGCCCGCAGCCCCCCCTGACGCCCAGTCGCCCGAGCCGATTGGAACTGCGGCCGATACGCAGCGGGATAACGACGTCCAAGCGCGCTCGCGATGGCCGCGAGGAAATCGCGTTGTCTCCGTGGGCGGCAGACACGTCATCCAACCCGGCACAGTGGTGGTCGCCGTGGAGATCTCCAGCGCCACACCGACTGGCCGAGCAATCCCCCAGGCCCAATCACTCGATACGACCGGAACACGGGCCGATGAGCAGCGCGATGACACCGCCCGAGCAGGCTCAAAGCGAGGCGTCAACCACGTTGTCTCCGCACGCGGGGAGCACCTCATCCAGCCCGACACAGCGGTGGCCTTGGAGATCGGCACAACTGCCTCCGGAGTCGCCCTCCACGCCCAGTCTCGGAAGCCGGTTGCAACAGGGATCGACAAGCAGAGGGGTAACGCGGTCCGAGCCCGCTCGGGATGAGGCGGAAATCCCGTTGTCCCCGCCGGAAGCGAGTAGCTCCTCCAGCCCGACACCGCACTCACCTTGGAGATCCCCAGCGGCGCAACTGCCCCCGGAGCAACCCGCCACACCCAGTGGCCCGAACCGATCGGAGCAGGGGCCGACGAGCAGCGGGACAACACGATCCGAGCGCACTCAGGATGACGCAGCCAGAACGTTCGCTCCAAGGGCGGCAAGCACCTCGTCCCGCCAGGCACCGCGGTCGCCGTCCACATCCACGGCGACACGACGGCCACCGGAGTCGCCCTCCACGCCCAATCTCCGGAGCCAGTCGCAACAGACGCAGATGAACAGCGGCATCACGCGGTCCAAGAGCGCTCTGGAGTTGCACGGCGAACTCCAGAAGTTCATCCGCAAACCCGGCAAGAATGCCAACGACCTGGTCGGCGGTTAAAAGCACGGCAGGTTGCAGGGTCCAAGCACCCTGCAATCTGCCACAGGACCAGCTCCCGGCAGGCGGGACGATGCGGTTAATCAACCGAGTGCGGGCAAACTGCTTCTGCCGATAGGCAGGCAGTGGAACGCGCGATACGGGCTCTGTCGACAATGATGCTGAGCACGAGCCTTTAGCGCAGCGCAGGTGCGCGGTGGACCGCGCGCCTGTCAAGCCGCGAAGCGATTGGTTGCGCCAAACCTCACCAGTCGATGCACCAGCCTGCACATGCGCAACAGTCCAAGAGCACACGCTTGCGGCGAGCGTTCGCGCGTGACATGACACGGGCACATGACAGGGCATTGGCATGATGCTGAGCGCCACGCATGCTTTGCGTCCGGATGCCTGATCGGCAAGAATCGCAACCACTTTTTTGCTGGCGTGCCTTCATGCCTGTGCGCACCGTTGCTTCCGCCTGCCTGCTCACTGTGTTGTTTCCCGCCGTCGTCAACGCTGCCTACCGCAGCCCGCAACAGATTCTGGACACCTCTCCAGACAGTGCGTGGCGCGTGCTCGACCCGAACCGCACCCTCTACATGGAGCTGGATGCCGGACGGGTCATTATCGAGCTGGCCCCGCAATTTGCGCCACAACACGTCGGTAACATACGTGCGCTGGCGCACGCGCGATTCTGGGACGGGCTGAGCATCTATCGCTCGCAGGACAATTTCGTGGTGCAGTTCGGCGACCCGGATAACCAGACGCAGGCCAAGGCCAAATCGCTGGGCTCGGCCAAGACGCATCTGCCGGCCGAATTCGAACGTCCAGCACAGGGCCTGGATTTCCAGCGCCTGCCCGATAGCGATGGCTGGGCACCGCAAGTGGGCTTTGTGGACGGCTTCCCGGTTGGCCGCGACACTACCGTCGGCAAGACCTGGCTGGCGCATTGCTACGGCACCCTGGGCGCGGCTCGCAACGATGAGGAAGACAGCAGCATCGGCGACGAGCTGTACGTGGTCATTGGACAAGCGCCGCGTCAATTGGATCGCAATATCACCGTGGTCGGGCGTGTAGTCCAAGGTATGGAATTGCTCAGTGTCACGCCGCGCGGACCCGACCCGATGGGCTTTTACGAAGACCCCGCGCAACGCGCGCCGATCCGCGCGATTCGGCTGGCCAGCGACGTGCCTGCGCCCGAGCGCACACCGCTACAGTTGCTGCGTCCCGACAGCCAGACCTTCCGCGATGTCGTCCAGGCGCGCCGCAATCGCCAGGACAATTTTTACAAGCATCCGGCCGGACATATCGACCTGTGTAATGTGCCGCTGCCAGTGCGGACACCGCCTGCAGGTTGAATCGGGAATCGGAAAAGGAAACGCGCGGCTATCCACGCGTACCACCCGTATCGAGCCGTTTTCAGGTCAGCGTGGACGGCGCGCGCAGAGCCGGGAAAGGGATGAGCGAGTACCGGGCCGACCGTGTGGCGGCGAGCGCATTGGTTTTGTTGGCTGCTCTGACCCTATGGTGGATGCGAATACGCACACAGATGCCTATGCTGGCGGTTCACATCTCACCAGGACTCACGATGCGTCGACGTCTGCTTGTCTTCGCCCTGTTCGCTGGCCTCAGCGCCTGCCAGCAACAGCCCCAATCGCCGTCTGCCAGCCCCACCACGCCTGCCGCACCGCAAGTGCAGACACCGGATGCACGCTTTGACGCGTTGTCCAAACAGGCGCTGGACACCTGGATGCAGCTGTCGCCGGTAACCGCCACCCAGGCCGGCGACCACCGCTTCGATACGCAGATCGATGACCTGAGCGCGCCTGGTCGTCAGCGCAGCCTGGAGGCGGGCAAGAAGCTGCTGGCCATGCTGGATGCGATCGACGTGTCCAAGCTCTCGCGCCAGAACCAGGTGGATGCGGCAATTATGCGCAACCAGCTGCAATCGGACATCTGGACCACCGACGTGCTGCAACGCTGGGCCTGGGACCCGCAGGTCTACAACAATCTGGCCGGCAGCGCGCTGTACAGCCTGATGGCTCGCGAATTCGCACCGCTACCCGAGCGCCTTGCTGCGGCAACCCAGCGCATGGAAAAGATCCCGCGCCTGTTTGCGCAGGCGCGCGAGAACCTGGACCCGGCGCGCGTGCCGAAGATTCACGCTGAGACGGTCGCCAAGCAGAACTCAGGCATCCTGAGCATCGTCGATCACTTGATCGCGCCCAATATCGGCCAGTTGGGCCCGATCGAAGCAGCGCGCGCGCAGGCGGCGATCGACAATCTGCGCAAGGCGGTGGCCGAGCAGCAGACCTGGCTGGACACCGTGCTGGTGCCCAATGCCCAGGGCGACTTTCGCATCGGCGCGGAAAAATACGATCAGAAGCTGAAATTCGCGCTGCTGTCGTCGCTGTCGCGTGCCGACATCAAACAGCGCGCCGAATCCGAGCTCAAACGCGTGCGCAGGGAGATGTATGACATCGCGCGCACCCTGCTCAAGGACAAACCAAGGGCTCCCAAGTTGCCCGCAGCGCCCAGCGACGACCAGCAACAGGCTGCGATCGAAGCGGCACTGGAACTGGCGTATGCCGACAAGCCAGCGCGCGAGAAGGTGGTGGACGCGGCCAAGGCGGCGCTGGCGCAATCGACGCAATTCGTCCGTCAGAAAGAGTTGATGACGCTGCCGGATTCGCCGGTGGACATCATCGTGATGCCGCAATTCCAGCGTGGAGTGGCAGTGGCCTATTGCGATTCGCCTGGCCCGCTCGACAAGCATCTGAAGACGTTCTACGCGGTATCGCCGATCCCGGACGACTGGAACGACAAGCAGGCCGATTCGTTCCTGCGCGAATACAACACCCGCATGATCCAGCTGCTCAGCATCCATGAGGGCACGCCCGGGCATTACCTGGAAGGCTGGCACTCGGCCAAATTCCCCTCCACGCTGCGCGCGGTACTGCGTTCGGGCCTGTTCGCCGAAGGCTGGGCGGTGTATACCGAGCGCATGATGCAGGAACAGGGGTATCTGGATAACGACCCGTTGTTCCATCTGGTGCAATTGAAGTTCTACTTGCGCAGCATCGCCAATGCCATCCTCGACCAGGGCGTGCATGTGGACGGCTGGGATCGCGACAAGGCGATGCACCTGATGACCCACGACACCTTCCAGCAGGAAAGCGAAGCCTCGGGCAAATGGGTGCGTGCGCAGTTGTCTTCCGCGCAGCTATCAACCTACTTTGTTGGCGTGCAGGAACATCTGGATACGCGCAAGGCGATGCAGGACAAGCTTGGCGACAGGTTCAACCTGAAGGTCTATCACGATACGATGCTGTCGTACGGCGCTCCGCCGGTACGTTTCGCACGTGAGTTGATGCTGGATCAGCCGATCGACTAAGAGCGCATGTCTGCCTGCACATGCTGCAGGCAGTCCGGAGCGGCGATGCTGGGCAACCGTGTCTGCTCATCGTCGCTGCCGCCGCTGCTCTCCGGGGCAGAGGCATTGGCACATACAATCCAGCCCACAGTCGCATAACGTCCACCGCTACGCTCGAATGCTTGGCGATGCGCACCATGGCGGGATGGCGTTGTCGGACCGACGCATGCAGACCCGGCCTAGGTACTGCGGCGCATGCGCAGACCGAACAGCAGGTCGTACAGGATCGGAATCAGGCCCAATGTCACCAGGGTGCCCAATGCCAACCCACCGATCATGGTAATCGCCATTCCGGTCCACAGCGGGCCTGCAAACAGCATCAGTGGTACCAGGCCGACAATGCAGGTGAGTTTGGTCATGACGATCGGACGCAGACGTTTGACCGCAGCAGCAACCACCGCCTCGCGACGTGGCAGACCATCGGCAAGTTCGGCCTCGATGCGTTCCAGCAGCAACACCGCGTTATTGACGATGATGCCCGCTAGCGCGAGTAAGCCGAACGTCGCCATGAAGCCAAACGGGTAGCCGGTGACGACCAGCGCCAGTGCCGCGCCGATCAACACGAACGGCACCGCCGACAGCACGATGAACACTTTGCGGAACGAGTTGAATTGCCAGACGAACAGCAACACGATCGCGCCCAGCGCATGCGGCATGTAGTGCAGCAAGGCGTGATTGGCTTCGGCCGAGTCCTCCAGCTCGCCGCCAATCTCCACGCGGTAACCAGGTGGCAGGTCGAGCGCGGCGATTGGCGCCGCCAGCCGTTCAACGATTTCGGTCGCGGTCAGGTACCGATTGCGTGCCGTCACGGTGATGGCACGGCTGAGATTGCGCCGCTGGATCACCGACGGCTCGCTGTCGCGCAGCACCGTGGCGATTGCCACCAACGGCACCGGCGCGCCGCCGGCCTGCGGGTACACCAGGGTATCGGCCAGATTGCCGTTGGCGGCGCGCTCTTGCGCGCTACCGCGCACGACAACCGGTACATCGGCGCCATCGTCGCGGATCGACGTGGCGTCCAAACCGCTGTAGCGCACCTGCAATGCCTGCGCGATGTCTTCGCTGCTTACACCGGCGCGGCGCGCCTTGAGCTGGTCGACCTGCACGACATAGCGCGGAATGCGCGCTTGCCAATCGTCCTGCACATCCACGGTGCCCGGCACTGCCCGCAGTGCCTTGGCGATGGCAGCGGCACTACGACGCAACACCGTCTCATCCGATCCCACAACGCGATACACCGCCATACCGGCTTCGGTGGCTCCCAGCGAGAAGCGTTTGGGCTCGGCGCGCAGCGCAGGGAAATGGCTGCGCACATGCGCGCGCACTCGTGCGATCACCGCCTCGACGTCGGTGCCAGGCCGCACGCTGACCGTGAAGTACGCCTGGTTGGGCGCAGGCAGCGGCGGATTCAGGCCCAGCACGATGCGCGGCCCGCCATCGGCGACGTACCCGATACTGTCCACCACCTCGGGGTTGGCACGGCGATCGCCCAACCAGCGACTGAGATCGCTCACGGCGCGTAGGGTTTGGCGTGCGTCGCTGCCCGCTTGCAAGGTCACCGGCATCTGGAATTGCAGGCGATCGGATTTGGGCAGAAAATCATAAGGAATCGACATCAGTACAGTGATGGCCACGGCCAGCATTCCCGCCATGCCAGCGATGAATAACGCCTTGTGCTGCAGCACGCGCTCGATGACACGACGGTAGCCGCAATAGAACCGAGAGTCCGTAGCGCCGCTGATCTTGGTGACATGCACCTTGGCGAAGTACATGCACAGCAGCGGTGTCACCGTGATGCTCAGCAGCCACGATCCCAGCAACGTTACACCGAGCACGGTGGCCAGCGAGCGCAGATATTCGTTGGTGCTGGTCTGTCCGAAGAAGAACGGCGAGAACGCCAGCACGATGACCAACGAGGAGGTCAGCAACGGCGTGGCCAACGTGCGCCCCGCATCGATGCAGGCCTGACGTCGTTCCTCGCCAGCGACCAGACGACGCTCGATGTCTTCAGCAATGACAATGCCGTTGTCCACCAACAATCCCAGCGCCAGAATAATCGCGGCAATCGAGACCGTCTGTAGTTCAACGTTCAGCACGCGCATGAAAATCAGCGAGGCAAAGATGGTCAACGGCACAATCGCACCGACGATCAGGCCGGTGCGCCAGCCCAGAAACAGCATGACCACCGCCATGACGATGACGATGGTCTCGGCCATGACGTGATGCATCTTGCCCATCTCACGCTCGACCACATCGGCCTGGAAGCTCACCACGTGCTGGGTGAACCCGGCAGGCAGCTCACGCGCGGTGTCGTGGAGCTTGGCACGCAACGCCTTGCCGACGTCGGCGATATTGCTGCCGGGCTGCATCGATACCGACACCACCACCGCCGGCTGGCCCTGATAAATCGCCGCGCTTTGCGGCGGATCGGTCGGCATCACCTGCACCTGCGCCAACTCGCCCAAGGCCACCTCGCGCGCGCCGCCAGCCGGTGCGCCTGGCACACTCAGCAAAACACTGCGTAGTTGTTCCGGCGTACGGATCTGGCCGGATGTGGCCACGGTCAGCGCCAATCCGGACACCGCCACCTGCGCACCGGAGCCCACCACATTCTGCGCGCGCAACTGCGCCATCGCGCTGGACGGGGTCAACCCGCTCGCCAGCAGACGTGCGCGATCAAACGAGACATACACACGTTCGTCCTGCAGGCCGTACAACCTCACCTGCTCCACGCCGGGCAAGCCGTACAGTTGCTCGCGCATGCGCCGCAGCGGGGCACGCATCTCACTCATTGAAAAGCCCGGTGCGGTGACCGCGATCGACGCCACCGACACCCGCCCGAAATCGTCGTCGACGAACGGCCCGAACGTGCCTGCAGGCAATTGCGCACCAGCCTGCGCGGCCTTGGCGCGCACCTGCTGCCAGAGCGCGGGCAGATCCTGTACATCGTCGTCAGCGGTCAGCTGCACGATCGCGCTGCCCGGGCGCACCGTGGTGACGATGCGCTTGATGCCGGCCAGCTCGCGCAACTGTTCTTCAACCGGGCGGGCCAACAGGTTTTCCACCTGCTCGCTGGGCATGCCGGGATACGCCACCGACACCAGGGTGTCGCGCACGGTCACCGACGGCTCTTCCTGCGAGGGGAAGCCGACAAACGCCACGATGCCGCCGATCAAAATCATCGCTGCCGCGAACAACGTCAACCGGCTTGAGCTCATCGCCACCTGTGTCAACTTCATGGCACGCGCGCTCCGCTCAGCTGGGTATGTGGCTGAAATGGGATGACCGGCTGGCCACTGACCAGAAAGCCCGCCCCTGCGCTGACCACCTGCTCGCCTGCACGCAGCCCACGCAGAATCTCGATGCGCTCACCCACAATGGCCCCCAGCTCCACCGCGCGTTCGACGACGGTACGCTGTGCCGGCTGGTAAACGAACACGCTGGCCTGTTGTCGGTTGCGCCTGGGCACTACCGCCGACAACGGCACGCTGGGAGTGGGCGCATCACGTGTGGGGAGTGTCAGCATCACAGCCTTGCCGCTGCGTAGCCCAGGCGCGGCGGTGAGCGGCTCCAGCAACGCCATCACCGTTGCGGCATTGTCCAGGCGGCTGGAAAGACTGCGCAGACGCAGTTCGATCGGCGCGTCACCTGCATCCACCACGCGGGCGTGTACGCTTTGCCCCGGCATCAGAGCGCTGCTGGCAACCGCCGGTAACGTGGCGACCAGTTGCAGATGGCCCTGCCCTTCCAACTGCAACACCGTCTGCCCCGCTGCCACGTCGGCCTGCGGTTGTTGCAGACGCGCCACCACACTGCCATCGAAAGGCGCACGCAACTCGCCCAGCCGGGTGCCACGGCGTGCCATGGACAGGTCGGCCCTGGCCACCTGCAGCTGTGCGCTGGCCGCATCTGCTGCTGCGCGCGCGGCAGTCAGCGTGGCCGTGGAACTGGCTCCGTCATCGAACATCGCCTGCTGCTGGCGCAGTTGCAGTTGCCGTTCGGCAAACTGCGCCAGCGCTGCGCGCACGCTTGCTTCGGCTTGCTGTTCGCGCAGGCGCAGCGGCTCATCGTCCAGGCGCGCCAGCACTTGCCCGCGGGTCACCCGGTCGCCTACATCCACAAGTACCGCAGAAATACGGCCTTCCCCTTGGAACGCCAACTCAGCGCGTTGTTCCTGGCGCACCAGCGCTGGCACCTGCAATGGGCTATCCGTGCCGGTCCCAAAACGCTCCAGCTTCACCGCGCGTGGCGTTTCGGTGGCCGGCGCATCCGGTCGACTGCAAGCAGCCAGTCCCAGCACCAACGTGCCGCATACCAAAACGCGATAGAACATCGTCATCATGCGGTAGTCTCCGGCACAATTCAGGAAAAAGCGGGCAGGCGCACGCCATAGAACGCTTGAAACAGCGCAATGCGGCTCAACGCGCGTTGACGTGCGATGCCCAGATAATCGAGCTCGATTTGAGCAATGCGCATGCGCTCGGCCAAAAGCATGCTGCGGTCTTCCAGGCCGGTATCCACGCGCTTACACAAGCGAGCAAGACGCAGTTGCTCGCGTTCGACCTGTGCGCGTGCGCGCGGCTCTGCCTGCGACAACGTGGCATAGGCGTCGAGTGCATTGGCAACCTCGCGAAATGCAGACTCGATCGCTTGCTCGTAGGCGAGGACATCGGCGCGTTTGCGCAGCTGCGCCAACTCCAGATTGGCACGATGAAGGCCGCCGTCGAACAACGGCAGATTCAGTTGCGGCATGAAGGTCCACAGCCGGTGGCCTCCGGCAAACAAGCCGCTGAGTCCGTCGCTTGCCGTCCCCACGCTGGTGCTCAAGGTGATCGACGGAAAAAACGCCGCGCGCGCCGCGCCGATATCGGCATTGGCTGCGCGCAATTCCAGTTCGGCTTGTTGGATGTCCGGGCGTTGCAGCAACAGCGACGAATCAAGTGCGCGCCATGCACTGGCAGGCGTCTGTGCGGCGATCAAGCCTTGCAGATCGCCAGGTACCGGCGTGCTGTCGTAGCCGGCCAGCAATTGCAGCGCACGCACCGCCGCGGCGTGATTGTCGTTGCCCTGCAAGGCAGCCACATGGGCCTGCTCGGCCTGACGGCGCTGCGCATCGCGCTGGTCGCGCGCAATCAACCCCACTTGATAGCGCCGCTCGGTCATCGCCAGCAATGCAGCGTTATCGGCATCCAACGATTGCAGCTGTTGCAGCTCCTGCGCGGCTGTGCGCTCGGCAGTGTAGGCACGCAGCACCTCGGCAATCAGGGCGCCACGCGCCGCAGCGCGGCCGTAGGTGCTGGCCAGGTAACGCTGCTGCGCTGCCTCGGACATGGCCTGCAGCTTGCCGAAAAAATCCACTTCGATGTTGCTGACCCCCGCATTGGCAATCACCAGGTCCTGCTGGTAACGCGCGTCCAGCGCCGAATTGTCGAAATGTTGCCGTAACTGTTGTGCGCCGATAGCAAGCGCTGGAAGCCGCGACGCCTGCGCGAGGCCGTACTGTGCACGCGCCTGTTCCACCTGCAGTGCGACGCGACGAAAATCACCGTTGTGCGCCAATGCGCGTTCAACCAAGGGTTGTAGGTCGCGGTCTGGCGCAAAGGTCTGCAGGAACACGCGCTCCTGCGCGTTCAAACTGACGCCCTGCATCGCAGTGGAGTTTGGCTGAGCGGACCCGGGTGCAGCCTGCACGTCGCCGAACGTGGCCGGCACGCGCACCGCCGGCCGTTGATAGGCAGGTGTCAATGAGCAACCACACGACAGC
>Ga0207791_1000427_pt1 | contig 10892 bp, 9 predicted proteins | sample HigsolmetaGSP16D_FD_184844 | JGI IMG/M metagenome (GOLD analysis project Ga0207791, IMG submission 184844) | High solid enriched microbial communities from the Joint BioEnergy Institute, USA - SP1-6-D (SPAdes) | ecosystem: Engineered > Bioreactor > SSF (Solid state fermentation) > Aerobic >...
ATATGATCGAACGCATGAGCAAATTACTTGGCGTACCTATTATATTATTTAACCCGTTCAAGAAGCCTGAAGCGATCAGTCATCACTATAGACAAAGTCAGTCATTATTATCTGAACACGTCGCTTATTTCAATGCACATCAACAAGAGGAACTCACACAAGATAAAAACAACTTAGTATTCGAAAATAAAGACCATGTTATCTTTAAAGTGTTGGGTTACACATATTTCCCTTACTACATAATGGTATCTCAAGTGAATAAACTTTCTTATCCATTTAGTCTTTTAACAATTGAACAAGTTGTGAGCGTGCTTAGTTTCGCCTTGTACAAAAATACTAAAATTCAAGAAGTAGAAAAGAACGACATTAACCGCTTCTTTGAATCACTCGTCTACAACAAAAGTGACCAAGCATTATCTATCAAAAAACATGCGGATTTATTAAGACAATATTATATCTACCCATCAGACTACTACCAAACTATCATTTGTGGCATAGATGCTAAGACTAACTTAGAAAATAGTTATTACTTAAACGAATTGCACCAATTAACTTTTCAATGGTTAACAGATAAATTATCCGAAATCGACTCATACATCAGTGTTTATCGATTACCAAGCAATGATCGCTTTGTCATTTTAATACAGAACAAACAAGAAGATCACCTAGAGATGATTGAACGACTACAAATCAGTTACAATGATTATTTTGAAGATCAAATATCTTTTGGTATAGGAAATGAAGTAACAGAGTTCTCTCAATTACCTTCATCATTCTTTGAAGCAAGCGAAGCATTTGAGAATGGCTTATTTAACAATGAAAAATCATTTATTTCCCAATACCATTCGAAAGATATTCAAGAATTATTGCAGCTCATACCACAAGAGAAGCTCTTACCATTTGTGAAACATACACTCGGTCCACTTAGCTATCCAAAGACTAAAAAAGACATAGAATTAAAACAAACATTAAAAATTTATATGGATAACCAGTGCGATATCACAAAAACAGCAGAGAAAATATTTATCCATAGAAATACCGTCAAATACCGTATAAACAAATGTAGTAATCTAATAGGCACTAATATAGAAGATCCAATCCAATCATTAAATATACGTATCGCAATCTATGCGTCTAATATGATTCCATTTGAATAATTCTGATTATCAATACTCATAAACAATCTATATAGACACATAAATATAATGTCCTGCTCTATTGAAAAGTGTTAAAATATGTTTGATAAAATGTTAAGGAGTTTGATATGGAATTATTAGAAGCACTTTTAATATTTATTTTGGCAGTTATTATTAGTTCGATTATTAACAATCGATTTCCTAATATACCGACTGCATTTATTCAAATTGGATTAGGCGTTGGTGTCTTCTTCTTACCAATTGATTTGTACTTTGAATTTAATTCTGAATTATTTATGATAGCCGTTATTGCACCACTATTATTTGTTGAAGGCACTCATGTTTCACGTTCTAATTTGTTAGCATATCGTAAACCGATATTATTAATGTCTATGGCACTCGTATTTACTACGGTTATTGGTGTTGGTTATTTTGTTCATTGGATATGGCCAGAATTACCGATGCCTGCCGCATTTGCCATTGCTGCTATACTTTGTCCGACAGATGCTGTTGCGGTCTCAGCGATTACACGTGGAAAATTATTACCTAAAGGTTCTATGTCTATTCTAGAAGGAGAGTCTTTACTAAACGATGCAGCAGGTATTATTTCATTTAAAATCGCGGTTACAGCTTTAGTTACAGGTGCATTCTCAGCAGTTCACGCTATTGAACAGTTTGTCATTTCAACTATCATTGGTGTCTTGATTGGTGCTATTGTTGGAACAATTATTGTAAGAATCCGAATAGATTTAACAGCTAATAAAGGTTTAAAAGATAATAATACGTTAACATTTATTCAATTATTAACGCCATTTGCTGTATATTTCTTAGCAGAACACTTTCATGCTTCTGGTATCATAGCAGTCGTTGTTGCCGGACTGATTCATGGCTGGGAACGCGACCGGCTCATTAAAGCTCAAACCGAGCTTCAAATGAATTATCATCAAATTTGGAGCACATTAAGTTATGCCTTGAATGGATTTGTATTTGTTGTCTTAGGTTATCTTGTTCCAACAGTCATAATAGACATCTTCCAAACAGAACCTGATAACTTAATATTCTTAATCACAACAACACTACTGATTGCTTTAGCCATATATATTTGTCGTTTTGTATGGGTTTATTTTTGGTATAAAGATTTTTATTATCCGAAAAATATCCAATCCTATTTAAATGATGACACCTTTGAAACACCACCATCACGCCTTCGCTATGCATTTATAATGACAATGTGTGGTATTCATGGGACGATTTCATTATCAATGGCACTAACTTTACCTTATGTCATTACACAAGGTGACGCTTTTCTATATCGAAATGATTTATTATTTATTGCATCATTAATGGTCTTATTAAGCCTAATATTAGCACAAGTGGTCTTACCTCTTATTACACCTACAGCCAAGACTTCATCAACTAAAGGCATGACTTATCAATCTGCTAAGATATTTATCGTACAACAAGTCATTGCTCATTTGAAATCGGAAAGTAAAGTTGATAGCAATGCAGATTTTAGACCTGTGCTCAATCAATATTATGGAGAGTTATTATTCCTACTTAATTCCGAACCGAATAATAAAAACACTAAAGAACTAAAACGTTTAGAAGAAATCGCCCATACAGTTGAAACAGAAACATTAGAAAGACTAATCGAAAGTGATAAAGCTACGTACCAAGATATTAATAACTACCGTAATGTTGTAGAGTTATCTGAAACACATCGTAATGCCTCCTTTAGAGATAAAGCTATCAACTACATCAAGATGTTTGTCATTCGATTAAAAGCAATTAAGCATTTCAAATCAGAGGATAAAGAAACAAAAATGCAAGAATACGCGAATAGTTTTAAAGACGTTCAAAAAATTATGCGTATCGTGAACCATCATGTTACGTTACGTATGAAAGAAGAACAGAATAGTACAAATGTATTAGAAGTAAGTCTGGTTATTAATCAGTATTACAACATTAGTAGAATACTGAAATGGCAAGAACAACGTCGTAAACAAGACGACCATTCACATCAAGTGGTATCTCAAGAATCATTTACAAATCATAAATTACAAGCATTATATATGCAACGCCACTATTTAGACGAGCTCATTAAACACAACAAAATCAATAACACCGTTGCAGGACAAATACGTGAGAATATAAATTATAACGAAATCGTCTTAGCGCAAAAGTATAAACATTAATCATAACTTCCCTCTTACTTAATAGTATTGGTTTCTTATTTACAGGAATTTTACAAGCGACTAGTTAAGTTCTTGGAGCAACTATCATGGTAATATGACAAATTTTCGTTATACAGATTCACATAATGACTATGCATACAATATGAGACTTTAGGGTAAATAGATTGTAGAGGTGATTGAGATATGACAAATGATAAAGTCAAAGCTGAAATTGAACGTATATTAGATACATCTAGAATCGGTGTACTTTCTACAGCACTTAACAATATACCAAATAGTCGATATATGGTTTTTTATCATGATGATTATACACTATATACAAAGACAAGCATTGATTCTCAAAAAGTTATTGAGTTTAAGGATAATCCTAGAGCACATGTCTTAATTGGATATGACGAAACAAAGAATCGTAGCTTTCTTGAAATAGAAGCACACGTAGAAATTCTCAAAGATAAAGATACGATTGATTGGCTTTGGAATAAACAAGATAACTCATTTTTCGATTCTAAAAATGATCCCGATTTATGCGTACTTAAATTAACACCTAAAGCCATCAAAATTATGAATGATGATGAGGTCGATACACCTCAAACAATTACATTTGATTAATACACAATAAAAAAACTAGGACATAGTAATCTAATGACCATTCTAGATTACTATGTCCTAGTTGCTTTTTTATATACCTTTTTCTATATCTTCTAACATCGCGTCTACTGTAATTTTCGCACTTGTTAAGACGATAGGTACACCTGCACCTGGATGTACACTTGCTCCTGCAAAGTAAAGATTTTGATAATTTCTACTTATATTCGGTGGTCTATAATAATTACTTTGAGCAAGCGTTGGCATTAAACCAAAGGCTGCCCCAAATTTCGCATGATAATGACTTTCGAAATCTTTAGGTGTAAATATGATTTCAGTTACGATATGTTCTTTTACATGTGCTAATGCTTTAACAGTAGCCATTTTTTTATAAACTATTTCTTTCACTTGTGATACTGTCGCTTCATCTGTCCAATCTACATGACCAGTCTTAAGCTCGGATACTGGCATTAACACGTATATTCCTGTTTGACCCTCTGGAGCGAGCGTTTTATCTTCAACGCTTGGCGCATAAACATATATAGAAGGATCTTCTGATAATGTGCCATTGAAGATTTCTTTAATATTTTCATCAAAATCTTGTGAGAATATGACATTATGTAGTAAAATTTCTTCTGACAAATCCAAATCAACACCTATATACATTAAAAATGCTGAGCAAGAATAATCCATATTATTGATATTTTCTGTTGTATATTTCTTAGATTGAAATGATTTTTTAATCAATGATGATGCGGCATAAGGAAAATCTGCTGTACATAAAACTTTATCATAACGTTCAATGCGACCCTCTACTTTTAGACCTTCCGCACGCTTATAACGTGGATCAATGATGATTTCTTCTACATTCGTCCCTGTGTATATATGTGTACCGAGTTCTTCATTTAAAGTTTGAAGCGCTTCTGCAAAGCGATACATGCCACCTTTAATAAAGTGCACACCAAACATCAATTCAATCATTGGAATAATGGAATATAACGAGGGGCTTTTTTTCGGATCTATTCCGATATATAACGTTTGAAATGCTAAAATCTTTTGAATTTTGTCGTTAGCGACATATTTTTCTATTAAGTTATCTGCTTTATCGAATGTCTTTAATTTCATACCTTGATATAATGTATATGGATTATAGAAGTCTGAAGGCTTACGAAATGTACGTTCTAAGAAATGCTTTCGTGCAATTTCATATCGCTCGTAAATATCGGTTAAGAATGACATAAATCCATGTGTAGAATTCGGTTCAATAGATTCAAGCATATCTCTTAATTGAGATAAGTCTGTAGGTACACGCACTTGATCGTCATCACTGAAGTAAACATCATAAATATGAGACAATTGTTTGATTTCTAAATAATCATTGATATCTCTATTAGCATACTTAAATACATCTTGATAAATTTCGGGCATCATCACAATTGTAGGACCCATATCAAACGTAAAGCCATCTTGCTTTATTTGATTCATCCTACCACCTATTTGTTTGTTTTTCTCATAAATATCGACTTGATGACCTCTTGCGGCTAACCGCGCAGCTGATGCTAATCCTGATACACCACCACCTATGACTGCAATTCTCATATAGATTCACCTCTATTATATTTCGCCATAACTTCACGATAAATTTTTAATTTTTTTCTTTTATTAACAAAAACTTTTTGATGCAATGTGTATCTGGATTGTCTAACTTCTTCAAGTATTTCAAGATATATGCTTGCTGCTACTTCAATAATATAACGTACTTCTTCATCAAAATAAGTCATCCCATTTAAAGCTTTTTCATATAACGCAGTGGCTTCTTGAGCATAACTTTCCCATAAATTAATATATGATTGAGTTATACCACCTTGATATATAGCAAATAAATCGACATTATATAATGCTAATCGTTCTCTGCTTAAATAAATTCTATCTCGTTTAAAATCTTCTCCAACATCTCTTAAAATATTTGTTAATTGAAGTGCTTTTCCTAAAGCAATTCCTGCGTGTTCAGCTTGTTTAATATGCGCTTTTTGTTTTGATGCTAGTATGGGTGTGAGCAATTCACCCACTGTTCCTGCCACACCATAACAATATAGAGATAAGTCCTCGTCAGTTTGTATGCGTTTTAAATGTAAATCTTCTTTAACATAATGTATAAGAGTTTGTAACGGTTGGTGAGGAATAGCATAGTCTTTCAACGTATGGCGATAAGCATTCATAATGGAATCGTCGCTTTGATATCGTTGAACGTTATGGTTATATATTGCATCCAAATCATTTGCGATACATTCTAATTGTTCGAGATCTTGATATTCATCGATACTATCATCTATAATGCGACAAACGGCATAAATTGCCCACACCGCTTTCTTTTTATTCAGTTCTAACATATCAAATGCATATGAGAACGTCTTTGAATGTAACTTCATAATATTGTGACAGTGTCTATAATCTTTCTCTAATTGATTCACTAATTGTCCTCCTCGATAACCCCATGTGAATACTTTTGAGTGTTGCAATTTTTATAAATTTATTTTTCTCCCTTTCCATTGAATTATTTTAAACACATGGACATCAAACCATGATTTCATAAATATCATCATAAAATTCATGAACATCAATGGATGACAAACGCTCACTAAGATATGAAAATTCCCAGTTCTCTTTAAAATAATATAATGTTGAAAGGCATATAAAACATACACCATTAAAGCTAATGCGATAAATATAGGATTTAACCATAACGATATTATAACCATTATTGTTGAAGTCACAGTACCAATTAACCACAATACGATTAAAGCCAATGTTGATTGCTTCGTTACTTGAGCGCCTAATGCAATATGCTTACTCCAACCTTCTATAAGCGATTTATATCCTTGAGGATACATTCTAAAATTCACAACACCTTGACCTTCATATAATTCCACTGGTAAAGCATGTTGATGATAAGACTTACTTATAGCGAAACCTTCGATAATTGAATCTTTTGCGTTAAAGTGACCTTGTGTTAATTCGTAATCTTGCTTATTCGTTAGAATGACTGGACCAAATGCCATTTGGTCATCATATTTAGACTTCGTAATAGAGAATGTATTCATACCTACTATCGTCATTACGTTAAATAATGCCGATGCGTTCTCATACAATCGTTCAATCATATGATAAGGCTGTATAGAAAGTAGCCCTCTATACTGTTGCAATTTATATTGGTTTACGATTTGCCAAATACTATCAAGACGACTAAATTGAACATCAGCATCTACAAACAGCAACATATTGTGAGAGGCAACCTGACTACCTTCCCAACAAGCATGCGATTTACCTTTCCAAGTAGCATGCTTTGAAACTTTATAAACATGTGCGCCATATTGTTCGGCAATTGCGCAAGTTTGATCTGTAGAGTCATCGTCCATGACAATAATTTCTATATCTTTATGATTGGCCACACGTTTAAGTAAGTTCGGTAAATTTTTCGCTTCATTTCTAGCAGGAACAATGAGACTAACAGGTGTCTTAGAAGCTTCCATATGACTAGGATTAATCTTACAGCGCCTGAAGTACATCAATGCCCCACTTAGCATCGTACAAATCGTCAAGATTAGTGTTACAACATATACTATTATTATCATCTATATCAACTACTTTCCGTCTTCAGCAATAATACTATCAGCTACTTGCATACCACTTAATGTGACCATTGGCATTCCTGGGCCAGGATTGACAGAACCCCCAACAAAATAAAGGTTTTTATAGTATTGACTCTTTTTAGGAAATTTAAATCCTTTGTTTTTCTTTTTATCTGAAACGACCCCATATATAGCACCTTTATGAGATTGATAAGTACGTTCTATATCATGTGGTGTCCAAATATCTTCGTATATGATGTGCTTTCTTAAACCATGTAATCCCATGGACTCTAATTTGTCTAATATGCGTTCTCGAAAAGCTTGATATTCATCTTGACTAAATTGCTGATGTTGAATATATGGTATATGCGGTAATATTTTGATGTTTTCTTGTCCTTTAGGTGCTTGTGTCGGATCAGTCTTATTTGTATTGACTATATAAATAGTCGGATCTTGGGGTAAGATATACTGATGGAAGACTTCATCGTAATTACGCTTTGAATCTTTAGAGAAGAAGAAATTATGATGTCTAAGTTCGGGATAGCTTTTATCTACTCCTAAATGCATAACATATCCCGAACTCGCGGGTTCAAATTTGCTTTCTAACTGATTTAACCGACTTTGTTTCATATTCATTAATTTTTCATATACAGGTAATACTTCCATATTTGAGATAATATAATCAGCATGTTGATGTACATTATTATCAAGTTGAATACCCGTAACTTCTTTGTTTTGATTATATATAATACGCTCCACATGTGCATTTAAATGAATCGAGACACCTAATTCGCGTGCTAATTGTTCCATCGCTTCTGCTAATTTATGAATCCCGCCATCTACATACCAAAGACCTTCCTCATGTTGCATTTCAGGTAATAAACTTAATACAGCCGGTGCATCGTATGAAGATGATCCTACATATTTAATAAAGTAACCTAGCATTTCCCTCAAATATGGATTATCTACCCGCTTATCGATTGCTTGTTGCATCGTATGAAAATAATCAAACTGCTTTAAAGCTGACAGAGGTCCATGAAACCGGATAATATCCGACAAATGATCTATACCTTTATCGAAATAACTGCGTTCAGCTTGATGATGAATTTTATTAGCATACTCAAAAAAAGTTTTTAGTTGTGTCATATCGTTAGATGAAAGATGTTTGTTCTGAATCAAAGTGTCTTCTATCGATTCATATAAATCTATAACAGTTCCATCAGGATAGACATTTCTAATTTGTAATGGTAATTTGCGAATGCTCACATAATCTTCAAGCCTTCTTCCACACTGTTCAAAAAGACGTTGAAATATTTTAGGCATCGTTAAGATAGATGGCCCTAAATCAAACCCGTAATCTCCCGTCTCTATGCGGTTTACCTTTCCACCGATGTGGTTATTTTTTTCATATAAATCTACGTGATAACCTGCTTGAGCCATGCGGATAGCACTTGTTATACCACCTAATCCTCCGCCAATGACGACAACTTGTTTGTTAACCATTTAATCACCTTTTCTTATTAGCTTTTTCAAATATATACGTTGTAACTTAGGTCGGTTATAACGTTGCACAATGATGCAAGGAACATTAGCAATGACCACATAAACAATATTTATTACTTTTATACTTTTCTTCGACTTGATAAATACAACAATTGGCAAGATAGATAATAAATGAACCAATTCTGCTCGTTTCGTTTCTATCACAAACTTCTCTATATTCGTTATATCACTTGACTGATTATAGTGCGATTTGCTGACAATATCCGATTGTATCAATTGACCATCTGGCAAATGATCTTTCCAACATTTCACCTTTACAAGTTTTTGCCATAATTGACCATTTTGTTCCAAAGAACCACTCTTAAAATATCGAAAATCTCGTACTAACCACTTATCATGTATACGCAGTCCAATTTGTACAATAAACATTTGAGTGATAAACCAATAAAGTGCTATATAGATGAAAGTTCTTATAAGCTTAAACATTTGACTTATCTGTATATCTTGGATTGTCTTTATTTAATAACCAGTTACCAGCTGTTAAATAAGTCGCAAAAGCACTCCAAAGTGTATACGGAACCAATATCAAACCCGCTAACTTCTTCACATTAAAGAATGTTATCGTTGTCATCAAGACAGCACCTAACAATACAGCACTTTCAATCAATGCGCTGAATCTTAATTTATACTTAAAATACAATATTGACCACCCATAATTTAAACCCAATTGTGTATAATAAGCACCCTTAATCCGCTTCTTCCCTGGTTTGTGAGATACCAGTGCATAAGCAATACCCATTGACATATACAATATTGGCCACACAATAGGAAATATATAACCAGGTGGTGAAAATGGTGGTTTCACATTTTTACTATAATCCTTTCTTGCATTCTTCACTGCAAATTTCCCTATTAACCGTCCACCAACAATAGGTGTCGTAACTTTTACAATTGGTAAAATAACATTCTTCATCAGTGCTCCTCCTTCAAACATCCTTTGTTCCATAAAAGTATATTACCCTTTATTCATAATTTTATACATTTGTAATTAAATTTTCCAGTATATAATTTTCTTATTTTTCCCATTAGTCTAATTTTATATATATAATGAAATAGTTTAACTTTTAATTCTTCTAACATTTTTTAGCAAAGCTAAAACAGTCTGTTAATATATAAAACTAATAATTACACAAAAAAATAGTGTGCTACGAAATAATATATACTCATCCTACCATGATTAAATCATCTAACGAATTATTTAATCTACAAGAATAAACACATCACTTACCTGATTAATATCAGATTGAAGTGATGTGTTTTATATGTGCTTATTCAGTTTAATTTTATACTTCAATTCCATTTTGTTGGATAACTTTTTTATACCAATCAAAAGACTTTTTCTTTCGACGTTCGAGTGTCCCGCTTCCTACATCGTCTTTATCTACATAAATCATGCCATATCGTTTACTCATTTCTCCTGTTGATGCAGACACTAAATCGATAATACCCCAACTTATATATCCCAACAATGGAACGCCATCTTGAATACCATCGTACATAGCTTCTATATGCTGTTTCATGTAATCAATACGATAATCATCTTGAATTGTACCATCTGCTTCTATCACATCTTTGGCACCTAATCCATTTTCAACGACAAATAGTGGCTTTTCAAATCTTTCATATATTTGATTCATCGTTATCCTTAAACCAAGCGGATCGATAACCCATCCCCAATCGCTCATTTTAAGATAAGGATTTTTGGCTGATACAATTACATTACCTTCATTTTTTTCAACTCTTGATATATCCGCAATAGACGTTCGAGACGCATAATAACTAAA
>Ga0207791_1000431_pt1 | contig 10829 bp, 9 predicted proteins | sample HigsolmetaGSP16D_FD_184844 | JGI IMG/M metagenome (GOLD analysis project Ga0207791, IMG submission 184844) | High solid enriched microbial communities from the Joint BioEnergy Institute, USA - SP1-6-D (SPAdes) | ecosystem: Engineered > Bioreactor > SSF (Solid state fermentation) > Aerobic >...
CCAGGTCAGAGAAGCCGAGCGCCGCCGACGGGACCCGAGACCGCATGGGCCTGACGACCCGATGACGCGAGGCGTTCCGCGAGCTCCCGCGCGTGTTCCGCACCCTCGGCGAGGAAAGCCGTCGTCGGGCCGGACCCCGACACGATGCCGCCGAGCGCCCCGGCTGAGAGACCCTCGTCGATCAGCACCGCGAGATCAGGGCGCAGCTGCACGGCCGCGAGCTGGAGATCATTTCGGATGGCCTCGCCCAGGGCGGCGGCATCCCCCGATCGAAGCGCTCGCAGCACGGCGGGATCGACCGACGGCGTCGCGCGGTCAGGGGCGATGTCCGCCTCCGCGCGCAGGCGATCCAGGGTGCCGTACACCTCAGGGGTGGACAACCCGCCGCCGTCCGCGACGAGCACCCACGCGAAAGAACCGCGGCCGAGCGCCGGGGCGAGCTCGTCTCCGCGCCCCGTCCCCACCGCGGTCCCGCCCAGGAGGGCGAACGGGACGTCGGCACCGAGCTGGGCGCCCAAGGAATGCAGGTCGCTCGACCCCAGCCCACCGTCGATCAGCTCGTTGACGGCGACGAGCGCGGCGGCGGCGTCCGCCGATCCCCCGCCCATTCCGCCGGCGACGGGAACGCCCTTGTGGATCTCCAAGCGGATGCCGCCCTCCCATCCCACCGCGTCCGTGACCAGACGTGCTGCCCGGACCGCGAGGTTGGACTCATCGAGCGGGACGCCCGACACGTCGACGTCACCCGTGACGCTCAGCGAGGTGGTGACGTCGTGGGACGCCCACACGTCCTCGAAGAGCGAGACCGCCTGGTAGACCGACGCGACGTCGTGATAGCCGTCCTCCCCCGCGGGACCGACCTCGAAGAAGAGGTTGATCTTGCCCGGCGCGCGCACGTGGACGCGCCGGGGAGTATCGAGAGGCAGGCTCACGCGTTCGCCGAATCGGCCCACAGGTCGACGTCGATCGCTCCGGACAGCGCGTCGATGCGCGCGAGTTCGTCGTCGTCGAACGGAGCTCCGTCGACGGCGGCGAGATTCTGGTCGAGCTGCTCGGGGCGCGACGCGCCGATGAGAGCGGAGGTGACCACCTCGTCGCGCAGGACCCACTGGATGGCCATCTGCGCGAGGGTCTGGCCGCGCTCCTTCGCGATGTCGTTGAGCGAACGAAGAGTGTCGAGCGCCTTCTCGCTCAGCTGACCGTCGGGCAACGAGAAACGACTCTGGGCGCGCTCGGCGCGGCCGTCGCCGAGGTACTTGTCGGTGAGCAGGCCCTGCGCGAGCGGCGTGAACGCGATGGCGCCCATCCCCGCCGTCTTGAGCGAATCCGTCAGGCCGTCCTCGACCCAGCGGTTCAGGATCGAATAGGAGGGCTGGTGGATGATGAGCGGCGTGCCGAGGCTCTTCGCCACGGCGACCGCCTCTTCGGTGCGCTCCGCACTGTACGAGGAGATGCCGACGTACAGCGCCTTGCCCTGACGTACGAGCGTGTCGAGGGCGCCGATGGTCTCCTCGATCGGCGTCACGGGGTCGGCGCGGTGCGAGTAGAAGATGTCGACGTAGTCGACGCTCATACGTGTGAGCGACTGCTCGGCGCTCGCGATGAGGTACTTCCGCGAACCGTAGTTGCCGTAAGGGCCGGGCCACATGTCGTAACCCGCCTTCGACGACAGGATGATCTCGTCGCGGTAGGGCGCGAAATCCTCCCGCATCATTCGGCCGAAGTTGGTCTCGGCCGATCCGAACGGCGGGCCGTAGTTGTTGGCCAGGTCGAAGTGCGTGACACCACGGTCGAAGGCGTGCCGGAGCAGAGTACGCTGGTTGTCGAAGGGGATGTTGTCCCCGAAGTTCCACCAGAGTCCCAGCGAGATCGCCGGCAGATACAGGCCGCTCGAGCCGACCTGGCGGAAAGCCCCCGCATCGTAGCGGGAGGACGCCGCCTGATAGGGGCGGTGGGTGTCGCCATTGCGCGACGAGGGGAAACGGTCCGCGTAGTCGGTCATCACCCCAGGCTAGCGATGCCGGACACCCGAAACGTCGGCGAAACGACCGACATCTACTCTTGCCCGACCGAACACGCACAACAAGGAGAACATATGGCGCGATTGACTGCACTGCCGTCCGAGGGCGGTTCCTGGACCGCACTCCTCGAACGCGAGGACATCGTCCTCATCGGAGGCATGCTGCATCTGCGCCATGACGACACCACCCCCGAGCAGGCTCGCATCGCCGACCTGCTGCTGATCGCCGATTCCCTCTCGGATGCCGGCATCCCCCACCTCCTCATCCGTCACTCGCACGCCGTCCCGGGCCTGGTCGTCGACCTCGCTCACCGCGACCGCGCGATCGCCGCGCTCGCAGACCGGGCCGTCACCGAGCCGCTGTATGCGAAGCCCAAGGGCGGCACGCCGGTGCCGTTCGGGGAACTGCGCCTTCGCGCGTCGGGCCCGTCCTCGGTGCGGGTGTTCCGCCCGCGCATCGCGGGGGAGCTCCGCTACGGCGCCGGCCACGGCGTGCGGGTCGAGTTCTGGCGTTTCGGCGAGGAACTCGTCGAAGCCCCTCACGCCAACGACCTCACCCGGCGCATCTTCGCCTCGGAGGACGTCGAGCCGGCGACCGTCGAACGGTACGGACGCACGTGGCAGACGCTGCAGGGGATGTTCGCCCCGCATCCGGGCGACGTCACCCACGAGATCGACATGGTCTTCTCCTGGGTCGACGGATCGTCCTCGGAGTTCCAGCGGCAGCGTGCGGCGCAGCTGTCGGAGTACGTCGTCGGCGACGGCGACGACGGTCCCGCCCGCTACCGCCACGTCGACGAGCTGCGCTACGCCCTCCGCAGCGTCCACATGTACGCGCCGTGGGTGCGTCGCATCTTCATCGCGACCGACTCCCCCGCCCCCGCGTGGCTGCTCGACCACCCGAAGGTGACGATCGTCCGCAGCGAGGAGTTCTTCGAGGACACCTCGGTTCTCCCGACGCACAACTCGCATGCCGTCGAGGCTCAGTTGCACCGCATCGAGGGGCTGTCCGAGCACTTCCTGTACTCGAACGACGACATGTTCTTCGGCCGGCCGCTCTCACCGGAGCTGTTCTTCTCGCCCGCCGGGGTCTCGTCGTTCGTCGAGTGCGACGTGCGCATCGGCACCGGGCCCCGCCGTGTGGCCCGCAGCGGCCACGACAATGCGCTGCGTCTGAACCGCGAGCTGCTGCAGGAGCGGTTCGGACGCACGATCGTCCGCGATCTCGAGCACTGCGCGGCGCCGCTGCGACGCTCGGTGATGTTCGAGCTCGAGCGGGAGTTCCCCGAGGAGATCCGCCGCACGGCGGCATCCCGGTTCCGCTCGGCCACCGACGTGTCCGTGACCAACTGCCTGTATCACTACTACGCGCAATTCACGGGGCGCGCCATCGCCTCCACCGCGCCGCGGGTGCGGTACTTCCAGACGACGCAGGCCGCGTCGCTCCGCCGCATGGAGCGGCTCGCCGAGCGCAGTGACGTCGACATGTTCTGCCTCAACGACGGCGGCGACCTCGAGGTCCCGGAGCCGGTGCGGGTGCGGGCCGTGACGGGTCTGCTCGAGCGTCTCTTCCCCGTCCGCGCGCCGTGGGAGGACCCCGCGGTCAGCGCAGCGCCGGCACGCCCGGTCGAGCTGCACGCGTGACGGAGCCGGTGACGCCCGCCTCGCGCAGGCGTCGCTGAGCCTCGTCGGGATCGATGTACTCGAGCGGACGCGGCACGTCGACCGGGACCACCGAATGGACGACCGTGTCGTCGTAGACGTGCACGAGGTTGTACGCCTGAGCGCCGTCCTGCGGCCGGGTGCCGCCGACGGGGACGGTCAGGTCCTGCGCGTAGCACGTCGAGGACGCAACGGACACGGGAATGCCCGCGAACGTCGCGAAGGTCGAGTAGTGCAGGTGGCCGGCGATGACGGCGCGCACGTCCGTGCCTCTGACCACGTCGGCGAGGCGACGCTGATCGCGCAGCTCGACGCTCGCGGCGAGCGGCAGGACGCTCGGGACCGGCGGGTGGTGCATCGCGAGCACAGTCCCCAGCGGAGCGGGGGTCGCGAGGACGCCGCCGAGCCATTCGAGTTGCGCATCGGAGAGCTCGCCGTGGTGGTGGCCCGGGACGCTCGTGTCGAGGGTGACGATGCGGAGTCCGTCGAGCTCGTCGACCCGGTCGTAGGGCGCCGTCGGGTCGGCGGCGGTTTCATCCAGGAGGTGCTCGCGGAACGCACCGCGGTCGTCGTGGTTGCCCATGACCCACAGCAGCCGCGCGCCCAGGCGCTCGGCGAAGGGTTCGACCAGCGCACGGATCGCGTCGTACGCGGCGGCTTCGCCCAGGTCGACGAGATCTCCCGTGAAGACGACGGCGTCCGGGGCGACGCCGCTGGACTCGATGGCGTCGAGGGCCGCGGTGAGCGAGGCTTCACCGTCGACGCGGTCGAACAGACGGGGTCCCGGGCCGCGCAGATGCGTGTCACTCAGGTGGAGCAGGATCCGTTCGGCGGCCGGATGCTCGGCGCGGCGCATGGTCACTTCTTCCGTCGGTGCAAGGGCTCGGGTGCCCCCGCCTTGCTCCGAAATGTTACCGGGGTGTTTCGGGAACCCGTGATGAACGACGCGCGAACTCGCTGAGAACGGAGACGCGCGTCACCCCGGGAGCAGATGACGGATGCCGGGCGCTCAGGCGCGGGCGATGCGGACGAAGTCCTCGATCGTGAGTTCCTCGCCGCGCGCCGTGGGTGCCACGCCGGCGCGATCGAGCACCTCGCTGGCTGCGCCGGACGAACCGCCGAGGACGGTGGAGAGCGCCTGGCGGAGCATCTTGCGCCGCTGCTGGAACGCCGCGTCGACGATCGCGAAGGTGCGGAGGCGCTCCTCCTCGGTGCCGCGGGCCGCGGCATCCCGTTCGAAGCCGACGAGGACGCTGTCGACGTTGGGGACGGGCCAGAACACCTGACGCGAGACCGTGCCGGCGAGACGCCAGGCGCCGTACCAGGCCGCCTTGACGCTCGGCGCGCCGTACACCTTCGAACCGGAGGGCGCGGCGAGGCGTTCGCCGACCTCGGCCTGCACCATGACGACGCCGCGCTGGATGGACGGGAAGTGCTCCATGAAGTGCAGGAGCACCGGCACACTGACGTTGTACGGGAGGTTCGCGACGAGGACGTCGGGGTCGCCGGGGAGCTCGCTCACGCGCAGGGCGTCCTCGGCCACGACGGTGAGCGCGCCGTCGGGCACGCCGTGCGCGGCCGCGGTCGCGGGCAGGCGCTCGGCGAGACGGCGGTCGATCTCGACCGCGGTGACGGGGGCGCCGGTCTCGAGGATGGCGAGGGTCAGCGACCCGAGGCCGGGCCCCACCTCGACGACCCGATCGGCGGCGCTCACGCGCGCGGCGGTGACGATCTTGCGGACGGTGTTGGCGTCGACGACGAAGTTCTGCCCGAGCTTCTTGGTCGGGGTGACGTCGAGGTCGGCGGCGAGGGCGCGGATCTCGGCGGCTCCGAGGAGGGTGACGGGCATGGGTTCCAGCCTAGTTGCCGGGCCTCGCGCCGCCGATCACGGTGACGGACGCACGACCGCCGGTGCGGGAGTGAGCCTGAGGGACGGGCGGGACGAGGTCCGGGCGACGCGTCGTGCATCCGTCGCGCGGACCTCGTCGCCCGGCACCCCGTTCAGCCGCGCGCGGCCTTCGCGGCGGACGGCAGCGCGTCGACGATGCGCGCGATCGCGGTGTCGTCGTGCGCCGCTGTGACGAACCAGGCCTCGAAGGCCGAGGGCGGCATGGAGACGCCGCCCTCGAGCATCGCGTGGAAGAACCGGCCGTAGGCGTCGGCGTCCTGCGACGTCGCCGTCGCGTAGTCGGGCACGCCGTTCACGACGGACTCGCCGAAGAAGATGCTGAACAGCGTCCCCGCCCACTGCACGACGTGCGGCACCCCGGCATCCGTCAAGGCGGCGGATGCCGCGTCTGCGACGGTGTGCGCGACGGAATCGAGCGTGCGGTAGACCGCGTCGTCGGCGTGCGAGAGGGTCGCAAGCCCCGCGGCGACGGCGACGGGGTTCCCCGACAGCGTGCCGGCCTGGTAGACGGGACCGGTCGGAGCAAGGAGGTCCATGATGTCCTGGCGACCGGCGACGGCGGCGACGGGGAGCCCGCCGCCGATGACCTTGCCGAACGCGATGAGATCTGGGACGACGTGCTCCCCCGCCGCCTCGAGCACTCCGGCATAGCCCGAGCGCGAGGACCGGAAGCCGGTCAGCACCTCGTCGCTGATGAGGAGCGCGCCGTTCCGGTGAGCGATCTCGGACAGGAACGCCGTGAAACCGGATGCCGGGGGCACGACGCCCATGTTGGCGCCGGCGGCCTCGGTGATGATCGCGGCGATCCGGCCCTCGTGGGCGCGGAACACCTCCTCGACGGCGGCGCGGTCGTTGTAGCCGATGACGAGGGTCTGCGCCGCGATGGGCGCCGGGACGCCCGCCGAGCCGGGCAGGGCGAGGGTCGCGAGGCCCGAGCCCGCCTGGGCGAGCAGGCCGTCGGAGTGCCCGTGGTAGTGTCCCGCGAACTTGATGAGCAGGTCGCGTCCGGTGGCGGCGCGGGCGAGACGGATCGCCGTCATCGTCGCCTCGGTGCCGGTCGAGACGAGGCGGATCTTCTCCGCGGCGGGCACGCGCGAGCGGATCTCCTCGGCGAGCTCGGTCTCGGCCGCCGTCGGCGCGCCGAACGACAGTCCGCGACGGGCGGCCTCGACGACCGCCTCGATCACGGCGGGGTGCGAGTGACCGAGGAGGGCGGGACCCCAGCTGGCGACGAGGTCGACGTAGTCGCGGCCGTCGGCATCCGTCACGTAGGCGCCCTGCGCCGACACCATGAACCGCGGGGTGCCCCCGACGGATCCGTAGGCGCGGACGGGTGAGTCGACGCCGCCGGGGATCACTCCGCGGGCCCGATCGAACAGCTCCTGGTTGCGGCTCATGCGAGTTCCTTCCCGGCGCGCAGCCAGTGCGCGACCTCGACGGCCCAGTAGGTGAGGATGACGTCGGCGCCGGCGCGGCGGATGCCCAGGAGGCTCTCGCCGATGGCGCGCTCGCGATCGATGAGGCCGGCGGCGGACGCATGCTCGATCATCGCGTACTCCCCCGACACCTGGTATGCCCACACCGGCACGTTCGAACGGTCCGAGACGCGCGCGAGCACGTCGAGGTAGGGCATCGCAGGCTTGACCATGACGACGTCGGCACCCTCGGCGATGTCCACGAGGGCCTCTTCGACACCCTCGCGGGCGTTCGCGGGATCCATCTGGTATGTGCGGCGGTCGCCCTGGAGGGTCGACTCGACGGCGTCGCGGAACGGGCCGTAGAAGGCGGAGGCGTACTTCGCGGAGTAGGCGAGGATCGCCACATGCGCGAAGCCCGCGGCATCCAGTCCTGCGCGGACCGCGGCGACCTGGCCGTCCATCATCCCCGAGAGGCCGAGCACGTCGGCTCCGGCGCGGGCCTGCGCGACGCCCATCTCGGCGTAGACCTCGAGGGTCGCGTCGTTGTCGACCGAGCCGTCGGCGGCGAGCAGGCCGCAGTGACCGTGATCGGTGAACTCGTCGAGGCACAGGTCGGCCTGCACCGTGAGACGCCCTGCGGCGGCGCGCGCCGCGACCGCGATCGCCCGGTTCAGGATGCCGTCAGGGTCGGTGGCCCCGCTGCCGACCGCATCGCGGACGGCGGGCACGCCGAACAGCATGATCCCGCCGATGCCGGCCGCGGCGGCCTCATCGACGACATCGGCGATCGCGTCGAGCGGATGCTGCGACACCCCGGGCATGCTCGCGATGGGCTGCGAGGAGTCGATGCCCTCCTTCACGAACACCGGCAGCACCAGCTGCGAGGGAACGAGGTGGTGCTCGGCCGCAAGACGGCGGAGCGCCGGGGTGCCGCGCAGGCGGCGGAGGCGGCGGGTGGGGAACGAGGTCATGAGGACTTCTCCGAAAGGACGCGGGCGTCGAGCTCGGCGATCAGCGCGTCGATGCTCTGGCTCTGGGCGGTGTGACCGACGGTGAAACCGAGGGCCGTGGCGTCGCGGGTCGTACCGGGACCGATCGAGGCGACGAGGGTGGTTGCCGGGAGGACCCCGACCTGCCGGCGAAGCTCACGGCCGACGCTCAACGACGTGAGGAGGACGACGTCGATCTCACCGGAGCGGAGCCCCGCGGCCACGGCGGGCTCGAGGTCGACGCCGATCGTGCGGTAGGCGATGCAGACGTCGACGGCGAAGCCCCGTACCTCGAGTTCGTCGCTCACGACGGCCTGGGCGAGGTCGCTCCGGACGACGAGGGCGCGACCGGTCATGGCGGGCGTGCGGGCCGCGCACCACTGGGTCACCAGGGCCACAGCCGACGAGGCGCCGGCGGGGACGAAGTCGACCTCCCACCCGGCGTCCGCGACCGCACGGGCGGTCGCCCGACCGACGGCGGCGATCCGGGTCGTCGCGGGGATCACGATGCCGTGCTGGCGGAGCTGCTCCACGCTGGCGGCGCTCGTGACGAACAGCCAGGCGTACGCACCGTCGGCGAGGGCGGTGAACGCGCGATCGCGCGCGGCCGTGTCGCGCGGCGGCGCCGACGAGATGAGGGGGGCGACGACGGCCTCCGCGCCCCTCGCGTGCAGGTCGGCGCGGACGCGTTCCCCCCACGCCCCCGCGCGGGGCACGAGGACGCGAGCGCCCTGCAGGCCGCCCGTCATCGCGAGGACCCCGCGAGATCGGCGAGGTCGGCGGCACCGCCCTCGAGCAGCTCCGTCACGACGTCGGCAGCGGCGGCATCCGGGTCGATGTGAGGGTCGAGGCGGCGCGAAGCGACCACGGACCGGCGCCCATCCTCGGCGTACACGTGGGCCACGAGGGTGACGGCGTCGCCGTGGTGCTCCGCGTCGATCGCGACGGGGGCGGCGCAGCCCGCCTCGAGCCGGCGCAGCACGGCGCGCTCGAGATTCGCCGCGAGGGCCGTGTCGGCGTCCTCGATCAAGCGGACGGCGTCGGCCACGGCGGCATCCCCGTCGCGGATCTCGACCGCCAGCGCACCCTGCGCGGCGGACGTCGGCCAGTCGAGCACCTGCGTGATCGCGGCGTCGCGACCGATGCGTCGCAGGCCCGCCTCGGCGAGGACGATCGCGTCGTACTGACCGTCGGCGACCTTGCGGAGGCGGCTGTCCACGTTGCCGCGGATGCCCTCGACGACGAGGTCGGGCCGGCGCGCGAGCACCTGCGCCACGCGTCGCGGCGATCCGGTGCCGACACGCGACCCGGCGGGCAGCTCGTCGAGCGACAGCCCGTCGCGGGAGTGCAGCACGTCGCGCTGGGAGGCGCGCACCGGGACGGCGCCCACGACGATGCCGGGGTACGGCGCCGTCGGCAGGTCCTTCATCGAGTGCACGAGGAAGTCGCACTCGTGCCGCAGCAGCGCATCGCGGAGCGCGGTCGCGAACACTCCCGTTCCGCCCATCTGCGCGAGCGGACCCGTCAGGACGTCGCCCTCGCTGGTGATCGGCACGAGTTCGACGTCGCGACCGGATGCCGCGGCTACGGCATCCGCCACGTGTCGCGACTGGGTCGTCGCCAGGAGGCTCGCCCTCGTCCCCAAGCGGAGCGAGGTCACGGCGCGACCCCCGAGAGCGCCGGCTGGAAGCCGAGCCGCTTGTTCTCGCAGCATCCGGGACGGCAGACGTCGTACCAGGGGCCGAGGTCCGTCACCGCGGGGCGCTCTGCGGCCGGAGTGCCCTTCAGCCGCTCCTCGACGAGGTCGACGAGACCGGCGACGTAGGTCGGGTGCGTGCTGGGGGTCGCGGTGCGGACGGCGACGAGGCCGAGCTCCTCCGCGGTTTCCATCGCCTCCGTGTCGAGATCCCACATGACCTCCATGTGGTCGCTCACGAACCCGAGCGGCACGATGAGGACGGCCTTGCGGCCACGCCCCGGGAGCTCCTGCATCGCGTCGTTGATGTCGGGCTCGAGCCACGGCACCTGCGGCGGGCCGGACCGGCTCTGGAAGACGAGCTGCCAGGCGCCCGGGAATCCGAGGCGCGAGATGATCTCCTCGCCGACGGCCAGGTGCTGTGCGACGTAGGCGCCCCCAGGGCCGAACCCGCGCTCGGGAGGGCCGGAACGGTCGGCGTCGGAGGTCGGGATCGAGTGGGTCGAGAAGAGGATCTCGACCTCGTTCGCGAGGTCGGTGATGCCGCGCTCGGCGAGCTCGGCGATGCCGGACCGGATGCCGTCGACGAAGGGCGCGACGAAGCCGGGGTGATCGAAGAACTGCCGGACCTTGTCGATCTGCACATCGGTCTGGTGACCGGTCGCCTCGACGGCGTCCGCGAGGTCTTCGCGGTACTGGCGGCACGACGAGTACGAACTGTAGGCACTGGTCGCGATGGCGAGGAGCTTCCGCCGACCGTCCGCGTAGGCGGAGTCGATCGCGTCGGTGACGTAGGGCATCCAGTTGCGGTTGCCCCAGTACACCGGCAGGTCCAGGCCGCGCGCGGCGAGCTCGGCGTCGAGCGCCGCCTTCAGCTCGCGGTTGTGCTCGTTGATGGGAGACACGCCGCCGAAGTGGCGGTAGTGGTGCGCGACCTCCTCGAGGCGCTCATCCGGGATGCCGCGACCCGCCGTGACGTTCCGGAGGAACGGGATGACGTCGTCCTGTCCCTCGGGTCCGCCGAAGCCGAGCAGCAGGATGCCGTCGTAGTCGACGGGAGTCGTCGCGTGCGGATCGCCCGCGCGCGCCCCCTCGGTGGCGTTCGGGATGATGGCGCCCTCGGCGACGACCACCC
>Ga0207791_1000432_pt1 | contig 10827 bp, 9 predicted proteins | sample HigsolmetaGSP16D_FD_184844 | JGI IMG/M metagenome (GOLD analysis project Ga0207791, IMG submission 184844) | High solid enriched microbial communities from the Joint BioEnergy Institute, USA - SP1-6-D (SPAdes) | ecosystem: Engineered > Bioreactor > SSF (Solid state fermentation) > Aerobic >...
GGCGCCGAGGCCGATATCCGCGAGCAGTTCCGCCGCCTGGGCGACCTGGAACGCATCCTCACCCGGGTGGCGCTGCGCTCGGCGCGCCCGCGTGACCTGTCCACCCTGCGCGATGGCCTGGGCCTGTTGCCGGCCGTGCGCGAGGTGCTGGCGCCGCTGGATTCGCCGCGGCTGCAGGCCCTGTGCGCGGCCCTCGGCGAGCACGACGCGTGCGCGCACCTGCTGGCGAGTGCCATTGCCGAGACCCCGCCGCTCAAGCTCAGCGATGGCGGCGTGCTGGCCGATGGCTACGATGGCGAACTGGACGAGCTGCGCCGGTTGTCCACCCACGCCGACCAGTTCCTGGTGGACCTGGAACAGCGCGAGCGCGAGAGCAGCGGCATCGCCACGCTGAAGGTCGGCTACAACCGCGTGCACGGCTATTACATCGAGATCAGCAAGGGCCAGTCCGACCGCGCGCCGGTGCACTACACCCGCCGGCAGACGCTGACCAATGCCGAACGCTACATCACCGAAGAACTGAAGACCTTCGAGGACAAGGTGCTGTCCGCGCGTGACCGCTCGCTGTCGCGCGAGAAGTACCTGTACGACCAGCTGCTGGATACGCTGGGTGACGGGCTGGAGCCGCTCAAGCGCTGCGCCGCCGCGCTGAGCGAACTGGATGTACTGGCCGGTTTCGCCGAGCGCGCCCAGGCGCTGGACTGGTCGCGGCCGGAACTGCATGCCGAGCCGTGCCTGAAGATCGAGCGCGGCCGCCACCCGGTGGTGGAAGCGGTACGCGAGCAGCCGTTCGAGCCCAACGACCTGGATCTGCATCCCGAGCGCCGCATGCTGGTGATCACCGGCCCGAACATGGGCGGTAAATCCACCTACATGCGGCAGAACGCGCTGATCGTGCTGCTGGCCCACATCGGCAGCTTCGTGCCGGCACGGCGGGCGCAGATCGGCCCGATCGACCGCATCCTGACCCGCATCGGCGCCGGTGACGATCTGGCGCGCGGGCAGTCCACCTTCATGGTGGAAATGGCCGAGACCAGCTACATCCTGCACCACGCCAGCGCGCACTCACTGGTGCTGATGGATGAGATCGGCCGCGGCACCTCCACCTATGACGGCCTGGCCCTGGCCGATGCCGTGGCCCGCCACCTGGCCTACCAGAACCGCTGCTACACGCTGTTCGCCACGCACTACTTCGAACTGACCGCGCTGGCCGACGAGCAGCACGAGGGCGGCCGCAGCGGCATCGCCAATGTGCACCTGGATGCGGTGGAACACACCGACCGGAACGGCAGCGAGGCGCTGGTGTTCATGCACGCGGTGAAGGACGGCCCGGCCAACCGCAGCTTCGGCCTGCAGGTGGCCGCGCTGGCCGGCCTGCCCCGCGCCACCGTGGCGCAGGCACGCCGCCGCCTGGCCGAACTGGAACAGCGCGAGGGCCCCAGCCAGGCCGCTGCGGTCAGTGCCCAGGCGCTGCAGGCACCGCAGCAGTTCGGGCTGTTCACCACCCCGTCCAGCAAGGCGCAGGACGCACTGGCGGCGATCGATCCGGACGAACTCACGCCGAAACAGGCCCTGGAAGCGCTGTACCGGCTCAAGGCGCTGCTGTAACCGGTTCGCCACGCCGGCGCGCCGACGGGCGGCCGGTCCGGGCGCGGTGACGCCTTCGCGGCGTCGGTGTGCAGGCGGCGGTATGCTCGGGCGGTTCCCATCCCGACCCGGAGCCTGCCGTGAACAGCCAATCCCTCGCCGCCACCCTCTTCCAGCAGCTGCAGCAGGGCCAAGGCCTGCAGCAGGTCGCCCAGCAACTCGGCCTGGACAGCGGCCAGGCCAGCCAGGCGGTGGCCACCGCCCTGCCCCTGCTGCTGGGCGCCATGGGCAACAACGCGCGCGAGCCACAGGGAGCGCAGTCACTGCTCAACGCACTGCAGCGTGACCATCTCGGGGGTACCAGCGGCACTGCCGGCAGCGGCGGTGGGTTCGACCTGGGCAGCGTGCTGGGCGCGGTACTCGGCGGCGGCAGCACCCCGGCCGGTGACGGCGCCGGCATCCTCGGCCATGTGTTCGGCGGGCAGAGCCCGCAGGCTGCCCAGGCGCTGGGCAGCCGCACCGGCCTGGACAGCGGCCGCGCCACACAGTTGCTCGCGCTGCTGGCCCCGATTGTCATGTCGTTTCTGGCCCAGCGTTTCGCCCAGAAAGGCAACGCCAGTGAACTGGGCAACGCGCTGGGGCAGGAAGCAGAACAGGCTGGCATGGCCGGTGGCGGGCTCGGCGCGCTGCTGGACCAGGACGGTGACGGCCAATTCGGCCTCGGAGACGTAATGAAACTGGGCGGGCAGTTCTTCGGCGGCAAACGCTGATCGAAATCGCCTTTTCAATAGGCGATAGCAATAGCTATTCGCTATCGTTCCTGTTGAACCAATCGACTATACCCCCGTGCTGATTGCGCATACGGTAAGTGAACGATCCCTTTCACCTCGTCGCCCGTCCACAGGTACCCACCCATGAAAAGCGAAGCCAAGTGCCCGTTCAACCACGCCGTCAGCGGCCAGGCCACCACCAACCAGGACTGGTGGCCGCAGCAGCTGCGGGTTGACCTGCTGAACCAGCATTCTGACCGTTCCAATCCGCTGCCCGGGCAGTTCAACTACGCCGAGGCGTTCAAGGGCCTGGACTACGCCGGCCTGAAGGCGGATCTGAAGGCGCTGATGACCGATTCGCAGGACTGGTGGCCGGCCGATTTCGGCCACTACGGCGGCCTGTTCGTGCGCATGGCCTGGCACAGCGCCGGTACCTACCGCATCGGTGACGGACGGGGTGGCGGTGGCCGCGGCCAGCAGCGCTTCGCTCCGCTCAACAGCTGGCCGGACAACGTCAGCCTGGACAAGGCGCGCCGCCTGCTGTGGCCGATCAAGCAGAAGTACGGCCAGGCCATTTCCTGGGCCGATCTGTTCATCCTCACCGGCAATGTCGCGCTGGAATCCATGGGCTTCAAGACGCTGGGCTTCGCCGGTGGCCGCCCGGATACCTGGGAGCCGGATCAGGATGTGTACTGGGGCCGCGAAACCACCTGGCTGGGCGGCGATGAACGCTACGCGCACGGCTCGGACGGCGTGGAAGGCCACGGCGTGCTGGTCTCCGACGATGATGCCGATGGCGATGTGCACTCGCGCAAGCTGGAAAACCCGCTGGCCGCGGTACAGATGGGCCTGATCTACGTGAACCCGGAAGGCCCGGACGGCAACCCCGACCCGTTGCTGGCCGCGCACGACATCCGCGACACGTTCGCGCGCATGGCGATGGACGATGAGGAAACCGTGGCACTGATCGCCGGCGGCCACAGCTTCGGCAAGACCCATGGCGCCGGCCCGGCCGACCACGTGGGCAAGGAGCCGGAAGCAGCCGACCTGGAAAGCCAGGGCCTGGGCTGGACCAGCAGCTTCGGCAGCGGCAAGGGACGCGATGCCATCACCAGCGGCCTGGAAGTGACCTGGACCCGCACCCCGGCGCAGTGGAGCCACGACTTCTTCGAAATCCTGTTCGGCCACGAGTGGGAGCTGACCAAGAGCCCGGCCGGTGCCCACCAGTGGGTGGCCAAGGATGCCGAGGCGATCATCCCCGATGCGTTCGATGCCACCCGCAAGCACCGTCCGACCATGCTCACCACGGACCTGTCGCTGCGGATGGACCCGGCCTATGAAAAGATCTCGCGCCGCTTCCTGGCCGACCCGCAGGCGTTCGCCGATGCGTTCGCACGTGCGTGGTTCAAGCTGACCCACCGCGACATGGGTCCGCGCAGCCGCTACCTGGGCCCGGAAGTGCCGGCCGAGACGTTCGTCTGGCAGGACCCGGTGCCGGAAGCGAAGCAGCCGCTGATCGACGCGCGCGACGTGGCCACGCTGAAGCAGAAGATCGCGGCCAGTGGCCTGGGTGTGACCGAACTGGTGTCCACCGCATGGGCGTCGGCCTCCACCTTCCGCGGCTCGGACAAGCGCGGCGGCGCCAATGGCGCGCGCATCCGCCTGGCACCGCAGAAAGACTGGGCGGTGAACCAGCCGCAGCAGCTGGCCAAGGTGCTGGCCGCGCTGGAAGCGGTGCAGGCGGACTTCAATGCGGGCAGCGAGCGCCAGGTGTCCCTGGCCGACCTGATCGTGCTGGCCGGCGGCGTGGGCATCGAACAGGCGGCCAAGGCGGGCGGGCACGAGGTCAGCGTGCCGTTCACCCCGGGCCGTACCGATGCCAGCCAGGAGCAGACCGATGTGGAGGCCTTCGCGGTGCTTGAGCCGGTGGCCGACGGCTTCCGCAACTACGTGAAGGGCGCCTACAGCGTGCCCGCCGAGGTGCTGCTGATCGACAAGGCACAGCTGCTCACGCTCACCGCGCCGGAAATGACAGTGCTGGTCGGTGGCCTGCGCGTGCTCGGCGTGACCGCCGAAGGCAGCCGCCACGGCGTGCTGACCGACCGCGTCGGTACGCTCGGTACGGATTTCTTCGTCAACCTGCTGGACATGGGCACGCAGTGGACCGCCAAGGGCGCCACCTATGTCGGCACCGATCGCAGCACCGGTGCGGCACGCTGGACCGCCAGCCGCGCCGATCTGGTGTTCGGCTCGCATTCGGTGCTGCGTGCACTGGCCGAGGTATACGCCAGCGCCGATGGCGAGAAGCGGTTCGTACAGGATTTCATTGCCGCCTGGACCCGGGTGATGGAACTGGACCGCTACGACCTGCACGGCTGATGCACCACGCACCGGTCCGGCCCGATCAGGGCCGGACCGGCTGCTGCAGGCGGTGCAGGATCGGTGCGAACACGGCATTGCCCTGCTGCCGCGGCGGCACTGCGGTGTCACCGGCCTCGATCGCCCGCCAGTAGGACTCCGGCAGCGGGCGGTCACCCAGTTCGTAATCCATGCCGTCCCACCCGTCTTCGCGGAACGCATAGAACGCCCAGTGCAGCCGGGCCTGTTCGGCCACCGCCAGCACATCGCGCAGGTAGCGCGGGCAGTCCGGCCAGCGCCGCATGCAGCCGAACTCCCCGATCACCAGCCGGCTGGCGGCCACGCCATGGCGGGCGGCCCACCACTGCGGGCGCTGCAGGTACGCCCGTACCCGGCGCGCCTGCCAGCGCATCTGCCGGCCAGCGAAGGGCACCGTGCCCGGGTAGCGCCACGGCGTCGTACGCCGCTGGTTCGGCGCGCTGGTAGCGGCATAGGGCTCGTACATGTGCACGCTGTACAGCAGGCGGTCGTCATCCAGCGGCGCGGGCCAGTAGTCGAACGCGTCGGCGGCGGCGTACCAGCCGGCATCGAGCATCAGTGGCATCTGCGGGTCCACCGCACGCACGGCACGGATGAGCCCGGCATAGAACTGCCGCAGATCGCGCGGACCACCCTGCACGCCGGCATACCAGGCGCGCATCGCACGTGGGGAGGCGTGCTCGGCCAGGGCGGTCCCGTATTCTGGCGCCGGCTCGTTGATGAGGTTGTAGGCCACCAGGGCCGGGTGCCCTTTCAATTCTGCGGCAAGGTCGCGCCAGAACCGCTGGGCCGGGTGCTGGTTGTGCAGCGACTGCCACAGTCGGGCGTCCACCACGCCCTCGTTGTGCTGCCGCCAGCGCAGCAGTGGCAGCGACAGCGGCACCAGCACCACCTTCAGCCCGGCGGCCCCGGCGTGGTCGAGCACACCGCGCAGCGTGGCGACATCGGCCGCCACCAGGCCCTGGTAGTCGTCGGCATCCCCGATCAGGAAATCGCGGCCGTGGGCGCTGCGCCATTTGTCCGGGGCCAGCCGCACCCAGCGCGCGCCGGTGGCGCGCAGGGCATCGAAGTAGGCGCGGTCCGGCGGCTGCACGTTGAAGCTGTTGCCACCGCGCTGCGGGGTGTCCCAGAAAGCCAGGGGATCGGCCGCGTGGACCGGCGTGACCGCCAGCAGCAGGGCCAGGAGCAAGGCGCGCATGGTCGGCATTCCTGCAAAGCGCACAGGGTGCCGCGCCGGCGCCCACTCATCTGTGATGGTGTGCCGGCTTCTGCCTGCGATAGAAACGTTGCGCGCCGAAGGCGGCAGACTCAGAGCGCGTCGATATCACCCAACGCGCGGATCAGCCGGCGCGCGCGCTTGTCCGGCTTGTGTTCCGGCGGCTGGAACCCATCGCGGGCGGCAATGCGCAGCAGGCGCTTTTCGGCGCGCCGGGCGATGGAGGCTTCGCTCTCCACATACAGCTGCTGCGCCACCGGCGCGGGTCCGCGCTGGTCGCTGAGCCCGGCCACGGTGACCTCGAAGTGTTCCTCGCCGCGGTCGATCTGCAACTGCTCGCCCACGCGCACCGCACGCGAGGATTTTGGGCGCTGACCCGCGACGGACACCTTGCCGGTCTCGATGGCCTGCTTGGCCAGGCTGCGGGTGCGGAAAAAGCGCGCGGCCCACAGCCAGATATCCAGGCGGACGCTGGCGGCGGGCGGGGAAACCGGTTCGTTCATCACAGACAAGGCGGCGGCGTACAGGTGGCCAGGGGGTCGCTACTACATGTGGTCGGCACCGCGGCGATCAAGCCTGCCCACGGCCACGGCAACGTGAGGCCCCGGGCACACGCCGCGCACCGGTGGGGTGCTAGGGTGCGCCGATCCCGCACCGATCCTCCGCCATGGCAAAAGCACCGCTTGACCTGACCCAGGGCCCCATCGGGCGCAACCTGCTGCTGTTCGCGCTGCCGATCCTGGCCGGCAACATCGCCCAGTCCTTGAACGGCTCGGTCAATGCGGTCTGGGTGGGACGCTTTCTGGGCGAGGCCGCGCTGACCGCCACGGCCAACGCCAACAACATCATGTTCTTCCTGATCGGTTCGGTGTTCGGCTTCGGCATGGCCTCCAGCATCCTGATCGGCCAGGCGATGGGCGCGCGCGATCTGGCCCAGGCCCGCCGCGTGGTCGGCACCAGCGCCACCTTCTTCATCGGTCTGTCGGTGCTGATCGCCATCGCCGGCTGGTTCCTGGCCCAGCCGCTGCTGCACGCCATGGGCACGCCGGCCGCCTCGCTGCCACTGGCCGAGGCGTACCTGCGCATCATTTTCCTGGCCATGCCCACGCTGTATGCGTTCGCCTTCCTCAGCGCGGCACTGCGTGGCGCCGGGGATTCGCGCACCCCGTTCCGCTTCCTGCTGGTGGCGGTGCTGCTGGACATCGCGCTGAACCCGCTGCTGATCTTCGGCCTGGGGCCCTTCCCTGCCCTGGGCATTGCCGGTTCGGCGTGGGCCACGCTGGTCTCGCAGAGCCTGTCGCTGGCCGCGCTGCTGCTGTACATGCGGCACAAACGCCATCCGCTGTGGCTGGGCCGCGCCGACCTGCGGCTGTTCGTGCTGGATCTGGCGATCGTGCGCGCGCTGGTGATCAAGGGCGTACCGATGGGCCTGCAGATGGTGCTGATCTCGCTGTCGGTGATCATGCTGATGACCATGGTCAACCAGTACGGCACGGCCACGGCCGCCGCCTACGGTGCCTCGCTGCAGCTGTGGAACTACGTGCAGATGCCGGCGATGGCGATCGGCGCGGCCTGCTCCTCGATGGCCGCGCAGAATGTCGGCGCTCAGCGCTGGGACCGCGTGCACGGCACCGCCCGCCAGGGCGTACTGTTCAACTTCCTGCTGACCGGCGCGCTGATCCTGCCGCTGGTGCTGCTGGACCAGTACTCGCTGGCGCTGTTCCTGCCCCAGGGCAGCGACTCCCTGCAGATTGCCCGGCACCTCAACCACATCGTGGTCGGCTCGTTCCTGTTCTTCGGGGTGAGCTTCGTCATCTCCGGGGTGGTGCGTTCCACCGGCGCGGTCGTGCCGCCGCTGCTGATCCTGGCCGCTTCGCTGTGGGGCGTGCGCGTGCCGTTCGCCGAATTCCTGCAGCCGTATTGGGGCGCCGATGCAATCTGGTGGAGCTTCCCGGCCGGCTCGCTGATATCGATGCTGCTCTCGCTGGCCTATTACCGCTGGGGCGGCTGGCGCAGGGCGCGCATGCTGGCGCCGGCCACCCCGGAACCGCGGCTGGCCACGCCGTCGGAAGTGCCATCCCAGCCGCCCTCACCAGTGGCCGAGCACGGCGCCCGCTGAGGGCGCTGCCCGCATGCCGGTCCCTGCGCACGCGCGGATCGCTGCAGCGCACTCGCTGGAATCCAGACCCTGAAACGCAGACGGCCGCCCGAAGGCGGCCGTTGCGGCAACAACCGGAGTTGTTGGATTACGCGCCGGCCTTCTCGGCCAGACGGGCAGCCTTGGCCTGCGCAGCGGCAGCCAGGTCTTCCTTGATGCGGGCAGCCTTGCCTTCCAGGCCACGCAGGTAGTACAGCTTACCGGCGCGGACCTTACCACGACGCTTCACTTCGACCGAGTCGATGATGGCGCTGTGGGTCTGGAACACGCGCTCGACGCCGTAGCCGTGCGAGATCTTGCGCACGGTGAAAGCGGAGTTCAGGCCGGCATTCTTGGTGCCGATCACGACGCCTTCGTAGGCCTGCACGCGCTCGCGGTTGCCTTCCTTCACCTTCACGTTGACCACCACGGTGTCACCCTGGCTGAACTTCGGCAGTTCACGGGTGATCTGGGAGGATTCGAAATCCGCGAGGATGGACTTGTTCAGCTTGCTCATTGGGTTGCACCGATTCTTGTTCGGGTGGGCGTGTCGATTGACAGCGTTGGGCTCATGCAGTCACCGGACTGTGCTGCACGTTTGTTGTAGGTGAAGCGCGCGCCGGCACGAGGCAGGCGGTAATTCACCATGATAACGGAAATGGCGGGCCGAGTGCTAGTGGCCGCCGGATTCATCCTGGCCCTTGCGGGCCTGGGCCAGCAGCGCACGGTCGGCCTTGCCCAGCACCGACTCATCCAGCAGATCCGGGCGCCGCTGCGCGGTGCGCAGCAGCGACTGCTGGCGCCGCCAGGCCGCGATGGCGGCATGGTTGCCCGAGCGCAGCACGTCCGGCACGTCGCCCAGCGGATGCTGGGCCGGCTGGCTGTAGTGCGGGCAGTCGAGCAGGCCCAGGTCCCCCTCGAAACTGTCCTGCGCGGCGGATTGCGCATCGTTCAGAGCGCCGTCCTGCAGGCGGGCCACGGCATCGATGATCACCGCCGCCCCCAGTTCCCCGCCGGACAGCACGTAATCGCCGAGGGAAATCTCTTCATCGACATGCGCGGCCAGGAACCGCTCGTCGATGCCCTCATAGCGCCCGCACAGCAGGACCACGCGCGGCAGTGCCGCCAGTTCGCGCACCTTGGCCTGGGTCAGCGGCGCGCCCTGCGGGCTGAGGTAGATCACCCGTGCCGGCGTGGGGTCGGCCTGCACGATGGCCTGCAGGCACGCCTGCAGCGGCTCGATCAGCATCACCATGCCCGGACCGCCGCCGAACGGGCGGTCGTCCACCCGGCGGTAGTTGCCTTCGGCGTAATCACGCGGGTTCCAGCCATGCAGGCTGAACAGCCCTTTTTCCTGCGCGCGCCCGACCACGCCCAGTCCGGCGGACTGGGCGAGGAACTCGGGAAACAGGGTGATGACATCAAAACGCATCGCGGTGCTCAGAACTCCGGGTCCCAATCGACCACGACCTGGTTGGCCTGGAAGTCGACCGACACCACGAACTGCGGCTGCACGAACGGAATCATCCGCTCCTTGTCGCCACGCACCACCAGGACATCGTTGGCGCCGGTGCTGAACAGGTGTGAGACCTGGCCCAGGGCGACGCCCTCGACGGTCTTCACGTCCAGTCCTTCCAGATCCACCCAGTAGTACTCGTCAGGCTGCGGCGGCGGCAGCGCGCTGCGGGCCACGAACACTTCGGTGCCATGCATGGCTTCCACGGTGTCGCGATCGTCGATGCCCGGGAAACGGGCCACCAGATGCTTGCCGGTATCGCGGCCACGGGCGCCTTCAAGCGTGGTTTCCTGCCCGTTCGGGCTGCGCAGGATCCACGGCTGGTAACGGAAAATAGCGGAACGCGGCTCGGTCCAGGACTCGAGCTTTATTTCGCCGCGCACACCAAAAGCGCCGACAACCCTGCCCAGCAGGATGCGGCGCTCGTTATCTTTCATCTGCGTTCAACCAGAGGGGCCGCACCGGGGTGCGGCCCGCCAGGATCAGGCCGCAGCGGCCTGGGACTTGGACGCTTCCTTGATCAGGTTGCGCACCTTGTCGGTCGGCTGGGCGCCGTTCTTGACCCAATGCTCAACGCGGGCCAGGTCCAGTTCGATACGCTTCTCACCGCCCTGGGCGACCGGGTTGTAGAAACCCACGCGCTCGATGTTGCGGCCGTCGCGCGCGCTGCGCACGTCGGAAACGATGATGTGGTAGAACGGACGCTTCTTGGCGCCGCCGCGGGTCAGTCGAATCTTGACCATGGTAGTTTTCCTGTAGCCCAGTCGCCAGGATGGCGAGGTAAGCGGGCGATTATAGCGGCAGTGTCCGCCCGCGCCAACCCGTGCAATGGGCGGCAGATGAACAGGCGCCCGGCGCGCCCGCTCAGCCGGGGCCGGCCAGTGGCTGCCCGGGCACCCCGGCCAGCACCGCCCTCGCCTGCGCGGCCAGCGCGTCGGAGCCGGCCAGCGCGTGATCGTCGATGGCCGACAGCGGCCAGACCCCGCTGGCATTGCAGGCAAATCCGGCCCGCATGGCCGGCAGCTCATCGCATCCCACCACGCGCTGTTGTTGCGGGCCGGGCCAGTGGGCCTGCAGCAGCGCCTGCGCGGTGCCGGCCAATGCCGGCCCCTGCGGCCAGATCAACGCAACGCCGTCATGCAGGGCCAGGTTCCAGGTGGTGCCCTCGGTCAGCGCGCCCGCCTCGCTGACGAATACCGCATCG
>Ga0207791_1000433_pt1 | contig 10814 bp, 8 predicted proteins | sample HigsolmetaGSP16D_FD_184844 | JGI IMG/M metagenome (GOLD analysis project Ga0207791, IMG submission 184844) | High solid enriched microbial communities from the Joint BioEnergy Institute, USA - SP1-6-D (SPAdes) | ecosystem: Engineered > Bioreactor > SSF (Solid state fermentation) > Aerobic >...
GTGCGCTCGGACAGGGTGCCGGACTGCTTCAGCAGCTGATCGACCAGGGTGGTCTTGCCATGGTCGACGTGCGCGACGATGGCGATGTTGCGAAGATTTTCGATAGACATGCGAAAGGGGGCCAGTCGGCGCCGGATTTGGAAAAAGAAGTCCATCATCATACCGCGAAGTTGCCGTTTCGCGAAAACTCCCTGACGCCGCCCTGCGCGATCCCCATTCAGGTCAGGCCAGCACCGCCCTCATCCGGGGCCGCGCGGGCGCGACAGGCTGGGCGGACAGCGCGTGGCGTCGTCCCTGCACCCCTTCGCCGCATCCCTGCGGCGTTGACAGCCGCGCGCCTTCATCCGGCATGGCCGAGCGGACATGGAACCGCTGCGAAACCGCCAGCGGTCGCCGTCGCCGCGGCCCAAACGGGACGGGTGTAAACTACGGAACTCGCTTTTCCCCAACCCGAATTCCAAGGATCCGCATGTCCCTGATCGCCACTTTCGACACCACCCAGGGCCCGATCAAGGTCGAGCTGTTCGCCGACAAGGCGCCGCTGACCGTGGCCAATTTCGTCAACCTGGTGAAGCACGGCTTCTATGATGGCCTGGTGTTCCACCGCGTGATCGCCGATTTCATGATCCAGGGCGGCTGCCCGCGCGGCCAGGGCACCGGCGACGCCGGCTACAAGTTCGAAGACGAAAAGAACGGTGTGAAGCACCAGGTCGGCTCACTGTCGATGGCCAATGCCGGTCCGAACACCAACGGCAGCCAGTTCTTCATCACCCACATCAAGACCGACTGGCTGGACGGCAAGCACACCGTGTTCGGCCAGGTCATCGACGGCCAGGCCATCGTTGACTCGGTCAAGCAGGGCGACGTGATCCATTCGATCACCCTGGAAGGCGATGCCGACGCCGTGCTGGCCGCCAAGGCCGACCGCGTCGCCGAATGGAACAAGTCCATTCCCTCGCGCGCCTGATCCAATGCCGTCGAGACGGCCACCGCGAGGTGGCCGTTTTCATGATCCCCGCCGCCTGCCAGGCCGTCCGGCCACGCCCGCGGCGCAATTCCCCGCTTGCAAGCAAAAGGAAACCCCATGAAAGCACCTGTACGTGTTGCCGTGACCGGCGCCGCCGGCCAGATCGGTTACGCCCTGCTGTTCCGCATCGCTTCCGGCGAAATGCTGGGCAAGGACCAGCCGGTCATCCTGCAGCTGCTCGAGCTGCCGGTGGAGAAGGCCCAGGCCGCGCTGAAGGGCGTGATCATGGAGCTTGAAGACTGCGCGTTCCCGCTGCTGGCCGGCATCGTCGGCACCGACGATGCGGAAGTGGCGTTCAAGGACGTCGACGTCGCCCTGCTGGTCGGTGCGCGTCCGCGCGGTCCGGGCATGGAGCGCGCCGACCTGCTGCTGGCCAATGCCGAGATCTTCACTGCCCAGGGCGCTGCCCTGAACAAGGTGGCCAAGCGCGACGTGAAGGTGCTGGTGGTCGGCAACCCGGCCAACACCAACGCCTACATCGCCATGAAGTCGGCCCCGGACCTCAATCCGCGCAACTTCACCGCCATGCTGCGCCTGGACCACAACCGCGCGCTGAGCCAGCTCTCGACCAAGCTGGGCAAGCCGGTGGCGGGCATGGAAAAGCTGGTGGTGTGGGGCAACCACAGCCCGACCATGTACCCGGATTACCGCTTCGCCACCGCTGACGGCGCCTCCATTGCCGATGCGGTGAACGACCAGGACTGGAATGCCGGCACCTTCATCCCGACGGTGGGCAAGCGCGGGGCGGCGATCATCGAAGCCCGCGGTTCCTCCTCGGCGGCGTCGGCGGCCAATGCGGCCATCGACCACATGCGTGACTGGGTGCTGGGCAGCAACGGCAAGTGGCTGACCATGGGCGTGCCGTCCGACGGTTCGTACGGCATCCCCGAAGGTGTGATCTTCGGCTTCCCGGTGACCACCGAGAATGGCGAGTACACGCTGGTGAAGGACCTGCCGATCGACGACTTCAGCCAGAAGTACATCGACAAGACCCTGGCCGAGCTGGAAGACGAGCGTTCGGCCGTGGCCCACCTGCTGGGCTGATCCATCGCCTGGAGTGGTACAGAAGAACGCCGGGAGATCGTCCCGGCGTTTTTTTTGCGTGCGGGGCCTGTGCGGGCCGCTGCTCTACGACCAAGGTCGGGCGGCGGCGGCACGCATTGCCCCACTATGCTCGACCCCATGACTGGGTCTGGGAGGGCAGTGTCATGGAGTACGAAGAAACCTACCGTCGCTCGATCGAAGAACCCGAAGCGTTCTGGGGCGAGGAAGCCAACCGCATCCACTGGCATGTGAAACCGCAGCAGGTGCTGGACTACAGCAATCCGCCGTTCCGCCGCTGGTATGTCGGCGGCCAGACCAACCTCTGCTACAACGCGGTCGACCGCCACCTCGCCGAGCGTGCCGATCAGCTTGCACTCGTAGCGGTCTCCACCGAAACCCAGGAAACGCGCGAGATCACCTACCGCGAGCTGTACCGCGAAGTGAACGCCTTCGCGGCCGTGCTGCAGCGCCTTGATGTCGGCCGGGGCGACCGCGTGGTGATCTACATGCCGAACATGGCCGAAGCGGTGTTCGCCATGCTGGCCTGCGCCCGCATCGGCGCGGTGCACTCGGTGGTCTTCGGCGGGTTCGCCGCGCACAACCTGGCGTTGCGCATCGATGACGCCCGACCGAAGCTGCTGATCGCCGCCGACGCCGGCATGCGCGGTGGCAAGGTGATCCCGTACAAGGCCATGGTCGATGCCGCCTGTGCCGAGTCGGCCAGCCCGCCACCGCACGTGCTGATCGTCTCGCGCGGGCTGGATCCGGCCGAGCCGCGCCTGCCCGGGCGCGACAGGGATTACGCCGCCCTGCGCGCCGAGGTCGGCGATGCCGACGTGCCGGTGCAGTGGCTGGAATCCAGCGAACCGAGCTATCTGCTGTACACCTCCGGAACCACCGGCAGACCGAAGGGGGTGCAGCGTGATGTCGGCGGGTACGCGGTCGCCATGGCGCAATCGATGGAGACCGTGTTCGACTGCCGGCCGGGCCAGGTGATGTTCTCCACCTCCGACGTCGGCTGGGCGGTGGGGCACTCCTACAATGTCTACGGACCGCTCATCGGGGGCTGCACCTCGCTGCTGTACGAAGGCCTGCCGACCCGCCCTGACCCCGGCATCTGGTGGGCGCTGTGCGAGCAGTACAACGTGCGCACCCTGTTCTCTTCGCCCACCGCGATCCGGGTGCTGAAGAAGCACGACGTCGACTTCATCCGGCGCCATGACCTGCGTGCGCTGAAGTACATTTTCCTGGCCGGCGAGCCGCTGGATGAGCCCACTGCGCACTGGGCCAGCGAGGCGCTCGGCAAGCCGATCATCGACAACTACTGGCAGACCGAAACCGGCTGGCCGGCACTGACCCTGCTGCCGGGGCTGGAGATGAAGCCGGTGCGGTTTGGTTCGCCTGGATTGCCCAACCTCGGTTACCGCATGAAGGTGATCGATGAAAACAGCGGTGAGGAAGTGCCTGCCGGACAGAAGGGCGTGCTGGTGATGACGCCGCCGCTGCCGCCCGGCTGCATGAGCACGGTCTGGAACGACGATGCGCGCTTCCTGCAGAGTTACTTCAGCCACTTCAAGGAGCTGCTGTACAGCTCGCTGGACTGGGCCATCCGCGATGAGGACGGCTACACCTTCATCCTCGGCCGTACCGACGATGTGATCAACGTGGCCGGGCACCGCTTGGGCACGCGCGAGATCGAGGAGGTGATCGCCGGCCATCCCCGTGTGGCGGAGGCGGCGGTGGTGGGCATGAAGGATGAACTGAAGGGCCAGGTGCCGCTGGTGTTCGTCACGCTGAAGCAGGGCCTGGAGGGCGAGGACCCCGCGCCGGTGGTGGCGGAGATGATGCAGCGGGTCACCGATTCGCTCGGTGCCGTGGCGCGCCCGGCCCATGTGCATGTGGTCAATGCGCTGCCGAAGACGCGTTCGGGCAAGCTGCTGCGCCGCTCGCTGCAGGCGCTGGCGGAATCACGCGATCCCGGTGACCTGTCCACGCTGGATGATCCGGCCGCGCTGGACGAGATCCGTCGCGTCCTCACGGGGTGACCCCGACGATCAGGATGCGGGGTCACCGTGCGCTACAGTAGCCGGTCTCAAGGCTCGAGGACTTCCCGTGCAGGACCCGATCGTGCAGGACGACCCCGTACACGACCCGCGCCGGTCAGGCGCGTCGGGCCATGCCGACAGCGTGGACGGGGCCCCGGGATGGGAGGCCATCAATGCCGCGCTGGCGTCCGTGCATCCAGGGCAGGCGGCGCGCCATTACGGGTCCTCCCGCCCCTGGACACTCGGTGGGCAGGATCCGCTGGACGGCATCAGCGTCTATGAGGTGGCGCTGCCCAGGCCGCATTGGCACTACGTGACGTATGGCTTCTCCGAGTTGTTCGCGAAGGAAAGCGACGACGCCGACGTCAGCGGCTTTGGCTTCGAGCTGACCTTCCGGCTGGCGCGGCACGCCGGTGCGGGCGCCGATGCGGTACCGCCGACCTGGCCGCTGAACCTGCTGCAGAATCTCGCGCGCTATGTGTTCGACAGCGGCAACGCGTTCGCGCAGGGTCACCATCTCAATGCCAACGGCCCGATCGCGGTGGATCACCCGACCCGGCTGCGGCACCTGGCCTTCATGCAGGACCCACAGCTGCCGCCGCGCATGACCCCGCACGGTCGGCTGGTGTTCCTGCAGGTGATCGGCTTGACCGATGCGGAGATGGACGCGGTGACGCGCTGGAATACCGAAGCGGTGCTGCACGCACTGGCCCCGGCAATGCCCTGGTGGATCACCGATCTGCAACGCGGCGACGCGCTGGACGATCCCCGGCTGGCGGCGGAGGTGGCGGCGGGCAGCATGCGCGAGGGGTCGAGTACGGCCTCCCTCTATGCGCAATCCCTGGAGTGGTCGCAGGCGCCGGAAGGCGGCATCACCTTGTCGCTCGGGGCGGGGGTCGCCGACAGCCTGCTGCACCTGCTGCCGGCGCGTCTGCCTTTCGGCCTGGCCCTGACCCTGGTCGGACCCCAGGGCGAGTGGACCCTGCGGCCGGGCGCGGAGGACACGGTGTGGCGGGAGGGTGACCTCGGGGGATGCACATGGCGCCCGGAGACGGTCGAGCGCGTGCTGCAGATGCTGCACGCGCACTCGGCGGGCGAGCTGATCGCGGGCCGGCTGTGGATCGAGATCCGGCCGGTATCGTTGGCCGGGGACGCCGCCTCGGGCGCGACGCCCCGCCGCTGAGGTGTCGGCCGCGTGCCGGCGCCGCCTCCGCAGTCAGTCCAGGCCTTCAGCGCCCAGTGCGGCACGCACGCCTTCGTCGGCCTCCATGCGCTTCTTGAAGGCTGCCAGATTGTCCAGTCCCGAGAGATCGACCTTGAGACCGGCGGCCCAGCGCAGGGTGATGTAGAAGTACGGATCGGCGAAGCTGCGGAAGCCGGCCAGCCAGGGCTTGTCGGCCAGCTGGCGGTCGGCGGTCTCGAACAGTCCACGCAGGTTGGCGTGCGCGGCAGCGGCCAGCGCGTCCTTCTGCGTTTCATCGGCGAGGAAGCGGCCGGGCGCGAACAGGGGCTTGAACGCGGGGTGCAGGTCCGAGTTGACGAAGGCGAGCCAGCGGGCGGCCTCGGCACGCTGGCGCGGGCTTCCGTCACCGGCCAGACCGGCCTGCGGATACGTGTCGGCGATGTAGCCGAGGATGGCCGCGTTCTGGGTCAGCACGAAGTCGCCATCCACCAGGGCAGGCACGGAGCCGGCGGGATTGATCGCCAGGAACGCCGGGGCCTTCAGGGTCTCGCGGGTCAGCAGCTCCACTTCGAACGGCTCACCGGCCCAGCGCAGGGCGATATGGTCGGCGGTGGAGCAGGCTCCGGGCTTGCTGTACAGCTTCATGCGGACTCCGAACGGGACGATGGTGGGAAGCCACCACTATCCCAGAGCGCGACCGGCCGCGGCAATGGCGCGCCGGCAACAGTCCGTCACGATTGCCGGGGCTTGAGGCTCTGGACTTTATAGAACGTGTGGTCGCCGATCGTGGCCACCTGGTAGGCATTGCGCCAGCTCGGGCTGGCAATGGACATGGCGGCGAAGTGACTGGCACCGGGAACGATCTCGCGCCGTTCGCCGGCGGGCAGCGACCAGTTGCGCTCGGCATCGAAGGCCACCTTCATCGCATCGCGCCAGGCGGCATCGTTGGCCAGCTGCGTCCCCGGCGCGACGATGGTGGGCGCGAACTGCTTGCGCGCCGTGACCACCTGGCACATCGAATCGCCCCACAGCCCGCTGTCGCGGCGGCGCAGGGCCACCTCGGCGACGGCCTGCTGGCCGCGCACGGTCTGGTCGCGGGCCTCCAGGTACACGGTGGTGCTCAGGCACAACGAATCTGCAGCCGGTTGCGGCAACAGTTGGGACAGCCAGAGAATCCAGGCCAGTTTCATAGAACTCCTTGCTCCGTTTGGGCCGTACCCGGCACGGCCACCGACCCATGGAGGCCGGCGGAGGCGCAGGAAACGACTTGGCGTCATGGGGAGGCGGCCATCGGGGCCGCCCCGCGGGCGGCCCGGTGAAGAAGGGGGAAGGGCCGCGCCTGCTCACCGGGACTGGCTGGTGAGCGGAAAGTCGGCGCAAGGTAAGCCCGCGTTTCCCAATGCCCCCTGAACCTGCGAGGTTGACATTCAGCTTCAGGGGATGAGCCTGAATGGGCGCAGGACAAACCTATTCAGGTTCGCTCAGAGCGCTGCCGCGACGCGACTGCCCTGGTCGATCGCACGTTTGGCATCCAGTTCGGCGGCCACATCCGCGCCACCGATCACCTGCGGAGCCCGACCCGCCGCCTGCAGCTCGGCCAGCAGGCTGCGGTTGGATTCCTGGCCGGCGCAGACCACCACATGGTCCACCGACAGGATCTGCTCGATACCTTCCACGCGGATGTGCAGACCCGCATCGTCCACCCGCACGTACTCCACGCCGCCCAGCATGCGCACGCCCTTGGCCTTGAGCGTGGCCCGATGGATCCAGCCGGTGGTCTTTCCAAGCCGCGCGCCCGGCCTGCCCGGACTGCGCTGCAGCAGCCACAGCTGTCGCGGGGAGGCCGTGACCGCCGGTCGCGCCAATGCACCGCGGCCTTCGAACGTGGGATCCACGCCCCATTCGGCCATCCACAGCTGCGGGTCGAGCGAAGGCGACGGTCCGGCATGGCTGAGGAACTCGCCCACATCGAACCCGATGCCCCCGGCCCCGATGATCGCGGCACGTTCGCCCACCTGCACGCGTCCCTGCAGCACGTCCAGATAACTGACCACCTTCGGGTGATCGGCACCGTCGAAGGTCACGGCGCGGGGCAGGATGCCGGTGGCGAGGATGACCTCGTCGTAGCCGGCCAGGGCGGCGGCGTCGGCAGACGTGTTCAGCCGCACGTCCACGCGGTGCTCCTGCAGCTGGTGCCCGAAGTAGCGCAGCGTTTCATGGAACTCTTCCTTGCCCGGAATACGCTTGGCCACGTTGAACTGGCCGCCGATCTCCGAGCCGGCTTCGAACAGCGTGACGCGGTGGCCGCGTTGGGCGGCCACGGTGGCACAGGCCAGGCCTGCGGGGCCGGCACCGACCACGGCCACGCGCCGGGGCGCTGTCGTCGGGAGATAGACCAGCTCGGTCTCATGCGCCGCGCGTGGATTGACCAGGCAGCTGGCCAGCTTGTTTTCGAACACGTGGTCCAGGCAGGCCTGGTTGCAGGCGATGCAGGTGTTGATCGCCACCGCGCGCCCTGCACGGGCCTTGTTCGCCCACTGCGGATCGGCCAGCAGCGGGCGCGCCAGCGACACCATGTCCGCACCGCCCGAGGCCAGGATACGTTCGGCCACGTCAGGCATGTTGATGCGGTTGGTGGCCACCAGCGGCAGGCGCACATGCGGCTTGAGCTTGGCCGTCACGCCGGCGAAGGCCGCGCGCGGGACCGAGGTGGCGATGGTCGGGATGCGTGCCTCGTGCCAGCCGATACCGGAGTTGATGAGGGTGGCGCCGGCCGCTTCGATGGCCTGCGCCTGGGCGACGATCTCTTCCCAGTTGCTGCCGTCCTCCACCAGGTCCACCAGCGACAGGCGGTAGATGATGATGAAATCCGGACCGCAGGCCGCGCGGATGCGGCGCACGATCTCCACGGCGAACTGCATGCGCCGGTTCGCGTCGCCGCCCCAGCGGTCGCTGCGCGCATTGCTGCGCGGGGCGATGAACTCGTTGATCAGATAGCCTTCCGAGCCCATCACCTCCACGCCGTCATAGCCGGCGTCGCGGGCCAGGCGCGCGCTGCGTGCGTAATCATCGATATGCCGCTCCACGCCACGGGCCGACAGCGCGCGCGGGGTGAACGGGTTGATCGGTGCTTTCAGTTTCGACGGCGCGACCGAAAGCGGGTGGTAGGCATAGCGGCCGGCGTGCAGCAGCTGCAGGCAGATCTTCGCCCCATGCTGGTGGGCCGCCGCGGTGAGCTGACGGTGCGGCCGCACTTCCCAGGGCCAGGACAGCTTGCCGCCGAAGGGCTTGAGCCAGCCGACCACGTTCGGCGCGAAGCCGCCGGTGACGATCAGCCCGACGCCGCCTTCGGCACGCTCGGCGAAGTACGCGGCCAGGCGCGGGAAGTCGCGCGCGCGGTCTTCCAGTCCGGTGTGCATGGAGCCCATCAGCACGCGGTTGCGCAGCTGCGTGAAGCCCAGGTCGAGCGGGGTGAACAGGTGCGGGTAGGCGGTGTCGTTGGCGGGCATCAGGGTCGATACGCTTGCGTACGGAAGCGGGCAGGGTGCCGTGAATCCGCCGCCGGAGCAAGATGCGTCGCGGCATCCGGGGCGGCCTGCGGCACGTCGCGGCAGGGGCGAGTGCTCAGGCCGGTGGAGTCTGCGCAGGCACGACATCGCGGCGGGGGGTGACGCCGAACCAGGGCAGGGTCACGCCGCACAGCGGCCCGATCAACAGCGCGAACGCCAGCGTACCGACGCCCACGTTGCCGCCCAGCAGCCATCCCACCAGCAGCGCGCTGCCCTCGATCAGGCTGCGTACCTGCCAGATCGGCCAGCCCAGGCGCGCATGCAGGCCGGTCATCAGTCCATCGCGTGGTCCCGGTCCGAGGCGCGCGCCGATGTAGAAACCGGTCGCCAGGGCGACCAGCAGCAGGCCGACGGCAAACAGGACCAAGCGCAGGCCCAGCGGCGCCACCTCCGGCAGCAGCCACAGGCCGAACTGCGCCGAAGGGCCGATCAGCAGGACATTCATGAGCGTGCCCAGGCCGGGCTTCTGCCGCAGTGGCCACCACAGCAGCAGGACGATCGCGCCCACCCCATTGGTGGCCAGGCCGAAGGAGAGCGGGGTGTTCGCGGCGATGCCCTGCGACAGCACGTCCCAGGGCGCCACGCCGATCGAGGCGCGCACCATCAGCGCGATTCCGAGGCCATAGAGGAACAGTCCCACGACAAGCTGGATGGCGCGGAAGGCGAAGGAGCGATGCATGGAAGGGCGTATCGGCGCGGGGGGAGCGCACACCCTAACGCTGTTCGGGCGGATACCGGAACCCAGCGTCGCCCACCACGCGCCGACGTGTCCCCGATGCGGCGATGCCCAGCAGGAATGACGCGAATGAATCGTTACCGGCGGATGTCATCTGCGTTCAATTTCCGCGTCATGAGGAAGTTCCTCACGTCGCTGTGGGTCACCTGAAGCGCTGCACCGAGCGACTTCCAGATTCCGCGCATCCCACTCTGAAGGACGGTGAAACCCTTGCCATTGCGACATCTTGCGGTTTTTCATGATCCTGTATAGGGTGCAACGGCCGGAACGGTAGAGGTCCGGCGGCCGGTTTCACATGTTACGTGACCGTTAACATGGCCTTCACCCTACTGAGCATAATGTTCGCGGCGGTGGCGTGCTGAATCGGCTATCGGAACATCGACCTCATGCTGGCCCATGCCTCTACCGGTTTCATACCCCCGAAATAGGAGCTGTACTCAATGAACAAGAAGATCCTTACTGCCGCGCTGCTGGGTGGTCTGGCTTTTGCCCAGGCGGCTTCCGCGCAGGAGTTCGATGACCGCTGGTACCTGACCGGTTCGGCCGGTTTCAACTTCCAGGACAGCGACCGCACCACCAATGACGCTCCGTTCGTCACCCTGGGTCTGGGCAAGTTCATCAGCCCGAACTGGTCGCTGGACGGTGAGCTGAACTACCAGAACCCGAACTTCGACGCGAACCAGGATCTGAACTGGTCGCAGTACGGCGCCTCGGTTGACCTGCGTCGCCACTTCATCTCCGAAGGCCGTGGCTGGAACCCGTACCTGCTGATGGGTCTGGGCTACCAGAAGTCGGAAGAAGAGTTCGCCGCCATTGATGCCAATGGTCCGCGTGAGCGCAAGGACGGCAACTTCGCCGCCAAGCTGGGCGTCGGCCTGCAGACCACCTTCGACAAGCGCGTTGCCGTGCGTGCCGAAGTGGCCTACCGCGGTGACTTCGACGACAAGAGCGTTGCTGCTCCGTCGGAAGACTGGTTCGGCGACGTGCTGGCCTCGGTCGGCGTCGTGATCCCGCTGGGACCGGCCCCGATGGCGGCTGCCCCGGCCCCGGCTCCGGTTGCCCCGAGCTGCGCCGACCTGGATGACGACGGTGACGGCGTCAACAACTGCGACGACAAGTGCCCGGATTCGCAGCCTGGCCAGACCATCGGTCCGGACGGTTGCCCGGTCCCGGTCTCGATCGACCTGAAGGGTGTCAACTTCGACTTCGA
>Ga0207791_1000435_pt1 | contig 10802 bp, 9 predicted proteins | sample HigsolmetaGSP16D_FD_184844 | JGI IMG/M metagenome (GOLD analysis project Ga0207791, IMG submission 184844) | High solid enriched microbial communities from the Joint BioEnergy Institute, USA - SP1-6-D (SPAdes) | ecosystem: Engineered > Bioreactor > SSF (Solid state fermentation) > Aerobic >...
AGCGATGTCTCTACTTGGTGTTGGCCCGGCGTTTCCGTAAGCGCGGCGGTCTATGTTCAATAACGAGAGGAATTTAATATTAAAAAGTAAATGGATTTATTTGTGTTGCTGCCTGTATTAATAGATATGGCGTTTGCATGCTTTCCAAGACCGCTGTGTATGGATGGATGGTGTGGTAGTCGCATTGATGTGTTGTGGGGTGCATAAAGTAGTCCTGGGTGATTTTTTTTATTGAGTAAATCTGTGTTTCCGTCACTATTTTGTAAGGCGCTGGAATTTCGCTTCGTTCACTGCACGTGTGATTCGCAATGTTACCTGGGTCGTTCGATTCCGATGATGAGAATTCCGATCCTTCGCCGTGCTGGTCGAACGCGAAAATACCGCCGCGCGGAGATAATCGACAAATCTCGTTATTTCAACAATGAGGATTTTCATGATGATATCTGATCAAATGCATCAAGATTCTATGAGTAATTCGTTCTTCTCCAGCCTTGGCATACGTCTGGGGTTATCCGATACGCTGGTGCAGCGGCTACGCGAAGGGGAGACTGTTCTTGGGCCTGCGGGCATGCTGTGTCGCGTGCATACAAAACCACAGGACGATGGCGTGTCTGGCTTTCCGGAGGTCATCCTGCCTTTGGCTGCGCGGGAAATCAGTGGCGACGAAGTCGTGACACTGCTTGCGCTGCAGGAGCAACTGCTGACCGAATACGGGTGGCGCTTGGCGATGTCCAATCTGGGCCTTCTATGCGTTTGCCCATTGTTGCTCGCGCAGACGCCCGAAGAAGTGGCGGCCACCCTCGAACGTGGGCAGGTCATCGCACGTGTCGTTCTGGATACGCTGTCTCCAAAGGCCGGCAGCGTTAAGAAGGAGGCAGTCGTATGAAAAACCTTCAGCGCCTATATACCGCTCCAGAGGCGTCGCGGTCGGAGCAATTCTCCCCGGTGCATTCCGACGAGCCAGATCAAATCGCTGCGCCGCCGCCGCAGTTAGAACCAGCGGTCGCCCCCCCCCCGGCACTGGAAGGATTGCGTAAACGTGAGAGTGTCGGTAAGCGACTCATGCGTCTGGGAACCTCTTTAGGATCCTCGTTGGGCAAAGCGTCGGTGGACAAAGGATCCCCATCAAAGCATAAAAAGTCACAGCGGCGCCTGGGAGAATCCATCGCGACCGCAACTGCGCGGGAGGCCAGGCTGCGAGCAGCGCTGGATCGTCAGGCGGGTTGCGTCGAGAAGCTGAAGGCCGAGCTGTACGCTGGGCTGGACAGTTTTCCGTTTGCAGAGCCCTCTGCGGAGCAGGATGCGATGGAGTCGGACTACATTCAGTGGGCCGAAGCCCGGATACAGGAACGGGTCGATATGTTCGGCACGGAAGCTGGCTACCATGTTGTCGGGGATATGAGGGCCGTGGGTCACGATGCCGCGCTCCCCCTTGCGTACGACTTCGTAAAAGGGTTGATCATCGGCGCAATGCGCGGGCCCTTCGGCAACATGGTTGCATTGCCTTACCAAAACACGCTTTCGCCCTCTTCCGAGCCGATGAGTATGGCGGCTCTCGCTGGGACGATCGGGGGGCTAGGGTCATTCGCATGCGATACGATGGTGCTTCCCGCGCTGGACCGGCGGGCCCGCGTCGCCAACATGCCAATACTCAGGAAGGTCGACCCCAAAGTTCTGGTGCCAGACCCGCCGCCGGTGCTGTTGCAGATCACGCCCGACGGCAGAAAGCGCTTCTTGCATCCCGGCGATCCTGGTGTCCCGTCGCGGCAGGAACTCGCGGCAAAGGTGTTCGATGATCGTTCGGAGTTAATTTGGCGTCAGGACGCACTGACCGATAACTCGCCAGACACCCTGATGCTCAGGCCGACGGTCAGCGGCGCGTTCAGCGGCGCGCGTCGCTCGCTTGCCAATCATGCTGTCTATCCGATGCCTGTCGAGATTTTATTGGGCTTCTTGACCGGTTCCCTCTCTGGCGCATTTCATAAAGGGATACTGCACGCGGGCAAGGTCAGCCCTCGCACCGGTCAGGTGAGGGTTCACGACTTATTGGGTGGCCATCAACGCTTGAATCTGTTCGCCATGGCATTGCCGGACCAGACACGTCCTCCTGCCACATGGTCTGACGCAGTGCATATCCCCCGTTATCTCTCCCAAAGTGCGAAGGAAGGGATGGCGCTGGCCAGGCAAGTGTTCAGTACGGGAAATGCGTTTAGAACCGCGCTACGCGACATGATGGGGCGTCATATGGCAGGCAGCATTATGTCGAATCTGGCGGCGCTCGGAGCCACCAGGTTGATCGTGTCCCCCTTGCGTCACGGCCAGTCTGCGCCTTTGCCCGGAGAGCCCGACAATTCGCCAATAGCGGTGTTGCAGCAAGCGATGAATAGTTTCTTCAGTGACGTCGTTTGGGTGTCTTTCAAGGCCAAGGTTGGTCCGAATACGAGCCAGTCCAAACGGTTGGATCACGAAGAGGCCATCGCGTTCAATACGCAGGACAGCGCGATTCTGCGATCACTGTGGGAGCTGAAGCAACCCGTGGACTCGATGATCGAAATGTTGTCTCCGATCATGGCGTCAGATGTGCGCTCAATGGAAGAAGGCGAGATCACCCAGGTGCCGTTCAGTAGTAGTATCCATGCATTACGCACTGCCTTGGAGGAGCTAAGAGAGGAGATGCGTACGCGCACAGTTGCGATGGAGACAGTCAAACATGTACTTGAGTGTTTGACCCAACCCTCAACCGATGAAGGTGGCGCGTTGCCTGACAGCCGGTTGTTTGTGTCATTGACGCAGCAGCTGGCCGAACTCTGGAAGACGCTTGTCAAGAATGAAGAGCTGATTGAGTGGCACGAAGGCGTGACCTGAGCATCGGCCATCGCTCTGGCAGAGTCAGGGCAACGATCGAATGCAAGCGCTACGGGTCGCAGCAAAGCTGCGACCCGTAGTTTCGTGTTGGATTCGGTCACACACCACTGCGCAGCCGCCAGGCGGGTACGGTCCCGTGCGGTGCCTGCGGCGACAGTGGTCAATGTGCGTGACTAAGCGCCAACCACCCCAAACGCAACGCGCCGGGTACGGACCCGGCGCACATCCATCGATGACCAGGGCAATCGCAAGACCGCCCGATTCAACGTAATGTCAGGCGTCAATGCCGGCGCTTAAAACACCAGCGCAGACATCTTGCGACGATAGCGACCGACCAGATCGTCATCCTCGATCACGCGGAACGCATCGATAAGGCTGCGGCGCGGCAGGTGATCGTCGAAAGCGCGGTCCTGCCGCAGCATTTCCAGGAATTGCTCCAGCGCGGCTTCGTCGTTGCCGTCGAGCAGGTGGCGCACCCCGAGCAGGTGGCGTGCGCGCAGGTCGGCGCCGTTGGCATCCACAGTGGTCTGCAACGCTGCGGCGCTCGGTGCGTCCTTGAGTACGTTGGCAAAGCTCAGCCGCACCTTGGCGAGCACTGTGCGGTCATCGGTCGCCAGGTTGGCGGGCAGGGCATCGATCAACTGCTCTGCTTCGGCAGTGTCGCCGGTCTTGAGCAGCGCCAGCGCCAGATCAAGCTTGAGTTCGTCCTTGTCCGGCTCGGCAGCGATCGCTTCACGCAGTGCCGCGACCCGCGCCTGCGGGTCGAGCGCCGCCGGTGGCGCGTCCTCTTCGACCGCCTGCGGCTCGGCCGGCAGTACGCCATGCTGGGCGAGGAATTCGCGTACCTGGCCTTCCGGCATCGCGCCAGGGAAGCCATCGACGATCTCGCCGCCTTTGACCAGAAACACCGTCGGCACCGAGCGGATCTGGAACGCTGCGGCGATCTGCTGCTCCTTGTCCACATCGACCTTGCCCAGCTCGAATGCACCGTTGTAATCGCCAGCCAATTTTTCCAGCAGTGGCGTCAGCGACTTGCAAGGGCCGCACCAAGTGGCCCAGAAGTCCACCAGTACCGGTGTCTTCAACGATTTCTGCAGGACCTCGGTCTCGAAGGTGTCGGTGGTGGCATCGAATACGTGCGGCTGATCGGACATGGGCTTCCAGAAGTGATTGCGGCAACAACCAAGGTAATGGTGGCAAACGCGGCTGACACAAGCCTGACCGGAATGCGGCGCTCCGGTATCCGGCGTGGCCGTCTGTGATGCGCGTGGCTGCGTGAGGGGTTCACCTGGAGTGCGCGCGGCACGACAATGCTCCGTTCGGGCGCGCGCACCGTGCCCCATGTTGGAGCAAGACCATGTCAACTACCGATGGCGCACAGCGCTCCCTGGGGCTGATCGCCGCAACGATCTTCGTGCTGGCGCTCGCCGGTTTCGGCGCCACCGTGCCGGGTTATCGGCAGGCCAGCCACCCGGTTGCGTTATTGGGGGCGCAAGGCGTGCCGCATGCGCTTGGCTTCAATCTGATTGCGTTCGTGCTGGTGGGGGCGCTGGGCATGGCGACCGGGGGCAGCTTGCTGGCTCGTATGCCGGCTAAGGGCAGCTGGCGCCTGCGTGTGGGGGGGCAGCTGATCGTGTTGGCGGGTTTGGCCTTTCTTGGGATGGGCATGCTGCCGCTGGACCCCGCCGATCTGGATGGTCGCGCCAGCCAGGCCCATGCCACCGCTTGGTTGTTGTGGGCGGTGGCTTTCGTGCCCGGCACGGTGTTGATTGCTGCCGCGCTGCGCAACGCTGCCAATACCCGTCTGCTGGCCTGGCTGAGTCTGGTGGCGGGGCTGTTGGTGGCGGGGCTGGCGTTCGGTCCGCCGGGCCTGTTGCGTCAGGCCATTGCCCAGCGTTTGGCGTTCCTGGTCTGGGTTGGCTGGCTGGCGGTGGCGGCTTGGGCGTGGCCGGCAAGATCCGCTGCCTGAGGCGACGGTTTGGTCCACCTGCTGCACTGCGGTACGCTGTACCGCTTTGTACCGCCCGAGCATCCGCTCCCCTATGTCCAGCGTCGAACCGAATGTCTACGACCCGCAGCAGGTCGAAACCTCCGCCCAGCAGTTTTGGGATGCCACCCGCGCTTTCCAGGTCGACGAGAACTCGGATAAGCCCAAGTTCTATTGCCTGTCGATGCTGCCGTATCCGTCCGGTGCGCTGCACATGGGACATGTGCGCAATTACACCATCTCCGATGTGGTCAGTCGCTACAAGCGCATGACCGGCCACAATGTCATGCAGCCGATGGGCTGGGATGCATTCGGATTACCGGCGGAAAACGCCGCGATTAAGAACAAGACTGCCCCGGCCAAGTGGACCTACGCCAATATCGAACACATGCGCGGACAACTGAAGGCGCTGGGCTACGCCATCGATTGGTCGCGCGAGTTCGCTACCTGCACGCCGGATTATTACGTGCATGAGCAGCGGATGTTCACCCGGTTGATGCGCAAGGGCCTGGCCTATCGCCGCAATGCAGTGGTGAACTGGGATCCGATCGATCAGACCGTGCTGGCCAACGAGCAGGTCATCGATGGCCGTGGCTGGCGCTCTGGCGCACTGGTGGAAAAGCGCGAGATTCCGCAGTGGTTCCTGCGCATCACCGACTACGCGCAGGAATTGCTCGATGGTCTGGATCAGCTGGATGGCTGGCCGGATTCGGTCAAGACCATGCAGCGTAATTGGATCGGTCGCTCGGAAGGGCTGGAAATCCAGTTCGACGTGCGCGACACCAACGGCGCGGCGCTGGACCCCCTGCGCGTGTTCACCACCCGCCCGGACACGCTGATGGGCGTGACCTTCGTGTCGATCGCCGCCGAGCATCCGCTGGCGCTGCATGCGGCCACCTCCAATCCGGAGCTGGCGCGGCTGCTGGAAGAACTCAAGCACGGCGGCGTGTCCGAAGCCGAACTGGAGACTCAGGAAAAGCGCGGCATGGCCACTGGCCTGACCGCGGTGCATCCGATCAGCGGCGAACAGGTACCGGTGTGGGTGGCCAACTTCGTGCTGATGGGCTACGGCACCGGCGCGGTGATGGCGGTGCCCGGCCACGACCAGCGCGACTTCGAATTCGCCAACAAGTACGGCCTGCCAATCGTGCAGGTGGTCAAGCTGCGCGAGCCGCGCAACGAGGAAGAGCAGGCCTGGGACGCGGACCGGTGGCGCGACTGGTATAGCGACAAGAGTCGCGCGCTGGAACTGATCAATTCGGCCGAGTTCGACGGCCTGGATTTTAGCGGCGCCTTCGAAGCATTGGCCGAGCGATTCGAGCGCAAGGGCCAGGGCCAGCGCCGGGTCAACTACCGCCTGCGCGACTGGGGCGTGAGCCGCCAGCGTTATTGGGGCTGTCCGATTCCGGTGATCTATTGCGCCAAGTGCGGCGCGGTGCCGGTGCCAGAGGACCAGTTGCCGGTGGTGCTGCCGGAAAACGTGGAGTTTGCCGGTACCGGCTCGCCGATCAAGATCGACCCGACCTGGCGTCAGACCACCTGCCCGGACTGCGGTGGACCGGCCGAGCGCGAGACCGACACCTTCGATACCTTCATGGAATCGAGCTGGTACGTGGCGCGCTACACCAGCCCGAATGCACGCGATATGGTCGACCGCCGCGCCAATTACTGGATGCCGGCCGATTTGTACGTGGGCGGCATCGAGCATGCGATCCTGCACCTGATGTATTTCCGCTTCTATCACAAGCTCATGCGCGACGCGCGTCTGGTGGATAGCGACGAGCCGGTGACCAACTTGCTCACTCAGGGCATGGTCATTGCCGACACGTTCTATCGCGACACCGACAACGGTGGCAAGGACTGGATCAACCCGGCCGAAGTTGAAATCCAGCGCGATGAGCGTGGCCGCGTGACCGGTGCAGTGTTAGTCGCCGACGGCCAGCCGGTGCACATCGGCGGCACCGAGAAGATGTCCAAGTCCAAAAACAACGGTGTGGACCCGCAGTCGATGGTGGCCAAGTACGGCGCCGATACGGTGCGGCTGTTCTCGATGTTCGCTGCACCGCCGGAGCAGTCGCTGGAATGGAACGAAGCCGGCGTCGACGGCATGGCACGCTTTATGCGGCGGCTGTGGGTGCAGGTGCACAAGCATGCAGGCGAGGGCGCCGCTGTCGCGCTGGAGGTTGCATCGTTGAGCGCCGAGCAGAAAGCGATCCGTCGCAAGACCCACGAAACCATCGGCAAGGTCAGCGACGACTATGGTCGTCGGCATAGCTTCAACACTGCGATTGCCGCGGTGATGGAACTGTCCAATACACTGTCCAAGTTCGAAGACGCCAGCGCGCAGGGCCGTGCGGTGCGCCAGGAAGCGCTGGAAGCGATGGTGCTGCTGCTCAACCCGATCACTCCTCACGCCAGCCACACGTTGTGGCAGGCGCTGGGCCATGACCAGACGCTGCTGGAAGATGTGGCGTTTCCGCAGCCCGATGCGGGCGCGCTGGTGCGCCAGGCGCTGACCCTGGCTGTGCAGATCAATGGAAAGTTGCGCGGCACCATCGACGTGGCTGCCGATGCTACCCGCGAACAAATCGAAGCGATGGCGCAGGCTGAACCGAATGCTGCCAAGTTCCTCGAAGGGCTGAGTGTGCGCAAGATCATCATCGTGCCGGGCAAGATCGTCAATATCGTTGCAGGGTAAGCGTTGCCGATGCGCTCGGTTGCCGCCGCCGATCCGTGCCATTGGTCCAGTCGGCGCGCTGACACGGTATCTGGCGGCGACTGCGCTGGTCGGCGATGACGTGTGTTGGTGCGTGGCCCCGCGTTTGTCTCTTTCGGGTGCTGTGCGCTATTGCGGTGCTTCTCAAGCTCTGTTCACGCGGTCTCGGGCAGTCTGGCGGACTGTTGCCGTCGCCGGGGCGCTCGTCCAGACTGTGCCCATGATTCGATTTCCTAAAGTCTCCATTGCGTCCCTCGTGCTCGTGTCGAGCCTCACCGCCTGCGGTTTCCATTTGCGTAATTCGCTGGCGTTGCTGCCCGACACCCCGGCAGTCAAGGTGCAGTCCGCAGTGCAGTACAGCGAGCTTGCCAAACTGCTGCGGCGTGGTCTCAAGGCTTCCGGTGCCACGCTCGCGGACGAAGACGCCAAGACCGGCTTTGCCCAGGTGCAGGTGTTGTCCGAGCGCTGGGGCGATCTGCCGATCGCCATCGACAGCCAGGGCCGTGCCCAGGAATACAGCCTGCGCTACGCGGCGATTTTTTCCGTCACCACCGCCAACGGTGCGGTGCTGGTACCGCAGCAGGTGATCGAGCTGTCGCGCGATTATGTGTCTCCGCCAGTGGACGCCACCGGTACCGCGACCGAGCGCGAGATCCTTGCCGACGAACTGCGCAAGGACATGTCGGCCTCGATTTTGCGCCGCATCGATAGCGTGGTGCGTGCGCGTCTGCAGCGCGGCGAATCATTGGAAAGCACTCCAGCTGCGCCGTTGCCGCCGGCCCCGACGCCGCCAGCGCAGTCCAAGACGACGCCTGAATCGAGCGTGCCGGTCGCGTTGCCGCCGGCGCCGACCTCGGGTCACTAAGCCGCACCCGCGTTTTCCGTCATGGAACTTCGTCCCGAGCAACTGGCTGGCCAGTCCAACCAACCGTTGCAGCCGGTCTATCTGATCGCTGGCCCAGAGACCTTGCGTGTGCTCGAAGCCGCCGACGCGGTGCGCGCACGCGCTCGCGCCGAAGGCATCGGCGAACGTGACGTCTTCGATGCCGATGGCCGGGATTTCGACTGGAATCAGCTCGACGCCAGTTTCAATGCTCCCAGCCTGTTCAGTCCGCGTCGCCTGGTCGAAGTGCGCCTTCCCAGCGGCAAGCCCGGCAAGGAGGGCGCCGAGGTCATCACGCGTTTCTGCGCCAACCCGGCGCCGGATGTGGTGCTGCTCATCACCGCCAACGACTGGAGCAAGGCGCACCAGGGCAAGTGGACCGAGGCTGTTGGCCGCATCGGCACCATTGCGGTGGCTTGGGCGATCAAACCGCATGAACTGTCCGACTGGATCGAGCGACGCCTGCGCGCGAAGGGCCTGCGCGCCGATGTGGCTGCCGTGCAGCGCCTGAGCGAGCGTGTGGAAGGCAACTTGCTCGCCGCCGCCCAGGAGATCGATAAGCTCGCTTTGCTGGCCGATGGAAAGACGCTGGATCTGGAAGCGATGGAATCGCTGGTGGCCGACGCCGCGCGTTACGACGTGTTCCGGCTGGCCGAAACCACGCTTTCCGGGCAACCAGTTGCGCTGATCCGCATGCTCGCGGGCCTGCGCGCCGAAGGCGAGGCGGTTGCCGCACTGATGCCGATCCTGATCAAGGAGCTGCTGCGCACCGCGTCGCTGGCCAAGGTGCAGGCCAACGGCGGCAACCTGGCTGCCGAAATGAAGGCGCAGGGAGTATGGGAGTCGCGCCAAGCGCCGTTCAAGCGTGCCCTGCAACGTCACCCCGAACCACGTCGTTGGGAGCGCTTTGTTGCCGAGGCCGGGCTGGTTGATCGCATGGCAAAAGGCCGCGCCGACGGCGATGCCTGGATTGGCCTGGAACGACTGTTGGTGGCAGTGGCGGACGCCCGCGCGGTGAGATTGTTGGCGTGATGGCAACCGATGCCGGAACCACCGAGCAAGGCACCGGCCCCGCAGACCGGGAATCTTTCACCAGCGCAACCGCCCTGGCTGCCAACGCTAAGCCGGCCACGTCCGCTGCGCTGCGTTCCCAATCCCGGATCGCGATGCCCGATTCTCGGTTCCAGACAACCTCACAGCTCCATCTCTACTACGGCGGCACCTTCGACCCAATCCACCTGGGCCATCTTGCCATCGCCTGTGCGGCGCGCGATGAACTGAGTGCACGCGTGCATCTCGTGCCGGCCGCTGACCCGCCGCATCGTCCTGCGCCCGGTGCTGCCGCAGCGCAGCGCTTACAGATGCTGGAGCTGGCACTTGCTGACTCTCCAGGCTTGCTGCTCGATACCCGCGAGCTGCGCCGCGCCGTGCACAGCGCACGACCGTCCTACACCGTGGATACCTTGCGCGAGCTGCGTGCCGAGCTTGGCCCCACCACGCCCATCGCCTGGTTGCTCGGCGCCGATGCCTTCGTTGGGTTGGACCATTGGCATGCCTGGGAGGCGTTGTTCCCGCTGGCGCACTTCGTGGTAGCCGCCCGCCCGGGCACGGTGCTGGAGCTGGTCGATGCACCGCAGCTGGCTGAGGCAGTGCGGGGCCGTTGGGTCTCCAGCGCCAACGATCTGGTCAGCGCGGCAGCAGGCCGGCTGTATCTGCTGCATCAGCCATTGCGTGGTGAATCGGCCAGCGCAGTGCGTTCGCGCATCGCCACGGGCGGTGCATGGCAGGCGCTGGTGCCGCCACCGGTGGCCGCATTGATTCAGCGCCAAGGCCTGTACCGCAGCGTCCGCCCGACTGACTGAACACGCGTATGCCTGGACCGGCCTATAATCGGCGCTAATTTCATCGAGTTGCCGCTTTGACCAGCCAAGCCCACGTCATCAAGACCTCGCTCCCGAACCCACCACCGTCCGTGCCGGCCCTGTTGGCCACTGTGCGCGAGGCTGTCGAAGAACTGAAAGCCAAGGACGTGGTCGAGATCGATGTGCGCGGCAAGTCCAGCGTCTGCGACTACATGGTGGTGGTCTCGGGTACCTCGACCCGTCACGTCAAATCGATCTCCGATGAAGTGGTCAAGTTCGCCAAGCGTCTTGACATGATGCCGCTGGGCGTGGAGGGCGAGCGCGAAGCCGAGTGGGTGCTGGTCGACTTGGGCGATGTGGTGGTGCACGTCATGCTGCCGCGCGTGCGTGAATTCTATGCACTGGAGCGTCTGTGGACGGTAGGTGACCAGCGTCCCGCTGACGATGCTTCCGCTGAATCCTTGACCGATTGACCGATTGACCGATTGA
>Ga0207791_1000436_pt1 | contig 10797 bp, 8 predicted proteins | sample HigsolmetaGSP16D_FD_184844 | JGI IMG/M metagenome (GOLD analysis project Ga0207791, IMG submission 184844) | High solid enriched microbial communities from the Joint BioEnergy Institute, USA - SP1-6-D (SPAdes) | ecosystem: Engineered > Bioreactor > SSF (Solid state fermentation) > Aerobic >...
TCTTTGTGGTGTATTCGCTCGCCTCGCCGGTGCGCAAGCTACCGGGCAGCGGCGAAGTGAAGCGCTCGGCGCTCAAGCCGATCGGTGAGACCTACACCGCCACCGCCATCGACACCAATAAGAACACCATCATCCAGGCCTCGATCGAGCCAGCCACCGAGCAGGAGATCGAAGACACCATCACCGTGATGGGCGGGCAGGATTGGGAACTGTGGATCGACGCGCTGGAAGGCGCCGGTGTGCTCGCAGATGGCGCGCGCAGCGTGGCCTTCAGCTATATCGGCACCGAAATCACCTGGCCGATCTATTGGCATGGCGCACTCGGCAAGGCCAAGGTCGATCTGGACCGCGCCGCGCAGCGCTTGAATGCGCGTCTGGCCAAACGCGGTGGCGGCGCCAATGTCGCTGTACTCAAGTCGGTGGTTACCCAGGCCAGCGCAGCCATTCCGGTCATGCCGCTGTACATTTCCATGGTCTACAAGATCATGAAGGAAAAGGGCCTGCACGAAGGCACCATCGATCAGTTGGACCGCCTGTTTCGCGAGCGCCTGTACCGCCAAGACGGCCAGGCCGCCGACGTGGACGACGAAAACCGCCTGCGCCTGGACGACTGGGAATTGCGCGACGACGTGCAGAACGCCTGCAAAGCGTTGTGGCCGCAGGTCACCACCGAGAACTTGTTCCAGCTCACCGACTACGCCGGCTACCAGCACGAGTTTCTCAAGCTGTTCGGCTTCGATCGCAGCGACGTGGACTACGATGCCGACGTGGATCCGGACGTGGGCTTCGATTGCATTGCGTTGAGCTGAGTAACTTGCGAGCAGGGCGTCGAACAAGCGTCCTTGCAGCGAACGATCACTTGCCCCGCGCGCGCCCGCTTCTCAAGCGGGTCCACGCAACGAGCAGACCAACAGCCGGCTGACGATGCCGGCTGTCGGCCTGCGCGATCAACGCAGCCGACGAACAGGGGGTGTCTGCCGCACTTAAAGTTTGGGGAAAGACATCCCCAAGGTTTGGCCAGGGGTCACTTGGCCAGGGCGCTTCCGGCAAGTTCTTCCATGCTCAGGCCGCCAGACGCGGAGGCAGATGGATCGCTGCCACGCGTCGGTGATTGCGCCAAGATGCTGACGAGTTGTTCATCATGCACAGGCATCTTTGCTTCATCGGCAGCGGCATTGGCGTTGCTCGGGCCCTCGGCGGTGCCAAAGGCGTAAGGAAAACGTTGAGCCAGCCAATTCACCGCGGCCTCTTGCAATTGCGCGTTGTAGGACGGACGGGAAAGCGGCTCGCCAGCAGGCTGGGCGGTCCCGGTCTGTGTCCGTTGCCGCTTCACTGGCGCAGCATCTGCCTGTGCGACTTGTGTTTCACGTTTACGCTTGTTAGTGGTAGTGCTTGCGAGCGCAGCATCACGCGTCACGCCAATGGACAACAGCCGCAGCACGGTCTCCAGTGCCCGCTTGCCGCCACTGCTGGCGATGGCCGCCACATCGTCCGGGTTCAGGCCATGTTCCTTGCACAGCCGCGGCAAGAGCCGCTGCACCGTCTCCAGCGCTTGCTTGCCATCGTGGTGGCTGGCGATGGCCACCACTTGGCGCGAGGTCAGGCCATGATCCATGCACAGCCGCGGCAAGAGCTGAAGCACGGTCTCCAGCGCCTGCTTGCCACCATCGTGGCTGGCGATGGCCACCACTTCGCGCGGGTTCAGGCCATGGTCCTTGCACAGCCGCGGCAACAGGCGCAGGACCGACTCCAGCGCCTGCTCGCCGCCGACGTTGCTGGCAATGGCCACCACATCGTCCTTGGTCAAGCCGTGGTCCTTGAACAGCCGCTTCGCCGTCTGCGCACCAAGCACTGAAGCCTGCGCATCGGGCTTTAGCACCTTTCTCTGCTTTTGCCTGGGGTGTTGCGTTTGCAGTGTCTTTTTAAGCACATCTGCCACGTTGACCACTTCTGCCAAGCTCATCCTGTGTGAGTCTGCTCTGCTGCTCGCCAGCTTCGTTACTTCTTCCAAGCTAGTCACAATCCGCTTGACAGATCGCGACAACGCATTGGTCAAGATGCTCTGAACGCCGGCCCCGGGCATCCGCACTTTTTCGATCGCCTTCGCAAGGCTGATCACTTCTCCCGAGGACATGCTGGGTTGGTGACCTGGTTGATTCACCACTCCGGCTACGGTCGTGGCAACTGGCTTGTTAATGGCCTCGTCAATGGCCTCGGAGAGTGTCTTGATCAAGATCGCGCGCAATTGGGAATTCGGCATCTGCGCGATTTTGACCACCTCGGCGGTAGTCATGGCTGGCCGCTGGAAAGCACCCGACAGTGCATCGTTCAAGATTCTGTCGACTTCCGATTGCGTGATCGCCGGCTGTGAAATTCCGGCGCTTTTTGCGATGCTGGCCGTGGTCAGTGCGTGCGGAATACGGATGTGCGCTCTGGACGACTGCGCCGGTATGTGTTCGATGGAAGCATCGATCGTCGACGCAGTTTCGGCCAACATCCGCAACCCACCCGGAGAAGCAGGAGTTCGCGGTGCCATCTCTTGCGCTAACTCGATTGCGGCAAAAAACGCTGAGGATGACGCCGCTTCCTGAGCAGGCCTGGAACGACTGCTTTCACCTGCTTGCGGGCGCATGGGACGTGCACTGTGCAGATGCCGCAGCGGGCCAGACGGGGACGCAGGCGCGGTGTCAGCTGCTGGCTGTTGAGATGAACTCGTGGTGTTCTGGCCACCTTCTGACTCCGACGCATCGGGGGCAGAAACAGGACGCGCTGATTCACGAATGGATGCTGATTTCATGACCTGCTACCTTGAAAGAAGATACGAGCGTACTACTAGACTCCAAAACAGGCAGCCCAATTGGGTGAATAACGAACGTCTTTTCTCTGAAGCGCAATGCTTGGGTTTTGCAAGTAATGCATGCAATTTCGGAGCTGATTTGTTACGCCGTATGTTTTTCCCTCATATCGCATGACATAAAAGACGCGTTTTCCATCTCGTTCGTGCCAGCCAGCGGAGGAGATCTCTCAAGCGCCAAGGGACGGATCGCCGCTTCCTTTATATGCGTTGCGCTATGCTGCTCAGCATTCTGGCGACTTGTCTCATCGCTTCACATCAAACCGCGCATTGCCCACACAGGCCTGCACATCGGCAATCGACAGCGGATTGAAATCGCCCGGAACTGAATGCTTCAGACAACCGGCGGCCAGAGCGAAACGCACCGTGTCCTCCAACGACCAGCCTTCGATCAGGCCATGCAGCACGCCTGCAGCAAACGCGTCGCCACCGCCGATGCGGTCGATGATGGGGGTCAGTTCCGCGCTGGGTGCACGCGCCACCGCGCCCTGGCGCGGGATCAGCATCGCGCCCAGGCTGTGGTGGTTCACGTTATGCGCCACACGCTGCGTGCAGGCCATCAACTGTAGCTGCGGGAATGCGGCAAACGCTTGCCGCGCCGCCGCTTCCGCACGCGCGTCTAGAGTGTCCTGCGCAAACTCGCCGCCTAGCACCACGCCAATGTCGCGGTCATCGGCAAACACCACATCAGCACACGCGAACAGCTGATGCAGGATGCCGCGCGCATCGCTCTGCCAGCGTTGCCAGAGATTTGGCCGGTAATTGCCATCGAACGACACTTTGACCCCCGCCGCACGCGCTGCACGTGCCGCCGCGAACGTGGCCTGCGCCACCTCTGCTCCCAAGGCCGGGCTCACCCCGGACAAGTGCAGCCACTGCACGCCTTCAAGCAGGCACGGCCAGTCGTAGGCATCGGCCGATGTCAGCGCAAACGCTGAATCGGCTCGGTCGTAGATCACTTCGCTGGGGCGATGGATCGCGCCCGTGGTTAAAAAATACAGTCCCATGCGACCGTTCACCCGCCGCACATTGCGGGTATCGACGTTATGCCGACGCAACTCGCCCAACACCGCCGCACCTAAGGGGTTGTCCGCCACCGTGCTGACCATGGCCACCTCATGGCCAAAATGCGCCAGCGACACGCCAACATTGGCCTCTGCACCACCGTAATGCACATCCAAGCGAGGCTGCTGCAGCAATGGCGCGTGACCAGGTGCCCCTAGACGCAGCAATAACTCACCAAAACACAGGACTCGAGCACGGCTCATGCGGCACTTTTCTCGGCTGGGGAGGGTGCAGGGCGGGGTGTGAGGGCACCCCAACGCACTGGAATGACCATCGATGTCGTTGTGGCTGGCGGACAATCCTGCCCGCCGTCGCCATGATGCGACTTGAAGTGATGCGTTGCACCTATTTTGAGAAAGTGGCCGGCGCTTTTTGTTACGGTTCGATGCGTTAATGGAGGTTCAGATGCTGAAGGTGTATCGATCCGCGATGTCATTTCCACTTACAACCCGCTATTACTTACTGTTGATGGCCTCTTGGGAGCGAAGGACATGCAACGTCGGACTACCAACCGGAACGCATCGGTGAGGGTGCTTGCATTGTCGATTGGCGTTGCGCTGAGCGGCCACGCGACTGCACAAGAGGCGGCTCAATTGCCAACCGGGCCCGCCGCAGACGTGGGTACCGTCACGGTGGTCGGCTATCGCGCCAGCGTTGAGAAGGCCTTGGACATCAAGCGCGGCGAAGCCGGCGTGGTCGATGCCATTGTTGCCGAGGACATCGGCAAGTTCCCCGACCTCAACTTGGCCGAATCGCTGCAACGCATCCCCGGTGTTGTGATCACCCGCGACGCTGGCGAAGGCCGCGCCATCACGGTGCGTGGCCTGGGCCCGGAGTTCACCCGCGTGCGCATCAACGGTCTGGAGGCGCTCACCACTGTTGGGGCCGAGGACCAAAGCGGCGGCACCAACCGCGGACGTGGCTTCGACTTCAATGTGTTCGCCTCGGATTTGTTTTCTCAGCTGATCGTACGCAAAACGGCCTCGGCCGATGTGGATGAGGGCTCGTTGGGGGCCACTGTCGACCTGCGCACTGCGCGCCCGTTCGATTACGACGGCTTCACCTTCGCCGCCACCAGCCAGGCGGCCTACAACGCCATGGCCGAGAAAGCCACCCCGCGCATGGCCGCGTTGATCGCCGATACCTGGGCCGACAACACCTTCGGCGCGTTGCTGTCGGTGGCCTATACCGAGCGCCAGGTACTGGAGGAAGGCTCCAACACCGGGCGCTGGGCCAATGGTCCGAGCAACGGTGACTTCAGTGCGGCATCGCCGTTGACCGCCGCACGCTCGGCGGACGTCTACCACCCGCGCTTCCCGCGCTACGTGCAAACGGAACACAATCAGCAGCGCCTTGGCATTACCGGCTCATTGCAGTGGATGCCCACTGATCGCACCACCATCTCGCTGGACGCGCTGTATTCCAAAATCGATGCCACGCGCGATGAACACTATATTGAAGCGCTTTCCTTCAGCCGCGGTCGCGACAGCGGCACGCCGCCTCGCGCCGATCGCGACGGCAAGCCCGCCACCACCGTGCGCAATGGCGAAATCCGCAACAACGCGCTGGTGTACGGCGAATTCGACAACCTCGACATCCGCTCGGAGAACCGCCACGACACGTGGAGCACCGCGTTCAAGCAGATCAGCCTGGATCTGGAGCACCGCCTCAACGATGCCTTCTCCCTGTCTGGTCGTGTCGGCACCTCACGCTCGTCGCACCAGAACCCGGTGCAGACCATCGTCCTCATGGACAAGTACGACCTCGACGGATACAGCTACGATTATCGTGGCAATCGCCGTGCGCCAGTGCTGAACTACGGCATCGACCCGACCAACGCTGCCGGTTGGGAATTAGCCGAGATACGCCTGCGCCCGCAGACAGTGGACAACGATTTCGATACTGCGCAGATCGACTTCAATTGGACCATCAGTCCCGGTGTCCGGCTCAAGGGTGGCGTGCTTGCCAAGCACTACACCTTCAGTACGGTTGAACTACGTCGTGCCAGCGAGATTGTGGTGCCGACCTTTGCCGATGGCACCAGCATCGTGCCAACTGAGCTGACCGAGCAGGCTAGCCTCAAGAGCATCAATGGCAGCCCGTCCAACTGGGTCGTCCCGAATCTGGATGCGGTGGCAGACCAGTTCGGCATCTATAGCAACAGTGGCACCTTCGCCGTGACGCGGCGTGTCAGCAACACGCGACGTGTCGAAGAAAAGGATCGTGGGGTCTGGCTGATGGCCGCGTTCTCCGCCGACCTGGGCTCTATCCCGCTGTCGGGTAACCTCGGGGTGCGCTATGTGCGGACCGGGCAGGAATCCACCGGCTATGCCTTGATCAACAACGCACCGGCGCTGACGACAGTTGGCCGCACGTACGACAACACGCTGCCTGCTTTCAACCTGGTTGCCGAGCTCACTGCCGACTTATTGCTGCGTCTGGGCGCGGCCAAGGTGATGTCGCGCTCGGGCTTGGCCAGCCTGACGCCCGGCGTGAGTGTGGCCGTCGCCGGAAGTGCACGCAGTGTTGCCGGCGGCAACCCGGATCTGGACCCGATCAAAGCCACCAATGTCGATCTTGGTCTGGAGTGGTACTTCGACGAAGGCGCGATGCTGGGTGTCGGTGTGTTCTATAAGAATATCGAAAGTTTCATCCAGACCACACGTGAGGTGCGTCCGTATTTCAGCAGTGGGCTGCCGGCTACGTTGCTGGCTGGCACGGGCGTGAGCATCAACGACGACTTCACCTTCCGCATTCCACTCAATACACCCGGCGGCGAATTGAAAGGCGTGGAAGCGAGTTATGTCCAGCCATTCACCTTCCTGCCGGGCAATTGGGCCAACCTGGGCATGCAGCTGAACTACACTTGGGTCGATTCGCAGATCCAGTACCTGTCCAGCACCGGCGCACCGGTGATGAAAAACGACCTGACCGGGCTGTCGCGTTCGGCGTGGAATGCAACCTTGTTTTACGAGGGAAGCACTTTCGCCGGGCGCGTCTCGGCGACCAATCGCGACGATTACCTGACCCAGGTCCCCGGCTCGGAAGTGGGATTCAATGTGGATGGCGTGCACGGCATGACCGGTACCACCATGATCGATGCCGCGCTGCGTTACAAGATCAGCACGCAGCTGGAACTGAGCCTGGAAGGCATCAACCTCACCAACGAAGCGTCGGACGAATGGGTGTCGTCGCCGCGTACTGGCGCATTGCCGCTGCAGTACACCGAAACCGGTCGCCAGTATTTGCTGGGCCTTCGCTATCACTATTAAGAGCGGCTGATACAACAACTGCGCACAGTCGCTAGGCGAGCCGATGAAGTGCTCCGAATTGGCATGTGTTAGACGTAGCCTGTGGTTGCTCTGCGCCGTGCGTTTTTAGGATGTTGCCAGGATTACATGCACACCTTTCCCACGGCAGGCATTAACGCTTTGCGCTTGAGCCATACATTCGACAGCGCGAACAGCGTCAGCACGTGCGCGGTATTTTTCGCCAGGCTGCGATAGCACACCTTGCCATAGCCGCCGTGTGTGCTCACTGTGTCCTTTTGCCGTGCAGCAGCGTGTGTGCCTGCGTGATATCGGCCACGTTGGTTGGCGACGCAGTCGACCTGCATGATCGGCCCATCTGGATGCTGGAACCAGCACTTGCTGCGCGCAATACGGCTATGAAGCGGCCTATCGGCGCACTGGCTGGGAAGCGTTCGGCCCCATACCCACAGCCGTGCAAACGGCCTTGAACCCGAACACGCTGCAAGCATCCGACGGCATGCAGTATCAGCGCGACGCGAACGGCCAGTGGCGGCATGCCGGCGTTGCTGCCGACGGCAATGCGGCGCGGGAACTGGACGTAACGCGCGCACGCTTGTTACCTGCACTGGCGCAGCATGCACAGGCCATCGCACTGATGCCCGCACGGCAAACGCCCACGCTGCAACAGCAGGATCAGACCAATACCGAAGCAACCTATGCGGCCTATGGCGTGGCGCCCAATGCGCAGACCATGGTCGCAATCCAGCACGCGGTGCAACGCACGCGCGAGGCAAACCGGATCGATGCGGCGACCAGTACGTGGGCATTGGCGCGCGATGCGCGCGGTCACCACTCGGTAGACAGCCCCATCCAGCATCTGCGCCGCGATACCGATGGCGTGGTGCGGGTTGCAGCAATCACCAGCACCGACGACATCCATCAGGCACTTGCCCAGATGCAGGCGCACCAGCAGGAACACACACCACCGCCCACAGCCCCCGCGCAGACGCACGCCAACACCCTGCGCCCGGGCGACCGCGGCAGCGAGGTCCTGGCGCTACAGGCCAGGCTGATCCATCTGGGTCTCAATGCGCAGGTCAAAACGCCGTTGCAGATCACCGGTGTCTACGACCAGAGCACCCAGCGCGATGTGCAAGCGTTCCAGTTGATGCATGGCATGGATGCAGTGGACGGCATCGCCGACCCTGGCACGCGCGCGGCTTGGCGTGGGCGCGTGGACGTGGTCAACGACACCTTCTGCGATGTACCGCCGCGTCTGGCTGAGGTGCACGTTCACCTTGATATCGAGCTATGACTATGATGTCGCCTAGTCCCTGACCAGATCGATGCGTATGCAACGACGCCACTTTCTGAAAAATGCTGCTGTCGCATTGGCCGCGTTCGGTTTGCCGACGTTGCCGCACTTGGCACTGGCGGCCAAGGCTGTTGGGTTGCGACGACTCGGGCAGCCCAAGCCGTTCGACTATGCGTGGTTGAAAGGTCAGGCACAGGGGCTGGCTAGCGCGCCGTACAAGAGCCAAAAGCAGGTCTTGCCGGGTTCGCTGGAGGCGCTGAACTGGGATCAGTATCAGTCCATACGCTACCGGCAGGAGCACGCGTTGTGGGCCGATGGCTACGGCAAATTTGAGGCGAAGTTTTTTCATCTTGGTCTGTATTTCCATACCCCTGTACGCATCTACGACATCGTCGATGGCAAGGCGCAGCAACTGGCATACGACCCGTCGGCATTCGATTACGGCAGCAGCGGGCTGGATGGCAATCGGTTGCCGAAGGATCTGGGCTTTGCCGGTTTCCGGCTCAACACACGCAACAATCCTGATCGAGATTTTTCAGCATTCCTGGGCGCGAGCTATTTCCGTGCCGTCGGCAGGCAAGGCCAGTACGGGCAATCGGCACGCGGGTTGGCGGTGGACACCGGCACCGGCGGGCCAGAAGAGTTTCCGGATTTCATCGCCTATTACTTGGAGCGGCCAGCCGACGACTCCGACACCGTGGTGGTGTACGGGCTGTTGGATTCGCCCAGCATTGCCGGCGCATACCGGTTCGCCATCACCAATGGCGATGTGCTGCTGATGGACATCGACAGTGCGCTGTACCCGCGCAAGACGATCGAACGGCTGGGCATCGGCGCGTGCACCAGCATGTATCAGGTTGGCGAAAACGATCACCGGATGGATTGGGACTGGCGCCCTGAGATCCACGACACCGATGGCTTGGCGATGTGGACAGGTGGCGGCGAGTGGATCTGGCGCCCGTTGTGCAATCCGCCGCATGTGCGTTTCAACATGTTTGTCGACGAGAACCCGCGCGGCTTCGGGCTGCTTCAGCGTGACCGTAATTTCGACCATTACCAGGACGATGGTGTGTTTTATGAAAAGCGCCCATGCCTGTGGGTGGAACCCAAGAGCGGTTGGGGCAAGGGCTCGGTCCAACTGGTCGAGATCCCGACTGTGGACGAGACCTTCGACAACATCGTTGCGTTCTGGAATCCGCACGCCAAGCCGCAGCCTGGGCAGGAAGTGTTGATGGGCTACCGGCTGTACTGGGGCGCGCAGCCGCCGGCTAGCTCGCCGTTGGCGCATTGCGTCGCTACCCGGACGGGGCTTGGTGGCGTCGTCGGGCAAAAACGCAGCCACTTTTCCTGGCGCTTTGCGGTGGATTTTGCGGGCGGCGAACTGGCCGCGCAGACGAAGGACACAACGACCAAGGTGGAGGTGGTGATGCAGGTTTCGCACGGCACGACCGAAATCGTGTCGGCGCGCCCGCTACATGAAATCGAGGGCTATCGGGCGATGTTCGATCTGGTACCGCCGGATGAGGGCATCCAGCAGATCGATATCCGCCTGTACCTGCGTGCCAATGGCAAGCCCCTCACTGAAACCTGGTTGTACCAGTGGACACCGCTACCGGCGAGCCAGCGCACGTGCGTGGGCATGCGCATGGATTGACGCGTGCAGGGCCTTCAGCCGGCGACAGATGCCTTCCAGCACGTTAGTCCTACTGTGTCATAAAAAGTTATTCTGCAGTCACTCCACAACGCACTGAGATGAACATGGCCGCAGCCAGTCACGAAGCGCGTTTTTCCGCCTATCTGGATGAGCTATCCGCTGCGCTTGATCATGCCGATCGGGCGGCGGGCTTACGCGGTTCAAGCGTTGCACCATTTCGTGGTCAGGTCGGATTGGTCCGATGCGGCGGTGCTGGAGCGCGTCCGTCAGTGCGTCTCATCACGAATGGATTTGAAGGGCGCGGTGTATTGGATCGTGGACGACACATGTTTTCGCAAGAAGGGCAGGCATTCGGTCGGCGTGGCCCGACAATGCTGCGGGGAGATCGGCAAGCAGGACAACTGGGGAATGTCCTCACCTTATCAAGGAGTCTATGGAGAATCGGACCAGAACACTAAGAGCGGCTAACAAAACGACTGCGCAGCCGCCAGGCTGGGCGTAGCCGGTGCTCGGAATCCTCATGTACCAATCGTACACTCCGGTTCCTGCACGCCGTCCGCGCCCACCTGACAGCTGCTCGCTACGTTTTGTTAGCCGCTCTAAAACGCAAACCCCGCGCGATACGCCTGTACGGCCGAGCGCGGATCCGGTGCCGCGT
>Ga0207791_1000443_pt1 | contig 10720 bp, 13 predicted proteins | sample HigsolmetaGSP16D_FD_184844 | JGI IMG/M metagenome (GOLD analysis project Ga0207791, IMG submission 184844) | High solid enriched microbial communities from the Joint BioEnergy Institute, USA - SP1-6-D (SPAdes) | ecosystem: Engineered > Bioreactor > SSF (Solid state fermentation) > Aerobic >...
TTCCTTTGAGTGTGTGAGCTGACCGAAAAATTTGATCAATGACAGCTTCGTCATCCATACGTTGTTCGAAATCCAATAAGCTAGTATTAATCGCTTGAAGATGCTCCATTGATTCATCAAGGAACAACCCTACATATTCATTTAAGTCCATGAATGATTTCCTCCTTTATTTCCAACTTAATGGACATGATCCTTCCCATGCTTTAGTCGACTTAATAATCGATCTAAAAACTTTCGCTCTTTTACGCGAACACCCGTCAACGAAGTAGTAATGTGATCCATTCGCCAACTGACATGACTTTTTCGATCCATGATATAAAATGGCATTTGTGCTTTAACCGCTTTCACAACTGTTTGATCTTCAGGTAGAAAACCAATGAAACGTAATGCTTTTTTTAAAAATTGAGAGCTGACTAATTCGAGACGATCAAATGTTTCAAGAGCCTCTTCACCATTAGTAGCTCGATTGACAATCACGGAAATGGGCAATTCACTCGCATGATGATGTGCTAATTTTACAAACGCATACCCATCCATGATGGAGGTAGGTTCTGGTGTAACAACCAACCATGCTTCATCTGCACTACCGATGAAATCAAATGTTTGATGATTAGCACCAGCACCTAAATCAAGTAATACATAATCGTATTCATAGAAGAATCGGAACTCACGTAGTAAAAAGGTAATGTCATCACTCGTGAAATTTGTCAATTCCGCAAATCCACTGCCACCATGAATGAATTGAAGGGTTGGTGAATACTCTACAATGGACTGTTGTAATGATTCCCTTCTCTTCACACATTCCATCAGTGATAACTTAGAAGATTTACCAAGTAATATACCAATGTTGGCCATACCAATATCTAAATCGATGATAAGTACCTTCTTGTTTTGAAGAGATAGAGCAACACCTAAATTGACAGCGACGTTCGTTTTCCCGACGCCACCTTTACCACTAACAATGGCAATCGTTTTAGTCTCATTTACGGATAATTTAGAGCGCAGGACTCGAGCTTGATCTTCTTGCATCATCCCATTCCTCTCTCGACGACCATCTGGGATATCTCTTCTACAGTACTGAACGTGATATCTTCAGGCACCTCTTGACCAGTAGTTATACAATAAATCGGTAAGTCACTCGCTTCTGCGAGACCAACAATTGACCATAATTCACTAGTCTCGTCCGCTTTTGAGAAGATAACTCCAGATACAGGTACGGATTGAAAGCGATCATACATATGAAGTAGATCTTGGTACTTCGCAGTCAAACTAAGTACAAGAAATACATCCGTCTCTTTGAAATCATGTCGACTTTTTAATTGTTCAACGTACCCCACATCGAGAAAATTTCTACCTGCTGTATCAATCAGAACGATATCGCACGATTGTAAAGCTACTTTCGCTTGTTCAAAGTCATGCAGGTCGTATGCGACATGGATTGGGATGTCTAAAATATCTGCATATGTCTTTAATTGCTCAATGGCAGATATTCGATACGTGTCCGTCGTAATGAGACCGACACGTTTTTTTTCAGTTAACGTATAATAAGCTGCTAATTTTGCAATCGTAGTCGTCTTTCCGACTCCTGTAGGACCTGTTAACATGATGAATTTTGAGTGCGTCGTTTTCGTTCGAATCTTTGCTTCAACCTCTTCGAGTAGGACAGTGTTCAATTCAGTTTGCTGCGTTTGATAATAGGTCGACACAAGTTTCTCATGTAACTGCTCTGCCAACTGATTCAGTGCTGGCTCAGCCAGTAACTTCGAATAGTGTCTGAGCTCTCTTGGCAATGGTCGTTCTCCTACGGTAATGATTGTAGGACGCTCTGCGATTGATCGTTTTTCTAATTGATTCAAACGAGGACTCTCTCGATCCGGTAGTTCAACTTTAATAGACGATTTGTCTTCCACATGTTCATCAACTGAACCGACTAACTCTACTTTTCGTTTAGCAAAGACTCCGAAAATACCACCGACTTTTATATGCCTTGTATTCAAGATGATAGCCTCTTCGCCTAACTCTTGTTTGATTCGCTCCATGGCTTCAGCTACCGTATCTGCTACGATTTTTTTTACTATCATCGCTTATATCACCCCAATACTCTTCACTTCGATTGTCGGCATCAATTCGTTATACGATAAGACCGGTATATCTGGGAAGTATCGTTCTGTCAACTGACGGACGAACATCCGAATACTTGGAGAAGTCAGAATGATTGGATGTGCGCCGTAGCGTTCGAACTCCAGTGTTCGCTCTTGAAGCGTTTCGATGAAGCGACTCGCTTTTTCGGGATCAAGTGCTAAATAATTACCAAACTCCGTCTTCTGAATCGCCGACTGAATATCGAGTTCCATTTCACTTGAGACTGTTACGACGTGTAACACCTCTCCTTGCATGACTTGTTCAGTAATTTGACGTGACAAGGATTGGCGAACATATTCGGCTAGTAGTTCACTATCCTTCGTTACTGATGCATAATCAGCAAGTGTTTCAAAAATCAATGGTAGATTTCGAATTGAAATTTTCTCTTTTAATAGTTGAACGAATACTTTTTGTAAATCTCCAATCGATAGTAATTGCGGCGTAACTTCCTCCACTAGAATCGGATGGGATTCCTTCAAATGATCGACCAATTGTTTCGTTTCTTCCCGGCCGAGTAATTCAGCGGCATGTTTCTTTAAGAGTTCTGTTAGATGTGTCGCAACGACGGATGGTGGATCAACGACCGTATAGCCTGACATTTCTGCTCGGCTCCGTGTCTGTTCATCAATCCATAGTGCAGGCATACCGAATGCCGGTTCGACTGTTTCGATGCCACGGATTTCTGGATCATCGACACCTGGACTCATTGCTAAATAATGATCAAGTAACAATTCTCCAGTTGCCATCTCACTTCCACGAATCTTGATTCGATACTGATTCGGGGATAACTGAAGATGATCACGAATCCGAACGGTCGGTAGAACAAAACCGAGCTCAAGTGCCAGTTGTCTTCGAATCATGACAACACGGTCAAGTAAGTCTCCCCCTTGCGCTTCATCAGCGAGTGGAATCAAACCATAACCAAATTCGAATTCAATCGTATCGACATTCAGTAAGGAAATGACTGATTCGCTTGACCGTAAGTTTTCGCTCGGTGCTTCTTCGACAGCAACCTCTTCTTGCATCGTCTTCGTCGCCTGCTTCATTCGCCAAGCAAAGAATCCAAACAACGCTGCAATCGGCATCGTAACGTAATCTGGAATCGCCGTGAACAATCCGAGTAAGAAAATCGCTCCTGCCGCAATTCCAACGAGAAGTGGTGTCCGTGTCAACTGACCGATGACATCCTCACCGAGATTTCCGTCAGATGTAGAACGTGTGACAATGATACCAGTCGCAACTGAAATCAAAAGCGCTGGAATCTGACTGACGAGACCATCCCCGACTGTCAGTAATGTATAAAGACTGACGGATTCCATCATCGGTAACCCTTGCTGGACGACACCAATGATCATTCCGAAAATCAAGTTGATGATGACGATGATGATTCCGGCAATCGCATCTCCTTTAACAAACTTTGAAGCTCCATCCATCGCTCCATAAAAATCTGCTTCCGACTGGATCTTTTGGCGGCGTGTCCGTGCTTGAAGTTCGTCGATCATGCCGGAGTTCAAATCAGCATCAATTGCCATTTGTTTCCCTGGCATCGCATCAAGTGTAAAACGTGCCGAAACTTCCGAAACTCGTTCTGAACCCTTTGTGATAACAAGAAACTGGATCAAGACGAGAATCAAGAAAACAACAAAGCCGACGAGGGCATTACCGCCGACCACAAAACTACCGAAAGCCTCGATGACTTCGCCACCGTTTCCGTTTGATAGAATCGCCCGTGTCGTTGAGACGTTAAGTGCAAGACGAAACAGCGTAACAATCAGTAATAATGTCGGAAATACAGAAAACTCAAGTGCCTCTTTGGCGTTCATCGCAACGAGTAGTACCATCAAGGCAATGAGAATATTGATGATGATTAAAAAATCGAGCATGATAGCAGGCAGTGGGATGACGAGCATGAAGACGATCATGATGACGCCTAGCAGAACTGTTAAATCTCGTGTTGATATACTCATGATGCTTCATCCTTTCATTTTGCTTGTTTCAGTTGATAGACAAAGGCGAGTGTTTCAGCGAGCGCCTGATAGAACGATTCATCCACTGCCATACCAATTTCTGATTGAGCGAACAACGCCCGAGCGAGCGGACGGTTTTCAACAATCGGGACGTCAGCTGCTGTCGCCTTCTCCCGAATCCGGAACGCGACAGCATCTACGCCTTTTGCAACGACGATCGGTGCCATATGTTTTCCGTCATCGTACTGGATCGCTACCGCATAATGGGTCGGGTTCGTGATGACGACATCGGCATTTGGTATTTCTTGCATCATCCGCCGCATCGCCATCTCCCGTTGTTGTTGTTTGATTTTCCCTTTGATTTGAGGGTCACCCTCCGTATTCTTATGCTCGTCCTTTAAATCTTGTTTACTCATTCGGATCGACTTCTCAAAATCAAATTTTTGATAAGCGAAGTCTAAAATGGCTAACGCAATTAAAGCGATACTAACGGACAATCCGAGTAAGAATGTTAAATGACCAATAATAGCTAAAGCATCGCCAATCGGTTCCGAAGTTAACCGCGAAATTTCGACCTTGTTGTTCCATAAGACCGTGCCACTCGTCACACCGATGACAAGCAGTTTAAATACGGATTTTAGAAACTCGACGAGCGCTTTAACGCTAACGATACGTTTGACACCTTGCAGTGGATTGATACGATCTAGTTTAGGTTGAATCGCCTCACCACTCAGAAGTACACCAATCTGGACAAAATTCCCAAGAATACCGATAACAACCGCAGTTAAGAAAAACGGTGCTACGAGAATTCCCATCTGAATAAGCATCTCGACTAGTATCTGTTCAATCCGCCCCTCCTCGACAGCCTGCAAGACTTGACTTGCACTGAGACCATCTTGTAAAACAAGCACGAATCGCCTTCCTAGAAATGGACCAAAAAAATAGAGGACGAGAAACATCGCGAATAACATAAAACTACTTGTCAAATCCGCTGATTTTGCGACTTGACCCTTTTTACGGGAGTCGTCCCGCTTTCGAGGTGTCGCCTTCTCCGTCTTCTCACCAGCGAAGTACTGAAGGTCAAGGCGTAATCGATATGTATACATGTCCTTAACCTCCTAGTAATCGAATGGCATCTGCAAGTACATCTTGCAGTAATGGGACGAATCGACCAATCCCTGTGATTGTCGCACCTGCTAATAAAAACAAGATGGCGTACCCCATCAAAAGTTTGACGGAAAAACCAATTGCAAAAATGTTGAATTGGGGGGCCGTCTTCGCTAAGAAACCGAGTGCGAGATCGACTAAAAATAGTGAAACGACTAGTGGCATTGCCATTTGCAAAGCGGTCAGCATTGCAAGACCAACGACACGGATGACAAGACTCATTCCTGCGTCGCCCGATACCGCAATCAGGCTACCTGGCGGAAAGATTTGAAAACTCGTGTAGATTCCGTCAAGTAAAATCAAATGCATATCGGAAGCGAGTAGGACGAGTAACGTCAGCATGTAATAAAATCGTCCAACGATGGGTGATTGTCCGCCAAACATCGGATCATAAGCCGAAGCCATCGCAAGTCCCATTTGCAAATCGATGATCGAACCAGCAATTTGTGGCGCATACAATAAAAAACTGGCAAGTAAGCCTAGAGCTAAACCAATCAGGACTTCCGTTCCCATTCGAAAGAAAAAATCGAAATCTTCTACGCGGACATCTGTCTTCACGGCGTAACTCGCAAAGTAAGCTAGACCTGCCGCCAGCGCTAATTTATGCTGCGCAGGTAATTGCTTTGACGAGAACAATGGAGCCGCAACGAGAAAACCGACGATTCGTCCAAAGACGAGCAGAAAGACACTCAGGAAAGAAAGTAACGTCATTTTCGGGAAACCTCAGCGATTTGCTTAAATAAATCAATCGTAAAGGTCTGTAACTCCTGCATGATCCATGGACCGAAAAAGACGAGTGCTAAAAAGACGGCAACGATCTTAGGAACGAACGATAACGTTTGTTCCTGAATCTGCGTCGTCGCCTGTAAGATACTGACGAGCAAACCGACAACGAGCGAGACAAGTAACAAGGGGGCCGAAACTTTGAGTAATGTCCAGACAGCAGAACTTGCTAACTGAATAATCATTTCTTGAGTCATCTTCTCTCCCCCTAACGCATACTGACAAGCAACGATTCAACGATCAGGTGCCAGCCGTCAACTAAAATAAATAATAATAACTTAAACGGTAACGCAATCATGACTGGTGGCAACATCATCATCCCCATCGACATCAGGACACTTGAGACGACCATGTCAATGACAAGGAAAGGAATGAAGATCATAAATCCAATTTGGAACGCCGTTTTTAATTCACTAATCGCATATGCTGGAACAAGTGCGACAAGTGGAATGTCTTCAATCTTTTCCGGTTTTTCATAATTTCCGTATTTTAAGAACAACTCTAAATCGTTCGTTCGCGTGTGCTTCGACATAAAGCGTTTCATCGTATCTCCCGCTTTATCAAATGCTTCATCTTGACTGATTTTATCTGCCATATACGGTTTAAGAGCCGTAGTGTTCAATTCAGATAAAACGGGCGACATGACGAACAGCGTAATGAACAAAGCGAGACCGACGAGTAGCTGGTTCGGTGGCGTCTGTTGTGTTCCAAGAGCCGAACGGACAAAAGACAACACAACGACGATACGCGTGAAACAAGTCATCAAGATCAGTAGTGACGGTGCAAGTGATAACAACGTCAGTAACACAAGCAGTTTAATTGATGTCGCTGTTCCTGACGGAGTATCGAGTGATATCAGATTCTCAATCGTATTCATGAGCGACCTCGATTCTTTTGCAGTTGTTCGAGTTGTTGTTTAAACGTCTCAAGAAACGGTGATGGTGATGATTTAGGGGCAGACTCTTCAAAATCCGTCGCTTCGTATCCTTCCAGATCATCCAGAGTATCTAATAATTGTACATTTTCACCGACACCGACGACGTAAATCTTATCTTGTATCTTGACTAACTGGACCGATCGATCTTTCCCAAGTGGTACTCCACCTAAATGTGTCAATCGTCCAGAATGTCTGACACCTCGCGTCCGTTCATGAATGAATCGTGTCACAAGGATGAATCCGCCGATCAAGACGATCAGAACGACGACTCCTTTAAAAATAGTCAACGCCATGGAAGGACTCTCATCGACTTGCTGAGTCGCCGGTGCATCGTTCTGAGTTGGATTTAATTTTTCTTCGACTGTTTCTGCATTTACGGGAACCGCAAGCAAAAACAGTAGACAAATCAGCAAAGTCACTTTTTTCATGACGAGACAGTTTTCGAGACCGCTTCAAGTACTCGATCTGCTTGGAACGGTTTGACGATGAAATCTTTCGCACCTGCTTGAATCGCATCGATAACCATCGACTGTTGTCCCATTGCTGAACACATGATGACTTTGGCAGCCGGATTAATTGCTTTAATTTCCTTTAAAGCAGAGATTCCATCCATTTCTGGCATCGTGATATCGAGTGTGACGAGATCTGGTGTTAATTCCTTATACTTTGAAACAGCCTCTAATCCATTCTCCGCTTCGCCAACGACATCGTAGCCATTCTTCGATAAAATTTCCTTGATCATCATTCGCATGAAAGCAGCGTCATCTACGATTAATACTTTTGCACTCATTGTATAGTTCCTCCTTAGAACATCCGAAGACGTTCTTTTGTATTTACGATTTCTGTAATGCGTACTCCGAAGTTTTCTTCAATGACTACAACTTCTCCGGTTGCAATCAACGTATTGTTTACAAACACATCTACTGGTTCACCTGCTAATTTATCAAGTTCAATGATGGAACCTTGTGTCAGTTCTAAAATATCTCTAACCGATCGTCGCGTACGTCCTAGTTCAACCGTGACGTTCAATGGCACGTCGTACAACATACCAATATTAGCCGGCGTACCGTCTACTTGTGCATCACTTAATTGACCGAATTGGACAGGACTGACAGCAACACTTTCTTTTACTACTTGCTCCTGAACTGGAGCAGGTTTTGCAGGCGGCGGCGAAGCTTCAACGGCCGGTGACGGCTTAGGTGGAGTTTGTGCCGCAGGTTGAACCGGTGAAGGTTCATTTGATACTTCCGTGCTTGCTAAGAACAGCTTTTGAATGAGTTGTTTAGAAAACTCGAGCGGTGCCAACTGTACGATTTTCGAATCAATCAATGTACCGATTTTCAAATCGAACTCAATGATGACCATACTGTCCCAAAGAGAGAAACTATCTACGATACTTTTCTCTTGCGAAAAATCAAAGATTTCAACAGCTGGAGGTGAGATATCAATCCTCATGGAGAATACCGTTGACATCGATGTAGCGGCAGCTCCCATCATTTGGTTCATCGCTTCTTGTACAGCTGAGAGCGCAATCGGCTCCATCTCAGCAGTCTCATCAATGACACCGTCACCACCCATCATTAAGTTCGCAATAATGGAGGCATCTCGTTGTGTTAAGATGAGGACATTTTCACCCTTAAAACCTTCTGTATATCCAACGCGTAAAGCAACATGCGGAATTGGATACCGACTTCTTAGTTCATCCATCGTGATCATTCGAACATGTGGCGTCGTGATTTCTACTTTTTGATTCAACAATGCGGATAAAGCAGTAGCCGAATTTCCTAATGAAATATTCCCTACTTCTCCAAGCGCATCGATTTCCATCTCATCTAAAACTTCTTCATCCGATTGGGTATCACTTGCATCATCAGAATCAGATGGTGTTCCTCTTAATAAAGCATCGATCTCATCTTGCGAAAGCATATCGCTCATGTTATTCCTCCTCAATTCGTTGTATGACTTGTAAAGCGAGATGCTTCCCATTTAGACCTGGTCGCGCCTTGAACATTTTACGATCATCGACGAACAGTTCAACCGGATCAGATGTACGTGTCTTCAGGGATAGACAGTCGCCAACTTCGAGGTGTAACAACTCACCAAACGAAAGATCCGTCTGGCCAAGCACTGCTTTCAAATCGACGACAGAACTCATTAATTGAGTCTGCATATGTTCAGACGCTTGATCATTGATTGACTTACGCTTATCTTGTTGCATCCAAAAATGACTGGATAGTTTAGGCAAAATCGGTTCCAATGTGACAAAAGGTAAACATACATTTAATGTGCCACTCACTTCACCGACAGTTACATAAATGGACACAAGAATAACCGTTTCGTTTGGAGAGACGAGCTGGAGAAATTGTGGATTGATCTCAAGATCATCATATTCAGCTTCTAATTCTGTAATGGATTCCCAAGCCGCTCCGTATTGTACAAATGCTCGTTTAAACAGCTGCGTCAAAATACGTGTTTCAATTTCTGTTAAGTTCTCAATTTTGTTCATTCCTTCGCCCGGTCCACCAAGCAGACGATCTAACATTGCATATGCAATATTTGGATTCACTTCGAAAATGACTTTCCCGTCTAATGGTTGAAGGTTGACCAAATTGATTAATGTCATATTTGGAATAGAATGAATGAATTCGTCATATGGCAGTTGTTCCACTGTATTCACTGTAAACTGGACATATGTTCTTAACTGAGCTGAAAAATGAGTCGTTAGCACTCGAGCAAATTGCTCATGAATGCGTGTTAAGTTTCGTAATTGGTCTTTAGAGAAACGGAGTGCACGTTTGAAATCATATACTTTAACGCGCCGCTCCTCTTCTTGACTCCTGATTTCCTCAACTTCCATATCTCCACTTGAAATAGCTGATAGCAAGGCGTCAATTTCATGTTGTGATAATACTTCGCTCATGCTGCCACCTCACTGGATGATTTTTTTCGTAGTGTAGACACGTTGTACATCACCCTCTTGGATGAGTTTTTTGAACTGGACACGTAATTTTTCTTCCAGTTTCTCCATGTCGGCTTTCGAATCCAAATCCGATTTTTTCATGGTAGATAAATCTCCGAGAATGATGTTGTTAATTTGAAATTTACGCAATTCTAGATCATCCCGTGTCTTTTGGTCATCGGTTACGATTGTAAATTGTACATTCAAGAAACGTTCGTCTGAGATGTTCGTCGTTAAATCATCAGTCTGAAGACTGCGTGCATCAAGCTCTTCTCCAGTCGGCTGTTCTACTTTTGCTTTCGTTTCATCTGGAGCAATCAGATATTTCATTACCATGTATCCAGCTCCAACCATCATGAGAGCAACGATGACCATGATCAATGGTAATTTAAGCTTACTTTTCTTTTTCTCTTCTTCCGCCATCATCGATCCTCCTTACACTCGTCAAACCGGTTAATCCGATTTGACGATAAAATTGAATTGCCGCCTCCGTTACTTCCTCCATCGATTCTTGCACGACATAAGTTTGTCCACCAATGAGATGAATCGTCGTATCAGGAGTCGAACGAATGGATTCAATTAAACTGGCATTAATGACTAATGGTGTTTTCCGTAACGTCGTTAACTGAATCATCGTTTCAGATTGACGAGTTCTTCTAACACTTGGTCACTCGTTGTAATAATTCGTGTGTTTGCCTGGAAACCACGCTGTGCAATGATCATTTCCGTAAATTCTTCCGACAAATCGACGTTTGACATCTCGAG
>Ga0207791_1000444_pt1 | contig 10717 bp, 7 predicted proteins | sample HigsolmetaGSP16D_FD_184844 | JGI IMG/M metagenome (GOLD analysis project Ga0207791, IMG submission 184844) | High solid enriched microbial communities from the Joint BioEnergy Institute, USA - SP1-6-D (SPAdes) | ecosystem: Engineered > Bioreactor > SSF (Solid state fermentation) > Aerobic >...
TGGCGCGCGGTGAAGGCACCCGCCCCCGACGCCAGCGCGCCGCCGCCGAGCCGCACCTGCAGCGCAGCGCGCAGCGCATCGAGACCGGCGCCGGTCCGGGCCGAGATCCGCAAGGCGCCGTCGCCGGACTGCGCCTGGTACAGGTCGGCCTTGTTGTGCACGACGATGCGATCGGCCACTCCGGCGATCGCCTCTTCGACCTGCGCCCAGCCGGCCGCCGCGTCGCGCCCGTCGAGCACCACCAGCGCGAGGTCGGCGCGCTGCAGCTCTTCGCGCGCACGGCGCATGCCTTCCCGTTCGATCGCATCGCCCTCGGCGCGCAGGCCCGCGGTATCGACCAGGGTCAGGTCCACGCCGCCGATGCGCAACGTCTCGTGCAGCAGGTCGCGCGTGGTGCCGGCGATGTCGGTGACGATGGCGCGGTCCACGCCGGCCAGTGCATTGAGCAGCGAACTCTTGCCGGCATTGGGCGGACCGACAATCACCGCGTGCAGCCCGTCGCGCAGGCGCCGCCCCTGTTCGGCCTCGGTCAGCAGCCGCACCAGCGCGGTCGCGAGCGTGTCCAGTCGTCGTGCGATCTCCTCGCCGCCGAGCGTGTCGATCGGCTCGTCGGAGAAATCGATCATCGCCTCGACGTAGACGCGCAGGTGCAACAGGTCGGCGGCGAGCGCATCGCAGCGCTCGGAGAACACGCCGTCGAGCGCACGCCGGGCCGCGCGGGCAGCGCGCTCGTCGCCGGCGGCGATCAGGTCCGCGACGGCCTCGGCCTGGGCCAGGTCGAGCCGGCCGTTGAGGAAGGCACGCTCGCTGAACTCGCCGGGTCGCGCGAGGCGCGCGCCGAGTGCGCGGCACCGGGCGAGCAACTGCTGCAGGACGACCGGACTGCCGTGCGCCTGCAGTTCGACGACATCCTCGCCGGTGTAACTGGCCGGTCCCGGAAACGCGAGCGCGAGCCCGTCGTCGAGCACGGCGCCGTCGGCATCGAGGAAACGTGCGTAGTGCGCGTGGCGCGGACGCAGGTCGCGACGGCCGCACAGCGTGCGCGCGATCGGCAACGCGGCCGGTCCCGACAGCCGCACGATGCCGACACCGCCCGCGCCTGGCGCGGTGGCGATCGCGGCGATGGTCTCGTTGGACTGCGTCATGTCGAGGTTCCCGAACGCACGAGCCCGCCATGCGGCGGGCTCGTGGCTGTCACGTGGTGACGGCGCTCAGTCCTTGGCCAGGGCCGCGGGCGCTTCGCTGTAGCGCTTGATCATCCACCACTGCTGCAGCAGGCCCAGGCCGCCATTGGTGACCCAGTACAGCACCAGACCGGACGGGAAGAAGATCATGATCGCGCCGAACACCAGCGGCATGAACTGCATGATCTTCTGCTGCATCGGATCCATGCCGACCATCGGCGTGAGCTTCTGCGTCGCCCACATGATCGCGATGTTGAGCACCGGCAGGATGAAGTACGGATCGCGCGCGGTCAGATCCTGGATCCACAGCATCCACGGCGTGTGGCGCAGTTCCACCGACTCGAGCAGCACCCAGTACAACGCGAAGAACACCGGCATCTGCAGCAGCACCGGCAGACAGCCGCCGATCGGGTTGATCTTCTCTTTCTTATAGAGCTCCATCATTGCCTGCTGGAACTTCTGCTTGTCGTCGCCGTAGCGCTCCTTGAGCTGGGCGATGCGCGGCTGGAACTTGCGCATCTTCGCCATCGACTTGTACTGCGCGACCGACAGCGGATACAGCGCCAGCTTCACCAGCAGCACCAGGCCGATGATCGACCAGCCCCAGTTGCCGATCAGGCCGTGCAGCTTGGCCAGCACCCAGAACAGGCCTTCGCCGAGCATCGCGAAGATCGAGAAGCGGCTGTAGTCGACGACGCGGTCGAGGCCGCGCACGCCCTGCGCCTGGATCAGGTCGACCTGCTTGGGACCGACCCACAGGCGCGCGGTGGTCGTGGCCTGCTGGCCGGCGGGCACGGCGACCGGCGCGCCGAACTCGCGGATCAGGTAGCGCGGCGCGCCAGTGCTGCGATCGATCTGCATCGAGATCGTGCCGGTGTCGTCGGCACGCGGAATCCAGGCGCTGAAGAAGTGATGCTGGACCATCGCGATCCAGACGTTGGTGTCCTTGGCGTTGAGCGGGCCGTCGGACTCGAAATCCGCGAGCTGGCGACGGCCGTAGCCGATGCCGCCACCGAACCACGTCGCGCCGACCAGGCTGTAGGACTCGGGATTGGTCATGCCGCGCTTGACCGCCGGCGCGGTGCGGATGAGCTGGCGGTACGGGAAGCCCTGCCAGGGCGCGCTGCCGGCGTTGACGATCTCGTCGCGGACCTCGACCGCGTAGTCACCGCGACTGAGGATGAAGCTGCGGCGGATGGTCACCCCGTCCGGGCCGGTCCAGACGAAGGGCACGGTGACCGTGGTCTCGCCGTCGCGCAGGACGGCCGACGCGTCGCCGCCCTCGGGCACGAAGCGGCCCTCGTGGCTGGGCGCGGCATTGCTGCTGCTGACCCAGCCGGTCTGCGCGGCGTAGTAGTGCAGCGGATCGGTGTCGAACATGCGCACCGGGGGCGCGCCATCGTCGCGGGTCTGCGGGTAGCCCAGCAGATCGGCCTGGACCACATTGCCGCCGTCGAGCACCAGCCGCAGCACGTCGGTCTGCACGACGACCTGGCGGGCGGCAGGCGCGGCACTGCTGGCGGGCGATGCGCCCGGCGCCGGCGGCACCGGCGCGGCATCGGTCGGCGCGGTCGGCACCGCGGCACTGCCGGCGCTGGCCCCGGGGACGGTGACCGAAGGCGCGGCCTGCGCGGCACTGGTCTGCGGCTGCGCGGCGGCGGTCTTCTCCTTGCTCCATTCCATCCACAGCAGGACCGCCACCATCAGCCAGGCGAGAATGAGGAAAGTACGGATCTGGTTCATCAGGCAGGCAGGCTCATGCGCCGGGCGTAGCCGGCGTGGACGGATTCCGGGAGGCGGGCATTGTGCCGGCGGCCGGTGGCGGGGGCAACGCGCGGGCGCGCTTGAGCACGCTCAGGAATGCGGCGCGCAGCGCGGCATTGTCGGCCTGCGCCGCGGATGGGCGGGCCACCACGACGTAGCTGCCGGGCGCGAGCCGCGGCTGCAACAGGCGGAAGGCATCGCGCAGGATGCGCTTGATGCGGTTGCGTCCCACGGCGCGCTTGTCGACCTTGCGCGACACCGCCAGGCCCAGGCGTGCGGGGCCTTCCTCGGACAACAGATGCACGGCCAGCAGCGGCGACGCGGTGCGCGTCGCGCCGGCAAAGATGCGGTCGAAATCCGCACGCGCGCGCACACGCACGTGCCGCGGATAGCGGACACCGGCGGTCATGGAAGCGGCGTTGCGGTACGGGCGGCGAGCGCGGCTGCGCAGCTCACCGGCCCGGAGAGCTTCAGGCCGAGAGGACCTTGCGGCCCTTGGCGCGACGGCGGGCCAGGATCTTGCGGCCGTCGGCGGTCGCCATGCGCGCACGGAAACCGTGGTCGCGCTTGCGCTTGAGGTTGCTGGGCTGGTAGGTGCGCTTGGTAGCCATGATCGAGCCCTTCGGGCAACGTTCGAATAAGGAACCGGAAATTCTAGCGGCACGCCGCGTCGCCGGTCAAGCCGATGTGACGATGCGCGCCTTGCCCGCAGGCGCCGGAAGGCCGTGACGGGCGCGCATGATAGTCTGCCTGCCCTTCTCCCGGCGACCGGACCGCGCACCTGCGTGGCGGCGCCCGCTTCGTCGAATTTCCGCCGCATGATGGATGCCTGGCCCCGCTGCCTTCAACGCCTCGAAGCCGAGTTCCCGGCCGAGGATGTCCACACCTGGCTCAAGCCGCTGCAGGCCCGCGCCGACGACCGCTCGACGGTGCTGTACGCACCGAATGCCTTCGTCCGCGACGAGGTGCAGGCGCGCTACATGCCCCGCATCCGCGAACTGCTCGAGCATTTCGCCGGCATCGAGGACGTGAGCCTGCAGGTCGGCTCGCTGCCGCGGAGCGCACCGCCCGCCAGTGCGCCGGCCACGGCGGGCGCGTCGGAATCGCGCGCCGCCGCGGCGCCGATCGAGGCCTTCGCCGGCAACATGGACAGCCACTACACCTTCGACAATTTCGTCGAGGGGCGCAGCAACCAGATGGGACGCGCGGCGGCGTGGCAGGCCGCGCTCAAGCCGGGCGACCGGGCGCACAACCCGCTGCTGCTCTACGGCGGTACGGGCCTGGGCAAGACCCATCTGATGTTCGCGGCGGGCAACGCGATGCGCCAGGCCAATCCGCGTGCGCGCGTGCTGTACCTGCGTTCGGAGGAGTTCTACAGCGCGTTCTTCCGCTCGATCCAGGAAAAGACGTCCGACCAGTTCAAGCGCCAGTTCCGCCAGATCGATGCGCTGCTGATCGACGACATCCAGTTCTTCGCCGGCAAGGACCGCACCCAGGAAGAGTTCTTCCACACCTTCAATACGCTGTTCGACAGCAAGCAGCAGATCATCATGACCTGCGACCGCTACCCCCGCGAGGTCGACGGCCTGGAGCCACGGCTGAAGTCGCGCCTGGCCTGGGGGTTGTCGGTGGCGATCGACCCGCCTGATTTCGAGACGCGCGCGGCGATCGTGCTGGCCAAGGCGCACGAGCGTGGCACCCAGGTGCCCGACGACGTGGCATTCCTGCTGGCCAAGAAGATGCATTCGAACGTGCGCGACCTCGAGGGCGCGCTCAACACGCTGGCCGCGCGTGCCAATTTCATGGGACGCCCGATCACCGTCGAGTTCGCCCAGGAGACGCTGCGCGACCTGCTGCGCGCCCAGCAGCAGGCGATCAGCATGTCGAACATCCAGAAGGTCGTGGCCGACTACTACGGGCTGCAGATCAAGGACCTGCTCTCCAAGCGCCGCACGCGCTCGCTGGCGCGGCCGCGGCAGGTGGCCATGGCCCTGTCCAAGGAACTCACCGAGCACAGCCTGCCGGAGATCGGCGAGGCCTTCGCCGGGCGCGACCACACGACGGTGCTGCACGCCTGTCGCCAGATCCGCACCCTGATCGAAAGCGACGGCAAACTCCGCGAGGACTGGGACAAGCTGATCCGTAAACTCAGCGAGTAAGCTGTGCGTCACCGGCGCTGGACAAGACCGGGAGGGGGCGTGGACAGTCTGTGGACAGTTCGAGGGTGTCGAAGTTGTCCACAGCTTGATCCACCACACCAGGGCCCGCTATCCACCGGGTTCGATGGTTGAGAAAAGAGTTGATAATCATAGGCTTGCAGTAGATATCACCTGATTTCCGCTGCACCCAGCACCACCTTCTTTAGATTTATATCCTTTTTAAAAAAGCACGGGACAAGGGGATAACACCGACATGCGTTTCAGTCTCCAACGCGAAACTCTGCTCAAGCCGCTGGCCCAGGTCGTCAACGTCGTCGAGCGCCGCCAGACCCTGCCCGTGCTGGCCAACCTGCTGGTCCAGGTGCAGAACGGCCAGCTGTCGCTGACGGGTACCGATCTCGAAGTGGAGATGGTGTCGCGCCGCGCGGTCGAAGACGCGCAGGACGGCGAGACTACGATCCCGGCGCGCAAGCTGTTCGATATCGTCCGCGCGCTTCCCGACGGCAGCAAAGTCGTGATCTCCCAGTCGGGGGACAAGATCACCGTCCAGGCGGGGCGCAGCCGGTTCTCGTTGTCGAGCCTGCCGGCAGGCGATTTCCCGTCGGTGGACGAGGTCGAGGCGACCGACCGTATCGCGGTGCCGGAAGCGGCCTTGAAGGAACTGATCGAACGCACCGCGTTCGCGATGGCCCAGCAGGACGTGCGCTACTACCTCAACGGCCTGCTGTTCGACCTCGGCGACACGCGCCTGCGCTGTGTCGCGACCGACGGCCACCGCCTGGCCCTGTGCGAGACAACGCTGGATGCACCGGTCCAGACCAAGCGCCAGATCATCCTGCCGCGCAAGGGCGTGACCGAGCTGCAACGCCTGCTCGAAGGCGGTGACAAGACTCTGGAACTGGAGCTCGGCCGCAACCACCTGCGGGTCAAGCGCGACGATGTGACCTTCACCAGCAAGCTCATCGACGGTCGCTTCCCGGATTACGAAGCGGTGATTCCGATCGGCGCCGACCGCGAAGTGACGATCGACCGCGAGCTGCTGCGCGCCGCCCTGCAGCGCGTGGCGATCCTGTCGAACGAAAAGTATCGCGGGGTCCGGCTGGAGGTCTCGCCCGGCACGGTGCGGATCAATGCGCACAACCCCGAGCAGGAAGAAGCGCACGAGGAAGTCGAGGCCGATACCAGGGTCGACGAACTGGCCGTGGGGTTCAACGTGAACTATCTGCTCGACGCGCTGACCGCACTGCGCGGCGAGCAGGTGATCCTGAAGCTGCGCGATGCCAATTCGTCGGCGCTCGTGCGCGAGGCTGCGGACGAGCGCAGCCGTCACGTGGTGATGCCACTGCGTCTCTGACGCCACCGCTACACTGGGCCGACCGCCCCGCATGTTTCACGTGGAACACGACGCCCGGCTCTGCCGGGCGTTTTCCGTTCCGGACCCGCTTTCCCCAGGAACGCCGTGCAGCTCACCCGTCTTGATCTTCGTCATGTCCGCAACCTGGCGCCCGCCTCGCTGGCGCCCGGACCGGGGCTCAATCTCCTGCTGGGCGACAACGGGGCGGGAAAGACCAGCGTGCTGGAGGCCCTTCATCTGCTGGCATACGGCCGCAGTTTCCGCGGTCGGGTTCGCGACGGCCTGATCCAGACCGGAAGCGCGGCGCTGGAGGTCTACGCGGAGTGGCTCGAGGATGCTGCCCGGCCGGACCGGCTTCGACGTGCCGGGTTGCGCCATACCGGCCAGGACTGGACCGGCCGTCTGGATGGGCAGGACGTGCCGCAGCTCGGAGAGTTGTGCGCGGCATTGATGGTGGTGACCTTTGAACCGGGCAGCCATGCGCTCATTTCCGGAAGCAGCGAAGTCAGGCGACGGTTCCTTGACTGGGGGCTGTTCCACGTGGAACAGGACTTCCTGCCGCAATGGCGTCGTTACGCGCGGGCGCTGAAGCAACGCAATGCGCTGCTGAAAGCCGGTGTCGGCGGCAGCCAGCTGGATGCCTGGGATCTGGAACTCGGGGACGCGGCGGCGCCACTCGACGCGCGCCGGGACGCCTATCTGGCGCGCCTGCAGACTGCGGTGCAGCGCGTCGCCGCCGAGATCGCGCCATCGCTCGGAATTCCCGAGCTGGCGTTCCTGCCTGGTTGGCGCCGGAACGAACTGTCATTGCCGGACGCGCTGCTTGTCGCCCGCGATCGGGACCGGGCCACGGGACATACCAGTGTGGGCCCGCATCGCGCCGATTGGCGGATCCGCTTCGACGGACGTCCCGACCAGACGCTGTTGTCGCGCGGCCAGGCCAAGCAGGCCGCACTGTGCTGCCTGCTCGCCCAGGCGCAGGACTGTGCGGACCGGCATGCCGGGCGCTGGCCGGTCATCGCGCTGGACGATCTCGCGTCCGAGCTGGACCGCCATCATCAGGCGCAGTTGCTCGAGTCGCTGCATCGGGCGGGTGCCCAGGTGCTGATCAGCGGAACGGAGCGGCCTGGACACTGGCCTGCAGCGCCGCTGCTTCAGGCAGCGACGTTCCACGTGGAACACGGTGTAATCCAAGGGGTCTGACCCCGGTACGTTCCACGTGGAACGTGGATGCACGAGAACTGTCGGTGACCTGTTTCACGTGGAACACCCGGCACACCGGCGCCGCCCTGGAGGCCGGCGGCGCGCCCGGATGTTATGATCGGTCAACACTTTATCGCCCGTTCCAGCGCCCGGCAGCCCTGCCGGTGCCGCGCTGGGGGCTGCAGCTGACGGTACCGAATGAGCGACGAACACCAGACCGGTTCACCCACGCCGGCCACCGGCACTTACGACGCGGACAGCATCACCGCGCTGGAAGGCCTGGAGGCCGTCCGCAAGCGCCCTGGCATGTACATCGGTGACGTCCACGACGGCACCGGCCTGCACCACATGGTGTTCGAGGTCGTCGACAACTCGATCGACGAAGCCCTCGCCGGCCATGCCGACCATGTCGCCGTGACCATCCATGCCGATGGCTCGGTGTCGGTGTCCGACAACGGCCGCGGCATTCCGGTCGGCAAGCACGCCCAGATGAGCGCCAAGCTCGGCCGCGAGGTCTCGGCGGCCGAGGTCGTGATGACCGTGCTGCACGCCGGCGGCAAGTTCGACGACAACAGCTACAAGGTCTCCGGCGGCCTGCACGGCGTGGGCGTCAGCGTGGTCAATGCGCTGTCGGAAAAGCTGCAGCTCGACATCTTCCAGTCCGGCGCGCACTACCGCCAGACCTACAGCAACGGCGCGGCGACGACGGCGCTGGAGCAGATCGACAGCACCAGCAAGCGTGGCACCACGCTGCGCTTCTGGCCGTCGGTGACGGCCTTCCACAACAACGTGGAATTCCACTACGACATCCTGGCCCGCCGCCTGCGCGAGCTGTCGTTCCTCAACTCCGGCGTCAAGATCGTGCTGGTCGACGAGCGCGGCGACGGCCGCCGTGACGATTTCCATTACGAGGGCGGCATCCGCAGCTTCGTCGAGCACCTGGCGCAGCTGAAGAACCCGCTGCACCCGAACGTGATCTCGGTGACCGGCGAGCACAACGGCATCACCGTCGAGGTGGCGCTGCAGTGGACCGACTCCTACCAGGAGACGATGTACTGCTTCACCAACAACATTCCGCAGAAGGACGGTGGCACGCATCTGGCCGGCTTCCGCGGTGCGCTGACACGCGGTCTGAGCAACTACATCGAGCAGAACGGCATCGCCAAGCAGGCCAAGATCAGCCTGACCGGCGACGACATGCGCGAAGGCATGATCGCAGTGCTGTCGGTGAAGGTGCCCGACCCGAGCTTCTCCTCGCAGACCAAGGAAAAACTGGTCAGCTCCGAGGTCCGCCCGGCGGTCGAGAGCGCCTTCGGCGCGCGGCTCGAGGAGTTCCTGCAGGAAAACCCGAACGAAGCCCGTGTCATCGCCGGCAAGATCGTCGATGCGGCGCGTGCGCGCGAGGCGGCCCGCAAGGCGCGCGACCTGACCCGTCGCAAGGGCGCGCTCGACATCGCCGGCCTGCCGGGCAAGCTGGCCGACTGCCAGGAAAAAGACCCGGCGCTGTCGGAACTGTTCATCGTCGAGGGTGACTCGGCAGGCGGCTCGGCCAAGCAGGGCCGCAACCGCAAGAACCAGGCGGTGCTGCCGCTGCGCGGCAAGATTCTCAACGTGGAGCGTGCGCGTTTCGACCGCATGCTCGCCAGCGCCGAGGTCGGCACGCTGATCACCGCGCTGGGCACGGGCATCGGCAAGGACGAGTACAACCCGGACAAGCTGCGCTACCACCGCATCATCATCATGACCGACGCGGACGTGGACGGTTCCCACATCCGCACGCTGCTGCTGACCTTCTTCTACCGGCAGATGCCCGAGCTGATCGAGCGCGGCCACGTCTACATCGGCCTGCCGCCGCTGTACAAGATCAAGCAGGGCAAGAACGAGCTCTACATCAAGGACGATACGGCGCTCGACGCCTACCTGGCGAACAATGCCGTCGAGGGCGCGTCGTTGATTCCGGCCGCCGGTGAGCCTCCGATCGAAGGCATGGCGCTGGAGAAGCTGCTGCTCGACTTCGCCGCGGCCAAGGAGACCATCGCCCGCAACGCGCACCGCTACGATCCGACCGTGATCGAGATGCTGCTCGACGCGGCGCCGCTCACCGGCGACGAGGCCTCGACCCTCGAGGCGCTCCAGGCCCTGGAGGCGCGTCTCAACCAGAAGGGCCTGGGCAGGCCTCGCTACCGCTTCGGCGTGCAACCGGCCACCGAATCGCGCGGCGCGGTGCTGACCATCGACCGGCGCCACATGGGGGTCGACATCACCCAGCTGGTGCCGCTTGCGGCGCTCGAGACCGGCGAATTGCGCACCGTCGGCGAGGCGGCACGCCAGCTGCACGGCCTGGTCCGCGAAGGCGCCCAGATCGTCCGCGGCAACCGCGCGCAACCGGTGCGATCGTTCGCCGACGCCCAGGCCTGGCTGCTCGACGAAGCCAAGCGCGGTCGCCAGATCCAGCGCTTCAAGGGCCTGGGCGAAATGAATCCCGAGCAGCTCTGGGACACCACCGTCAATCCCGAGACGCGGCGCCTGCTGCAGGTGCGGATCGAGGATGCGGTCGCCGCCGACGAGATCTTCAGCACCCTGATGGGCGATGTCGTCGAGCCGCGTCGCGCCTTCATCGACGACAACGCGCTCAAGGTCGCGAATCTCGACATCTGAACGGGCGCTTTCGCGCCAACCGTGCGCCTCCGTATGGGGGCCGCGCGATTGACGGCGCATTAATGCGCCGACCACTACAACGACGGTTCTCGAACAGGGGAGTGCCGTCCATGAAGTCGTCCATTGCCGCGCTCGCGGCCGCGGTCATCGTCGCCGGTTGCGCCACGACCACCTCGCCGACCGGGCGTACCCAGTACGTCGGGGCGGTCAGCCAGGCGCAGCTCAACCAGATGGGCGAGCAGGCATTCGCGGAAACCAAGGCCAAGACACGCGCCTCCACCGACGCCCGCCAGCAGGCCTACGTGCGCTGCATCGTGACCGACATCGTGCGTGAGCTGCCGCCCGACTGGCAGCGCCTGAACTGGGAGTCGGTCGTGTTCGTGGACGACAATCCG
>Ga0207791_1000445_pt1 | contig 10709 bp, 6 predicted proteins | sample HigsolmetaGSP16D_FD_184844 | JGI IMG/M metagenome (GOLD analysis project Ga0207791, IMG submission 184844) | High solid enriched microbial communities from the Joint BioEnergy Institute, USA - SP1-6-D (SPAdes) | ecosystem: Engineered > Bioreactor > SSF (Solid state fermentation) > Aerobic >...
GGTATGGCTCATGGCGGTGATCGGAAGTGGATATGCGAGGACGCCGATTCTAGCACCTGGCAGTGGGCACGGCCGGCGGCCAGCAGGCCCGCGTGGCGGGCAGGGTCCGCCCGTCGGTGGGTCGGGCGCCACCGGGGCGCGGCCGCGCGCTCCCGGCGGTGCGCACGGCGCAAAAAAAACGCGCCCCGGAGGGCGCGTCGTTGCGGTGCGGAGCAGCCGGTATCAGGCCTTCTTCTCGGCCTCGATCTGCTTGCGGATCTGTGCATCCACCGCGGCGATGGCGGTCATGTTCAGGATCCGGCGCGAGGTCGCACTGGTGGTCAGGATGTGCGCCGGCTTGTTCACGCCCATCAGGATCGGGCCCAGCGCCACACCGTCGGTGAACACGCGCACCAGGTTGTAGGCGATGTTGGCCGCTTCCAGGTTCGGCAGCACGAACAGGTTGGCGCGGCCGGTCAGCGTGGACCCGGGCAGCAGCTTCTGCCGCAGCGCCTCGTCCCAGGCGGTGTCGCCCTGCATCTCGCCATCCACGTTCAGGCGCGGGTTGCGCTTGAGCAGCATCTCGCGGACCTGGCGCATCTTCACCGCATCGCGCGAATCGTGGCTGCCGAAGTTGGAGTGGGACAGCAGGGCCACCTTCGGCTCGATGCCGAACAGCTTCATGCGGTAGGCCGCCTGCAGCGTGGCCTCGGTGATCTGCTCGGCGGTCGGGTCTTCCTGCACGTGGGTGTCCACGAAGAAGAACACGCCCTGCGCATTGATCACCCCGGTCATGGCCGAGGTGGAGCTCACCTTCGATTCCAGCGGCAGCACGCTGCGCACGTACCCCAGCTTCTTGTGGAAGCGCCCGACGATGCCGGTAAGCAGGGCGTCGGCCTCACCGCGCGCCACCATCACCGCGGCGATCAGCGTCGGCCGCGAGCGCATCAGGTTCTTCGCAGCGGCCACGGTCACGCCGCGGCGGCCGGTCAGGCCATGGTAGTACTGCCAGTATTCGTTGAAGCGCGGGTCGTCATTGATGTTGGTGACTTCAATGTTCTCGCCGATCTTCAGGCGCAGGCCCAGCCGTTCGATGCGTGCTTCGATCACGTCCGGGCGACCGATCAGGATCGGGTGCGCCAGGTCTTCATCGACCACGTTCTGCACGGCCTGCAGCACCACTTCCTCTTCGCCTTCGGCATACACCACGCGCTGCTTGTCGGTGCGCGCGCGGTCGTACACCGGCTTCATCATCAGGCTGGTGCGGTAGACGAACTGCGACAGCTTCTGCCGGTACGCGTCCATGTCGGCGATCGGCCGGCTGGCCACGCCCGACTCCATCGCGGCCTGGGCCACGGCGGCAGACAGTTCCACCAGCAGGCGGCGGTCGAACGGGCGCGGAATCAGGTACTCACGGCCGAAGCTCGGCGCATCACCGCCGTAGGCCGAGCCCATGTCGGTGGCCGCGCGCCGTGCCAGGGCGGCGATGGCGCGCACGCAGGCGATCTTCATCGCCTCGTTGATGGCCGTGGCGCCAACGTCCAGCGCGCCGCGGAACAGGTAAGGGAAGCACAGCACGTTGTTGATCTGGTTCGGGTAATCCGACCGACCCGTGCCGATGATCGCGTCCGGGCGCGCGGCGCGCACCACTTCCGGCATGATTTCCGGGGTGGGGTTGGCCAGCGCGAAGATCACCGGATCCGGCGCCATGGTCTTGACCATCTCGGCGGTGAGAATGCCCGGTGCCGACAGGCCCAGGAAAATGTCCGCGCCGTCCACGATCTCGGCCAGCGTGCGCTTGTCGGTCTCGCGTGCGTAGCGCTGCTTTTCCGGGTCCAGGTCGGTGCGGCCGGTGTGGATGACACCGTCGCGGTCGAAGGCCAGGATGTTCTCCGGCTTCAGGCCCAGCTGCACCAGCATGTTCACGCAGGAGATGCCCGCCGCCCCCATCCCCGTGGTGGCCAGCTTCACTTCCTCGATCTTCTTGCCGGTGATCGCCATGGCATTGAGCACGGCGGCGCCGACGATGATCGCCGTGCCGTGCTGGTCGTCATGGAACACCGGAATCTTCATCCGCTCGCGCAGCTTGCGCTCCACGATGAAGCACTCCGGCGCCTTGATGTCTTCCAGGTTGATGCCACCGAAGGTCGGTTCCAGCGAGGCGATGATGTCCACCAGCTTGTCCGGATCCATCTCGTCCACTTCGATGTCGAACACATCGATGCCGGCGAACTTCTGGAAGAGCACACCCTTGCCTTCCATCACCGGCTTGCCGGCCAGCGGGCCGATGTTGCCCAGCCCCAGCACGGCGGTGCCGTTGGAGATCACCGCGACCAGGTTGCCGCGCGCGGTGAGCTCGCTGGCCTGCTGCGGGTCGGCCTGGATCGCTTCACAGGCGTAGGCGACGCCCGGCGAATACGCCAACGACAGATCGCGCTGGGTCAGCATCGGCTTGGTCGCCGCCACCCGGAGCTTGCCCGGCGGTGACATGCGGTGGTAATCGAGGGCGGCCTGTTTGAAATCGTCGTTGGACATCGATGTGGGACACATGAATGGGCAAGGGGGACAGGGGATCATACCCCTGTTGAACGGTGTGGACCTGTCGCGCGGCTGTCGCGTGCATGCTGCATCCGCACAATCGGGGGGCGTATGCAGCGGGCGCTCAACCGGCCGTCACGCCTTCACCGGGGCCGGCAGGGCATCGTCCAGCAGCGGCGGCAGCTCGCTCTCGCGGCCATCCAGCGCGAGCGCCAGACGATTGCCGTCCAGGGCGTTTTCCCAGCGCGACACCACCACGGTGGCGACCGCATTGCCCATGAAGTTGGTCAGCGAGCGGCACTCGCTCATGAAGCGGTCCACGCCCAGGATGAGCGCCATGCCGGCGACCGGTACTTCCGGGACCACGGCCAGGGTGGCGGCCAGGGTGATGAAGCCGGCGCCGGTCACGCCGGCCGCGCCCTTGGAGCTCAGCATGGCCACCAGCAGCAGCGCGATCTGATGGCCCAGGGTCAGCTCGGTATTGGTCGCCTGGGCAATGAACAGTGCGGCCAGGGTCATGTAGATGTTGGTGCCGTCCAGATTGAACGAGTAGCCGGTCGGCACCACCAGGCCCACCACGGACTTGCTGCAGCCGGCACGCTCCATCTTTTCCATCAGCGAAGGCAGCGCCGATTCAGAAGACGAGGTGCCCAGCACCAGCAGCAGCTCGGCCTTGAGGTAGCGCGCCAGCTTGAACACCGAGAACCCGCACAGGCGGCACACGACGCCCAGAATCACCGCCACGAACAGGAACGCGGTGAGGTAGAACGAGCCCACCAGCCAGGCCAGGTTGATCAGCGAGCCCACGCCATACTTGCCGATGGTGAAGGCGATGGCACCAAACGCACCGATCGGTGCGGCCTTCATCAGCAGGTGCACCAGCTTGAACACCGGTGCCACCAGGGCTTCCAGGAAGGCCAGCACCGGCTTGCCCTTCTGGCCCACCGAGGCCAGCGCGATACCGAACAGCACCGCCACGAACAGCACCTGCAGGATGTTGCCATCCACGAAGGCGCTGACCAGCGTCTTGGGAATGATGTCCATCAGGAAGCCGACCAGGGTGAGGTCGTGCGACTTTTCCACGTAGCTGTTGACCGCGGTCTGGTCCAGGTCGGCCGGGTTGATGTTCATGCCGGCGCCGGGCTGCACCACATGCGCCACCACCATGCCGACCACCAGCGCCAGCGTGGAGAAGAACAGGAAGTAGGCCATCGCCTTGGCGAACACGCGGCCGACGGTGCGCAGGTGGGTCATGCCGGCAATGCCGGTGACGATGGTCAGGAAGATGACCGGGGCGATGATCATCTTCACCAGGTTGATGAAGGCATCGCCGAGCGGCTTCATCTTTTCACCGATGAGCGGCTCGTAATGGCCCAGCACGGCGCCGAGGATGATGGCGACGATGACCTGGAAGTACAGCTGCCGATAGAACGGCAGGGACGGCGCAGGAACCGTCGGGGCGGCGGGAACGTGCATGGCGGACTCCGGAAGGGGCGGCGGGCGCGGGCCACGTACGGTCGGCGGCCAGCGTCGGTGGCGCTCTTTGTACGCCCGCCCGCCAGCCGTGCAGATAACCTATTGGTACTACCCCCCCGGTTCAGCCGGCCCCGGTGCCTACACTGGGCCCCCGCCCCTTCCACGGCGCCGGCCGGGCCCGCGCGTTCGGCTACAGTCACGCGCAGCCTGACCGCTAACGGTACGTGCACCCTTTCATGTAGTCCTGCAAAGCGAGATTCCGCCCCATGCGCATTTCCCCTTCCCTGCTGGCCCTGGGCCTTGCCGCCACGCCGCTGTTGGCCGCAGCCAGCGGGTTTGACAACTGGCCGACCAAGGTCACTGTCGCCAATGACACCGAGCTGGCCGCCACCGGCAACATCGCCTACGACTGGAACAACTTCTCCGACGGCATCGACAATGCCGATGCCGTGCGCCGCAAGGAGTTCGGTGCAACGCTGAAAAAGAAGGGCGTGTATGACGCCATGGTGTACTACGACTTCCAGTCCGACACCTGGCTGGACGTCTACCTGCGCCTGGAAAGCAAGGCACTGTTCGGCAGGGACATCGGCCGCTTCCGCTTCGGCTACATCAAGACCCCGGTGGGCCTGGACAGCGTGACCAGCTCGCGCGCCGGCAGCCTGATGGAAGTGGCCCTGCCCGCGCAGGCCATCTACGCCGGCCGTCGTACCGGCGTGGAATGGGTGCTGGAGCGCCCGTCCTACCTGCTGCAGGCCGGCGCCTACGGTGGCAAGGACCTGCAGGGTGACAACCCCGGCACCATGCAGGCGCTGCGCGCGGTGTGGACGCCGATCAAGGCCGAAGCCAATGTGCTGCACCTGGGCGTGGCGCTGTCGCAGGAGAATCCGCGCGGCTGGCGCGATGGCCGCGATGTGCACCATGAAGCCACCGCACGCCTGCGCGCGCGTCCGGAGGCCGGCCTGACCGACCTGCGCTTTGTCGATTCCGGTGCGCTGACCACCGCCGACACCATCGACCGCCTCGGCCTGGAAGGCGTCTGGATCCGCGGCCCGTTCTCGCTGCAGGCCGAAGCCCTGCAGGCCACTGTGAAGCGCGATGGCAAGCCGGACTACACCGGACGCGGCCAGTATGCCGTGGCCAGCTGGGTGGTCACCGGTGAATCGCGTGGCTATGCCGGCGGCGCGGTGTCCAACGTGAAGCCCGCCCGCGATTTCGGCGCCGTGGAACTGCTGGCCCGCTACAGCCGGCTGGACCTGGATGATGCCGACGTGGCCGGCGGACGCCAGCACGACCTGACCCTGGGTGCCAACTGGTACCTGACCAGCCACTTCAAGCTGCAGGCCAACTACGTGAAGGTCGATGCCAGCCGCCGTGGCGTCAAGCGCGACCCGGAGATCTTCGAAGTCCGCGCGCAGATGCACTTCTGATCCGCCCGCCGGCACCCGCGCAGCGTGCGCGCGGTGCCGTGGGGCCGGGCTGTCCGGCCCCGCAGGTAGACTGACCACATGGACCGGCTGGGCCGCCACCGTACGCTGCTGCTGACCCTGCTGGTGATGATCGGCGGGACGGTGCTGTGCGCGGCCGTGGCGGGCCACGTGGCCGGACGCCGCGCCATGGCCAGTGAAAGCGCGCAGGTGCAGCGCCAGCTGCAGCTGTACGCGCAGGGACTGCAGCAGCGCATCGACCGCTTCGGCACCCTGCCGCAGGTGCTGGCGCTGGACCCGGATCTGGTCCAGGCCCTGCGCCACCCGGAGGATGCCGCATTGCGGCACCACCTGAACCTGAAGCTGGAACAGGCCAACCAGGTCACCCGCGCCTCCACCCTGCACGTGGTCGGCCGCGATGGCGTGGCCATCGCCGCCAGCAACTGGAACCAGCCGGCGAGCAATGTCGGCGAGGACTACAGCTACCGGCCGTACTACCGCCAGGCGATGGCCAGCGGCCATGGCCGGTTCTACGGCATCGGCATGACCACCGGCGTGCCCGGCTATTACCTGTCGCACGCGATCAGCGATACCGACGGCACCCGCCTGGGTGTCGTGGTGATCAAGATCGAGCTGGCCGCGCTGGAACAGGAGTGGCTGGCCAGCCCGGACATCGTGCTGGCCAGCGACGACCACGACGTGGTGTTCCTGGCCAACCATGACGGCTGGCGCTACCGGCTGCTGCGGCCCCTGGGCCAGGCCGAGCGCCGCGACATGCTCGACAGCCGCCAGTACGCGGGTCGGGCGTTGCAGCCGCTGCACCTGCGGACCGAACGCCTGCTGGCCGACGGCGGCCGGATCGTCCGTCTGGACGACCCCGCCCTGCCGCGCACGCTGCTGTGGCAGACCGTGGCGCTGCCCGAGGAACAGTGGCAGCTGCACCTGCTGCATGATGCCGGCGCGCCGGCCTCGCTGGCCCGCAGTACCGCCATCGGCGCCGGCGCGGCGTGGCTGGCGCTGGGGTTCCTGCTGCTGTACGTGCAGCAGCGGCGCCGTCTGGCGGCCCACCGCCAGCGCAGCCGCAGCGAGCTGGAATCGCTGCTCAAGCAGCACGCACAGGAACTGCGCACCGCGCAGGATGGCCTGATGCAGGCCGCGCAGGAGGCCGACCATGGCCTGAGCCGCAGCCTGGAACACCTGCCGCAGGGCGTGGTGATCATCGACGACCAGCAGCGGCTGGTGGCCTGGAACTCACGCTACGTGGAACTGTTCCGCTTCCCGCCCGGGCTGGTCAAGGTCGGCACGCCGATCGAGGCGCTGTTCCGCTTCAACGCACGGCGCGGCCTGCTCGGCCCCGGGCCGATCGAAGAAGCCATCGAGCGGCGCCTGAACCATCTGCGCAGTGGCCGCCCGCACATGCGCGAGAGCGAGAAGGACGACGGCACCGTGCTGGAGATCCGCGGCAACCCGCTGCCCGATGGCGGCTTCGTCACCAGCTATGCCGATATCACCAGTTACAAGAACGCCGCGCGCGAGCTGCGCTCGCTGGCCGATGCGCTGGAACACCGCGTGGCCGAGCGCACCCGCGACCTGGAGGCAGCGCGGCAGGATGCCGAGCGGGCCAACCGCTACAAGAGCCGCTTCGTCGCCTCGGCGGTGCATGACCTGCTGCAGCCGCTCAACGCCGCGCGCATGTTCGTCTCGGTGCTGCGCGGCCGGCTGACCGACCCGGCCCAGCAGCAGACCAGTGACCACATCGATGCGGCGCTGGCCGCGCAGGACGCCATCCTCAACAGCCTGCTGGATATTTCCCGGCTGGAATCGGGCAGCCTGCCCACCCGCGTGCGCGCCTTCGCGCTGGGGCCGCTGCTGGAGACGCTGGCGCGCGAGTTCGGCATTGCCGCCGAGGCGCGCGGACTGCAGCTGCACTGGGTGCCCACGCATGCGGTGATCCGCAGCGATGAAGCCCTGCTGCGGCGGATCCTGCAGAATTTCCTGTCCAACGCCCTGCGCTACACCGAGCGTGGCCGCGTGCTGCTGGGGTGCCGGCGCCAGGGCGACCGGCTGTGGATCCAGATCCACGACCAGGGCCCGGGCATTCCGGAGAGCCTGCAGCAGGAAATCTTCGAGGAATTCCGCCGCCTGCACGACGGCGACGAGCGCGGCGCCGGGCTGGGCCTGGCGATCGTGGAGCGGATCGGCCGCGTGCTGGGCCACCCGATCCGGGTCCGCTCCACCCTGGGCCGTGGCAGCCTGTTCGAAGTGGGCGTGCCGTTGGCCGCCCATGCCGAGGTGGCCGCGCCGCCGCCCGTGGCCGAACCGGTCAACGACAGCAGCGGTGAAAGCCCATTGCGGGGCTGCGTGGTGTGGGCGATCGATGATGATCCGCACGTGAGTGCCGCCACGCGCGCGCTGCTGGAGCGCTGGCAATGCCAGGTCGCGCAGGCCGACGGCCCGGCCGCCGCGCTGCAGGCCGCCGCGCCGGGCAACGCGCCGCAACTGGTGCTGCTGGATGTGCGCATGGGCGAGTTCGATGGGCCCACGCTGTACCAGCAACTGGCGCAGCAGTGGCAACAGCGGCCACCGGTGATCCTGGTCACCGCCGAGCGCGATGAGGCGTTGCGTGCCCGCGCGGCCGATGAGGGCTGGGGTTTCCTGGCCAAGCCGGTACGCCCGCCGGCGCTGCGCGCGCTGATGACCCAGCTGCTGCTGCGCCACCGCCGCTGAACGGCGCGGCGCGCCTGCGCCAACAGCGCGCGCTGCCGCCGCTCAGAGCGTGTTGTTGGCGGCGTCGCCTTCCGGCTCCAGCGCTTTCACCAGCACCGCGGCCTGGGTCCGGCTGTGGCATTCCAGCTTTTTCAGGATGGCGGTGACGTGCACCTTCACGGTGTTCTCCGCCAGCCCCAGCGTGTAGGCGATCTGCTTGTTGAGCAGGCCATCGGCCAGGCACAGCAGCACGCGGAACTGCTGCGGGGTCAGCTGGGCCAGCCGGCTCGCCAGCAGGGCATCGGCTTCGGAACGCTCCGGGGCCATCGCCGGAAACCACAGCCCGCCCTCCAGCACCGTGGCGATGGCCTCGCCGATGGTCTCGGCCGGGGCGGATTTGGGGATGAAGCCGGCCGCACCGAACTGCTGCGCACGGCGGATCACCCGCGGGTGATCGTTGGAGGACAGGATCACCACCGGGATGTCCGGATGGGCCCCACGCACATGCAGCAGCGCGGAGAATCCGTGCGCTCCGGGCATGGTCAGGTCCAGCAGGACCAGGTCCAGGTCCGGCTGCTGGTCCAGCGCCTGCTCCAGCGCCTCGGCACTGGCCACTTCCCGCACGCGGGCCTGCGGCAGGCTGTCGTGCAGGGACTGCACCACGGCCGCGCGCAGCAGCGGGTGGTCGTCGGCAACCAGCAGGTTCAGTTCGCTCATGCGCCAATTCTGACACGTGCATCCCACCGATGCGTCGCGCCCGCCGGCGCGCGCCGTGCGACCGCGCTCAGGGCCCGGGGCTCACGCTGCTCTTCCAGGCCTGCAGGAACTGCCGCCGTTTCAGCGCATCCAGGTAGACCAGCAGGCCCGGCCCCAGCTGGATCGGCCGGCGGCTGCGCCCCGGGCCCGCGTCCGGCCGCGGCTCGCTGCTGATGATCGGCATCAGCCGTGCCTCACGCGAAAGCACCTGCTGGCCGCGCGCCGACAGCAGGTAATCCAGGAAGCGGCGCGCCTGCTGCGGGTGCGGGCTGGTGCGCGGAATCACCGCGGTACGCAGGATCACCAGGGTGTAATCCTGGGGTTCGACGATGGCCAGCGGCGCCCCCTGGTCGATGCGGGCCTGCGCGTAGGAGCCGAGCACGTTGTACACCAGCGCCAGGTCACCCCGGCTCACCTTGTCCAGCAGCGCACCGGTGCGTTCCTCGCGCAGCACCCGGTTGCTGCCCAGCGCGCCCAGCAGTGCCCCGGCCATGCTGCCGCGCTGCGCATCCTGGGTGGCCAGCAGGTAGCCCACGCTGCTGCGTTCGACATCGTAGGTGCCCACCCTGCCGGCCAGCGGCGCATCGTCGGCCTGCAGGAGTTCCAGCAGCTGACGGCGCGTGTGCGGTACCCGGGCAGCGGGAAGGCGGTCGGTGTTGTAGACGATCACCGCCGGCTCATAACTGATGCCGAACGCTTCGTCGCGCCAGCGCGCCCACGCCGGCAGCGCCTGGGTCTGTGGCGAGGTATGGGGCAACGCGTGGCCATCATTCACCAGCTGGGTCTGCAGGTCCATGCCGCTGGAAATCAGCAGGTCCGGCGAACCGGGCCGGTTGCGTCCGGCCAGGTAACGGGCATGCAGGTCCTGGGTGATGATGTCCTCGTAGATCACCTCCACGCCGGGGTGCAGCCGCTGGTAATCGGCAATGACGAGCGCGAACACCTCGATGTCGGTGGTGCCATGGATGCGCAGCTGCGCGGTCGCCGGCCCCTTGGCCGGAAAGCGCTGGATGTCGCCGGGGTTGGCCAGCGCCGGCAGCGCGCACAGCGCCAGCAGCCCGGCCAGGACGGTACGGATCATGTCGGATTCCTTGGCAGGATGAGCGTGGCCACCAGTCCGCCGTCGGGGCGGTTGCCCAGATCGATGCTGCCGCCGTGCGCCTGCACTACCCGTTGGACGATGGCCAGGCCCAGTCCGGCGCCGCCGGCCGGAGCGTGCTCACCGCGGGCGAAGCGTTCGAACACGCGCCCGGCATCGGCCGCGGCGATGCCCGGACCGCGGTCGGCGATGGTCAGCAGCGCCCGCGTGCCCTCCACGGTCAGCGCGATCTGCAACGGTCCATCGCCGCCGTACTTCAGGGCGTTGTCGACCAGATTCTTGATCGCCTCGCGCAGCAGCAAGGCATCGCCCTGCAGCCAGACCGGCTCGCGGGTCATCGCCAGCTGCAGGACCGGCGTGGGACCAGCCTGCGGCAGCGCTTCGTGCAGCGCCTGGTGCACCGTCTCGGCCAGGTCCACCGGCACGAACCGCGGCACGTTGGAACGGTGGATCACGCTGGCATCGCTGAGCAGCTGGTTGAGCAGGCGGCTCATGTGGGTGGCATTGCGTTCGATGGCGTGCAGGCTGCGGCGCATGTCCTGCGGGTCGTCGTCATCCAGCGCCAGCTGCGCCTGCGCGCGCAGCGCTGCCAGGGGGGTACGCATCTGGTGTGCGGCCTCGGCCATGAAGGCGCGCAGGGTGTCGTTGCTGCTGGACAGCCGCGCCATGAAGCGGTTCAACGCGGCCACCATCTGATCCATTTCACGCGGTACATGCGCATCGAGCGGGCG
>Ga0207791_1000446_pt1 | contig 10706 bp, 8 predicted proteins | sample HigsolmetaGSP16D_FD_184844 | JGI IMG/M metagenome (GOLD analysis project Ga0207791, IMG submission 184844) | High solid enriched microbial communities from the Joint BioEnergy Institute, USA - SP1-6-D (SPAdes) | ecosystem: Engineered > Bioreactor > SSF (Solid state fermentation) > Aerobic >...
CGCCCTGCCTGCACCCACGCCGTGACGCGTCGACTGCGCATCGCCGGTGTCGACGAGGCCGGCCGCGGACCGCTGGCCGGACCGGTCGTGGTCGCGGCGGTGATCCTGCATCACGGGCGCCCGATCGACGGCCTCGACGACTCCAAGAAGCTGACCGTAAAGCGCCGCGAGGCGCTGTATCCGCGGATCGTCGAACACGCACTCGCGTGGCGCATCGAATTCGTCGAGGTCGACGAGATCGACCGCGTCAACATCTTCCAGGCCACGATGCTGGGCATGGCCCGCGCGGTGCAGGCACTGGCGCCTGCCGCCGAGCGCGTCCTGATCGACGGCAATCACGTCCCGCGCGCCCTGCCGTGCCCTGCACGCGCGATCGTCGGCGGCGACGCGACCGAGCAGGCGATCATGGCCGCGTCGATTCTCGCCAAGGTCGCCCGTGATCGTGCGATGGTCGCGCTGCACGCGCAGTTTCCCGATTACGGTTTCGACCGGCACAAGGGTTACGGCGCGCCGACGCATCTCGCCGCCCTGCGCGCGCACGGCCCCTGTCCGCACCACCGGCGCAGCTTCGGACCGGTCGCGCGGATGCTGCCGTCGCAGGTGCCGCCCGAGCCCGCGATGGCGGACCTGTTCGCCGAGCCGCTTTCGGCCTGAGACGTCCCCAGGATCGGTCGAGCGTCAGCTTCGCAGGATGGTGAGAGCGCAGCGAAACCTGTCGCGAGCGTCTGCGAGGCCAGCGTCACGGGATCGACGTACCGCCTGCATGGGCTTGAAAACGGCCGACGTTCGAACACGGTGGAAGCGCCAGTTCGCGATCTGGCGGCGCGGACGGACACAAGGCGAAGATGGGTTTCGCCACGCTCCACCCGTCCTGCGGCGCCGCTCGGCTGAACCGTTCTCGGCCGGCTGCAAGGCCTCGCCCGCGCCGCGCCGCGACCTGCCCCCTGTCAAGCCTTGTCCGGCCCCCGCCCCGGCCCTAACCTGACACTCCGGCCGCCACGCCCCCGCAATGTCCGCGCGCTTCGCCCATCTGCACGTCCACAGCGAGTACTCGCTCTCCGATTCGACGATCCGGATCAAGGAGCTGGTCAAACGCTGCGTGAAACTGGGCCAGCCTTCGCTCGCGCTGACCGATCGCAACAACCTGTTCGCGCTGGTGAAGTTCTATCGCGCGGCGGAAGGTGCGGGCATCAAGCCGGTCATGGGCGCCGACATCTCGCTGGCCGAAGGCGACGAGCCGGCCTCCACGCTGACCCTGCTGTGCCGCGACCACGACGGCTACCTGTCGCTGTCGCGCCTGTTGACGCGCGCCTGGATGGAAGGCCATCGCACCGATGGCGTCGTCGTGCGCCCCGACTGGCTGCGCGAGGCCAACACCGGCCTGTTCGCGATCGCCGGCCGCCACGGCCCGGCGGCGAAACTGCTCGCGGGCGGCCGCGACGACCACGCGCGCCAGTGGTACGCGCAATGGCGCGAGGTCTTCGACGACCGCCTGTTCCTGCAGCTCACCCGCTGCGGTTTCGACGACGAGGCCGTGCACAACGCGCTCGCCCTCCAGGTCTCGTCCGATCTGTCGCTGCCGGTGATCGCCGGCAACGACGTGCGCTTCCTCGACGCCGACGGCTTCGACGCGCACGAGGCGCGCGTGTGCATCTCCACCGGCCGCGTGCTCGACGATCCGCGCCGGCCCAAGCTCTACACGCGCGAGCAGTACTTCAAGTCGGCCGACGAGATGGCCACGCTGTTCGCCGACGTCCCCGATGCGATCGACAACACGCTCGCGCTCGCGCAGCGCTGCAATCTCGAACTGCGGCTGGGCACCTACTACCTGCCCGCCTATCCGGTGCCGGCCGAGCACACGCTCGATACGTGGATCCGCGCGCAGTCGCACGAGGGCCTCGCCGAGCGTCTGGCGAAGTACCCCCTCGCGCCCGGCCACACCCGCGAAAGCTACATCGAACGCCTCGACGTCGAACTGGACGTCATCTGCAAGATGGGGTTCCCGGGCTACTTCCTGATCGTCTCGGACTTCATCAAGTGGGCCAAGGAACACGACATTCCGGTCGGCCCGGGTCGCGGTTCGGGCGCCGGCTCGCTGGTCGCGTGGGCGCTGAAGATCACCGACATCGATCCACTGCCCTACGACCTGCTGTTCGAGCGTTTCCTCAATCCCGAACGCGTGTCGATGCCCGACTTCGACATCGACTTCTGCATGGACCGCCGCGACGAGGTCATCGACTACGTCGCCGCGAAGTATGGCCGCGACCGCGTCAGCCAGATCATCACCTACGGCACCATGGCCGCGAAGGCCGTGGTGCGCGATACCGGCCGCGTGCTCGGCTACCCCTACGGCATGGTCGACGGCATTTCCAAGCTGGTGCCGCCGACGCTGGGCATCGGGCTGGAGGACGCGCTGGGGCGCACCGACAAGTCGCGCAGCGACGATGCCTGGCGCTCGGACGAACTGATCGCGCGCTACAACGACGAGGACGACGTCCACGACCTGCTCGATCTCGCCCTGCAGCTCGAGGACCTGACCCGCAATGCCGGCAAGCACGCCGGCGGCGTGGTCATCGCGCCGTCGCCGCTCAGCGATTTCTGCCCGCTGTACGCCGAACACGACGAAGGCGGCCGCGGCCGCAATCCGGTCACCCAGCTCGACAAGGACGACGTCGAATCGATCGGCCTGGTGAAGTTCGACTTCCTGGGCCTGCGCACGCTCACGATCATCGACTGGGCGGTGAAGGCGATCAACGCGCGCCGCGCGGCCGCCGGCGAGGAACCGCTCGACATCGCCGCCCTGCCGCTCGACGACCGCGCCAGCTACGAGCTGTTCGCGCGCGGCGACACCGTGGCGGTGTTCCAGTTCGAATCGCGCGGCATGCGCGAGCTGCTCAAGCGCGCCCAGCCCGACACCTTCGAGGACATCATCGCCCTGGCCGCGCTGTTCCGCCCGGGCCCGCTGGGCTCGGGGATGGACAAGGAATGGGTGGACCGCAAGCACGGCCGCACGGACGTGAGCTATCCGCACCCTTCGCTCGAGCCGGTGCTTTCGCCGACCTACGGCGTGATCGTCTACCAGGAACAGGTGATGCAGATCGCCCAGGTCCTGGCCGGCTACACGCTGGGCGGCGCGGACATGCTGCGCCGCGCGATGGGCAAGAAGAAGCCCGAGGAGATGGCCAAGGAACGCGCCAAGTTCGAGGCCGGCGCGGCCGCGAACGGCGTTGATCCGGTGCAGGCCACGCAGATCTTCGACCTGATGGAGAAGTTCGCCGAGTACGGCTTCAACAAGTCGCACTCGGCCGCCTACGCGCTGGTCGCCTACCAGACCGCGTGGCTGAAGGTGCATTACCCGGCCGAGTTCATGGCCGCGGTGCTGTCCTCGGACATGGACAACACCGACAAGGTCACCGGCTTCCTCGCCGAGGCGCGCACGATGGGCCTGGAGGTGTTGCCACCGGATGTCAACGCCTCGGCCTTCATGTTCGAGGCGATCGACCCGAAGACCATCCGTTACGGCCTGGGCGCGGTGAAGGGCGTCGGCCGTGGCGCGTGCGAGAACATCGTCGACGCGCGGGTGCACGCGGGCGTCTACACCGACCTGCTGGATTTCTGCCGACGCGTCGATTCGCAGCGCCTCAACAAGCGCACGCTCGAAGCGCTGATCCAGGCCGGCGCACTCGACGCGCTGGGCAGGAACCGCGCCTCGCTGATGCTGCAGCTGCCCGAAGCGCTCAAGGCCACCGACCAGCTCAACCGCAACCGCAACGCCGGGATCGTCGACATGTTCGGCAGCAGCGCCGGCGATGGCGAAGCGCTGCACATCGAGTTGCCCGAGTGCGAGGAATGGCCGCTCAAGCAGAAGCTCGATGGCGAGCGCGACACCCTGGGCCATTACCTCAGCGGCCACCCGCTCGACCCCTACCGTGACGAACTGCAGGCGCTCGTCGGCACCGATCTGGGCCAGCTCGACAGCCTGTGGGCGGCGCGCGACCAGAAGGCGGGCGGCAACAGCTGGCGTCCGGAGACGACGGTGATCATCGCCGGCCAGGTCGGCGCGATGCGCAAGCGCGGCGATTCGCAGGCCTTCGTGCAGCTCGACGACGGACGCGGACGGCTGGAGTGCGGCTTCTTCGCCGACGCCAGCGCCGAGTACGCGCACCTGCTGACCCGCGACCGCATCCTCATCGTCGAGGGCGGCCTGCGCGAGGACGAGTTCAGCGGCGGCTTCGCGCTGCGGGTCAAGCGCTGCTGGGATTTCCACAGCGTCTGTCCCGAGCACGCGCGGCGGCTCTCGCTGCGGCTCGACCTGCGTGTCCCCGGCACGCTGGCGCGCGTGGAGCAGGTCCTCGCCCGTCATCGTCCCGGCCCGACCCCGCTGCGCCTGGACCTGCTGCTGCCGTGCGGCAGCGCCGGCACGCTCGACGTCAACGGCGCCAACGCGGTCCGCGTGGACGCCGAACTGCCCGGCCTGCTGCGCGCCCAGCCGGGCGTGCGCATCGCCCGGCTCGACATCGCCAAGCCCTGGGCGCACTGAGGCGCAGCGTCAAGTTCCGGCAACGTGCGTCGATCCGGCTTCCGGACGCCCTCGTACGGCCCGCCCCGGCGCGGTCGGCTAGACTGTCGCCCTTTCCGGCCCCGGCCGGCCCCGCGTGGCGCGTCGCGCCCGGGTCCGCGCCGCGGCCGTCTCCCAACGGACGGCTCTCCCGAATGAATCCGAACTACCTCGACTTCGAACAGCCCATCGCCGACCTCGAAGCGAAGATCCAGGAACTGCGCCAGGCCAGCGACGGCCCGGCGGTCAACATCGACGCCGAACTGGCGACCCTGCGCGACAAGCTGCGCAAGCGCACCGCGCACATCTTCCGCGACCTGACCCCGTGGCAGGTCTCGCAACTTGCCCGCCATCCGCAGCGTCCCTACACCAACGACTACATCCGCCATTTCTGCGACGAGTTCGAGGAGCTGGCCGGCGACCGCGCCTACGCGGACGACGCCGCGATCGTCGGTGGCCTGGGCCGCATCGACGGCCGCAGCGTGGTGATCATCGGCCACCAGAAAGGGCGCGACACCAAGACCAAGGTGCGTCGCAACTTCGGCATGCCGCGTCCCGAGGGATATCGCAAGGCGCTGCGCCTGATGAAGATGGCCGAGCGTTTCAAGCTGCCGCTGCTGACCTTCATCGACACGCCCGGCGCGTATCCCGGCATCGGCGCCGAGGAGCGCGGCCAGTCCGAAGCCATCGCCCGCAACCTGATGGAAATGGCCGAATTGAAGACGCCGATCATCTGCACCGTGATCGGTGAGGGCGGCTCGGGCGGCGCGCTGGCGATCGGTGTCGGCGACCGTACCCTGATGCTCGAATACAGCACCTATTCGGTGATCTCGCCCGAAGGCTGCGCCTCGATCCTCTGGAAGGACGCCGGCAAGGCACGCGATGCGGCCGAGCAGCTGGGCCTGACCGCCAGGCGTCTGAAGTCATTGGGCATCGTCGACAAGGTGATCCGCGAGCCGATCGGTGGCGCCCACCGCAATCCGCGCCAGACCGCGACGCGCCTGAAGGCCGTGCTGATGAACGAACTCGACCAGCTGCAGCAACTGCCGGTCGACACGCTGCTGCAGCGTCGTTACGAGCGCCTGCGCAGCTACGGGGCCTACGAAGCGGCCTGAAATCCGGTGGCCATCCGTTGACGCCCGTCCGGTCGTCAACGGCTCTTCCCGGACGCGTGGCAGACTCGTCGTTCACTCGACGAATGGATGCTTCGATGAAAACGCGCGCCGCTCTCTACCATGGTCCCTTGCTCGTACTGTCGTGTGCGCTGACCGCCGCTGCGGCCACGACGGCCGGCGCGGCCGACCAGACTGCTCGCGAGGTCGCGGCCCGGGCACCTGCGCTGGCGGACGCTGCGCAGGCGGCCTGCACAGCGGTCACACGTCCCGGCGCCCCGGCGCCGCTCGAAATCGAAAGTGCGATCCGCGACGCGCGCGCCGCCGTCAGCGCAGCGGTGACATCCGACGAGACAGTACCCGCGGCTGCGCCGATTCTCACGGCACTCGCAAGCCGCATCGGTGACCTCGACCAGGTGCCCTCGGTGGAATTGCAGATGCTGCGCAACGCGCTCGCCAGCAGTGCCGGCGACCGCGAGCGACTGATCGAGGGTCGCGCCTTCGCGCAGGCACTGCTGCGGCACATCGAGGGCAGCGGCGATGGCGCGACACCCGGGACCGCGTGGCATCCGTGTCTGGTCAGCAACGAGTACGCGTTCGTACAGCAGGTCCTGCGGGCGCAGAAGGTCACACAGCAGGCGCTGCTGCACGAAGACGGACGGCATTACGACAAGCTGACCCTGACGATGGCCGACGGCAGCACGCGCGACGTGTTCTTCGACATCACCGACATCTTCAGGCGCAACGGCGAATCGCTGCTGCGCTGACCGGTCTCACCACGCGCGCAGGTACTGATCGGGCGTCTCGATTTCCACGCCGAGTTCGCGCGCCGCCCGCCGCGGGAAATAGGGGTCGCGCAGCAACTCGCGCGCGAGCAGCACCACGTCGGCATCGCCCTCGGAAACGATGCGCTCTGCCTGCACGGCACCCGTGATCAGGCCGACCGCCCCGGTGGCGATGCCTGTCCGCGCGCGGATCTCGCGCGCGAACGGCACCTGGTAGCCCGGCACCGCCTCGATCGCCTGCAGCGGCGACAGCCCGCCGCTCGACGTGTCGATCAGATCGACGCCGCGCGTCTCCAGATTGCGTGCCAGCGCGACGGTCTGCGGCAGATCCCAGCCACCCTCGACCCAGTCGGTCGCCGACAGGCGCACCCACAGCGGCAGTCGCTCCGGCCATACCTCGCGTACCGCGTCGACGACATCGCAGAGCAGGCGCACGCGCGCGTCGAAATCGCCACCCCAGGCGTCCTCGCGCAGGTTCGACAACGGCGACAGGAACTGGTGCAGCAGATAGCCGTGCGCGGCGTGGAGTTCGATCACCTCGAACCCGGCATCGAGGGCCCGCAGCGCGCCTGCGCGGAAGTCGGCGACGATCCGCGCGATGCCGGCCGCGTCCAGCGCGTGCGGCGCGGGGTACCGGTCGCTGTAGGCCAGCGCCGAGGGCGCCACGACCGGCCAACCGCCTGCGTCTTGCGCGACGGCGCCGTGGCCGCGCCAAGGGGCGAAGGTGCTGGCCTTGCGACCCGCATGCGAGAGCTGGATCGCCGGGACCGCGCCCTGTGCGCGGATGAAGCTGGCGATCGGCGCCCAGGCGTGCGCCTGCGTGTCGTTCCAGATGCCGGCGTCCTCCGGCGAGATGCGGGCCTCCGGCGACACCGCGCAGGCCTCGGTCATCACCAGCCCCGCGCCGCCGACCGCGCGACTGCCCAGATGCACGCGATGCCAGTCGCCGGGCAACCCGTCGACCGCGCTGTACTGGCACATCGGCGAGACCGCGATGCGGTTGCGCAGCGTCAGGCCGCGCTGCCGGAACGGCGCGAACAGTGCGGACATGGCGGGCTCCTCGTGACGGTCCTCGACTCTAGGGCCGTGGCCGCTCCTGCGCGAGCGCACGGGCGGATCGCAGCGTCACGCGGCCCGGCGCCGCGTCCGCGCATCGTCGCTCCGCCGCAGCGCCCGGATCCGGCGCGGCTACCATGGCGCCATGCAGATCGCGGTGCCACGTTCCCAGGCCGATGCCGACACCAGCGGCCGGCTCCTCGTCGGCTACAGCGGCGGGCTGGATTCGACGGCGTTGCTGCATCTGCTGGCCACGACCCCGGCGCTGCGCGCGCGTGGCGTGCGCGCGCTCCACGTGCACCACGGCCTGCAGGCCGCCGCCGACGACTGGGCGGCGCACTGCATCCGGGTTTGCGACACGTTCGACCTGCCCTGCGAGGTGATCCGCGTGGACGTGCCCCGCGACGCCGGCCAAGGTCTCGAAGCCGCCGCACGCGCTGCGCGGCGCGACGCGTTCGCGGCCCGCCTCGCGCCTGGCGATCTGCTCACCCTGGCCCACCATCGCGACGACCAGGCCGAAACCGTGCTGCTGCGCGCACTGCGTGCCTCCGGTCCGGATGGCCTCGCGGCGATGCAGGCGCTGCGCCGGTTCGCCGCGGGCTGGCTGTGGCGGCCGCTGCTCGCGATGCCGCGTGCGCAACTGCACGCCTACGCGCTGGCGCATGGGCTGCAGTGGGTCGAGGACCCCAGCAACGCGGTCGACGCTGCCGACCGCAACTTCCTGCGCAATCGCGTCCTGCCGTTGCTGCGCACGCGCTGGCCGGAGGCCGACGCGGCGCTGGCCGGGGTGGCGGCGCTGCAGGCCGACGCGGTGGCGTTGCTGTCGCAGGACGACAGCGCCGCGCTTGCGGAGGCGCGCACGCACGATCCGGCCGTGCTCGACACGACGCGCCTGCGCGCCCTGCCCGCAGCCCGTCGTGCGCGGGTGCTGCGGCAATGGATCGAGACACTCGGCCTGCCGCCCCTGCCGGCGCGCGCGGTCGCCTGGTGCGAAACCGACCTCGCGAACGGCCGCGCGGATCGCGCGCCGGTGTTCGACTGGTCGGGCCATCGCCTCCAACGCTGGCGCACCCAGCTGCACGCCGGCCCCATCCGTGCACCGCTGCCCGACGTCCGCCTCGCCTGGTCCGGCGCTGCGCCGCTGCATCTGCCCGACCGTGGCTGTCTGTGGCTCGAAGGCGCGGCGGGCGACGTCACCTGGACGGTGCGCGCACGCCAGGGCGGGGAGCGCATCCGGCTGCCCGGCCGCGCGCACTCGCACAGTCTCAAGCACGTACTGCAGGCGCGGGCGGTCCCGCCCTGGCGACGCGCGCATCTGCCACTGCTGTGCGATGCCGACGACACGGTACTGGCCGCCGGCGACCTCGTGCTCGATGGCGGGTTCGAGAACTGGCTGCGCGCAGGCGGGCGTCGCCTGCGCTGGCGTGCACCCGGTGAACCGCACACGGCCGCCGCCACTCCAATGGCTTAAAATCGCCGGATGCCGAAGAAGACTGCCGCCGCCGACCCCAGCCCCGTCGCCGATTTCGAGAATGCGCTGAACCAGCTCGAAGCGCTGGTCGAGCGCATGGAGGGCGGCGCACTGAGCCTGGAAGATTCGCTGGGCGCCTACGAGCGCGGCGTCGGACTGTACCGGCGCTGCCAGCAGGCACTCGAAGACGCCGAGATGCGCGTGAAGCTGCTCAGCGATCCCGCCGCGCCCGAACGCGCCCAGCCGTTCGGCAGTGCGGCCCTGGACGATCCCGATGCCTGACACGGCCATCGAGGCCAACGCGTTGATCGACCACTGGCGCAGCCGCACCGACGATACGCTGCAACGCGCGCTCGACGCCGTCGCCGATGGCGAGCCGCGACTGCACGCGGCGATGCGCCACGCCGTGCTGCTCGGCGGCAAGCGCATGCGCCCGCTGCTGGTCCACGCCGCCGCGCATGCCTTCGGCGCGCCCGCGGGGGCGGCCGACGCCGCCGCCGCCGCAGTGGAACTGGTGCACGCCTACTCGCTGGTCCACGACGACCTGCCGGCGATGGACGACGACGCCCTGCGTCGCGGCCAGCCCACCGTGCACGTCGCCTTCGACGAAGCCACCGCGATTCTCGCCGGCGACGCACTGCAGACCCTGGCGTTCTCGCTGCTGGCCGAAGCGCCGCTCGATGCGGAGGTGCGCTTGGCGATGGTCGCCACGCTCGCGCGTGCGTCGGGCGCGAACGGCATGTGTGGTGGACAGGCCCTCGACATCGCGGCGACCGGCGGCGCGCAGACCGTCGACATCGCGGCGCTCGAGCGCCTGCATGCGATGAAGACAGGCGCCCTGATCCGCGCGGCCGTCGCCCTGGGCGCGCTGGCCGCCGGCGTCGATGCGCCGACGCGCACGCGCCTTGATGGTTTCGCCGGTGCACTGGGGCTCGCCTTCCAGATCCGCGACGACCTGCTCGACATCGAAGGCGACAGCGCGACGCTCGGCAAGACCGCCGGCAAGGACGTCGCGCAGGACAAGGCGACCTTCCCGGCACTGATCGGCATCGAAGGCTCGCGCGCGCGGCTCGACGCACTGGCCGAACACATGCGCGGCGCGCTCGCGCCGTTCGGCGATCTCGCCGCGCCGCTGGCCACACTGGGCCGCCGCGCGATCGAGCGGCGCTACTGAGCCGCGGTCAGTCGCCGAGGAACCGCAGGGTCAGTGGATGACGATAGTGCTCGCCGTTCCAGGCATGCACGGCGGCCACGCAACTGCTGACCAGCCACAAGACCGCGAGCGCCAACGCCGCGGCAACCAGCATCAGTCCGGCCGGCAAGGTCACGATCGCGCCGATGCCCAGCGTGAGCACGGTCGCACCGACCAGGGCGATGGCCGCGATGACGATCGCGCAGGCGTAGACGAACATGCTCAGGTGGAAGTTCAGCGCCTCGCGCGCGTGTTCGGCAACGAAGGCGTCCTCGTCGCGCTTGAGCAGATAGACGATGCCGGCCACCAGCGCGCCGGCCAGTCCGGACATCCAGCTGGTCAGCACGGCGAGCACGAGGGCGCCGATGTGCAGACCGGCCGCCCACTGGCGGCTGTCGCCGGCGGGCGTGGTCTGCGCGATGGATGCGGTGTGCATGGCGGAATCTCCAGGGTGGCTCGTGCGTCCACGATGCGCGCGGATGGTGCCGGCGTCGCGGCCTGGAGGTCACCGGGACTTCCGGCACCGCGCAGG
>Ga0207791_1000448_pt1 | contig 10688 bp, 7 predicted proteins | sample HigsolmetaGSP16D_FD_184844 | JGI IMG/M metagenome (GOLD analysis project Ga0207791, IMG submission 184844) | High solid enriched microbial communities from the Joint BioEnergy Institute, USA - SP1-6-D (SPAdes) | ecosystem: Engineered > Bioreactor > SSF (Solid state fermentation) > Aerobic >...
AACCGCAATGAGCGCCTGTTACGTCTCCGCCGGGCGTACCGAGCAAGGCAATGTCAGGCGTCAGAACGAGGATGCGATCCTGATGCGCGATGACCTCGGCCTGTGGGCAGTGGCCGATGGGCTGGGCGGCCACAGTGCTGGCGACCTTGCCAGTCGCATGGTCGTCGATGCACTGGGCGCGTTGCGGCGCGACGGCGACCTGGCCAGTTTCGTCGATGCCGTCGATGCGCAGCTGAGCCAGGTCAACCAGCAACTGCGTGCACTGGCGCGCGCGCGGCGGGTGGACGTGATCGCCAGCACCGTGGTGGTGCTGGTGCACGACCACGACCTGCTGATGTGCGGCTGGGTGGGCGATAGCCGTGCCTATGCTTTCGAGGAAGGCCGTCTGCAGTTGCTGACCCGCGACCACGTGGCCGGCGACAAGGACGATGTGACGCAGGTGGGGCGAGCGCAGCCTGCCGGCGGTGCGCTCACCCGCGCGATCGGCGCCGACGATGCGCTGTACGTCGATTGGAGAGTGTGCGCGCGCCGGCCAGGTCAGCACTACCTGCTGTGTTCGGATGGAATCAACAAGGAACTCAGCGACGAGGAGATCGCCGCCCACTGCCGGCGCGAGCATCAGCCCGCCGCGCTGATGGCACGTCTGTTCGATACCGCGCTTGGCCGTGCCGGACGTGACAACGTCTCGGTCGTGGCCTTGCGCCTGGCCCCACGGAATGCTCCGCCATGACCGCCCGCAATAACGATACGACCGACCGCACGTCGCCGCAGGACGAGGACCGCACCCGTGTACGACCCGCCCGCGACCTTGCCCAGGCGCCGTCACGGTCGTTGTCTGACGACGATGTCACTCGCATTGCGCCACTGACCCCGCAGTGCGCTGTCCAGGCATCGACCGACGCGGCGACCAGAGTCAACCCATCCCTGCACATCGACGACAGTGCCGATGCATTGCGCTGGCGGCGGTTGGCGCAGTTACAGAGCGATGCGCAGGTGGGCGTGGGCACGGTACTGAAGGCGCGCTTTTTGCTGGTGCGCGAGATCGGTCGCGGTGGCATGGGCGTGGTCTATCTGGCGCGCGACGAGCGCAGGGTCGAGGCGCGCGACCGCAACCCCTACATCGCAGTCAAGGTGCTCAGCTACGACTTTCGCCGCCATCCGGACTCGTTGATCGCGCTGCAGCGCGAGTCGCGGCGTGCGCAGAGCCTGGCGCACGAGCATATCGTGCGGGTGTACGACTTCGACAAGGATGGGGCCATCGTGTTCATGACGATGGAGTACATCGAGGGCGACGACCTGCGCGGGGTGATCCGCAGCCGCTTGGGCGCGGGCATGCCGCTGGCGTTGGCCTGGCCGCTGATCGAAGGCATGGGGCGCGCCCTGCAACGCGCGCATGCCGCCGGCATCGTGCATTCGGACTTCAAGCCGGGCAACGTCATGGTCGGCGCAGGAAACCTCGCCAAGGTATTCGACTTCGGTATCGCCCGCGCAGCGAAGCTGGCTGGCGCCGAATCCGGTGATGACCACACGGTGTTCGACGCGGCCACGCTCGGCGCGCTGACGCCTGCCTACGCCAGTCTGGAAATGCTGCGCGGCGATGAGCCGGCATTTGCTGACGATGTATACGCATTCGGTTGCGTCGTATACGAACTGCTGTCCGGTCGCCACCCGTTCGGCAAGCAATCGGCAGCGCAGGCGCAAGCGCAACAGCTGCGCGTGGCGCCGCTGCCGCTACTGAACCGCCGGCAGAATCGCGCGCTGCGCAGAAGCTTGGCGTTCGAGGCCTCGGCGCGTCCGGCGATGACGGTCCTGTTGGAGCAGCTGCGTCCGCGTCGGCGCAGCGAGCGCGTGTTGCCGTATTTGCTGGCTGCCGGTTTGTTGCTGGCCGGCTGCGTCGGTGCAGCGATGTGGATGCAGGTGCATGCGCAGCAGGAGAAGGTAGCCGGGGTGCTCGAGCGCTTCTCGCCACACGCGCCGAACCGGTTCGTGCACGAGGCGCATGCACGGGCGGCGTTGTGGGCGTTGGGAGAGGACGACCGCCGGCGCTTGATCCTGGACCGCAGCAGCACGATCGAAGCCTTCCTGCTGCGGCGGCTGGACCATTATTGGCAGCCCGCCCGTGGCCGCGAAGACTATGTGGGCGCGCAGCGCATCCTGATCCTGCGCGACCAGTGGAAGCTGTTCTCGCCACGCCTGGATGCGCGTCGCAGCGCCATCGAGCAGGAGCGTGATCGTCTGCTCAACGGTCTGGACACTGCATTGACGGGCGCGATGACCGCTGGGGCCCTGTTCGAGGATCAACCTGGGAACGTGGTGGCGCTGCTCGACCGCGTGCGGCGGCTGGCGCCGGACAGCGGCCTGCTGCGTCATGCCGAATTGGAGCTGCGCTACCGGCACGGATGTGTCGATGCGCTCAGCGCCGGAAGCATCGATAACGCACATCGCTGGCTCGCGACTGGGCGCCGGGTTTTCCCGCACTCCCTCCTGCTGCAGGAGTGCGCGCGCGCGCTCGACGCCACCACGGTTGCCGCCGCCGCGCCGTCTGCTCCGCCAGCGCCGCTGGAGGACGATGTGCAGGCCCAGCTTGCCGCGCAGATCCAGACGCGCATCGAGTCGGTGCGCACCGCGGCGGCGGCCAATGACGTCGACAAGGTCAAGAATCAACTGGCACAAATCGCCGCCAGTAGCCCGGATCATCCGTTTCTGCGCAGCGAAGGCGCGCAACGGCTGACCGACGCCTATCTGGGGCTGGCACGGGGGCTTTGCCGCGAAGGACGGTGGAAAGAAGCTGCCGTGGTCATTGGACAGGGACTGAACGCGCAGGACGCGCCTCGCCTGCGTCAGGCCCTGGGTCGCTACCAGTTCGCGATGGAGCTGGAGCAACTCGGCACCGCGCTGCCTGCCCCGTCGGTATTGCAGCGTCTGCGCAAGCGCAAGATGGCGCTGCAGGCACAGGATGCCGAAGGCTTCCGCGCATTCCAGAGCGATGTCGCCAAGGCTGGTCGACAACGCTCGTCCTCTACCGCCGCACTGCTGCCTAAGCTTGAGCCGGTGGCGGCTGCGCCGGCAACGCCGACAACGCCGACAACGCCGACAACGCCGGACGATCCCTGCCGTCTCACTGCGCCGCCCGGCGGCGCGGCCATCTGCAGTGACAAGCTGGGCAAGCATGGCCGCGGTCCTGAGTTGGTGGTGCTGCCCAAGCCAGGACGTGCGTTGGCGATGATGCGGCGGGAGATCAGCGTGGCGGACTTCGCACTGTTCTGTGCTGACACCAAACGTTGCAGTGTGTCGCGCTGGACACGCAGGTCGGTCGCAGTCGACGACGTGCGTCTGGCACTGATTCGTGACTACGCAGCCTGGCTCAGCAGCGTCAGCGGACAGACCTACCGACTGCCGCGCGATACCGAGTGGCTACGCGCGGCCCGCGCCGGCGAGGACAGTTGCAGCGCGACGCGCTCCAATCGCTGGGGACTGCTGGAGATGCTCGGTGGTGTCGCCGAATGGGTGCAGGATGGGCCCAGGCTGGCGATACGCGGTGGTGTGCGCAGTGCTGGTGCCTGTACGTTGGCAGGCGCGGTGAGCGCAAGCGATACAGCGTCACAAGGGATCGGCGCACGGCTGGTGAGGGAAGTGCAGTGAGTGACTGGGAAACCTGGGCCAACCTGATCCTGCAGGATTTGAATGCGGCACACGCCGCGCGACGGCTGGATACTGCCGAATATCGCAGGCGACGGATGCACTTGCTGCAATTGACCGCCCGCGCGACTGGCGCTCCAACCGCGCGGCGGCAACGCGTCGCAACGCCGAGCACCTTGCCGGTGCCCATTGTGACGCTACGACGCGACCGTCAGCCGTCCAGGATGCGGCATGCCGCGCTGCGCTCGTGGGCGTTGGGCTTATGGGCAGCGGCCATGCTGGTCGGCGCGGTCTGGCTGTCCTGGCAGTGCATGTCCATCGGCTGATACCGGTCGCGCAGACTGGCCCATTCAGCTAGTCGGCGTGATCCTGCCCCGATACCACCTGCAGTTCATCGATGCCCCGGGGTGCCAGATCGCGCATCAGCGCCGCAAAATCCAGACCGACCAAGCGCTGCGCCCGCCGCAACAACAACGGTATCGGGCTAGAGGGCTCGCGCCGTGCGTAGTACTCGCAGAGCTGATCGAGCATGCGCCGAACATCGTCCGGATGTTCCAATGCGTGCGCTCGCGGCGCAGCGATACTGGCGCTGTCGCCGCCGGCGTTCGCCGCTGCGTCGGCTTGGTCGGAAGCCAGCACGCCCGTACGCTCGGCAATGTAAGGCCGCAGGAATGCGCGCAGCTCGCTCAGGTCGTGTATCAGCGGCGCAAGATCGGGGCCGTGCCCTGGAGTGCGTTCGGTGAACACGTGGACAATCGCGGCGACGTCGATCTGCGCAGCGTCCAATGCGGCATCCACGCCAAGTAACGCGTCCAGCGGGCAGTCGCGCAGGCAGGCATCGATGGCGGCGGCCTCTGGTATCTCGATACTCTCGTCCGCACCGAGCTTGAGCGTGCCTTGGGCAATGCGTAGGTCGCGAAGCGAAAAGTGCCCAGGGTGCAGGCCCTCAAACAGGCGCACGTGACGCAGATGCACCAGGGTCTGCTCGTTGTCGCCCAGCGCGGCGATGGCGTTGATGCGTTCGGTGGGGTCGTTGTCCTCGTCGGTGTCCAGGCGTGGGTGGACGTCGTCCCAGAATCGCTCCAGCAGCTGGCGCAGCAGGCCGACACCATCGGCCCAGCCCACCAGGCCGTCTTGATGCAGGCGTGCACTGCTGAGCAGCACGCCCAGACGCAGATCTTTGGAGCGCAACAATAATTGCGCGGCGCTTTCGGCCACTTGGCGCCATTCCGGCGCCTCAGGCACCAGGATGCCGGTACCCAACGCACGCTCCTGGCGTGGGCGGGCCAGTTCTTCAAGGGCCTGGAATTCTGGCGCGTATTCCAGATTCGGGCCGGACGGCGCCTGCTCGTCGATCGGCTGCAACAGCTGTTCGATCTCGGTCCGCATGGCATGGCTCACGAGGCGGACAGCACAAGGCCGCCTCGCGCAATTGCGTGTCCGCACGCGCTCGGTGCTGCGTGCGTTTCTGCAGTCACCAGTTCGAGTACGCGCTCGCGCAACCAGCGATGCGCGCCATGACCATCGCTGCGCCGGTGCCAGGCCATGGCCAGCGCCATGTCCGGCAGCGGGAAGGGCAGTTCAAAACAGTCCAAGCGCGCATGCCCTCTTTCTGCTGCCAAGGTGGTCGGCATCGTAGCAACCATGTCGGTGGCGAGCACGATATCGCGTGCTGTCGCGCACTGCGCCACGGTCACCGCGATCTGCCGTGTCTGGCCAAAATGCAGCAGTTGCGCGTCGATGGCGGCATTGCAGGCCTGGGCGTGCGCCACCTGCACGTGCGCCAGGCAGCTATAGCTTTCCACGCTCAGTGGTGCGGTTCCACGCGGATGCCCGCGGCGCTGTACCAACACGTAGCGTTCATCGTACAGGCGGCGCAATCGTAGTGCGCCGGGAATGGCCTGCGCATGGTCGATCAGCAGACTCACATCGCCACTTTCGAAGGCATCCAGCATCCCTTCCGCGCTCGCATGTACAAACTCCAGACGGACCTTGGGGTTGCCGTTGGCCTGGATCAGGCTCGCCAGGCCCGCGCCTAGCGTGCTGATCGCATCGGCGGTGCCTGCGATGCGGAAGTTCGCCGAGGAATGCGCCGGATCGAAAGCGCTGTCCCTGCCGAGCAGGCTTAACTTGCCGATCGCTTCACGCAGCGGCGAAGCCAGTTGATCTGCACGTGGCGTTGCCACCATGCCACGACCAGTATCCGAGGGCATCAACAAGGGGTCCTTGAACAGCACACGGAGTCGTGCGAGTTGCGACGATAGTGCCGGCTGGCTCATGTGCAGTCGCTGCGCCGCATGGGTGACGTTCTTCAGCTCGAGCAGTGCGTCGAGGGACACCAGAAGAGGCAAGTCGCTTGGTCGGATATTCATCTCGTGGATCGCTCTTAGTGGAATGCAGGCGGGCTACTGCGCCTGGGTATCGGCTACGCTAGGCGGTCCGCGCTACGTTCCGGTGTCGATCCGCGCCGGTCGTGTTTCATTTGTCACACGGCCTGTGTCATCCGGTCGTTGTTTCATCCGGCGCTGCGTCTGCCATCGGCGCGCGCCAGCGCACGCTCCAGCGTGATGGCGAGTACTTCCATCTCGAATGGCGGTGCAATGATCTCGACGATGGCATTGGCCAGAGCTTCGCGCGCCGATAGCGTCACAGCGCGCGTGGCAAGCACGATCGGCAGGTCGGGCGCAGCCACTTGCAAGGCCACGATCGTGGCTTGTGCATCGCCGACGCGGTCGCGTTTGATCAGCACGCCATCGAACCGCAGCAAATTTCCGGCCACAGCGTTGACGGCGGCGTCCGCCTCAAGCACGCCGACCGGCTCGTGCCCCAGTGCGGCAAGCATTTCTTCCAGGCGTTCGAGCTCATCCGGCGTGTCGCACAGCAGGAGCCAGCTCGCGTGGCGTGGCTGCGACACCTCCAGGACTGTGCCATGCGATGCGACATGTTCGACGTCGTACAGCGGTAGGTCCACCAAGAAGGTGGTGCCGTCGCCTTGCACGCTTTGGACATCGATCCGTCCGTTATGGTTGTCGACGATCTTCCTGACCGTCGCCAACCCAAGCCCTGTGCCACCGGTACGCGTGGTGAAGAACAGATCGAAGATCCGTTCCAATTGGTCGGGCGCAATTCCCATGCCGTGGTCGCTCACGTGTAACCGTGCGATACGCCGGGCTGTGCCATCGTCTGTCTCATCGATCGCAGTGGACAGATGGATTGCGATCGTTCCGCGCATGTCCATCGCTTGCGCGGCGTTGGTCGCCAAATTCAGGATCACTTGTTGCAGTTGTGCCGGATTACCCAGCGTGTGCAACGGCGCCCGCTCTTGCCGCAGATCGATCGCGACCGTCGACGGTAGCGACACCGACAACAGCGAGACCGCGCCTTGCAGCAACGCATTCAGCTCGATGGGCTGCATGCGGTAGTTCTGCACGCGGCCGAAACTGAGAATGGACTCGATGAGTTCATAGGCGTGCGCGGTTGTGTTGCTGATTTCGATCAGATGCTCCAGTGCTGGCGACTGGCTGTCCAGCTTGGCGATCGCGATCTCGGCATTGCCCCGAATCGCACCGACAATATTGTTGAAGTTGTGGGAGATGCCGCTTGCCATCGTTCCAATGGTCTCCATGCGGCGGGCCAGCTCCAGGCGATGTTCCAGGGCTTGCGCCTCCCCTTCGAGCCGCTGTCGCTCAAGCGCATCGAACAAGGTATCAAGCGCGACGTGCAGCTGTGGGAGATAGTCGACGAGTGTTTTCATTTGCGAATCCCGGCGACCGAGGAGTACCGGGAGGCGGAAGAAGAGCAATGCCTGCGTGCTTGTTTCAACGCGTTTTCGTACGCACACCCATTGTGCCCTGCAAGCACGCTCCGGCGCGCACAGCGCATGGATGGAGTCATCGGCATCCACGACCAGCAACTCGTGGGGTGCGCCAAGCTCGGAGGTCGCCGCCGCGCTAACCGTTGTCCGGAACGCTTCGTCCTGCGGGTCGGGCCATAGGCGTGGGGCGCCGCCCGCAGGCAATAGGCAGAGCCTGGCACTGGGCAGTTGCACCCAATCGGCCAGCCGCTCCAGCCCCCGCTCGATTCGCTCGTCCACGCCCCGGCGATCGCTGGCAACCAGGCTGCGCGATATTGCGACCATCAACCGGTCGAACTCCGATCTGCGCCGCAACACACGTGCGCGTTCCCGTAGCGCCTTGCCCAGGTAGAGCAACGCAGTCAGCATGACGATGGATAATCCAAACAACACGATTCGCACCTGTCGTGCGGTAGCGTGCAGAATGGCTTGACGTTGTCGCAAGTAACGCTTGGTGTGCAGGTACGATTCCAGCGAGGAAATCGGTCGCATGCGCCGAATTGTGGCATCGGTTTGGGGCAGCAGTGCCAGCAGCATGCGTCCGTGCGGGAGCAGCGGAGTGCGGGCGTCATGCCGCGCTGCCTCTTCCAACTGTTTGCGTGCCTGCACAACGGCGTCGCTGGAGGTATCCAGACTCAGACGATGCACGGCACTGGTCAGCAGGCTGGCATCACGGACGGCGCCGGTATCGCCAGCGCGCTGGAGCTGCGCATTGCTCTCGCTCCAAAAGTACGCAAGCGAGTTCGATAGCAGTGAATTCTGCGACTTGAATACCTCCAGTTGCAGCGATTTAGCCTCGTAGCTGGACGCCAACGCGTCGACGGCCTTCAACAATGGCGCATCTTCACTCGACAGAGATCGCAAGTGCTGCAGCGTGGCGCGTGCACGCACATCGCCGGCGACCAGGGAGTCGTAGTCGCGCAGCAGACCGATACGGGCTTTCAGCACATCGTTGTCGATACTGGTATCGGCCAGTTCCAGCGCATCCAGCGCTTCCAGCGCCTGTCCGTAACGGTGTGTGTTGCGATCGACAGATCCCATGAACAGGCTGAAGAAGATCAGCCCCCCCAGCAGTAGCGCGCTCAGGGTTGCCGCCCATTTCACGGAGGGGGTGTCTCCAATTGCCGCTGCTGGTAGGTGCCGGTAAGGGTCTGCAGGAAGGCGGCGATGTCGGCCACCTCGGCCTGCTTCAGGGTCACGCCGAGCTGCGCTGTCCCCATTGCCTTGATGGCTGCGGGCAACGTTGCTGCGCTTCCGTCGTGGAAGTAGGGCGCGGTCGTGGCGACATTGCGCAGGCTCGGAACGCGTAGTACCGGCCTGTCATGTCGCGTCACCGGCGCAAAGATGCCGCTGCGCTGGAACAGATTGCCTCCCACGTTGGCGCCCTGATGGCAGGAGATGCAACCGATTCCCTTGAAGGTGCGATAGCCGCGCACTTCCTGGGCGGTCAATGCATTTTCGCTGCCCTGTAGCCACTGATCGAAGCGACTGTCCGGAGTGACCAGCGAACGTTCGAAGCTGGTAATCGCGTCGAGCAGGGCTGCACGGTCGGGTGGCCTGCCGTAAGCTGTGCGAAAGCGAGCGTTGACGATGGGATCCTGCTGAAGTCGCCTGATCACGGTTGCGATGTCTGCCTGCATGACCCTGGGGTTTTCCAGTAGCGATGCAGTCTGCGCTTCCAGGCTGCGGAAGGTGCCGCGCCAGCCCACGCGGAAATTGGCGGCGGCATTGAAGACGGTCGGCGTATTGAACGCCGGAGCCGCGCGTCCGGGTTTGCGTGTTATTGCATCGGTGGCCGCGCCGTTGCTTGAAATGTCGTGGCATGACGTACACGCCAGGCGTTTGTCACCCGACAACCTGCGATCCCCAAACAGCAATGCGCCGAGCGCGACCTTCTTCTCATCCAGTCCCGCCGACGCGCGAATGCGATGAATGGGTTCGTTTTCTCGTGCCGTTGGCGGTGCCCCGAGGGGGTGCGCGGGCAGGATCGATGTCGCGAGCAGCAGGACCGCCCCAGCGGTGGCGGATCGCCAAACGGTTGGCAAACAGTGCTGGTGCCGACCTCGCAGCCCGTCTGGGCCGCGCCATCGGCTCATCGGACGAACTCAACTGGGGGCGTGAAGACGTAACCGGCGCCACGCTGGGTGACAATCAGTTGCGGATCGCTTGGGTCCTGCTCCAATTTGCGGCGTAGCCGCAGGATCTGCACGTCGACACTTCGATCGAACACGTCCTCGTGCAGTCGAGTGGCCCGCATCAGATGCTCCCTGCTCAATGGCCGCCCAGGTGCAGCGACGAAGGCACGCAGCAGTGCGTACTCGCCTTTCGTCAGCGGAATCGCCGCCAAGTCCGCGCGTGTCACCGTCCGTGCCTGCAGATCGAATTCCCAGACATCGAAGCGCATCCGGCCTTCGCCCGCGTCACGTGCCGCCGCCACCTTCGTGGAGGTGTGTCGACGCAGCACAGCGCGGATGCGCGCGGTCAATTCATGCAATCCGAACGGCTTGGGCATGTAGTCGTCGGCGCCTAACTCCAGTCCGACCACGCGGTCGATCTCGTCCCGCCGATGCCCAGTCATGATGATGACCGGCACGTCGGACGATTTACGCAATGTGCGCAGTAGATCAAGACCGTCCTCGTGCTTAAGCATCAGATCGAGCAGCAAGATATCTGGTTCACATCGTTGCAGGGCCTCGGCAACCTCGCTGCTGCTGCTGGCCATGAAGGCTCGCATACCATGCGAACGGATATGGCTCATGACGACCTGAGCCATGGCCTGATCGTCGTCTACCACGAGCACAGTCGTGCTTTTGACAGCGGGTTGGGCGCGCCCTGCAGGCGGGGCGGGAGCAATGACTGGCATTTTCATTACATTGTCGATCCCGGCTTGTGCGGCACCCGCGAACTCATCCCCACTGTCGACAATATGGGCATGAACGATTTGAAAAGATGAAAGCCGACGTGCCGCTGTGATGTGCAACGCCAGACCGTCGATCTGGCCGGATTTTTACACAAAATGTCCCATGGCTTTCTACTGCTGGATCACCTCCAAAACGTTGGTAGCCTTCCTAGAGCGTGTTATGAACTTTGCCCTTGTCGCGATAACGTATACGGATGAAGCCTCGTAAGCCATATCCAACCGATATCTCCGACGAAGAATGGGCCTTCGCTGCGCCATATCTCACACTGATGGATG
>Ga0207791_1000451_pt1 | contig 10658 bp, 11 predicted proteins | sample HigsolmetaGSP16D_FD_184844 | JGI IMG/M metagenome (GOLD analysis project Ga0207791, IMG submission 184844) | High solid enriched microbial communities from the Joint BioEnergy Institute, USA - SP1-6-D (SPAdes) | ecosystem: Engineered > Bioreactor > SSF (Solid state fermentation) > Aerobic >...
ATTGGTCTGGGCTATCTGCGCCTGGGCCAGCCGGCCACCGAGCTGTCAGGCGGCGAGGCGCAGCGCATCAAGCTGGCCACCGAACTGCAGCGCAGCCAGCGCGGCCGCAGCCTCTACGTGCTGGATGAGCCGACCACGGGCCTGCACGCATCTGACGCGGACCGGCTGCTGGTGCAGCTGCAGCGGCTGGTGGAGGCGGGCAATACCGTGGTGATGATCGAGCACGACATGCGGGCGGTGGCGCAGGCCGATTGGGTGATCGATGTCGGCCCGGGTGCGGGCGGCGCGGGCGGCACCCTCGTGGCCAGCGGCACGCCGCAGGCGGTGGCGTCGGCCGAGGGCAGCCGGACGGCGCCTTACCTGGCGCGGGAGCTGTCACGCAGCGGGCAGGGTGCGTGAGCGGTGCCGCCGCTCAGCCTGCCCGCGACGACGACTCCCGCACCACCACCTTCACCGCGATGCTGCGTCCTTCGACCGTCTCGCCGCTGATCTGCGCCAGCAGGGTTTCCACCAGCAGCTGACCGGCCTGCTTGGTGTCCTGCTGCACGGTGGTCAGGGCAGGGGAGACCGAAGCGGCCAACGGAATGTCGTCAAAGCCGGTCACCGCGATGTCCTGCGGTACACGCAGACCGGCCCGTTCGCGCGAGGCCGCGCGCAGCGCACGCAGCGCGCCGATGGCGATCAGGTCGCTGGCCGCGCAGATGGCATCAAAGTGTGCGCCGCTGGCCAACAGCGCCTCGCAGGCCGCGTGCCCGGATTCTTCGGTGGTGATGGCATCGAGCTGCAGCGACGGCTCGGCCGCCAGCCCGTGTTCGGCCAGCGCGTGCACATGGCCGCGATAGCGTTCCTGGAACTCGGGATAGTGGCTGGAGGCATGGCCGAGGAAGGCGATGCGGCGGCAGCCCTGCTCGAGCAGGTGGGTGGTGATGTCCGCACCGCCCTGGAAGTTGTCACTGCCGATCGAGACGCCGGGCTGGTCGGGCAGCGAAGCGCCCCAGCGCACGAAATGCGTGCCCTGTTCCACCAGCCGCTGCAGCCGTGCAAGCGCCAGGTGGTAGTCACCGTAGCCAAGCAGGATGAGGCCGTCGGCCTTGTTCGCATCTTCGTAGTCGGTATGCCAGTCGGTGGACAGCTGCTGGAACGACACCAGCAGGTCGCGTCCGTGCAGGGCACAGGCGCGGGTGATCGAGCCCAGCATCGAGTGGAAGAACGGATTGATCAGCGAGTCGTCCGGGGTCGGGTCCTCGAACAGCAGCAGCGCCAGCGTGCCGGCATTGCGCAGGCGCAGGCTGGAGGCGCTCTTGTCGACCTTGTAGTTCAGCTCGCGGGCGATGCGCAGAATGCGCGCGCGTGTTTCGGGGTTGACCATCGGGCTGCCACGCAGGGCGCGCGACACCGTGGGCTGGGAGACCCCGGCCAGGTGAGCGATATCCAGCGAAGTGGCCTTGCCTTTGATGGTCATGAGATGGAACGCGTGCGGTGCAGTGTGCGCATGATGCCATGGCCATCGGCGGGGCCGGCCGCGTGTACAGGCAGCGATGACCCACACGGCACAGCCCGATGCGCCGGCCCGGGCCGGCCCTGTGGCGCGCGCCAGCGACCGGGGTGGCGCCAGCGGCCACCTGAACGTGCAGCGGGGCGGGTTGTTCTGCCCTCTGGCAGGCGTGCCGCCCGGGCCGCAACGCACCTGCCACTGCGCGGCGTCCGGGCCGGGGCCGGGCAGTGGTAGACTGACCCGTTCTGGCATTCCCCCCTCACCGGGGCAGCCGGGCCTCCAGCGGCCAACACACCGCTGTAGTATGGCCGGGACTGCCCTTGGACAACGGACGAACACACCTATGGCGCGCGGCATCAACAAAGTCATCCTGGTCGGCAACCTCGGCAACGACCCGGACGTGAAGTACACCCAGGGCGGCATGGCGATCACCCGCATCAGCCTGGCCACCACCAGCGTCCGCAAGGACAAGGACGGCAACCAGCAGGAGCGCACCGAATGGCACCGCGTGGTGTTCTTCGGCAAGCTCGGCGAGATCGCCGGCGAGTACCTGCGCAAGGGCAGCTCGGTCTACGTTGAAGGCAGCATCCGCTACGACAAGTACACCGGCCAGGATGGCGTGGAGAAGTACTCCACCGATATCATCGCCGACGAAATGCAGATGCTGGGCGGCCGCGGTGAAGGCGGCGGTGGTGGTGGCGGCAACTACGGCGGCGATCGTCCGCAGCGCCAGTCGGCCCCGCGCCAGGAGTACGGCGGTGGCGGTGGCGGCGGCCAGCAGCGTGGTGGCGGTCAGGGTGGCGGCTACAACCAGGGCGGCAACCAGGGCGGCGGTTACGGCCAGCAGCGCCAGCAGCCGCAGCAGCAGTCCGCACCGCCGATGGACGATTTCGCAGACGACGATATTCCGTTCTAAAACACCATGTAGTACCCGTTGTACATTTACAAAGGTGGCAGGGAACTTCGGTTTCCTGCCATTTTTTTGCTTCTTCACCCAACGCCGGGGAAGGCTGCCCGGATCTTCAGGACGAAGTACGCGTGGTCACGGTATCCGTAGGCGACGCGCTGGATGACCGACGTCCCCCCGGGATCCAGTAGCGTGACGGTTTGGAGTCCAATCCTCAACGACGAGGAGATTGGACGCGAAGAACCGCTTTTCCGAAGAGCAGATCATCGGCTTTGTGCGCGAGGCCGTTGCAGGCGCGCCCCGGCTGTCAAACCCTCAGTGATGCGACAGCGTGCCTCGGCGCCGGGCGATGGTTGCCGCTGCGCGGAACGCGCAGCAGCCCGCCGCGAACCAGGCCAGGGACAGACCGGCCGCGACGATCAGCGTCGATACGCCTGGCGGACCGTCCTCGATAAGCGCGCGCGCCAGCGATGCCGGGTATACGAATGGCAGCGCGCTCAAGAGTCCGAACGGATGGCCCGGCAGGGCGACCAGCGCAATCACGCTCATCAGCATGAGGGCATTCAGCGTGTCGGCCTGCTTGAACGCAACGTTGACCGCGCCGACCATCAGGCCGAGTCCCACCAGTGCGGGTGCGCCGATCCATAGCAGCACCAGCAAGGCGCCCGCGTGGGTGAGCAGCGAAGTATCGACCACAAGGGCGACCACCAGCAGCATGAACAGTGTGCCCACCGATCCGGCGATGAGATGGACGGCCGCCCGTAGCAGGTAAACGCGTAGCAGCCCGCCACCAATGGCCAGCTGTTCCAGGCAGCGCGCATTGATGTCGTCAGCAACTTCCACCGCGATGCTGCCATAGGCGGCGGTGGCAAATCTCCATGTGACAAAACCAATGGCGAGCTGCTCCGCGCCGGGCACACCCGGCAGATGCGAACCCAGACCGGCACCGAACAGCATCAGCAGGAACACACCGATGAGCAGGCCAGAGGCGAGGATGGATTCCAACGCGCTGCGACGCATCTTGTGCAGCGACAAGCGGGCTTCGCCGAGCATGGATTCAAACAGGAGGCTCGCTACTTTCATGCGCAGACCTGCCGCGTCAGCACGACCTTCTCCGTATCGGCCAGCTCCGTCCCGGGTTGGGAGAAAAGGGACGCGACCTCTTCCGCGCTGCGCACCGTGCACACCGGCGTGGCCGAGACATGGGAAAACATTTCCACCGACCAGCGACCCTGGTTGTCTGGCCATGCCTGCTGGGGTTCGAGTTGGCCGTCGGCCAGCCGCAGCGCACGCTGCGCCACCGAGCGCATGAAGGCAGGGTCGTGCGAAGCAACGACGATGGTCGTGCCCTGCTGTTCGGCAAGCGCACGAAGCGTCTCGCCCAGGCGCTCGGTGCCCTCGGCATCCAGCCCGAGTGTCGGCTCGTCGAGAATCAGCAGCTGTGGACGGTGACAGAGGCTTGCGATGATCGAACAGCGCTGCTTGTTGCCGGTGGAAAGCTTGCGCACAGGTCGATTCACGTCTTCAACTCGCAGCAGATCGCACAGACTGCGGAAGTACACTTCGTCGAGTCGGCTGCCACGCGCGGACGAGAAATATGCGCAGTTCTCGCGCAGACTGAGTCGCTCGTAAAGGCTGGTGCGACCCTCGAGCAGAGCGCCGCGGCGGACACTCTCCGTCGCTACGAAGCCTCGCGCCGCATCGCGAAAGCCGACCACACCCGAATCCGCCGCCACCAGACCGAGAATGATCCTGAGCAGCGTGGACTTGCCGGAACCGTTCACCCCCAACAACGCAACGCACTCGCCTCGCTCCACCTCCAGCATGAGGTGATCCAGCACGACGCCACGGCCAGGATAGGACTTGCACACCCCGGAAAGTGACAGGCCCGTCCATGCGTCACCGGAGCTGCGTGTGCTCATCAGGCCTTCAACTCCGCTGCGGCCTGCTCAACGATCCGCCGCACGTGTGGACACTCCGTCATCTCCACCAGCGACTTCAGCTTCTGCGCGGCATCGTCGACACCGAAACTGGCTGCCGCGCGTGCGGCACCGACCGCAGGAACGAACACCAGGTTCTCCTTGATCGTGGCCTCCTGCGAACCAGCATTCACATCCAGGTCGAATGAGAACTGCCGCTGCATCGAATCCGGGACGACGATGTTGAAAGAAATCGAAAACTCTTCCGAAGGGTACTGCACGTGGATGTCGCGGCTCGGCCGGTAGAACAGCACGCGCCCAGCGGACAGGCGGGTATCGTCAAGGAAGGTGACGGGAACCTTTTCGCCCACCTGTCCCTGCACCCGGTCATGCTCGTATTCGAACAGCACCGTGCGGTAGCCACTGCCCAGGTAGCCGAGCGTCAGAAGCGAGAAGTTGTGGTCGTGCGCGTCCTCGTAGAAGAAGATTTCCTCGCCGAGCCGGCCTTCCGGCGGCGCCCATACGGCTGCGCGCAGGAAGTAATGTTCGCCCCGGTGCAGCATGAAGACCTGAGGCGTGTACGGATTGAGTGCCTCGAAGGTGGCCTGGTCGGCGAACTGCTGCAACAGCAGGTCGCCGAGAAACGAACGATTGTTGTACAGACGCCGCAGCATGCGCGCCGACCCGTCCAGGTCATCCTGCAGCACCCGCTCGCCGAGCGCATCGAGATGAGCTACCAGTTCGTCCATCGTTCCCACAGTCTCGTCGTCGAGATCCCATATGATAGCCATAACAGACAAGACTCCTGAATCAAGCGGACAATGCGTCAAGAGAGCGCCGCGCCGCGTTGCGGACATGCGGGTGCGGATCATTGGCCTGTGCGTGGTTTAGCTCCTGCAGCCCGCGGCGTGGATCGATATCGATCAGGGTCTGCATCGCCTTCCATCTGACGAAGTGGAAATCGCTTTCGCGACAGATGCCTGCGATGGCATCCACGCCGCGATGCGTTGCACAGTGCGACAGTACATCGAGCAGAAACTCGACGCGGGTTGCATGGAAGCTGGCCGAAGAGACACCGCGCGGCTCCAGTGTGCGCCGGTCAAAATGACGGATGAGGTGCTCGTACTGACCCAGCACCACCTGCAGCAGCCAGACGTCGCCGCTGGCTTCTTTCGCTTCGAATCCATGCCTGCCGCGCTCGACGCGCAGGTGGCGGCCATGGGTGAGACGGCTTGTTTCGCCTGCCGCCAGCGCGGGACGGCCGCTGGCGTCGGCGACCAGCTCGTACCGCTGGAAATCGATATGACCGCTGCCCAGCATGAAGATGGCGACATCATTGGCAAGAATGTCGATGCGGCGATCAACGGTGATGCCCATCTGGGTCATGGTGTCGTCCTGCACGCCACCACGAAGCTGGGTCAGGAAAATTGTTTTGGAACGATCACGGCACAAGGTGATGGATTCGTTGGGCTGCAGCTTGACGCACCCCTCGCTGCTGGCCAGCTCGATCTCTGCCTGCAGCAGCGACGCGGCAAGCACTTTGAACTCATCAGCCGCGCAGGCCTGCTCGATGTGCGCGATGTACGCATCCAGCGTCCCCCCGGCCAGGTCTACGGCAGCCAGCAGATGCCTGAGCCCTTCCTGGCGCGGCAGCGCACGGCCGTTTACATGAAATGTACCTGGATCCCTGGTCATGACTCACCCTCCTGGTAAGTTGCCCCCCGCAGCGAAGCCGCGGGGGGCAGACGTCTTACTTCAGCAGCTCAGTGATGATCTTCGCGCCGGCACGGATCGCCGCACACGGCACGCCACCGATGTTGCCACCGTTGACACACAGGCCAACCGACTCTTCCAGGGCGACCAGCTTGGGGGCATTCTGATTGGTGTTCATAGGTACAACCTCCTTGTGTTCTAGAAATGTACTTCTCGTATCGACCTTGCCTGGTCTACAAGCGCTCCCTCCATGGAGCGCGAATTCTCACTCGCGACGTAGCGATATGACTGCATCGACAGATGCCGCACGCATCGCAGGCAGATAGCCGGCGAACACGCCCACGGCAGCGGAAAACAGAAAAGCCAGAAGCCATGACCACCACGGCGGAAGGGTCAGTGGCAACCCCGGAACCAGTGCCGAGACGGCCAGACAAAGCAGGCATCCCATCAGCACGCCGAGCAGACCTCCACTGCCGGCCACGACCATGGACTCCGCAAGAAACTGCACGCGGATCTGCTTGCGTGTAGCGCCCAGCGCCTTGTAGATGCCGATTTCGCGGGTGCGCTCGGTAACCGACACCAGCATGATGTTCATCACCCCGATGCCGCCGACCAGCAGCGAGACCGCCACGATGCAGCCGGCAACCACGCCACCGATGCGGGTGATGTTGGTGAAGGTACCGGCCAGTTCACTGGACGTTTCGACCTTGATGTAGTCTCGCGACCGTCCATTGGTGTCACGTGCCAGCAGCGCGTTGACCTGGCGGACCAGCGTTGCGTTCTCGACGCCTTCCCGTGGCGTCAAGCTGATGGTCAGGTTCGGTCTGGCCGACGCAGCAAGAAGGCTGACGCCGGTTTCAAACGGGATGAGGACGAAGTCATCCTGGCTGAAGCCTAGAATGCGTCCCTTCGGCGCGGCGATGCCGATGACTTTCATCCATTGGTTGTTGATCTGGATGAATTCGCCCACCGCGTCATGTGTCAGGTTGAGCCGTTCCACCACCCCATCACCGAGTACGACGACACGGCGGCGCGCGTGGCTGTCTTCGTCACTGAGGAACCGGCCCGACGCCAGGGTGATCGAACCGGACCCCTGGTAACGCCGCGTCGCTGCGATGACGCGTGTCGGCAGTTCGGAGCGCCCATGGCGCACGCTCTGACGGCCGTCGGTCAGTTCGAAAACCGGCGAGATCGCACTTGCCCCGGTCAGTCGTGCAGACAGACGCTGATAATCATCATAGGTGATGACGTTCCGCTCGCCGCGCATTTCCTCTTCAATGGAGGTTTCTGCCCGCACCTGAAGCACATTGGCGCCCATGCCGGCGAACTGATCGCCCACCATGCGGTCCAGCCCGGCGAACAGGCCGATCACCGCGACCACCGACGCAACGCCGACCACGATGCCAAGCGCGGTAAGAAAGCTGCGCAGTGGATGATCTCTCAGGCTGCCCAGTGCCGAGCCCAATGTCCTTGCCAGCATCATGCGTGGCCCGCCATGATCTTGCCATCTGACATCGTCAGCGAGCGACGGCATCGCGCAGCCACATTGGAATCGTGGGTGACCAGCACGATGGTCTGACCTTCATCGTGCAGCTTCTCGAACAGTGCCAGGATCTCCAGCGCGGTACGGCTGTCCAGCGCGCCCGTAGGCTCGTCGGCAAGCAGCAGCGTAGGCTGGGTGCACAGGGCACGGGCAATGGCTACACGCTGTTTCTGTCCACCGGAAAGCTGTGTAGGCAGATGTGCGGTCCGCCCGGAAAGGCCGACATCATCCAGCGCATGGAACGCGCGCTCGCGTGCTTCTGCGGTGTGCATGCCGGCAAGTGTCAGCGGCAGCATCACATTGCGGACCACGTCCATGCGCGGCAGCAGATTGAAACTCTGGAAGATGAAGCCGATCTGCGCACCGCGTATCTTCGCCGCTTCAGGCTCGGTCAACGCCGATACATCCATTCCGCCAAGCTCATAGCGACCCGTGGTGGGTGTATCGAGCAGACCGAGGATGTTCAGCAGGGTGGACTTTCCCGAACCCGATGCACCCATGATCGACACATAATCATTGCGCGGGACATCCAGATCGACATGATCCAACGCGCGCACGGCAACATCCTCAACATCGTAGACTTTGCTGATGCCCTGCAGCCGCAGCGCGCAGGTCGCCGACGAAGCACTCACGGCAGAATCCTTACCGCGTCGCCATCACTGATGGAGAGCAGAACATCCAGCGGCGCGAGCGCCACCCGCTCGCCCAGCGCGATGCCCTTGGCGATTCCCGCCAGCGTCTCGTTGGACGTGCTCACTGCCACCGGACGATGCGTCGCGATGTTCTCGGTGTTGACGACGATGACATACGGACCCCGCGCCGCATCGTCCGGGTCGACCACCGCCGCCAGCGGAATCGCCAGCATCTGCGCCTCGCTGGCCGGGCGGATTTCCGCGCGGCAGGTCATGCCCGGCTTGGCGGATGACGCGTCGCCACCCAAGGAAACTTCGACGCGGTACTTCCTTCGTTCCGCAGCCTCCGCGCCCGGCGCTGCCGCCACAGGCACTTCAGCGATGCGCATGACCTGCCCGGCAATGGGCTGCGAGCGCAGCGCGCTCGGCATCAGCTCTACGGCGTCACCGGTTGCGACGCTGGTGATGTCGGCCTCATCCACCGTCAGCTCGGCATACAGGCCATCCATGTCTGCAATGGTGACCAGTTCAGAGCCCTGGATTCCTGCAGTGCTGGGCACCGCGGTTTCTCCGACTTTGATATCAACGGCGACGACCGTTCCTGAGATGGGCGCGCGGATTTCGGTCTTCGCCAGACGATCCTCAGACTGGTCAAGCAGTGCGAGTGACTGCTGCCGTTGCTGGTGCGCCTGTTCAAGGTTCAAGCGAGCGAGCGCAAGCTCGTGCGTGACCTGCTCATGCGCCTCCTGGCCGATCAGTTGCAGCGCGACCAGTTCGGCGCTTCTGCGATGGCGGCTCTGCAGCAGCTCAATGCGCTGTGCCTGTTCCCGGATCGCCAGGCGCGCTTGGGCAACCGCGGCGGTCTGCGCTGCAACTTCCGCTTCGAGCGAGCGCCTGTCCAGGCGCAGCACCACATCGCCGCGCTGGACCTTCTGGCCTTCGGAAACCAGCACTGCACGCACGACACCAAGAATCTCGGGCGAGAGTTTCGCCTCGCTGGAAAAAACGAACGTTCCATTGGCAACAATGCTGGACGCTACGGCGTCGTAGGCCACGGGCTCAACTTGAACCTGCGCGCTTTCAGCAGTGGACAGCAGCAACGCTGTACCTGCAATGCCTGCAATTGAAAGTGCTGCGGACCACTTCAGCAAAGAAGACCTTCGCATCAAGCTCCATCCATGGTGCATGGCTCGGACGCGTTGTCCTCACCGTGGCAACTTACCAGCGCTTGCAGATCCGACGCCGGGTCGAAGCGCATCGCAGTGATTCCAGCCGGGAGATCAGTGCGTGCACGAAAGGTATAAGCGAAGTAAACAAGACCGTCAACAGCATTGGTTCACATATTGCACTACGTCACAGTTCTGCTTGCATGCGTGTGCATCTGATGCTGCATGGCGACAATCTGCTGCGTAATGTCTGGACAATGTTGCTGCTTCACGCTGGTCTGTTGGCGTGAGCATGAGGTGCGAAGCGTGCCATTACATACGGATGTTGCTTCAGCTGCGCACGGCTGTGTCTGCGCACTCACTGGAAGTCCCATGGCGATCGAAATGCGAGGCACCTATGGCAGTGCCTCTGTCATTTCGCAGTAGAGCGGTTGCTCGAAACGTTCCCGAGCAACGGCGCGAGTGTCGTTAATGACAGGGCTGTTCCGGCCAGTAAATCGGCGCCTGATCATGGTTGCGGGCTTGTACGGCGGGTACGGCGTTGTGTTTTGACGCTGATGGAGGGTTTTACGTAGCGTTACCGCTGTTGCCGACGCATCGGCAACCGGGTTTAGCGGCCCGTCACAGCAAGACACCGTCTCATCGATCAATCACGCATCTTCAATTGGGAGAGCGTATCGTCGGTGATCAGCCTGTCCATGTCCCATGGCGGGCGGTGCGCGGAGGCCGAAAGGCCTGCCGGCTTGCTGTCTTGCTGTGTCCCGGTCCGCTAACCGTGCATCGTCCGCCGCCCTGGCTTCCACGGCGGCCCCTTCGGCTGCCTTCGAGGAATGCCCATGCATGCAGCGCCTTCCCCTCTCCGTTCTACGGTTTCCCCTTTGACTGATCCCGACCTGCATCGCGCGCTCGACCGGTGCGCACAGGTCGCCTCGGCGCTGCGCGCGCTGGCCGAACTGCTTGCGCCCGCCGAAGCCATCACGGCGGTCGGCCGCGACGATCTGGCGATGTTGCTTGCCCTGGTCGGCGAATCGCAGTGGCCGTTGCGCGAGCAGAGCGCCGATCTGGTCGCTGCACGCAGTGCGGTGGTCGATCTGATCGGCTGCCGACAGGAACTGGAGGGCTTGACCCGGCGCGACCTGCGCGCGCTGGTGGCTGCGCTGGCGCAGGTGCAGGCCGAGTCGGTGGTGAGCCTGTCACGTATTGCGCGATGAAAGCTGCGGTTTCACAGCGTGCTGATGTGTCACAACCAAGCAGTACTCGTGTTCATGCACCGCTCGAAACCC
>Ga0207791_1000452_pt1 | contig 10650 bp, 3 predicted proteins | sample HigsolmetaGSP16D_FD_184844 | JGI IMG/M metagenome (GOLD analysis project Ga0207791, IMG submission 184844) | High solid enriched microbial communities from the Joint BioEnergy Institute, USA - SP1-6-D (SPAdes) | ecosystem: Engineered > Bioreactor > SSF (Solid state fermentation) > Aerobic >...
GTTGCCGATTCCCGATGCGCATCGTGCGCTGAGCGTCGCGTCGCAAAGCGCGGATGCGGACTCGGTGCTCGCCCAGACACGTCGTTTCCTGCAGTGGCGTCGCACCCAGCCGGCCCTGCGCACCGGCGACATCGTGTTTCTCGACACGCCCGAGCCGGTGCTGGCATTCATACGCACGGCAGGCGATACGCGCGTGCTGGTCGCATTCAACCTCTCATCGTCGCCGGTCGCGTGGACGTTGCCGGCCGGCATGACCCCGACCGCGCTCGATGCGCATGGCGTCCCGATGGGCACGCCCGACGCGACGGCGCTGCGCCTGCCGGCGCACGGCCTCTACTTCGGCGCACTGACCGACGCGGACTGACCGTCGCGAATCGCCGGCGCTGCCGGCCACGCGCGCAGGATTTCCGGCGGGACGCCCACCCGACGACACGCCTGCGGTCCGGCGCCATCGGGCAGTGCGATGCGGAACACCGGCGCGAGCGTCTCCAGTGCGCGGGCGCAGGCCGCATGACGCGCACGCTGCAATGGCGTGAAGCCGAGCATCGTCGTTGCCCAGGGCGGCAGCAGGGCCGCGCCCGCACCGAGGAACAGGCCGCGGGTCATCGTCGCGCCCGGCACAGGCAGCCGGATGCGCGCGAGCACGCCAAGCACCTCGCGCGAGCGCGCGTCGTGGCGCAGCGCGGGCCGGTGCGCATCAAAGTACGCGCCCAGTGCCGCGCGACTGTCCGGCACCTCGAGCGCGCCCAGCGCCTGCGCCACGCCGACGCCTTCCGCGTAGTAGCGGTCCTCAGCCCAGTCGGGCACTGGGAGGCCGCCATAGCGACGGAATCCCTGCGCGAACGCATAGGCTTCGCTGGCATGCACCCACGCGAGCAGGTCCGGATCGTCAGCCGAATACGGTTGGCCATCCGCTGTCTCGCCGCGGACCCGACCATGGATGGTCCGCACGCGGGCGACGAGTCGCTGCGCCTCCGCGGTGCCGGCGAACGACGTGCCGGCGACGAACGCGGTCGTGCGCCGCAGTCGGCCGATCAGATCGTCGCGGAAATCCGAGTGGTCCCACACGCCCGCCACCACACGCGGATGCAGTGCCTGCAGCATCAGCGCGCACAGACCGCCGGCCAGCATGCCCGGAAAATCCGCATGGATCCGCCAGGTGATGGTGTCCGGTCCGAACAGTCCGGGATCGCCTGCCGGCGTGTCGTAATCGATGCCGCTGCGCCCGCGCGGGAACACGCCCAGCACCCGGCGACGCAGCGCTGCGGACAGCGGTGCAAGAAGTGGATGGGAGGCGCCTGCGGACATGCGCACATGCTAGCCGGTCGCCCGTCGCGAACCCGCGCAGGCGGTGCTTGCACCGACGTCGTGACCCGCCGTCATCGAAGCGCAATGAATACGTATGCAGCACGGCGCCGGCCGCGGAACTCGCGACTACCATGGCCGCGACCCGACGCACACCGCGATCACGTGGCCGCCGTCGCCGGCACAACTCGAAACTACTGCTGTCCGCTGGACACCCTTGGGAGGGGAGATGTCGAAGCTCGATCGCAACCTGCTCAGCGCCGCGCTGTCGTCGGCACTGCTGATGCTCGCCGGCGGCGCCTACGCGCAGACCGCCACCAACACGTCCACCACGACGCCGGCGTCCGATGACGCGACCGAACTCGACGCGGTCAAGGTCACCGGTATCCGCCGCGGCATCGAGAGCGCGATCTCGATCAAGCGCGATGCCACGCAGATCGTCGAAGCAGTGTCCGCCGAGGACATCGGCAAGCTGCCCGACATCAGCATCGCCGAATCGATCGCGCGCCTGCCCGGCGTGTCCGCCCAGCGCGTCGCCGGACGTGCGCAGGTGATCAGCGTGCGCGGCCTGTCGCCGGACTTCGCGACTACGCTGCTCAACGGCCGCGAGATGGTCAGCACCGGCGACAACCGCAGCGTCGAGTTCGACCAGTACCCGTCCGAGCTCGTCAGCGGCGTCACGGTGTACAAAACGCCCGACGCCGGCCTGTTCGGCCAGGGCCTGTCGGGCACGCTCGACATGCAGACGGTCCGCCCGCTGAACTTCGGCGAGGACGTGATCAACTTCAACGCGCGCTACCAGCGCAACTCGCTGGGCGAAGCGGCCAAGACCGATCCCTACGGCAACCGCATCAGCGCCAGCTGGATCACGCGTTCGGACGACGGTCGCTTCGGGTTCTCGATCGGCTATTCGCACAGCGACACGCCGATCCACGAGCAGCAGGTCGGCCTCTACGAGCCGTGGAAGACCGACGCGCGTCCCGGCCTCGCCCCGGGCACGTGGGCGGCCGACGGCATGAAGGCGCTGCGCCGGACCGGCTACACCAAGCGCGACGGCGCGATGGCCACGCTGCAGTTCCGCCCCTCGAATGCCTGGACCAGCACGCTGGACGTGTTCCACTCGCGCGCCGAGCAGGAAGACACCGCGAACCAGTGGGAGCTCAACACCCAGTACAACGGGTCGTTCCCCTGCAATCCCGCCTGCGTCTACAGCGACGTGCGCACCAGCGAGAACGGCAGCTTCGCCGGCGGCACCATCAGCGGCGTGTATCCACTGGTGCGCGGCATGTACAACCACCGCGACGATCGCATCTCGGCCGCGGGCTGGAGCAACGAGTTCAACTTCGAAAGCGCGCGCCTGTTCACCGACGTCAGCTGGTCGAAGGCCAAGCGCTCGGAAATCAGCCTGGAGAACAACACGCAGCTGCTGCCCAACCCGTCGCTCGACACTGTCGATATCGACATCCGCAGCAACGGCTTCACCCAGATGCGTCCGGGGCTCGACTACGCCGACCCGTCGCGGCTGTTCCTGACCAACACGATCTACGGTTCGGGCTACGGCAAGACGCCGCAGGTCGAGGACGAGCTGAAGTCCGCGCGCGCCGTTCTCTCGCTGTCCGCGCCCGATTCGGTCGCCTGGCTGTCGGGCTTCGACGTCGGCATCAACTACGCCGACCGCGAGAAGCGCAAGCGCCAGCCCGAAGGCAACATCCTGCTGGGCGCGCAGGGCGACACCGCGATCGCGAACGACCTGCAGTACGGCCTGGTCGATCTGGGCTTCGCCGGCGTCGGCGACATTCCGGCCTGGAACGTGCCGGCCGCGGTGGCCCGCTACATGGTGTTCGAGCCGACCGAGGACCTGAACTACCTGATTCCCAAGGCCTGGACGGTCAACGAGAAGATCGCAACCGGCTTCGCGCGCGCCAATGTGTCGACCGACTGGGGCAATACCGTAGTCAGCGGCAACATCGGCGTGCAGATCCAGCGCGTGGACCAGTCCTCGCGCTCGAACTACTGGGACGCGACCCAGCCGGCGGGCAGCAACGTGCGACCGTTCGAGGCCGGCAAGACCTATACCGACGTGCTGCCGAGCATGAACCTCGCGTTCCAGATGCCCGGCGAGCACACCATCCGTGTCGGCCTTGCGGAGCAGGTCGCGCGTCCGCGCGTCGACCAGCTGCGCTCGGCGCTCGAATTCGGCGTCGATACCAGCACCGGCCGGCCCGGGGGTTCGGGCGGCAACCCGCTGCTGGACCCGTGGCGCGCCTATGCGTTCGACGTGTCGTGGGAGAAGTACTTCGGCAACCGCGCGTACATCGCCGCCGCGTTCTTCTACAAGGACCTGCGCACCTACATCTACACGCAGACGCGCGACGACTACGATTTCGCCGCCTTCATCGCCGACTACGTGCCGCCGCCGGGCACCCAGCCGGCGCAGCGCTACGGCAACTTCACCGCGCCGCAGAACGGCGAAGGCGGCACGCTCCGCGGCCTGGAGTTGACCGCATCGCTGCCCTTCGACCTGTGGAGCGAATCGCTGCGCGGCTTCGGCATCGTCGCCAGCGCCAGCTTCAACGACAGCAGCATCCAGATCCTCGATCCGGAGAGCGCCAACAGCGTCGGCAGCGGCCCCATCGACCTGCCCGGCCTGTCCAAGCGCGTCTACAACCTGACCGCCTACTACGAACGCGACGGCTTCGAGGCCCGCGTGAGCCAGCGCCGGCGCTCGGACTTCATCGGCGAGATCGGCAATTTCGACGGCGCGCGTTCGCTGCGCTACGTCGTCGGCGAGAACATCACCGATGCGCAGATCAGCTACAGCTTCGGCGAGACCTCGTCGCTGGACGGGTTGACCGTGCTGCTGCAGGCGAACAACGTCACCAATGCGTCGTACCGCACCTACGCCGGCGTGCGCGACCGCCCGCTCGAGCACGTGGAATGGGGTCGCACGTTCCTGGTGGGCCTGAACTACCGGTTCTGATCCACGCGGAACCGGTGCTCGACAGGGGCGGCAGCGATGCCGCCCCTTTTCGTTTTCAGGGACGGCGCAGTCCGTGGCGTTCGAGCAGCGCCTCCAGACGCGCGCGCACCTCGGCGCGTTCGGCCCCGGGCTGCGCGGCATCGAGGATGGGCGCAGCCAGCGCATCGAACTGCGCCCATGCGAAGGCCGGTGTGCGCAGATGCGCCGTCCATTCCGGCAGCATGGCCTCGAGATCGGCCAGTGCATGGTCGAGTCCGGCGCGCATGCTCAGGCCTGCACCTGCGCGGCGTCGCGCGGCCATTCCAGCAGCACGTCGTGGATCGCATCGGCCTGATCGAGGCGCAGCGCCTGCGTGGCCTGCCGTTCGCCGTCGAGCGACAGGACCGGCTCGGCCGCATCGGTCTGGCGCACCTCGATGCGATAGACCCCGGCACCGTGCCGCAGCTGGACGCGATAACCCGGCCAGTCGCGCGGGATGCAGGGTGACAGCCGCAGCGTGTCGCCCTGGCGCACCAGCCCCAGCAGCGATTCGCCGAGCAGCCGGTACATCCAACCCGCCGAGCCGGTGTACCAGGTCCAGCCGCCGCGGCCGATGTGCGGCGCGACGCCATACACGTCCGCGGCCATGACGTAGGGCTCGACCTTGTACGTGGCGACGCCGGCCGCGTCGCGCGCGTGATGCACCGGACTGATCATGCGCGCGAGTTCCCACGCGCGCTCGCGGTCGCCCAGCGCGGCGAACGCCATCGCCGACCACACCGCCGCGTGCGTGTACTGGCCGCCGTTCTCGCGGACACCGGGCACGTAGCCGCGGATGTAGCCCGGGTCGTGCGTGGTGCGGTCGAACGGCGGATCGAGCAGCTGGATCAGGCCGGCGTCGCGTTTGACCAGATACGTGTCGAGTGCCGCCATCGCCGTGCGTGCGCGGTCCGGATCGGCCGCGCCCGACAGCACCGCCCAGCTTTGCGAGATCGAATCGATGCGGCACTCGTCGCTGGTGTGCGAGCCGATCGGCGTGCCGTCGTCGAACCATGCGCGCTGGTACCAGCCCCCGTCCCAGGCCTGCGCTTCGAGATTGGCCTGCAGGCGCGTGGCGGCTTCGCGGCACGTGGCGGCGAACGCGGCGTCGTCGCGCGACTCGGCCAGCGTGACGAAGCGCAGCAGTACGTCGTAGAGGAAGAAACCGAGCCACACGCTCTCGCCGCGACCGCCCTCGCCCACGCGATTCATGCCGTCGTTCCAGTCGCCCGTGCCGATCAATGGCAGGCCGCGTTCGCCAAGCAGCGACATGCCCCGTTCGAGTGCCACCACGCAATGCGCGTACAGCGTGTCCGCACGGCCCGACGGCACCGGCAGGTCGTAGTACGACTCCTCGTCGGCGTTGACCAGCCGGCCTTCGATGAACCCGACCGGCACGTCGAGCACGGCGGCATCGCCGGTCGCCTCGACATAGCGACACGCGGCGAGCGGCAACCACAGGTAGTCGTCCGAGCAACGCGTGCGCACGCCGCGGTCGGCCGGCGGATGCCACCAGTGCAGCACATCGCCCTGGGGAAACTGGTGCGCCGCGCTCGCCAGCAGGTGCGCACGGGCGAGTTCGGGGGCGGCGTGGACCGTCGCCATCGTGTCCTGCAGCTGGTCGCGGAAGCCGAACGCGCCGCCGGACTGGTAGTAGCCGCTGCGCGCCAGATAGCGACAGGCGAGCGTCTGGTAGACCAGCCAGCCGTTGACCAGCAGGTCGATGCCCGGCTCGGGCGTTTCCACGCGCACCGCACCGAGCGTCTGCAGCCAGTGCATGCGCACCGCGTCGAGCGCGTCATGCGCCGGCTGGCTGCCGCGCAGTCGCCCGGCCAGCGCCAGCGCGCCCTGCATGTCGTGGGCGACGCCCAGCCGGAACACCACCTCGTGACTGCCCTCGACCGGCAGCTCGACGGGCACCTGCAGCGCCAGGCATGGATCACGGCCTGCGCCGATGCGCCCGGACAGCCGCTCGCGGCGCAAGGCATCGGGCGCGCGCATCGAGCCGTTGCGCCCCAGGAACTCGACACGGTCGCCGGTGAAGCTGCGATCCGCGCCATCCACGTCGAAGAACGCGACCCGGCCGGCGAACTCGGTGTTGTAGGGATTGCGCGCGGTCAGCAGCCCGGTGGCCGCGTCGTGTTCGCCGACGATGTGCATCTGGGTCTTGACCCGCAGGTCGCCGAGCACCCATTCCACGTAGCCCGTCGCCGACAGGCGGCGCGGACGTCCGGACAGGTTGCGCAGCTTGAGCACCGAGAACTTCACCGCGTCCCCGGCCGCGACGTAGATCCACAGCTCGCTGGCGATGCCGTCTTCGACGTGCTCGTAGACGCTGTAGCCGAAGCCGTGGCGCGTGCGGTACGCGCCGCGCCCGCGGATCGGCAGCGGCGTCGGCGACCACAGGTGGCCGGTCTCCTCGTCGCGCAGGTACAGCGCCTCGCCGTTCGCATCGCTGACCGGGTCGTTGTGCCAGGGCGTGAGCCGGAATTCGTGCGCGTTCTCGGCCCAGGTGTAGCCCGCGCCGCTCTCGCTGACCACGGTGCCGAACTGCGCATTGGCCATGACGTTCGACCAGGGCGCGGGGGTCGTCTCGCCGTCCTCGAGCACGATCACGTACTCGCGGCCGTCGGCGGAGAACGCGCCGGTGCCGTTGTCGAATTGCAGTTGCGGGTGCACCGCCTCGAACGGCCACGGATCCTCGTCCGCCTGCGCATTCCCTATGGCCGGCGGGAGGCCGTAGCGGCCTGGTGCCGCCGGACCGGACTCGGCAGGCGGCCCGATCGCAAGCAGCGGCGCGGCGCGCTCCGGCGTGACGTGCCGTGCGACCTGCGCGGCCAGCGTGCCGTGCTGGTCGCTGACGATCACGCGCGCGACCGACAGCAGCAGGATGCGGTCCTCCTGCGAGATCTGCTGCGCGGGGCGGACGAAGATGCCCCCGGGGCGATCGAGCACATGGCCTTCGGGGCCGGCGGAGACGAGGCCGAGAATGCGTTCCTGCAACTGCTGCCGGTAACCGGCCTGGTCCTCGTTCCAGATCAGCAGGTCCACCTGCAGGCCCTTGAGGCGCCAGTAAGCGTGGGCCTGCACCATCTGCCGCACCAGTTCGATGTTCTCCGCATCGGCGATCTGCACCAGCACGATCGGCAGGTCGCCGGAGATCGCATGGCCCCACAGTCCCGACTGGCCGCGCCGGTTCTGCACCAGCACGCCTGGATCTGCCCGCAGGAACGGGTGGGCGAACGTGATCAGTCCGGCGATGCGTTCGTAGAGCTGGGCATCGGCATGGCTGGCGCCGATCTGCCGGCGCACGACCTGGCTGTGGGTCCAGGCGAGGTCGAACACGCGGTCGGCCAGGCGCCGGTCGCGGTACTTGTCGATCAGTCCGCCGCAGGCCGCGCGGTCGTCGCCGACGCCGGTCACGATGTCCAGCACCCCGCTCTGGTCGGGCGCCAGCGTGATCCGCACGCGGATCGCCACCACCGGATCGAGTACCGAGCCGGCGGTGTCGGACAGTGGCCCGGCGGACTGCAGCGCCAGCGGCGCGCGCGGCGTGCGCCCGCGGCCGACAAAGCGTGCGCGGTCGGTCTCGTAGGAGATCTGCGACAGGTCCACGCCATGGGCGGCCAGCATGTGGAACATCCACGGCTGCGGCTCGTCGTGCGCACGCGGCCGCCGCGTGCACAGCAGCGACTGCGTCGCCTGCACGATCTCGGTCTGCACGAACAGGTTGCTGAAGGCCGGATGCGCTTCGTCCGACGCCGCAGGTGCAATCACCACTTCGGCATAGGTGGTGATCTCGATCGTGCGCGGCCGGCGAGAACGGTTCGTCAGTCGCAGGCGCCGCAGTTCGATATCGTCCTCGGCCGAGATGGCGACCTCCAGATGCGAATCGATCCCGCGCCGGCGCCCCCGGAACTCCGCCTTGGCCGGCGAGAAGATCGCCTCGTACTGGTCCGCCGCCACGCAGGTGGGCTGGAATGCGGCCGACCAGGTGTCGCCGTCGTCGACGTCCTGCAGGTAGCAGAAGCTGCCCCAGTGGTCGCGCGTGCCGTCCTCGCGCCAGCGGGTCAGCGCCAGGTCGTGTCGGCGCAGCGCGCTGCCGCCGGCGTTCGTCAGCATCGCGTGCATCCGCCCGTTGGACAGCAGCTGCACCGCCGGCCGGATGGTGTCGGCGCCCCGGAACACGCGCAGCTGCGCGTCGTCCTCGGCCACCGACGGCCGCACGTCGCCCACGTCCACGGCGTGCGGCTGGAACACGCCGGTGCGCGGCACGCGTTCCTGCAACAGCAGCAGCGTCGCCTGGAACTCGGGGTCGGCGACGAAGCGCTTCTGCATCGGCTGCTCGCGCAGCAGGTGGTCGAGCGCGAGGAAGCCCATGCCCTGGTGATGGGCCATGAACGAGCGGATCACCGCGTGATGCTGGCCGCGCGGCAGGCGCGAGGCGGTGTAGTCGATCGCCTCGAAGAATCCGAAGCGGCCGGTGAACCCGTCGGCCTCGAGGCGCTGCAGGTTCTGCGTGGCGGCCTCGGGGGCGACCATCAGCGCCATCATCGTCGCGTACGGCGCGATCACGAGGTCCTCGGCCAGGCCGCGCTTGAGGCCCAGGTCGGGGACGCCGAACGCGCGGTACTGGTAGTTCATGCGCGCGTCGACCGCGTTGTAGCCCGACTCCGAAATGCCCCAGGGCACGCCGTGCAGGCGGCCGTAATCGATTTGCGCCTGCACCGCGTGATGCATGGTCTGCTCGAGCAGCGTGTCCGGATAGCCCGGCATGACCAGCTGCGGCATCAGGTACTCGAACATCGAGCCGCTCCACGAGAGCAGCGTCGGATCTCCATCGACCTCGGTCAGCAGGCGCCCCAGCGCGAACCACGTGTCCTGCGGCAGGCGCCCCTGCGCGATCGCCACGAAGCTGCACAGCCGCGCTTCCGAGGCCAGCAGGTCGTAGTGACCGGCATCCAGACGCGCGGCGTCGACGTCGAAGCCGATCGACAGCAGGTGGCGCGCGCGGTCGTAGAGGAAGTCGTACTCCATCAGCGCGAACTGGCCTGCGCGGTGCGCCAGTCCCTCCAGCGCCTCGATGCGGACCTGTGCCCACGCCGCCGTGGCCGGCTCGCCGGCCAGCACGCGCAGGGTGGGCACCGGGCCGTCGGAGACCCCGTGGGACGCGGGCAGCGCCTCGCGCGCCGCGCGCACCGCATCGGCCAGGCGTGTTGCCCAGGTGCCCGCGTCGTCGTGCAGCGCCGCGCGCGCTGGATCCGACGGTGCGGCGCGTACCAGCGCATCGGCCAGCGGCGCCAGCGCGTCGAGCACGTGCGCCATGCCCGATGTCGAACCGGGCGGCGCGCTGCAGACCGCGTCGAGCCTCGCACCGAACTCGGCGAGGCCGCGCGACCAGTCGCTCGTGCCGTCGGCGTAGTCGGTGCGCAGCACGCCCAGGGTGTCGGCCAGGCCGGCGAAGGTCTGCGGCGCGACGACGGGCGCATCGATCAGCGCCAGCAGCCCTTGACGCAGCGTCAGCAGGTGCCCCGCGAGATTGCCGCTGTCGACCGTGGAGATGTAACGCGGTGGCAGCGGCGCGAGCGTCTCGGTGTCGTACCAGTTGTAGAAGTGGCCGCGATGTCGCGGCAGCAGGTCCAGCGTGTCGAAGACGCGTGCCGTGCGCGCGGCGACAACATCGGCTTGGACGTACCCGAAGTCCCAGGCCCCCAGGTTGGCGAGCAGCGACAGTCCGATGTTGGTCGGCGACGTGCGCCGCGCCACCACGAGCGCCGGGTGCTCCTGGATGTTGTCGGGCGGCAGCCAGTGGTCTGCTTCGCGGATGTTCACCTCGAAGAACGCCCATGTCCGGCGTGCGAGGCGGCCGAGGAAATCGCGCTGCCCGGGCGAGAGTTGCAGGCGTCGCTGCCGGGGCGGCGCGCCGAGCCACGCCATCAGCGCCGGCGATGCCGCCCACAGCACCAGGGCCGGCGCCGCGACCCACAGCGCAGGGGCGTTGAACGCGCCGATCGCGACGCCCAGCACGATGGCCAGCACCGGTGCACCCGCCATGTCCCGCAGTTCCGCCGCGCCGCCGCGCCCGAGGCTGCGCTCCACCTCGCTCGACGGATTCCACTGCAGCAGGTGGCGTCGGGTGACCAGCGTGCGCCACAAGGTGACGACGATCGCCGAAAGGCTGTACATCGCCTCGAACGGCAGGCACGCGAAGCTGACTGCCGCCCGCCGCAGGCCGCGCCAGGTCGCCATGCCGACCTGCTGCAGGTGCGTGTCCACCGCGACATCCGGGGTCTTCGACAACAGGTCGCGCAACGCGGGAATGAGCACCGGCGCGAGGAACACCGCCA
>Ga0207791_1000453_pt1 | contig 10637 bp, 8 predicted proteins | sample HigsolmetaGSP16D_FD_184844 | JGI IMG/M metagenome (GOLD analysis project Ga0207791, IMG submission 184844) | High solid enriched microbial communities from the Joint BioEnergy Institute, USA - SP1-6-D (SPAdes) | ecosystem: Engineered > Bioreactor > SSF (Solid state fermentation) > Aerobic >...
AAATTGCGCCGGAAACGTCGAAAAATCGAGAGTGTGAGCGTCCTCAGCGCGACCGATGTGGTTTGCTTCGCTTTCCGGCCGCGTTGATCAGACCATCCTTAACGGGCATCTCGACGAGCGCAGATATTTCTTCGAGAGTTGCAGCGTGTCCATGGCGGAGGTCGAAATCCTTGGCAGTCTGCGCGATCCGCCTGGTTTTCTCGTACACGTGTACAGGAAGGCGGATGGTATTGCCCTTGTCGGCCACAAAGCGCCCGACATGCTGGCGAATCCACCAGGTCCCATAGGTCGAGAACTTGAAGCCTCTGCGCCAGTCGTATCGATCCACGGCCTTGATGAGCCCTATGTTTCCCTCCTGCAGCAGGTCGTCGAGCGGTTGACCGCTGGACAGATACTTCTTGGAGATGGAGTAGACGAGTTTCAGGTTGGCGACCACCATCTGATCGCGCGCGCGCCGGTAAGTCGTCATCGCTTGGGCGAATGCAAGGGCAGCATCGGCCTCTCCAGCCAGGTCCGAGTTGGCAAGCTCCATGAGAAAACCTCGGGTCAGGCCAAGCGAAGCCAAAACCCGTCGGCAGGACTCCCACGTGGGTGTGTTCTGTCTCTCGTCGACGGCCAGCTCCGACAGGAGCTCTGCGTTGGCGCAAAACTCCGCAAGCTCGTCGGTGGATTCCTTGGTGTCCAGGCCGGACTGCAAGTCTCGCTCGTCTTCGGGTCCTGTAGCCTCGCCCTCGAGATCAGGCGATTCCAACGTTGCTTCCAGGCTGACAGCTGCGTCGATATCGGCAATGGGCGCGTCTCCAGCTTCCAGCAGATCGGCCTGCGAAGCAAAGTACATGCTGCGAAGGGGCCTCGTGCCTTCAGCTACTTGGCGTGCTGCATTCAATAGGACTGCGACGCCCGAGGGCCATGCGGCCAGCGCGTCGAGCGCCTTCTCGACGCCAAGTTCCATGGCTTGACCCAACGCGACTTCTTCTTTAGCCGTGAGCAGAGATTGCCGCCGGAGATCCCGCTGGTAAAGACGTAAGGGCTCGTTGCGGCGTGCGGCTAGGTTATCCAGGAACGCCAGGGCTTCGGCGACTGCCTCCTCTTCGCTGGGTTCCTCATCGGGCGCGATGAAGACCTCAAAGCTCTCGTGGGGAGCTGAATATTCAAAGCGCTCGTCGGCTTCTGCGCCGAGGTCGTTGATGACCATGGTCAGCAACTTGCTGGCTTCGGCATCGGGGTTGCCATCGTTGTTGTTTATCAAGTCTTCGATGGCAAAACGCGGAACGCTCCCTTCGCGGACGGCGCGAAGCAAGACCAGACGCAGTCGTTCACGGGCCTCGGCATCATCGGGCCTGGGCAGAGGGGTCGCGCAGTCGGGAAGAAACGCCTCGAAGTCGTCCCAGTCGGCGGACGTATCGATGGGCTGATGCTCAGTGATCGCCGCCTGGATTTCAACGGCGGCTATCGCGAGGGCCGGATCCCCTTCGGGAGGGGCTTGGTCTTCTTCAGCTTCCCAACCGCTCAGATCGAAATCGGAGCCATCGTCAACGACCACCACTGCAATTCCTGTCGCAGCAGCTTCCGGTGTCGTGGTTTCGACTCGTGCAATGTTCTTGTTGAGTTCGGCTTCGGCGAAGCCGAGGAGCGAAACATGGTCAGCCGTATGCGCAGGCTTGCCAGTGGCAACACCAACGCGCTCAAAAGCTGCCTCAATGGCCGAGGCGGCTTCGGTTGCTCCAGCCGCCTCGGCGATGCTGAGGGCGTTACGCCCCAGCGGATCAAGCAAGCCAGCGTCGGCGCCAGCGGCGAGCAGCATCTTGCAAATCGCGGGCTTGTTGCGAGCCGCGGAAAGCATCAGAGGCGTTTGTCCCTTCTCGTCGCGCGCGTTGAGGTTATCTCCACGATTGATGTGGATTTGGACCGAGCTTTCGACGCCTGCCACGACTGCCATTCTGAGAAATCGACTCATCGGGCGGGCATCTTGGACAGTCATGTCCGTCACGCGCGTACCTTTACCCGGATTGTCCCAACGGAAATTTCCGAGCTTGGTTGAGGGCACCATCCCTCCGGATCGAAATTTTTTCCTTGTCCGAACGGCGTATTCATTCTTGAGGCCACCATGGCTCTACTAGGTTGAACTTTTACAAATTCTAACTGAATCTCCGGGCATGCCCAGGTTGGAAGAGTCGATGGCAGTGATTGATGTTTGTCGCGTTTGATCTGCGACGGATCCTTGTCGCCACCGTGGCCCATGCGATCCTCCAGTGCGCGTTGACGGAACCGGCAGCTTTTCCAGAAGCCGCCGGAAGGCCTAGAGAAAAGCCAAATGTCTACCCCCGTAGCGCGCGCGATTTGTAAAGCGGCTTTGACATGAGCCACGGATGGTCGAATGGCCGCTGCAAAAGACATTGCTGTACTCCGGAGCAGACGATCCATCGAGGTTCTGCAGTGCTGGAGTCGGTGCTGTTCTATCTGCACAAGGGCAAGAAGGGCTCCTCGAAATTTCGGCCTGGGCCTTTGGAGTCTTGAGCGGTGAAGCCTCCGTGGCCAGGCCCCAGGTGAAAGCGAGCAGGCGCCAAGTCGGCTTCTGTCTCGATTCGTAGACAGATGGCGCCGGCCGCACCAGCGCGGCGGCCTGCAGATCAAGATCGCGCTGGCTGATTTAGCCAGTCTGAGGAATGGCCCGATGACATCCGTCGTCAACAAGCTCTTGCAAAAAATCGAGTTGCCGAGCCAGCCCCAGGCTGGTCCGGCTGCCCCCGCATTGGCGGCCCGCAACGACGACACCTCCCATGCCCAGCCTCGAGTTCAGCCAGGCTCGATGCTCGACCTGATGCTCAGCCTCAATTCGGACCGCGTTCCCGAGTATGTGGCGGCAGTGCTCGGGGAGATCGAGCGTTGCATCGGAACGTGCACGATCCAGGTCCCGGACACGAGCGAAGAGAGCATCCTCGACCAGATCCACGCCTTGAAGAACGCGCTTGCGCCATCGGGTGCCGCGCAGCTGCTGCAGGCGTGCGAGCAGCTGCGCTCGGACGTCTGTCACGGGGTGGACAGGATCGTTGTCGCACGGCGCTACCAAGCCGTAGCGAACGCAGCATTCAAGCTCGTCACGGGCTTTCGCGAAACGCTCGGCCGAAGCACGGGGAGCGTGAGCCGTTATGCGAGGTGATGCAGCGCAGTTGGAGGCCCCCGGCCTGATTCTGGCGGCCAAGCAGCTCAAGAACGATCGGCTGGTCCGGATTTTTGAATCCTTCCTGGAGTACCGTGCATGCATCGGCCGCTTCATCATCCAGGCCATCGTGACGGTGTGGAGTGGTGGCTGGATGTATGGCCCGCAGCCGATCCTGCACGAGGAGGCACGGTCGGTATTTCCTGTGACGGCCGCATTGCTGGCGGTCTCGCTGGTGTGGATGGTGCTCGTGCGCCGCCGCATCATCCCGGCGAGCGACTGGCTGGGCGGCGCCGGGTTCGCAATGAACTTGCTGTTCATCGGCATACAGACCTACTACTCGTTCATCCTGCTGATCTGGCTCAACGCCTTCTTGCCTTTCATCGCAATCGCAGCCGTTGCGCGCTACGGGAAGAAAGCGATCAAGCCCGCCTTGATCGGCATATTCGTGCTGTTGCTGTTGACCGCCCCGCAGGGATACTGGCTGTCCCGGCCGGCTTACTTCGTCTACGCGGTAGCGCTGACCGTCGTGTTGCCGCTCATGGTGGCGCGCATGGTTCTGGCGATGCAGGAGATCGCGTTCCAGGCCCTGGCTTCCCGCGAGACACAAAGCCGCTTCATCAGCACCATGAGCCATGAGCTGCGCACACCGCTCAACGCGATTATCAACTGTGCGCAGCTCATCGACGCGCGCTCCCTGCAACGAGAGCAACAGGATCTGATGCGAGTGGTAAGCGCCAATGCGAATGCGCTGAGGCATCGTGTGAATGAGGTGCTCGATGTCGCCAGCATCGATGGCGACCGGCTGCGGCTGGTCGAGAAGCCACTCAACATGCTGGACGTGATGAACACCGTGCAGGCTGTTTGCGCCAACGCGGCCTCCGCGAAGGGGGTGACCATCGGATGGCAGATCGAGGCCCCCGAAACGCCGTGCCTCATGGGCGACGAGGGCCGCATCGAGCAGGTCATCACCAACTTGGTCACCAACGCCATCAAATTCACGCCAGCGGGAGGCATGGTGGATCTGACGATCGCCGCGACGCCGGTCGAAGGCCGTTGGAGCATGCTCGTGACCGTGGTGGACACGGGGATAGGAATTCCGGATAGCAAGAAGGAGGCGATCTTTGCCCCGTTTCAGCAGCTCAGTTCGGGTTCGAGCCGGACAGAGGGCGGCGTGGGCCTGGGCCTGTACATCGCGCGATCGGTGTGCGAAGCCATGGGAGGGACCCTGTCGGTCCGCGACAATCCCGCAGGCGGCAGCGTCTTCCGGTGGCAATTCTCGGCGCCGGCAGCGGTCTTGGGCAGCAGCAGATCCCTGGACCTGCACGAGGCATTGAGCGAGCACCGGGAGACGGTGCCGTCGCTGCATTGCCTGGTCTTCGAAGACATGGAGATGAATCGCGTGGTCATCGACAACCTGCTGTCCCGCGCCGGTCATCGGGTGACGTTCCACGCAGATGGCCGGGACGCGGTCAGCCGAATCCAGGCGTCGTCGCCGGATATCGTTTTCCTGGACCTGCACATGCCCGGAACGTCCGGCTGGGATGCATTGCACGAGGTGGCCGGCAACGTCGCCCGTCTCCCGCCGATCATCGTCCTGACGGCCGACACACGCAGCGACTCGGTTCGGGACGCCATGTCCAGCGGCATGTCGGGCTACCTGGCAAAGCCGATCAATGCACACGAACTGCTTGCCGCCATCAGGCACCATGCGGCCAGGCGGCCACACGGGAGCGAAGGGTGAAGCCTGGCAACGAAGCGAGAGAACTATGGCGCCTGGGCACCGGTGTTCGTACACCTCTCGCGCTCCTGTACCTCCATGGCTTCACGGCAAGCCCCGGTGAGGCCGGCGATCTACCCGAGCAGATGGCCGACGCAGTGGGCGCCAACCTCTGCGTGCACTGCTGGCCGGGACACGGCGAAGAGGCCGCCGACGCGATGCGTGGGCTGACCGCGGAGCGCCTGGAAGCGTCGGCGATCGAGGCCCTGGACCGCGCGTGCGCGATGGGGGAGGCCGTGGCTATCGTCGGGTCCTCTCTCGGCGCCACGCTCGGCCTCTGGCTTGCCGCCACCCGGCCCGGTGACGTGGCCGCCGTTGTGGCTTGGTCGCCTGGTGTGCAGGCCGCCGATCCCGCGCTGCTGGACCAGTTGTGTGCTGGACACGATCCCTGGAAAGACCCCCGTCCGAGGTCGCAGGCCGTCCTCGCATACTGGTCCGATACCGTCCATCCGGACGGTTTCAAGGCGCTGCGCGAGACATTCGGGAAGAACGCTGTGGCGCCTCCGTGGCCCCGGGTGCGGTGTCCCGTGTATCTCGGGTATTACCGGGATCCGGAAGGCGGTGAAGACCAGACGGCCTCCGTGCCTGCGATGCTGGCCATGTTCGATGCGCTCGGGACACCACCGGCCAACCGGCGCGCGCAGGCGTTTGCCGCGGGCGCCCACGCCATCGGCTCACCCCACAAGACGCCGATCGCCGGGGCCGTGGCGGCGGCGTCCGTGGAATTTCTGCAGACCTTCCTGCCGCGCGCGGCTCAAGCCAGGGCGGGGTAAGTCAGCAGCAGGAGGTGGCTCACGTTGAGGATGGCGTGGGCGGCGATGGCCCCTGGCAGCCCGTATCGACGGTAGGCGATGCCGTAGCCAATGCCCGCGACGGCGCCCAGCATTTGCATTGCCAGGCCCTGTCCCAAGTGCGAGACGCCGAAGAGCGCCGCAGCGACCACAATCGCTATCCATTCGCCACCGCGACGTCCGGCGAGAAGACGGGTGAGCCCGCCTTGCAGATAGCCGCGGAACAACACTTCTTCGGCGAAGCAGACCAGCAAGATGTTGTTCAGTGCCCACAGCCAGGTCGCCGGAGGGATCTTCGGCTCCACCTGCACCACGCCAGCGCTCAGGGCAAGCACCGCCAGCAGCACGAACGTGGCCACGCCGATGAGCATGCCTGCGCCGATGCGCCGCTTCACCGGTCCGTCGTTGTCGAGCCAGGCGATTGCCGCCACGACCCATACCGCAGCCAGCGTCTTGTCGAGATTGAGGTAGGCCTTGAATGGCACCGCGCCGGTGGCGAGAGTGCCTTCCAGTGCGAGTGGGTTGTGGAAGCCGGGCGCGATGTGCTGGCGCAGGACCAAGGCGGTCAGGATGAACAACGCATGGCCGGCGATGCGGAGCCGGGGGGGGCGTTCATCCGCGACCGCCCAGCCCGCGAACAGCAACGCTGCAAGACAGAACACGACCGGCGCGGAAATCTGTCCCACCAGCGAAGCGAGTGCGTAGCCGACACCGATCGCCCACAGACCGAGAACACGCGTGCGGTGGTGCCAGAGCAGCACAGTGGCAGGAAAGATGACGGTCCAGGGAAGCCAGGCCCACCCTTCGATCAGTACCCGGGCACTCATAGATTTCCCAATAGGAAGGGAGGCAGTGGCCTGATATCATAGCCCGCACATAGACGGCTATGCATCGGCTACGAATCGGCGCCCCGAGGACCATGGTGTGAGTTCCAGCTTGTTCCGGGAAGAGGTTTACAACAACAGACGCAGCCAGCTCGTCGGATCGATCCGCTTGCACACGCCGCGCATTGGATGGGCTTTCGTGGGCTTCAGCATCGCTGCCGTTCTTGCCATCGCCATGCTGCTTTTTCTCGGTCGCTACACCCGGCACGAACCGGTGAGCGGAGCGCTGGTGCCAACGCATGGGCTGCTCATGGTGGCGGCGCCGTCGCCGGGGTCGGTAACGCGCATTTACGTGCGCGAGGGTGACCGCGTCAACGCCGGACAGCCGTTGCTGGAGATTTCCGAAACGCAGAGCAGCGCTGCGATGGGCGACGTGAATTCTGCCGTCGCAAAGCAGTTGTCCTATAAGCGCCAGAAGCTGATGGACGATCTTGCCGGGCAAGATCGGATGGGCGGAATCCAGCGCAAGGACATTCAGGAGCGGATCCAGCTGCTCCAGGCCCAGATTCGCCAGGTCGATGACCAAGCGGATCTGCAAAGCCAGCGTGCGAAAGACGCCGTCGCACTCTATGAGCATTGGTCAAAATACCAGGACTCTGGCGTCGTCAGCCGGCAGCAGATCCTCACGCAACACGACCAGGCGTTGCAGCACCAGGCTCAACTGAAGGATTTGCGTCGCCAGGGATTGCAGTTGCGCCAGCAACTGAACGAGCTCCAGGCCCAGTGGGATCAGTTGCCCGCCATGCTCGCGGGCAAGGACAACGAGACCGAGCGCCAGCTGTCGGACGTCATGCAGCTCCTGGCCAGGAATGCCGCGCAGAACGCGGGACTTCTGAAAGCGCCCGTCGATGGCGTGGTGACCAGCGCGCCCATCTACCTGGGGCAATCGGTGGGAGCGCAGCAGCCGATGATGGCCGTGCTCCCGGCCTCATCGAAGTTGCAGGCGGAGCTTTGGGTGCCCACCCAGGCGGTTGGGTTCCTGCGCACCGGAGAACAGGTCGTCATCCGGTATCGGGCTTACCCGTACCAGAAGTTCGGCCAGTACCTCGGTCGGGTACAGCAGGTCTCCCGCAGCTCGCTTTCGCCATCGGAGGCGAACAAGACGACGGGCAAGGACATCAAGGAGACGAGCTACCGGGTCTTGGTGGACCTGGAGAGCCAGGACGTCCAGATCTATGGCAAGCCCGAAGCGCTCCGGCCGGGGATGACGCTCGATGCGGACATCCTCCTGGACCGGCGCCGGCTGATCGAGTGGTTGTTCGAACCCCTCTATGGCTTGCAAAAGCGCTCCATCGAGGACCATCAGCATGGTTAGCGAGGGGCTGATGGGCGCGGGCAGGCACTGGGCAGATTGGCGCGTCAGAAAGCATCTTCCCATGGTGATGCAGACCGAGGCTGCAGAATGCGCGCTGGCGTGCCTCACGATGATTGCGGGATACCACGGGCACTACGTCGATCTTGCCGGCATGCGCAGGCGGTTCAGCACGTCGCTCAAAGGCGCGACCCTGTCCCGCGTCATGCATATCGCCAATGCCGTGGGGTTCGCCACTCGGCCCCTTCGCGCCGAGATGGAATACCTGAGCGATGCCGTCGTTCCATGCATCCTGCACTGGAACCTCAATCATTTCGTGGTGCTGAGCCGGGTCACGAAGAAGGGCATAGAGATCCACGATCCCGCGCGTGGGCGTGTCCGAATGAGAATGGACGAGGCGAGCAAGCACTTCACCGGCATTGCGCTGGAGCTCATTCCCACCCAGGACTTCGAGACGACGCGGCGACCCAAGCCGATGCCGTTGCGTTCGCTGACGGGACGCGTCTTCGGTTGGAAGCGCGCGTTCCTGCAGATCGTCGGCCTTGCATTGGGCATCGAGGTGCTGGGGCTGACCCTCCCGTTCCAGATGCAATGGGTGCTGGACCAGGTCCTGGTGAGCTCGGATCGCAGCCTGCTTGCCGTGATGACGGTCGGCTTCATGTTGGTCATCGTGATCCAGTCCGGTCTCACGCTGGCGCGCGCGTGGATCTTGAGCTGGCTCGGTGCGTCGCTAGGTGCGCAGTGGACAAACAATCTCTTCAGCCACCTCATGAAGCTGCCGCTGGAGTACTTCGAAAAGCGCCACATGGGCGACGTCGTCTCCCGGTTCTCCTCGGTCCACTCGATACAGTCCACGCTGACGGGCAGCTTTGTCGAGGCGATGCTCGATGGCGTGATGGGAATCCTGGCGCTGGGGATTCTGTGCATCTACAGCCTGCCTCTCACCGGCTGCGTGGTGGGCGTTTTCGCGATCTACATCGTGCTGCGCTGGGTGATGTACCGCACGCTGTGGCGAACCACCGAGGAACAACTGGTGTATGGCGCGAAGCAGCAGACGGTGCTGATGGAGTCCGTGCGTGGCGTGCAGGCGATCAAGCTCGCGAACAAACAGAGCGACCGCAGCGCGCGCCTGGCCAACGCGACGTATGAGATGGCCGAGCGCGATATGGTCGTTCAGCGAATCACCCTCTCGTTTGCCGTCATCAGCCAGTGCCTGTTCGGTTTGCTTCGCGCGTCCCTCATCGCATTGGGAGCGTACTTCACCATGCAGGGCCGGTTCTCAGCCGGAATGGTCGTTGCCTTCGTGGCCTATGCGGACCAATTCTCCGCGAAGATGGGCGGCTTGGTCGACAAGCTGGTCGAGCTGAAAATGCTTCGTCTCCATGGCGAGCGCATTGCCGATATCGCGTTGGCAGCCCCGGAGCGAAATGCCCTGAGTGTGCGCAGCGGCTCGGAGGCCGGGCGTCCGAACCTGTCGCTCAAAGGGGTTTGCTTTCGCTACGCGGAAGGAGAGCCTCTGGTGCTGAACGGGGTCGACCTGGATATCGAGGCAGGGCAGTCTCTCTGCATCGTCGGAGCCAGTGGGTGCGGCAAAAGCACATTGGCGAAGTTGTTGCTGGGGCTATTGGAGCCCAGCGGCGGCCGGATTGAAGTCAATGGCATCGACATCCTTCATCACGGCCTGAGCGAATACCGCAGCCTCATCGGAACCGTGATGCAGGACGATGCCCTGTTCGCTGGCTCGATTGCCGAAAACATCTCCTTCTTCGACGAGGCCGGCAGTCTCGAAGACATCATTGCGGCAGCGCGATTGGCGCACATCCACGAGGAAATCAGCGCCATGCCCATGGGCTACGAGTCGTTCGTGGGCGACATGGGGTCATCGCTTTCGGGCGGTCAGAAGCAGCGGGTCTTGCTGGCGAGAGCGCTGTACAAGAAGCCCAGGATTCTCGTGTTGGACGAGGCCACCAGCCATCTGGATGTGGACTGCGAGCGCCGGATCAACCACGAAATCGAGCGACTGGACATCACCCGAATCATCATCGCGCACCGGCCGGACACGATCGCCAGTGCGGATCGGGTCGTGGTCCTGCGCAACGGCTGCGTCGTCAGCAACTACCTGACCGAAAAGACAGGGGCGCCCGAGACCCCGGTGCTTCGCGCCACTGAAATGTCAGGGTGAATCCACCCTGGATGCCGAAGGCAGTGCGGCTTTCGCTGCCACTATGTTGGTTCTTAAGGAGCAGAAATATGCAGAACGAAATCAGCAGCAAGCGGGTGATGGGGTACGTGCATGCGCGCGCGCTGAGCAACGAGGAAATCTCGCAGATTTCCGGCGGCGACGACGACGGCGATGGCAAGAATCGGCCGAAGCGCACGAAGATCACGGTGGGTGGTGGTCCTAACCGCAAGACGCGCACCTTCCCCGACAACTGAAATCTCGTTTAACGGCAATGTTGACGGAGGGTCCAGTGAACTGGACCCTCTCCAATCGGGTGTGGGTACTCAGGGCACTGCAAGCAGCATGAACCTTCTCATCATTTCCAACACGCAAGATGTCCACGCGCTGGCCGTTGCAACTGCACTTGAAGCGTTGGGACACCACTGTGTCGTTTGGAGCGAGCCCCAAGTAGCTGGCGAGAGTCTGGCGAGCGTCGAGTTCTGTCATGGCCAAGTCCAGTGGACGGTGTGTGGACGCGCGTACGGACCA
>Ga0207791_1000455_pt1 | contig 10621 bp, 9 predicted proteins | sample HigsolmetaGSP16D_FD_184844 | JGI IMG/M metagenome (GOLD analysis project Ga0207791, IMG submission 184844) | High solid enriched microbial communities from the Joint BioEnergy Institute, USA - SP1-6-D (SPAdes) | ecosystem: Engineered > Bioreactor > SSF (Solid state fermentation) > Aerobic >...
GTTACGACCAATTCTGATTGTTTTAAAATATTATTATCAATCAAGTCTGACGTATGGTTTGATATATCAATATCTACTTCTTTCATAGCTTCTATTGCTTTAGGATTAACACCATGCGTTTCAATACCAGCAGAATAGACATTCCAATCTTCACCCAATATTTCCTTTCCCCAACCTTCAGCCATTTGGCTACGACAAGAGTTTCCTGTACATATAAAATAAATTGTTTTCTTATCCATAATTAAAGCCTCTTTTCTTAAAATATGAGTAGTGTAAGGTATAAACCTAAGAGTGTTACAAATAGGACTGGAATAGTAATGATAATTCCAGTTTTAAAGTATGTTCCCCACGAAATCTTCACACCTTTTTGTGTTAAGACATGTAGCCACAATAATGTTGCTAAAGAACCAATCGGTGTTATTTTAGGTCCTAAATCAGAACCTATGACATTCGCATAAATCATACCTTCTTTTAATATACCTGTAGCATTGGATTGACCAATCGCTATTGCATCTATTAAAACAGTTGGCATGTTGTTCATGATTGAAGATAAGAAAGCAGCTATAAAGCCCATACCCATAATACTGCTGAACAACCCATAACTTGAAATATTTGTTAGGATATCCCCAAGAATCGTTGTAATACCTACATTTTTTAGTCCAAACACAACAAGGTACATACCAATAGAGAATACAACAATATTCCATGGTGCTCCTTTAATGACTTGTTTTGTATGAACTGCTTTAGATTTACGAGCTAATATTACAAAGATAAAAGCGATAATACCAGCAATAATTGATACAGGAATTTGGATAAACTCACTAACAAGATATCCAACGAGTAGTACGGCTAATACTACCCAAGAAATCTTAAATAATTTAGGATCTTTAATTGCACTTTTAGGATCTGATAGATTTTCTGTATCGAACGTTTTAGGTATGGATGTTCTGAAATATACCCATAAGACGAGAATACTGGCAATTAGAGAGAATATATTAGGTATAATCATTCGACTAAAATATTCAATAAATCCAATATTAAAGTAATCTGCAGAAACAATATTCACTAAGTTACTTACAATTAAAGGTAGTGATGTCGTATCAGCGATGAAACCACTGGCAATTATAAAAGGAAAAATCACTTTTTTGTTAAATCCTAGATTCCTTACCATCGCTAATACAATAGGCGTTAAGATTAAAGCAGCCCCATCATTTGCGAAAAATGCTGCTACAACTGACCCTAATAACATAATAAAAACAAACATTTTTAAGCCGTTACCGTTTGACGCTTTGACCATATGTATCGCGGACCATTCAAAAAATCCAATTTCATCTAATATTAATGAAATAAGAATAACAGCTACAAAGGTTAAAGTAGCATTCCAAACAATGCCTGTTACTTCTATTACATCTGAAAAACTTACGACTCCTGTAATAATCGCAACGACAGCTCCAATTAAAGCTGTAATACCAATATCTAAACCTTTTGGTTGCCAAATTACAAAGGTTAAAGTTAAAAGAAAAATAGCAATAGCAAAAATTGTCATTAACATTCACCTGATTTCATACTTTTACACAGGCAACGTTGATTAGATGTATTAATAACTTTTAAATTTTGAGTAATATCATCTAAAATAGCGTGATTAAGTTGATACATGTGTTTATTACCATTTTTTCGAGTAGTAACTAAATTGTTATCTATTAATGACTTCATGTGATGACTGAGGGTAGGTTGTGAGAATTGAAAGTGTTCTAACAACTCACAAGCACATAACTCACCACAAGATAATAAATCTAGTATTTCCAATCTACTTGGATCAGAGAAAATTTTGAATATTGATGATAGTTCTTTATAAGACATAAATATACCTCCTAGACATTACATAGACTATCATCTATATTGACTTTTGTCTATGTAATATATTCTAGTGGCTAAATAGAGTTTGAAAATCAGAAAATATGCCGCACCACAACTTGATTAACAAAACCATTGTATATATCTATTAGAAAAATGAGATAACTAAAGAAATATAAAAAGAGTTCCATAATATATTCAAGAAAATCTTGTATCCGAAGATATGGCTGAACACAAATAGATACACAATAAATTTATTATAAAAAAATAAAATAATATAATTATTTAAAATTAGAAAAAACGCATAAAGTTAGTTAATGATAAGCATAATATATCTCAGGTATTATAAAGTTAATTTAAAAAATAATGATTAAATTAGATACTATTCCAATCACTATGTGCAGTAATAGTGAAAATCTTTTAGCTCTAACGAATCATTATAAATTTTATTTGTTTGAGTAAAGCTGAAACTGACATTAAGTTAAAAAATGGAATCGTTTTAATTAATTTATAAGCTTAAATGCTATTACCTAAATATTTGTTAGCGAATATTTAAAAAGGGTATTTACTCTATAGTATGAAAAAGAGAAAAAAAATAAATATGTAGAAAATCAATGATTTAATAAGAATAACCCAAACTATTTAAAGTAAGAACTATCATTTAAAAGTTGAAAGGAATGAATGTTATGGCGCGTATATTATTAACAGGTGCTTCTGGATACATTGGAAGTAATTTGATGAAAAAATTAAAAGTTGAAAATGAAATAATTGCTATTTCAAGAAATATAGAAAATAAAGTAGATGAGAAGAATGTAACTTGGAAGAAAGCAGATATATTTTCATTAATTGATGTTGAAAATGTTATGAAAGATATTGATATTGCTATTTACTTAGTCCATTCAATGATGCCGAATTCTAAGCTTACACAAGCTAAATTTGAAGATATGGATTTTTTATTAGCTGATAATTTTGGAAGAGCTGCTAAAAAAGAAGGTGTTAAGCACATTATTTATATGAGTGGTCTAATACCAAAAGAGGATAATCTTTCTCGACATTTAGAGAGTCGATTAGAATGTGAAAAAGTACTTGGTTCATATGGAGTGCCAGTCAGTACACTTAGAGCAGGTTTAATAGTTGGATCGAACGGCTCTTCATATCCAATTTTAAAAAAATTGACACAACGATTACCATTATTGTTGTTACCTAAATGGGCAAATAATATTACACATCCTATCTATATTGATGATGTCATAAATTCAATTACTAAAGTCGTATCAAGAAGGCCTAAACTAAATGAATCAATTGATGTTGGTGGTCCAGATGAGTTGACATATAAGGATTTATTTAAGCAAACGGCTAGTGTTTTAAATAAAAAAATGCCAATGTTTAATTTGCCGATTATACCTTTGATTCTCTCTAAATACTGGATAAGACTTATTAGCGGTGAAAAGAAAGAAATTGTGTATCCTCTTATGGACAGTTTAGTTCATAATATGAGAATGGATAATAAAAATTATATAGAAGGAATATCCGATGGGAAAACTACATTTAAAGAAAGTGTTAAATTAGCATTAAAAAATGAATCATCGAGTAAGAAAAAGAAAAACAAAAGTAAAACGATAAAAAATGTGAAATCTGTTCAAAGGTTTCGAATACCTACTCATATGACTATAGAAGATATAGCAAATGATTATATGGAATGGTTAAATAATCTTAATAATAAAATAATCTCTACTAAATACATTAACGGTAGATACATGATTTCACTTTTTCCTATAAAGAACCCTATATTAATATTAGAAAAGTCGGACTCCCGTTCAGATGTAAATAGGCAACTTCTCTATATAACTGGGGGAGGATTTTCAAAAAATAAAAATAAAGGTAGAGCGAGAATGGAGTTTCGTAGAGTACTAAATAAAAATGAATGTATAGTAGCTATTCATGAATATGAACCTACACTTCCATGGATTATTTATAAACTAACGCAAGCAAGAATACACTTATACGTTATGACTTTATACAATATACATCTAAAATCAATAGAATATAAAGTTAATAAATTGAATTTAGATAAGATTTAATATCTTTGAATCATAGTGAATATTCAAGGGGGTATATACATGAAAATCTATATTACATTCTTAAAAATTTTAAGGTTTTTTATAAAACAATTTTTAAAATTTTATTGGACTATATGCGGAATAATATCTTACGTTTTGATCAAATATAAAAAAAATTAAGCTAATACTATGTTTAAAGTTGTTATTAAAAGGTAATATAGGATTAAGAGACTAGAGCTCTTGTCATAATAAGTGAAAGCGAGTTGAAGGATTAATTCCTTGCTCGCTTTTTATAAAACTAAATAAATGAAAATTATTTATTTAGCGGACTTTAATATAAAAAATCTATTTAAAGTGTTTTAATTTAAAAAACAGTTTTCAATAAAATAACACCCCACTAATCAGTGAGGTGAAAAGGATTTTCTAAATATGTGTTGAATAGATAACAGATATCAAACATTCAACCTAACTATATTATATATCAAAAAAAGATAAATTTAAATAAAATCAGCCTATTTTTACATGAAATACTATATTAATATTTAAATGGAAATAGACTTTAAATTATATATATTGAAAATGTTTTTGATAGATTAATAACATGACTAATAGAGATGTGCAACCTCTAGAGATAAAAGCAAGTTACTCTAAAAAAGGAGAATAAATATGAATGTAATTGAAACAATAAAAACAATCATAAAAGTGATAACACCAATTATCGGTGGTAAATTTATAGGTAAATTTGCAGTGAAAAACGCGAGAAAAGATTATAAAAATAATGTTAGACCACCTTTTTCACCACCCGGCTATGTCTTTCCAATTGTGTGGCCAATACTTTATACAACGATGGGCGTAGCTTATGCATTAGTGACTAATAAATCTACTAGTAAGGATTTGAAAGGTGCTTATTACACGCAATTAAGCCTGAATTATCTATGGTCGATATTATACTTCAAATATAAATTACGCTTTAGTGCGTTGATAGAGAGTGTTGTATTACTGGGCGCAGTAGTTACAACAACTGTGAAATTTTTCAATGTAAAAAAAGTTGCTGGCATTTTACTAGTTCCATATATGCTTTGGAGCGCTTTTGCTACTTATTTAACAGCTGGTAATTGGTATTTAAATAAAGATAACCCAAGCTATACAGAGAAATCTGAGAATTAAATTGATGAAAAAGATTATATATATTGCGCTATATTGGTTTATAGTTCAAATGATTATAGCTCAACTTGGTACTCGTATTAGTTATAAGTTCTTAGAAAAGGATAATAAGTATTTTCGAAGTTGGAATTTTGAACAAGAGGGTCAATTATGGCAACAATTAGTTAAAGTGCAATATTGGAAAGATCATTTGCCAGACGGTCAAAATCTTAACCCTAATATCAGTAGTAAAGCGACTTTCGATATATCTAAAAATATGAATGATATACAGCGATTTATATTAGAAACTAGACGTGCAGAGATGGTTCATTTGCTATCCATATTTCCTGTTATTGCGTTTTTTAAAGCGTCAAAAAGCGTTAAAATTATTAATTTCGTATATGTCATTATAGCTAATGTGCCTTGTATGATTGTTCAGCGCTATAATCGCCCTAAGTTAATACGTATTTATAATAAATTACAAAAAAGAAAAGGTGATTAAATGGGAAATAAGAAAGTGGTTGTCATAGGAGGTGGCTTGGGAGGGATTGCTAGCGCAATTTGTATGGCTCAAGCAGGCTATCAAGTGGATTTATATGAACAAAATAAGCATATCGGTGGAAAGGTAAATAGGTTGGACATAGATGACTATGGATTTGATCTCGGTCCATCAATTTTAACCATGCCTAAAGTATTTCAACGCTTATTTCAACGATGTGATGAAAGGCTAGAAGATTATGTTAGTATTCGTAAGTTAAGTTTACAGATTAGAAACGTTTATCCAGATGGCCAAATTTTAGATTTATATGAATCCATGGAAGATATATTAACAAATAATGAATCGTTAACAAATAAAGATATAGAGCAACTTTCTTCGTTTTTTAGTTACGCACAAAAGATACATCAAGTTGCTGAAAAAAGTTACTTTGATAAGGGATTAGATACGATGTTTGCAATTATTCGTTATCATGGTCCGTTTTCAGCTTTAAAGCAATTCGATTATTTTCATACAATGCAACAGGCCATTAATAAAAGGGTGGATAACCCATATTTAAGAGAAATGCTAGGTTATTTCATAAAATATGTAGGCTCCTCATCTTATGATGCTCCGGCTGTATTGAGTTTATTACCTCAAATGCAACATGAGGAAGGTTTGTGGTACGTAGATGGTGGCATTCATAATTTAGCGGAAGCGATGGAACAATTAGCGAGAAAATTAGGTGTGGGCATACATTTTAACACCCCTGTAAAACGTATCAATTATAATAGTCAAAATAAGGTGACAGGGATTACAATAGAAAATAATGAGGAAATATATGCAGATTACATTATATCTAATATGGAAGTAATCCCTGTTTATAAATATTTATTGAATTTTGATGCAAATCAAATAAACAAATTGGAACGTAAATTTGAGCCAGCTAGTTCAGGTTATGTCATGCATCTTGGTGTGGACAAAAGTTATCCAGAGCTTCAACATCATAACTTTTTCTTTTCAAGTAATTCTAAAGTTAATTATGATCAAGTTTTTCACCAGTATGTTTTGCCTGAAGATCCGACTATTTATGTAGTGAATACAAATAAAACAGATAAGACACAGGCGCCAGAGGGACACGAGAATATAAAAATATTGCCACACATACCATACATTCAGAGTAAGTCATTTAGTGAAGCAGAATATCTGCAATTCCGAGAACGTATATTGGATAAATTAGAGTCCATGGGCTTGAAAGATTTGAGAAAGCACATTGTATATGAAGACGTATGGACGCCACATGACATTGAAAATACATACAATTCTAATAAAGGAGCTATATATGGCGTAGTATCCAATAAGAAGAAAAATAAAGGTTTTAAATTTCCTAAAAAAAGTCATTACTTCAAAAATTTGTACTTTGTAGGTGGTTCTGTAAATCCTGGCGCTGGTATGCCTATGGTCACTTTGAGTGGTATGCAAGTAGCAGAAGCTATTATTAATGGAGAAAGTAGCTGAGGCTGAATGATATTTTATATAATAGCAATAGTATTGACGATGCTATCACTAATAAGTGGAATGTGTATGTATGCGCGTCGAGCGATTATAAATAACTCCGGAAAAGGAAGAGGTCAGACAGCCGTCAGTGTTATTGTACCTGCTAGAAATGAAGCGCAGAACTTACCTAAATTACTTAACAGTATAAGTAAAGAGCAAGAAATAGAAGTAATTGTTATGGATGATGGTTCAACTGATGAGACACAAGTTGTTGCTAGATATTACGGTGCGAGCGTATATACTGTTGAAAATGATACTACATGGCAAGGTAAGTCACATGCTTGTTGGCAAGGTAGCAAATATGCAACGCATGATTTATTGATGTTTGTTGATGCTGATGTTCAGTTTGCTTGTGATGATAGTATTCAAAATATAGCCAATCAATATGATTTACAAGGTGGTAAAGGTTTGTTATCAATACAACCTTATCACAAGATAAAAAAGCTATACGAAAATATATCGGCGATTTTTAATTTAATGACAATCGTAGGTATGAATCAATTTTCAATCACGAAATCAGCAAATAATGAGCAAGGCGCGTTTGGACCAGTCCTTGTGACAAATAAGCAAGATTATAAATTGACACAAGGACATTTGAAAGCTAAAAATCAAATCATTGAAGGTTTTGCAATAAGTAAAGCATATAATCAGCAAGGTTTGCCAGTTAGTTTGCATGAAGGCCAAGGTGTAGTGAATTTTAGAATGTATTCTCAAGGATATAAAGCGCTATTAGAGGGTTGGAGTAAACACTTTGCACTTGGCTCTCAAGTAACTAAAAAGTCTACGCTTACGTTTGTATTTTTATGGCTATTTGGTTCACTTACAACAGTTTTAGCGATAATTTTTTCAATTAATTTAGGCTCGTTATATATATTATTAGCTATTACTCTATATTTTATATATGCGATACAATTTCATATATTTATTCGAAGAACAGGAAATTTTAATATCGTTGCGAGTTTATGTCATCCACTGCTCTTCATATGCTTTGTCGTGATATTTTTTAAATCATGGTTAGATATCAATGTATTCAAACGTATATATTGGAAAGGCCGTAGAATAGATTTATAGCTTAGTTTTTTATACAAATGTCAAGAAGTTCTAGGCTTACTGAGGAGGCAAATAAATGAATCAATTAGAGAGAGATTATAACCATTGTCACAATATAATGAAAGAACATTCAAAAACGTTCTCATATGCCTTTGATTTTTTGGATCTAAAAAGGAAAAAAGCAATTTGGGCTATTTATGCAGTTTGCAGAATTATAGATGACAGTATTGATAAATACAAAGACCTTGAGCAATTAGACGGCATAGCTAGAGATTTAGATGTGATTTATAGCGATTGTGATTATATTCAAGCGTATCAAAGTGATGCAGCTATTATGAATGCTTTAAGTAATACATTGAATACATATTCAATACCTAAAAAACCTTTTGAATCTTTAATTCAATATGTGAAGGAAGATTTAGTTTTAAAAGAAATACAAACTGATTCAGATTTATATGAGTATTGCTATGGTGTGGCAGGTACTGTCGGTGAATTGTTAACTCCTATATTAACTTCATCAAATGAAAATAATTTCGAGCAAGCTGAAGAAGCTGCGATTGCTTTAGGCAAGGCAATGCAAATAACTAATATTTTAAGAGATGTCGGCGAAGATTTTCAAAATGGAAGAATTTATCTAAGTGTAGAAAAATTAGCTCAATATCGAGTTAATCTACATTCTATATATTATGAAGGAGTTACGCCAAATTATATAGAACTGTGGGAAAGTTACGCTAAAGAGGCAGTTAGGTTATATGACATTGCATTAAACGGTATTAATCATTTTGACGAAGAGGTACGTTACATTATCGAATTAGCTGCGATAGCTTATCATGAAATACTTGTGGAAGTAAGGAAGGCAAACTATACGTTGCACAAGAAAGTATATGTAAGCAAATTGAAAAAAATGAAAATTTATCGTGAACTTAGTGCGAAATATAATAGGAGTGAAACATTATGAAGATTGCAGTTATAGGTGGCGGTGTTTCAGGTTTAGCTGCAGCTTCAAGATTAGCTGCAAACGGTCACCAAGTAGATTTATATGAAAAGAACCAACAAATAGGTGGCAGGATGAATCAAATCAAGCAAGATGGCTTTACATTTGATATGGGACCGACCATCGTTATGATGCCTGAGATTTATCGAGACGTTTTTAATTACGCTCAAAAAAATATGAATGATTACTTGGAAATTAAACAATTATCACATATATATGATGTTTATTTTAGTGAAACAGATCAAATTCGCGTTCCTACAGATCTTGCTCAATTAAGAGAAATGCTCGAAGGTATTGAACCTAACTCTACACATGGTTTTATGTCCTTTTTAACAGATATATACGAAAGGTACGAAATAGCACGAAAATATTTTCTAGAACGTACGTTTAGGAAGCCTACAGACTTTTATAATCCTTTTACAATATATCAAGGTATAAAACTTAAAACTTTTGATAAAGCAGATAATTTAATTGAAAAATATGTTGATAATGAAAAAATTCAAAAAATCTTAGCATTTCAAACATTATATATAGGTATCGATCCTAAAAGAAGTCCCTCATTGTATTCAATTATACCTATGATAGAGTTGATGTTTGGTGTTCATTTTATAAAAGGTGGTATGTATAGCTTTGTTAAAGCACTTCAAACACTAAATGAAGAATTGAGTACTCAAATTTATACAAACGCAAATGTTGAAGAAATAATCATTGATAGCAGGTATAAGCGTGCGGAAGGTCTAAAAGTAAATGGACGTATAGAAAAGTATGACAAAATAATTTGTACTGCTGATTTTCCATATGCTACTTCATCTTTAATTAAAAATGAACATCATCCTAAGAAGTATACGACACAGAAAATTGATAATATGGACTATTCTTGCTCAGCCTTTTTAATGTACATAGGGGTTGATAAAGATTTATCTGAAGATATCTTGTTACATAATGTTATATTTTCAAAGGATTTTGATAATAATATCAATGAAATATTTTCCGGGGAAATATCCCAAGATCCATCAATATATGTCTACGCTCCTAGTGTAGAAGATCAGTCGTTAGCGCCAGAAGGTCAAACAGGTATTTATGTGCTGATGCCCGTTTCAGAATTGAAAACAGGTGATACGGATTGGTCTGATGAGTCAACAATCACACAAGTGAAGGATATTATTTACAATAAGCTTTCTACGATTAAAGCGTTAGAAGATTTGAAAAAGCAAGTTGTGACAGAAATTATTTATACGCCTAAGGATTTTGAAGGAGATTATAATGCTAAATTTGGAGCAGCCTTTGGTTTAATGCCTACTTTAGCGCAAAGTAACTATTACAGACCGCCTAATGTGAGCAGAGATTACAAAAATTTGTATTTTGCTGGAGCTAGTGTTCATCCAGGGGCAGGAGTGCCAATTGTACTGACGAGTGCTAAAATTACAGTTGATGCTATGTTAGAAGATATTAATAATGGTATATAAAAAACGCTTAAAATTACTTTTT
>Ga0207791_1000456_pt1 | contig 10612 bp, 7 predicted proteins | sample HigsolmetaGSP16D_FD_184844 | JGI IMG/M metagenome (GOLD analysis project Ga0207791, IMG submission 184844) | High solid enriched microbial communities from the Joint BioEnergy Institute, USA - SP1-6-D (SPAdes) | ecosystem: Engineered > Bioreactor > SSF (Solid state fermentation) > Aerobic >...
GCGGTGTACGCGCTGGGCGCGTTGGAGGAGAGGCTGGCGCAGCCACTGGTGGCAAGCAGGAGCGCGAAAACAAGTGCGGGATGTTTCATCGATGGCGATCTCTTCGGCTGCCGGAGTGTCCGGCTTCGGGACGCCCGGCTTTTCGGGCAGGACAGTGTAGTGCGGGCCCCCGGCCTGGAATCCGCCTGTTGCAGGGGTAACTGATGACATGACAGCGCGGCATGTGCTGATGCCGATCCCGACGACGGGCTTGCATGCCGGACAGCCTCACGCCAAGATAATATATCGCTCCATCCGGATGAATGTAAGTCCGACCCATTCCGCCCGTCCGCCACGCTGCAACGCTGGAGTTCTACCCCCATGCCTTATCGTCCGCCCCCCTCTCTGCTCGGCCTGGCCATCGTGCTGGCGCTCGCCCCCGCGCTGGCCAGCGCACAGACGCCGAGCCCGACCCATCTCGATACGGTGATCGTCACCGGCACGCGGGCCTCGGACCGTACCGTGCTGGAGTCCACTTCGCCGGTTGACGTGCTGACGGCCGAGGACATCCGCAAGGCGGGCGTGGTGAACGGCGAACTCGGCAGCGCGCTGCAGGCGCTGCTGCCCTCATTCAATTTCCCGCGCCAATCCAACTCCGGCGGCGCCGACCATGTCCGCGCCGCGCAGATCCGTGGCCTGTCCCCGGACCAGGTGCTGGTGCTGGTCAATGGCAAGCGGCGCCATCACAGCGCGCTGGTGAACACCGGCAGCAAGATCGGCCGCGGCACGACCCCGGTGGATTTCAACGCCATCCCGGTCAGCGCCATCAAGCGCATCGAAGTGCTGCGTGATGGCGCCGGCGCGCTGTATGGCTCCGATGCGGTGGCCGGGGTCGTGAATGTGATCCTCGACAACGCACCAGAGGGCGGCAGCTTCGAGGCCAGCTACGGTGCGCACCACACCGACCTCGAACCCATCGGGCGCACCCTGACCGACGGCCAGACCGGCAACGTCAGCGCCACGGTCGGCACCGCGCTCAGCGATGAGGGCGGTTTCCTGCGCGTGGGCGTGGAATACAAGGAGCGTCGGGGTACCAACCGCGCCGGCTTCGACCAGATCCCGCCGTGGGACCAGACGCCGGCCAACCTTGCCCTGCAGGGCAAGCGCAACTACGTGCTCGGCGATGGCGCCAGCAAGGATCTCAATGGCTGGCTCAATGCCGAACTTCCGTTCGGTACGACCGGCACGCTGTATGCCTTCGGCACCTACAACCAGCGCGATACCGAGGGCGCGAACTACTTCCGTTATCCGGACGGAGAAGCCAACTGGAGCGCGGTCTATCCGAACGGTTACCGACCGGTTTCGCTCGGCGAAAACCGCGATGTGCAGGCGGTGGCCGGCGCCCGCGGACAATGGGGTGAGTGGGCGTACGATGGCAGCGTGGACTTCGGCCAGAACGACTTCACCTACCGGCTTCGGGATTCGCTGAACGCCTCGCTGGGCCCGAACAGCCCGACGCGTTTCAAGACCGGCGATTACCGGTTCGCGCAGACCGTGGGCAACCTGGACCTTTCGCGCGTGCTGCAGCCGTCGGACACCATGTCGCATACGCTGGGGCTGGGCGCCGAAGTGCGCCACGAGGCCTACCAGACCCGTCCAGGTGATCCGGCCAGTTATGCCGCCGGCCCGTACACCGACCGTCCCACGGGCTCCCAGGCCGGCGCCGGGCTGACCCCGCAGGATGCAGCCGATCTGGCGCGCGATGTCGCCAGCGTTTACGCCAGCCTGTCCAGCCAGTTCGGCGAACACCTCTCCACCGATCTGGCCGCACGCTACGAGCATGACCAAGATTTCGGGGGCGAGCTGACCGGCAAGCTCGGCCTGCGTTACGCGTTCAGCCCGGCGTTCGCGCTGCGCGGTGCGGTGTCCAACAATTTCCGCGCACCGTCGCTGGCCCAGATCGGCTACGAATCCACCTCCACCGGCTACAACGCCGCCGGGCAGCTGGTGCAGGGCCGCCTGCTCTCGGTCAACAACCCCATCGCGCGCGGGCTCGGTGCGCAGGACCTGAAACCGGAGAAATCGCTCAATACGAGCCTCGGTTTCACCAGCCGCATCGGCGGGAACTTCGACGTCTCGCTGGACCTGTTCCAGATCGACATCGATGACCGCATCGCGCTCTCGGAAAGCATCACCGGCGATGCACTGACTGGTTTCGTCGCCGCGCAGTACGGCGTAGGCGGCCTGGAAAGCGCGAGCTTTTTCGTCAATGCGGCCGACACCCGCACCCGCGGCGCCGAGCTGGTGGCCAACTGGCGCCACGCCCTTGGCGATGGCCAGCTGCAGCTCACCGGCACCTGGGCCTATGCCAGGACCGAACTCAAGCGCGTGGTCGCCACGCCGGCGGCACTGCAGGCACTGGACCCGGCCTACGTGCTGTTCGGCGTGGAGGAAAGCAACACGCTCACCGAGGCCACGCCGCGCACCCGCGCCCAGCTGGCCGCCACCTGGGCCAATGACCGCTGGTCGCTGACCAGCCGAGTCAGCCGTCATGGCAGCGCCAGGCGCATCTTCAATTTCGGCGGCGGCTTCGAGCCGCAGCAGACCTACAAGGCCGAGTGGCAGCTGGATGCGGAGGTGGAGTACCGGATCACGCCAAAGTGGAGCGTCGCCATTGGCGGGCAGAACCTCACCGACAATTATCCGGACCTGTCCAACCAGGACATCTACTACTACGGCAACCTGCCGTATGACGTGCTGTCGCCGATCGGCAGCAACGGCGCGTACTGGTACGGGCGCGTGCGTTACACGTTCTGAGCAGCCCGCAGGCAGTGCGCTGCGCCACCTGGCAGGGGCCGGAAACACGACGGCCCCTGTCCGCAGGCCATGACCGGATGCTCACATCGCCGCTGGCATCGTCCTGCCATGGCCAACGACCTTCCCCTGCGTCCGCCGCCACCGTTGCTGGATGATGCCTGCGCACTGTTCCTCGACGTTGACGGCACGCTGATCGAATTCGCCGACCACCCTGATGCGGTGCGTCTCCTTCCCGAAGTCCGCGAGGCCATTGGCCGCATCAGCGACCGCCTTGAGGGCGCCGTCGCGCTGGTCAGTGGGCGTCCGCTGGAACAGCTCGATGCGCTCTTCGCACCGCTGCGGCTGCCGGCGGCAGGCCTGCACGGCCACCAGGTGCGCGATGCCGGGGGCACGCTGCATGACAGCCGCGCTGATCCCAGCACCAGCGAGTGGCTGCATGCGCTGCACAGCCAGGCGACACGCTTCGCGCACGGCATCCCCGGCGTGATGGTGGAAGACAAGGGTCCCGCGCTGGCGCTGCACTGGCGCAATGCGCCGGAGGCCGGGGAAGACGTGCGCGCCTTCGCCGACCGTCACATCCGCGGGCACACCCAGTACCGCCTGCAGCCTGGCGACCACGTGGTGGAGTTCGTCCCGGTGGGCACCGACAAGGGCCGCGCGGTCCGGCGCATGATGCAGTCGCTGCCGTTCCGTGGCCGTCTTCCGGTATTCATCGGTGACGACCTGACCGACGAGTTCGGCTTCGAGGCGGCCAATTCACTGCATGGCTGGAGCACGCTGGTGGGTGAACGCGATCCGAGCGCGGCCGTCTTCCAGCTGCCGGACATACACAGCGTGCACGGCTGGCTGCGCGAAAATGCGTGGTAGCCGGCCGCCCCACGGCCGCAGAAGAGATAGTGCACATGCCCCAACCCGATCTTGATCTTGGCGTCGTCGGCAATGGCAGCTTCGGCGCCCTGATCGACCCGCAGGCACGCGTTGTCTGGAGCTGTCTGCCGACCTTCGACGGCGATCCCACGTTCTGCGCCCTGCTCGGCCCGAACCAGCAGGAAGGCGGGGACTTCGCCATCGAGCTGGAAGACTTCGCCAGCAGCGAACAGGCCTACCTGCAGAACACCGCGATCCTGCGCACGGTGCTGCATGACACCCACGGTGCGGCGGTTGAAATCATCGATTTCGCGCCGCGCTGGCGTCAGAACGACCGCTTCTACCGTCCCGTCAGCCTGATCCGCCAGGTGCGCCCGATCGCGGGCAGCCCGCGCATCCGCGTGGTTGCGCGGCCGCTGGCCGACTGGGGCGCGCGCGTGCCCGATTCCACCTGGGGCAGCAACCACGTGCGCTGGGTGCTGCCCGACCACGTGCTGCGGCTGACCACGGATTTGCCGGTGCGCTTCGTGCGCGAGTCGATGCCGTTCGTGCTGAACCATCCGGTGCACCTGATCCTGGGCGTGGACGAATCGCTCAACCGCTCCATCAGTGGCTACGTGCAGGATGCCCTGCAGCGCACCACCGATTACTGGCGCGAGTGGGTGCGTTACCTGTCCATTCCGCTGGAATGGCAGGACGCGGTGATCCGCAGCGCGATCACGCTCAAGCTGTGCCAGTACGAGGACAGCGGCGCGATCATCGCCGCGATGACCACCTCGATCCCGGAGGCACCGGGCAGTACGCGCAACTGGGATTACCGCTACTGCTGGCTGCGCGATGCCGCCTTCGTGGTGCGCGCGCTCAACCGCCTGGGCGCCACCCGCAGCATGGAGCAGTTCCTCGGCTACATCTTCAACCTGGCCACGCATGACGGCACGCTGCAGCCGCTGTACGGCATCGGCTTCGAGGCGACGCTGGACGAGCACGAGGTGGAGTCGCTGTCCGGGTACCGCGGCATGGGCCCGGTGCGCCGCGGCAACCTGGCCTGGGTGCAGCGCCAGCACGATGTGTATGGCAGCGTCGTACTGGCCTCCACCCAGCTGTTCTTCGACCGGCGGCTGCAGGATCCCGGCGATGCGCATGCATTCGCCCGCCTGGAGCCGCTGGGCGAGCAGGCCTTCGCGCTGCACGATGTGCCCGATGCCGGGCTGTGGGAGTTCCGTGGCCGCACCGAAGTGCACACCTACACCAGCGCCATGTGCTGGGCCGCGTGTGATCGCCTGTGCAAGATCGCCGTGCGCCTCAAGCGCGATGACCGCGCGCAGTACTGGCGCGAGCGTGCCGATACCATCCACGCCCGCATCATGCGCGAGTCCTTCAGCGAAGAACTCGGTTATTTCACCGACACCTTCGGCGGCCACCGCCTGGATGCCTCGCTGCTGCTGCTGGCCGACATCGGCTTCATCGAAGCCCGCGACCCGCGCTTCGTGGCCACCGTCGAAGCCATCGGCCGCGACCTCAAGCACGGCGATGCGCTGTACCGCTACATCGCACCGGATGATTTCGGCGAGCCGGAAACCAGCTTCACCATCTGCACGTTCTGGTACATCGACGCGCTGGCCGCGATCGGCCGCATGGACGAAGCCCGTGAGATGTTCGAGGCCCTGCTCTCGCGCCGCAACCATCTGGGCCTGTTGTCGGAGGACCTCGCCTTCGATAACGGTGAAGCGTGGGGCAACTTCCCGCAGACCTATTCGCACGTCGGCCTGATCACGGCCGCCATGCGTCTGTCCCGTTCCTGGCAGGAGGCTTCATGAGTCGTCTGGTCGTCGTCTCCAACCGTGTCGCCATCCCCGGCGACACGCGCCCGGGGGGTCTGGCGGTGGGGCTGCTTGCAGCGCTCAAGGAGCGCGGCGGCGTGTGGTTCGGCTGGAGTGGCAAATCGGTCCGCGAAGACAGCGGCACGCTGCACGAGCAGCAGGAAGGCGACATCCGCTACGTGACCATGGACCTGGCCAAGCGCGATGTGGATGGTTACTACAACGGCTTCGCCAACCGCACGCTGTGGCCGCTGCTGCACTTCCGCCTGGACCTGGTGGACTACGATCGTGCCACGCGCGAGATCTACCACCGGGTCAACGCGTTGTTCGCCGACAAGCTCGCCCCGCTGCTGCGCGAAGACGATACGGTGTGGATCCATGATTACCACCTGATCCCGCTGGGCGCGCTGCTGCGCGAGCGCGGCATCGGCTGCCGCATCGGCTTCTTCCTGCACGTACCGATGCCGTCGGCCGATCTGCTGCAGGCCATGCCCGACCACCTGCGGCTGTTCTCTTCGCTGTTCGCCTATGACCTGATCGGTTTCCAGACCCGGCGCGATGCGGACCGCTTCCAGACCTACCTGCGCCTGTACGGCGGCGGTCAGGTGCTTGCCGACGGCCAGCTCGAAGCACCGGGCGGGCGCCGCTTCCGCGCCGCCTCGTTCCCGATCGGCATCGACACCGAACGCATCGCGCAGCAGGCGCGCGCGGCCTCCAACAAGACCGCGGTGAAGGATCTGCGCGGCAGCCTGCGCGACCGCAAGCTGGCCATCGGTGTGGATCGGCTGGATTACTCCAAGGGCCTGCCGGAGCGCTTCCAGGGCTTCGAGCGTTACCTCGAGCGGCATCCCGACCAGCACGGCAGCCTGACCTACCTGCAGATCGCCCCGGTCTCGCGCGGCGATGTCACCGAATACCGCCAGCTGCGTGGCCAGCTTGAACAGATCGCCGGGCATATCAACGGCGGTCATGCCGCGCCGGACTGGACCCCGCTGCGCTACGTCAACCAGAACTTCACCCACTCCACCCTGACCGGTTTCTACCGCGCCGCCTCGGTGGGCCTGGTGACGCCGCTGCGCGATGGCATGAACCTGGTGGCCAAGGAGTATGTGGCTTCGCAGGATCCGGACGATCCCGGCGTGCTGGTGCTCTCGCTGCTGGCCGGTGCCGCCGACGAGCTGAAGCAGGCACTGCTGGTGAATCCGCACGACCTGGATGGCGTGGCCGATGCCATCGCCACGGCGTCGACGATGTCGCTCAAACGCCGGCAGGAGCGCTGGAATGCAATGATGGAGCACCTGCGCCGGTATGACATCAACCACTGGCGCCAGAGCTTCCTGGAAGCGCTGGAAGCCTGACCCTACGGTCAAGGCCGCCGGCGCGCAGCGCCGGGGTTCAGGCCATCCATACCAGGGTGGCCATGCGCCCGGTGCGCCGGTCACGGCGGTGCGAATAGAAGCCCGCATCGGCGATTGTCGACAGGTCGCCGCCGTGGATGTTCCCGGCCCGCACGCCGACGGCCTGCAGCCGTCGCCGTGCCAGCGCGGGCAGGTCCACCTTCCAGTGCCCCGCGCGCGTGGCCACGAACGCCGCCGCCGCGCCTGGATCCTGTGCGACGAAGGCCGTCCACACGTCCTCGCCGATCTCATAATCCGCCGCGCCTGCGGCCGGGCCCAGCCAGATCCGCAGCTGCGCAGGCGCGGTCGCCATGGCCGCCACCGTAGCTTCGAGCATGCCATCGGCCAGTCCGCGCCAACCGGCGTGAGCCGCACCGATCTCGCTGCCGTCTTCGGCCGCGAACACAACCGGCAGGCAATCAGCGGTCAGGATGGCCAGCACCACCCCGCGTCGGCCGGTCACGCTGGCATCGGCCACCGGCTCATCGGCCTCCGGCGCGGGCGGCGCGTCGACGCGCAGCACGTGCGTGCCATGCACCTGCCGCAGCCAATGCGGCGCCGAGGGCAGCGCCAGGCGGGTGTGCAGCAGTGCGCGGTTGCGCGCCACGGTGGCCGGGTCATCGCCCTCGGGGGCCGTGCGGTTGCCGAGGTTGAACTGATCGAACGGCGGCAACGAAAAGCCTGCGCCGTGGCGTCGCGTGGTCAGTGCGCGTACGCCGTTCGGTGTGGGCCAGTCTGCCTCCACCAACGGCAGCACGGCCTCACTCACCAGCGGCCCCGCTCACGTTCGGCGAAGGCCGCGCTGTCTTCGCGCAGCACCTTGATCAGGTGCTGCATGTCCGCCGGGGCATCAGCACTGGTGCGCACCGCTTCGCCGGTCATCGGGTGCACGAATTCCAGCGTCTCGGCGTGCAGGGCCTGGCGCCTGAAACCACGCAGCGCGGCGACCAGTTCGTCGCTGGCGCCCTTGGGCAGCTTCAGCGAGCCGCCATACAGCGCATCGCCGATGATCGGGTGGCGCAGGTGCGCCATGTGCACGCGGATCTGATGGGTGCGGCCGGTCTCCAGCCGGCACTCCAGCGCCGTGTGCGCACGGAAGCGCTCGCGCAGGCGGTAATGGGTGATCGCCTCCTTGCCATCTTCGCGCACGCCCATGCGCAGGCGGTCCCGCGGGTGCCGGTCGATCGGCGCATCGGCGGTGCCACCGGCCACCAGCGCCCCGCTCACCACGGCCAGGTACTGGCGGTGCACATCGCGTGCCGAGAGCTGCTCCACCAGCGCGGTCTGCGCCTGCAGCGTGCGCGCCACCACCATCACGCCGCTGGTGTCCTTGTCCAGGCGGTGCACGATGCCGGCACGGGGCAGCGTGGCCACGCTCGGATCCCGATACAGCAGGGCATTGACCAGGGTGCCGCTGGAATTGCCGGCGCCCGGATGCACCACCAGCCCCACCGGTTTGTTGATGACCAGCAGGTGCGGATCCTCGTACAGCACGTCCAGGGGAATGTCTTCGGGCTCTGAACGGGTCTGGGTTTCCAGCACCGCCGTCAGCGTGGCCACTTCCCCACCGCGCACCGGGTCGCGACCGCGCACGGGCTCGCCGTTGAGCAGCACATCGCCGCTCTTGATCCACTCGGACAGGCGCGAACGGGAGTATTCGGGGAACAGCTCGGCCAGCACGGCGTCGAAGCGGCGGCCGGCGGAAGTGTCGGGGACGACGGCCTGGCGGGCCTGTTCAGTTGGGGAATCGGACATGTCGGGGGGTGCCTGGAGGACAAAATTGGGGTCCAGACGGCCGGTTTCAGTCGCTGGACAGGACACTAGGCTATCATCGACCCTTCGTATTCCAGCCGCGTCCCGCCTCGACACCCATGATCCGACGCCTCGTCACGCTCTCCGCGCCCGCCCGCCTGACCGCCCTGCTGCTGGTCATGGTCTTCGTTGCAACCGGCTGCGGCCGCAATTCCAAGGGCGACAACCCTGATGAAGGGCAGCCGGTGGAAACGCTCTACCAGAAGAGCCACGGCCTGATGGAGGGCGGCAACTGGAGCGGTGCGGAAACCAGCTTCCGCCGCCTCATCGCGCAGTACCCGTATGGTCCGTACACCGAGCAGGCCATGATCGAAACGGCCTACGCGCAGTACAAGTCCGGCAAGAGCGATGACGCGGTGTCCAGCGTGGACCGCTTCATCCGCACCTACCCGACCCACCGCAACGTGGCGTACATGTACTACCTGCGCGGCCTGGCCAACAGCAACCGCGACACCGTGTTCCTGCGCCGCGTCTGGTCGCTCGACGCCAGCCGCCGCGACCTGTCCACGCCGCGCCAGGCCTACGCCGATTTCAACATCGTGGTGGACCGTTATCCGAACAGCCGCTATGCCGCCGATGCGCGCCAGCGGATGATCGACCTGCGTGACATCTTCGCGCAGCACGAGCTGGACAACGCGCTGTATTACCTGCGTCGCCAGGCCTACGTGTCCGCTGCCGGCCGCGCCAACTTCCTGCTGGAAACCTACCCGCAGAGTGCCTACCAGTACGATGCGGTGGCCGTGCTCGGCGAGGCCTACACGCATCTGGGCAACAAGACCCTGGCCGATGATTCGCGGCGCGTGCTGGAGCTCAACCAGCCGCAGCACCCGTGGCTGACCGGTGACTGGCCGAAGTACCCGTGGATGATCCGCAAGCTCAATCCGTTCGCCGGCGAGAAGTCCGCCACGACCGGGCAGCGCAACGCGACGATGAACCGCAAGTAAGACACCGCAGGGTTGTACTGGAAACGCCCCGCCCCGTGCGGGGCGTTTCCGTTCCAGCCCGGCGCCGATGGGAGGTCAGAGGCCGATCACATCGATGATCCGTGTCACGACGGCGTCCCTGCTGGCCGCGCGGGCGGCGGCGTCGCCCCGGCCTTCATGGAGGCCGTACTGTCCCTCGCGGAAGGCCCGCTCATCGGCCACCCTGCCCGACTGGTAGTACTGTGCGGCGTTGGCGCGTCGCAGTTCCAGTTCTGTCGGCATCGGAAGCGTGCTGTCCGCACAGGCCTCGCTGTCCAGGACCTGCTCCACGTCCGCACGGATGAACAGACCGCCCACGCCGAGATCGTTGTTGTCCACGCGTTCGTGAAGGCCACAGCGGTCCACCAGTGCGGCGGCGTGCCGATGGATCCGGTCGAGCACGTTGCGCGACTGCACGGCAAGTCGCGCCGCACCTGCGATGTTCTCCTCCACCGTCTTCGCATCGCGCAGCGTGACCTGCCGGTGCATGGCCCGATCCATCAGCGCCTTGTAGCGTCCGGCAGATGATCCCGGGGCCACGTCCGAGCGTGCCAGCTCACGGAACACGTCCGGCTCAAGAGGACGGCCCGTTGCACGCGCATGGGCCACTTCGCCCAGGCAATGCGCTTCGGTATCTCTCCTGTCCAGTCCCGGCACGTGGCGGACTTGCATGCACTTGGCAAAAGGCCGACCGATCGCTTCCAGGTCCGCGCTCACGTCCCCCGCCGCCGCCGCGCCGGCCGCGTGCGGAGACCGCGCGGCAACGGCATGGTGACGTCCGCACACGCCAGCCCTCACACCCTGCAGGCCGCTCAGGAGCGCCAGGCCTGCCGTGACGCTGCGGGCTGGAGAGAGCACGATGGCCCGGGCGGCACGCATCGCCGGGTCGAGGATGCCGTTGATGATGCGCAACGGGGCCGGTAGCGGAGGGTCGTCGAGATCCGCTTCGACGCGGGGC
>Ga0207791_1000458_pt1 | contig 10603 bp, 6 predicted proteins | sample HigsolmetaGSP16D_FD_184844 | JGI IMG/M metagenome (GOLD analysis project Ga0207791, IMG submission 184844) | High solid enriched microbial communities from the Joint BioEnergy Institute, USA - SP1-6-D (SPAdes) | ecosystem: Engineered > Bioreactor > SSF (Solid state fermentation) > Aerobic >...
TGACCAAGGGCGTCGGCTTTCTTCCGCTGCTGCTATTGCTGCCGTGGATGGCGCTGCCGCACACGCATGGGAGCGTGTTGCCGGCACGTGCACAGGCAGTACGTGGCTGGCTGCTGGTGTTGCCTGCGTTCGTGGCCGGCACCGCCGTGTGGTTGGCACCGCTGTGCATCGCGCTGCTGCACAGCGACAACCCGCAGTTGCATGCCTACGCGCATGAGCTGTTGTTCAAGCAGACCGGTACGCGCTATGCACACGCCTGGCATCACGTCAAACCGTTCTGGTACTACCTGCAAGTGATGGCAACCTTGTGGCTGCCGGGTTGCCTGTTGTTGCCGTGGTTACTGCCTGCCTGGTGGCGACGGCTGCGGCGCGGCGACCCGCGCTATATTCTGCTGCTTGCCTGGAGCGTGCTGGTACTGCTGTTCTTCAGCGCCAGCCCGGGCAAACGCGAAGTCTACATTTTCCCGATGCTGCCGGCCCTGTGCATCGCAGCTGCGCCCATGCTGGCCGGGCTGTTGCGCCAGCGTGGCGTGCGGATGCTTCTGACCGGGTATGTGCTGCTGCTTGCTGTGGCCGCTCTGGCGCTGGGCGGCGGCATTGCACTCCATCTGCACTGGGCCGAAAACACTGCGGTGAAGCATGGCATGGAGCTCGCCTGGCTGCAGTCAGTCAGCGTCTGGGGGATCGGTCTGGGCCTGCTCGGCTTGGCCACGGTGGTCTGGTCGCGCGGCAAACGCGCGGGCACCGCGTTGGTGATGATGAGCGCCGCGCTGTGGACGGTCTACGGCCTGGGTGTGATGCCGGCGCTGGATCCCTACAGCTCGTCCGCACGTTTGATGCAGCGTGTAGGCCAACGCATTGGTCCGGACGCAGAGCTGGGCATGCTGGCCTGGCGCGAACAGAACCTGCTACAGGCAGATCGTCTCGTAACCGACTTCGGCTTCAAGGCGAGCTGGAAGGAGCAATGGGCAAAGGCGGGCCCCTGGCTAGCGCAAGCGCCACGCAAACGCTGGCTATTCGTTCTAAAACAGGCTGTACCGGACTGCATCGATCCGGCGCAACGCATTGCGATCGGCGAGTCCAATCGCAATCAATGGCTATTGCTACCGGGCACTGCATGGCATGCGGGCTGCGTCTGCTCTGCGTCCGAAGCCGAACAAACCGGTAGCGAAGGCGATGCAGACTGAATATGTGATGTCGCATCAACGACCGGGCAACGCCGATCCGACCGCTTTCCGACATCCGGGCTTTGAAGATGTCATGTAGTGAGACAGGCCGACATCTTGATGACAACGCTTCCCAGCCAAGCGTCGACCGTGGGGCATAGCGCCACCGATGTGCAGACGCACTTTCTGGTTCGCCATCTGTGGCTGCCGTTGGCTTGCCTGCTGCTGGCAAGCATGCTGTTGATGGGCGCTGGTGGCGACCAATGGATTGCCGATGCGCTGTATCGGCTGGAAGGCGAGCACTGGCTGCTCAAGGACCATTGGTTCACCAGTGGCGTGATCCACCATGTCGGCAAATGGTTGAGCACGGCTGCTGGTGTCGGCGTGATGGTGGTGACCATCGTTGCATGGCTCAGGCCGCGCCTGAAGGTGCTGCGCTGGCCGCTGACCTACTTGGCCGCATCCGTCGCAGTGTCGACCTCGCTGGTGTCGCTGCTCAAGTCATGGACTGCGATGGATTGCCCATGGGACCTGTCCCGGTATGGCGGTACGCAAGCAATGATCGGGCTGTTTGAATCGCGTCACGGCATTCCCGCGTCCGGTTGTTTTCCTGCGGGCCATGCCAGTGCCGGCTATGCGTGGGTCGCGCTATATTTTTGTGCGCTGGCGCTCGGTCCTGCGTGGCGCTTTGCAGGGTTGTTCACAGGATTGGCAGCGGGTCTGGTTTTCGGTGTTGGGCAACAGCTGCGCGGCGCGCATTTTCTTTCGCACGACCTGTGGTCGTTGGCCGTCTGTTGGGCAAGCGCACTTGCGCTTTACTACGTGATGCTGCAAAGGCCCCGTCGCGCGCCTGGCCTGATGTCGCTGTGGACAGGCACACCATGAGGACCTGGTTAACGAAACTGCGCGGGCGTAGCGGCTTGCACGCGCCGACATGGAGTATCCGGCCAACGGTGTCCACCGAAGCGGTGGTGCTGCTGTCGAGTCTTTTTTTTGCACTGGTCTGCAACCAGTTGTTCTGGCGTACGGCGATGGCCACTCATCCGGGGAGCATCGGTTTTGCCGTCTCGCTGATGACGCTCCTGGTCGGCATACACGCGCTGCTATTGGGCCTACTTGTCTGGCGCTGGAATGCAAAGCCGCTGGTGACGCTATTGCTGTTCACCACCGCCCTGGCCGCACACTACATGGACAGCTACAACGTCTATCTGGATGCGGACATGCTGCGCAACGTGCTGCATACCGATCATAAGGAATCGCGCGAGTTGCTGACACCAGGCCTGATCCCGCCGCTGGTGTGCTACTTCCTGATCCCGACGGTATTGTTATGGCGCGCGCGTCTGCGCGCACGCAGCGTGGGTAAGGCGCTGCTGGTGCGGATAGGCTTTCTGCTAGCGGTTGCGGCAGTGGGTACTGCAGGCACGATGCTGTCGTCGCAGGATATTTCTGCGTTGATGCGCAACCATCGCCAAGTGCGTTACCTGGCTACGCCGATCAACTACATCGTGGCACTACAGCAGAATCTCAAGTCTGATTCACCGCTGAAGCATGCCCGCAAGCAGCCGATCGAACATGACGCCATGGCCACGCCGCGCGCGCCGGGTAGCCGCCCGCGCTTGTTACTGGTGGTGCTGGGAGAGACCGCTCGGGCACAGAATTGGGGCCTGAACGGCTATGCCCGACAGACCACGCCGGAACTTGCGTCGGCCGGAGTGATCAATTTCCCCGACATGCACTCGTGTGGCACCAGTACCGAAGTCTCGGTCCCCTGCATGTTCTCCCCGTACGGCCGTCGCGATTACGACGAAGACATGATTCGCGGCCATGAGTCGTTACTGCATGTGCTGGAACACGCCGGTATTTCGACGCTGTGGCGCGACAACCAGTCCGGCTGCAAAGGCGTGTGCGACGGGTTGGACATCCAGATGCTGGACGATGCCACCACACCGGGGCTATGCGCCGATGGCCGCTGCATGGATGAGATCCTGCTGAGCGGGCTGGCCGCACAGGTGCGGGCAAAGCCAGGCGACCGCGTGGTGGTACTGCACCAACTGGGTAGCCACGGACCGAGTTACTTCGAGCGCTACCCGGTACAGTTCGAGCGCTTCAAACCCGTCTGCAAGACCGCAGATCTAGGTAGCTGCGACCGCCAGGAGATCGTCAATGCATACGACAACTCCATCCTGTATACCGACCATTTCCTCAGTCAGGCCATCCACACGCTGCGCGGCCTGCAAGACTACGACACGGCGATGATCTATCTCTCCGATCACGGCGAATCGCTCGGTGAAAAGGGCCTGTACCTGCACGGGGTGCCGTATGCCATCGCGCCCCAGGAGCAGACCCATGTGCCGATGGTGATCTGGTTCTCGCCGCAGTTCGCGCGCGATCGCGGCCTGGACGAAGCCTGCCTGCGCCGCCGTGCAGGGCAATACACCGATCAGGATGCACTGTTCCCGTCGGTGCTGGGATTGATGCAGGTCAAGAGCAGCGTCTACGCGCCCGAACGCGACCTATTCGCCAAGTGCACGGTGACGACGCTGCACTGATCGGCGGTACCCGTAGCTCGCCCGCCGCATCGCATGCGCAGCGGGCAGTGCCCCTTGCTCTGAAACCCGGCGCGCTCTAGCCTTCGCCGGACTTCACTGCAAGGATCACCCGTGAATCCTCGTTTGCTGTTGCTGGCGTTGGCTGTAGCTGCCAGCACCCTGAGCGTGTCGGCCTGCCACCGGGATGCGGCACCGCCGGCCGAACCCGGCGCGACCACGACCGCGTCGAAGGAAACTGCCGACCAGTTCGTTGCGCGCATCAGCGCCGCGTACAAGGATGCCTATCCGGAAAACACCGCAGCGCAATGGCTATCGTCGACCTATATCAACGTCGATTCGCAATTGCTCGCAGCCAAGGCCAACGCACGTTCGCTGGCTCAGCTGGATCGCTGGATCCAACAATCCAAACAATACGCCAACACACCGATGTCGGCCGACAGTGCGCGTGCGCTTCAGATGCTCAAATTGATGAGTGCCCTACCCGCACCACGCGACCCAGCCAAACTGGCCGAACTCACCCGTATCGCCGCCAAGATGGAAGGCGACTACGGCGCGGAAAGTGATTGCGTGGGCGGCGGCGAGCAACATCGCTGCCGCCAGCTCGACGAACTGGAGCAAGTGCTGGCCAGCAGCCGCGACTACAACGAACAGCTTGACGCCTGGCAGAGTTGGCACAGCACCGCACAGCCCATGCGCAAGGACTACCAGCGCTTGGTGGAACTTGCCAATGAAGGCGCGCGCGGATTCGGCTTTGCCGATGTCGGGGTGATGTGGCGCAGCGGCTACGACATGCCGCCGGCGCAATTTGTCAACGACACCGACCGCCTGTGGGAGCAGGTCGAACCGCTGTACGCGCAATTGCATTGCTATGTGCGCGGCAAGCTCGATACGCAATACGGCAAAGACAAGGGCGAGGTCGCCGGCGGCATGTTGCCGGCGCATCTGATGGGCAATATGTGGCAGCAGGACTGGAGCAATCTGTGGGATCTGCTGCAACCCTACCCCGGTGCCGGCGATCTGGATATTACTTCCGCGCTGGAAAAGCAGTATCAGGGCAACCTCACGGCAGTGCTGGCACGCAACGCTGGTAGCGATGGCGGCGCAGCAGCACGCTTGGCTGCCGAACGCGAAGCGCAGCTGCGCACCGCCAAGCAGATGACCGAGCGCGCGCAGGAGTTCTACACCTCACTTGGCATGCCCAAGTTGCCGCAAACGTATTGGCAACGCTCGCAGTTCATCAAACCACTGGACCGCGATGTGGTCTGCCAAGCCAGCGCCTGGGACATGAACATGGGCGGCGAACCGAACCAGAACATCGGGGCGGACGTGCGCACCAAGATGTGCATCAAACCCACCGAGGAAGACTTCGCCACCATCTACCACGAGCTCGGCCACATCTATTACGACCTGGCCTACAACCCGTTACCGCCGCTGTTTCAGAACAGCGCCAACGATGGATTTCACGAAGCAATCGGCGACACCATCGTGCTGGCGATGACGCCCAAGTACCTGCAGTCGATCGGCATGTTGAGCGAACAACAAACCGGGCGCGAGGCCCTGATCAATTCGCAAATGCGCATAGCGCTAAGCAAGGTGGCGTTCCTGCCGTTTGGCCTGACGATCGACCGCTGGCGCTGGGGCGTGTTCGACGGATCGATCACGCCCGAGCATTACAACCAGGCATGGTGGGAACTGAAAGCCAAGTACCAGGGCGTGGCGCCGGTGAGTGCACGCGGCGAAGAATTCTTCGATCCCGGCGCCAAATATCACGTCGCCGCCAACACGCCGTACACCCGCTATTTCCTGGCGCATCTGCTGCAATTCCAGTTCTATAAAGCCCTGTGCCAGGCAGCTGGCCATCAGGGCCCGTTGTACGATTGCAGCTTTTACGGCAACAAGGACGCCGGTCAGAAGTTCTGGTCGATGCTACAGCGTGGTTCCAGCCAAGCGTGGCAAACCACCCTCAAGGAACTCACCGGCAACGACAAACTCGATGCCGGACCGCTGCTGGAATACTTCGCGCCGCTGAGCGCATGGCTGAAGCAACAGAATCAGGGGCAGATGTGCGGATGGCACACGACACCCGCACCTGCTGCGGCTCACTGACTTACAAAGCTTGCGGTTATGTCACTTCCGATCACGGCTATGGCATCACCTCGTGTTGATCGACGCGCTCTGCAACCAGGCTCAATTGAGCTTGGCGCTCCCCTGTAGCCGTTCGCTCAATTCGGTCTTGAATTGTTCAAATTCCATACCGTCGGCACGGGCTTCGGCGTGCGCGGCGTCCTTGAGGGCGTCAGAGTAAGTCAGCCGCACTGGCGTGCCCTGGTGTTCGTGCAGTTCGGCCGCACGCATGATCAGCGCCAGCACCTGGGCGGCGCTGGTGCTTTCGCCAGCGATGCGGCCATCCATACCCAGTACCCATTCGCTATCGCGACGGACGATACCGGCCAGAAGCGTGCGTTGCTGGTCGCGAAGCTCGGCATGCGGTTCGATCGGAGAGACCGGCGCGGGATGTGCCGCAGCCTGGTTGCGCTGACGCTCGGCGGCGTGCTTGCGGGCATCACGGCGCAACTTGGAATCGGTGGACATGCAGGCTCCTGTGGGATCAGAGAAGGTCGGCCGGCTCCAGAGGCACTGCCTCGGCAGCCAGGCGGTGTCGTAAACGGCGGCCACTACGGCGTTCCCAACGCCAGAATATCCAGCCGAGCAAGAAAAAACAGGTCATGCCGATCGCCAGATGCCGCGGGTCTTTACTCAGCAGCGGCGAGAGCCCCCCAGCTACCACCGTATTTGTCATCAATTGGGTGAAGGCCTGTAGCGATGACGCAAGGCCGCGCTGCTGCGGGTACATGTCCAACACCGCCAACGCCAGGATCGGGAAGATCAACGCCATGCCCATGCCTGCCAGCAAGATCGGCAGCACCGCCCATGGCAAGGCGATCTGCGCCACCGCAAACGTATAGGCCAGATTCGCCAGCGCCGCCACCCCGCAACAGATGAAGCCAATGCGGCTCTGCCGCACGGGATCCATGCGCCCGGCCATGCGCCCGGACAGGAAGGAGCCCAGCGTCATGCCACCGATGATGGGAATGAACAGCCAGGCGAAATCTCCCTCGCCCAACTTCAGGTGCTGCATGATCAGCACCGGCGCCGAGGCGATGTACAAAAAGATGCCGGCGAAATTGCACGACCCAGCCACCGCCAGGCGCTGGAATCGCGGGTTCAAACCAATGCGCACATAGTCCTGCAGCAGGCGTTCGAATTGCAGCGGCGTGCGCGCTTGCACCGGATGCGTCTCCGGCAGCCAGGTCACAGTGACCACCAGCAGCACCAGGCCAAAGACTGCCAGTAACCAGAAGATCCACGGCCAGCCGGCGCCACTGAGCAGAATCCCCCCTCCGATGATTGGCGCGATGGCCGGCGCGATGCCGAAGATCATCGACACCTGGCTCATCATCCGCTGCGCATCCGGGCCATCGAACAGGTCGCGAATGACCGCACGCCCGACGATCATGCCGACGCCAGCGCAGAGACCTTGCAGCGCGCGGAACACCAGCAGAGTCGGCAAGTCTTGCGACAGCGCACATCCGATTGAGCCAGCGATAAACAATGCCAGTCCGCCCAGGATCACCCGCTTGCGGCCCCACGCATCTGACAACGGCCCGTGCGCGATACTCATCAGACCGTATGCCAGCAGATAGACGCTGATGGTCTGCTGGATTGCCACTTGGTCCACCGCCAGGCTACGGCTGAGCTGTGAAAACGCCGGGAAGATCGTGTCGATGGAGAACGGACCGAACATCGCCAGCCCGGCAAGCAGCAGCGCCATGCGACGGGTGGAGGAAATAGCAGACGTCATGCGTAACGGTATCCGGAAGATTCCCCAACGCGCAGGCACCGACAGCAGCGGTCAGGCCAAAGAGCGCTGCGGCGCGAACCAGGGGCAAAGGAACCGACACTTTACGCCAACCGCCACCGCATGCGGTCGGGACGTGAACCGCGTGTGCCGCGTGCAAGGAGTTCGGCAATATCGCACCTGGATCTCATCGTCCCGTCCAGCCGGGCAGCAGCGGCGTGCCGGCAGTGTCGCACGCCAGCGGCGAGCGCTACCGCTACCGCTACCGATTACTCTCCGTCGCCGTCGGCCGCGGGGCGCTGCTGCACCCGTTGCCAGTGGGCGACCGGCTGATCGCTCACCACCCGTCCCCGTTCCAGGGTAATGACTCGCGCAGCCGTACTGACGGTTTCGCGCCGATGCGCCACGATGATCCGGGTGACGTGCATGGCCTGGATCGCGCGATTGACGCGCTGCTCGTTCATGACATCCAGATGGCTGGTCGCCTCGTCCAGCACCAGGATGCGCGGCGATCGGTACAAGGCGCGCGCCAGCAAGACGCGTTGCCGCTGCCCACCCGACAACCCGGTGCCGGCCTCGCTCAGCAACGAAGCGTAGCCGAGGGGCATCTGCTCCACCTCCTCATGCACCCCGGCGATGCGCGCGCAGTGTTCGATTTGCGCCTGGTCGGGTTCCGGGTCGAAGAAGCTGATGTTTTCGCTCACCGAACCGGTGAACAACTGATCCTCCTGCATCACCGTGCCGACGATCGCTCGATAGTGCGCCAGCGCCGCACGGGTGAGCGGACGCCCGCCAATCGTCACTTGCCCGGTCGTGGGTTGCAGCAGCCCGAGGAGCACCTTGATCAGTGTGGTCTTGCCGCATCCGGACGGCCCGGTGATGGCCACGCATTCGCCGCTGCCGATGCGCAAGCTGAGGTCTTCGAGCACAGCCGGTGTATCGTCGGCGTAGCGAAAACCGATGCCGCACAGTTCGATGGTGGTGTCGCTCCACGCCGGCGCATCGATCCATTGATCGGCATCTTCGCGCGGTTGATGGACGATATCGGCAACCCGCTCCAGATGGACGCGCAGCAGACGCAATTCCACCAGCCTGTCGATCAGCTCGGACACGCGCGTGGCAAATTGCTCGCGATAGGCCATGAACGCAAGCAGCATGCCAAGCGACACCTGCGCACGCAGAATCGCGAACGCAGCCAGCCAGATCACCAGCACCCGCTCGCACCCAAACAGCAAGCGCTTGATCGCCGACTGCCAGACCTCGCCCTGCGCCAGGCGCAGTTGTGCGTTGGTCTGTTCGGCCAGCAGATGGGTCCAATCCATGCGCCGCACGTGCTGACGACCGAACAGCCGCACACCCTGGATGCCGCGCACGCTCTCCAGCAGGTGAGTGTGTTGCCGCGCGTCCCACAGCAGCTGCTCGGCGGCGGCCTCGCGCATCCGGCTCAGCCACAGCAGACGCGTGGCGGCATACAGCGCCACTGCCGCCAGCGTGATCGCGCTGAGGCTGGCACTGTAGACCAGCATCAGGACGAGCGTGCCGACCACCAGCAAGCCATCGACCAGCGTCTGGGTGAATCCGGTCGTCAAGGTGCGCTGCACCTGCGTGATGGAGGCGAAACGCGACTGGATGCCACCCAGGTGACGCTTCTCGAAATACGCCAACGGGAGCGCGAGCAGGTGCGCAAAGACCTGCCCCATCCATTGAAAGCCCAACTGTGCCGAAACGCTGGCAATCAACCATCCACGCAGCAGGCCGATGCACGACTGCAAAACCACCAGCAAAAGAAACCCGGCGCCCAGGATATGGATCAACCCGATGTCGGCTGACGGTACCGCCTGATCGACGATCCACTGCAGTTGGAATGGCATCCCCAGGCTCAGCACCTCCAGCGCCAATGCCAACGCCAGCACCTGCCAAACCGCCCGTCCAAACCCATGGACGCGACCGATCAACGAAGACAATGCCACCGCCGGCGCCGCAGGTTGCGCACGGAAATCGGCGGTCGGGGTGAGCTCCAGCGCGACACCGGAGAAATGCCGGGCGAACTGGCTTGGGGTGAGCGCCCGTGGACCACTGGCAGGGTCGTGGATCTGAAGACGGCGTGCCCCCACGCGCTTGAGCACGACGAAATGATTCAGATCCCAATGCACGATGCAAGGCAATTGCAAATCCGGCAATGCATCCATCTCAAGCCGCAGCGCGCGCGCCTGCAGACCGAGCGCCTGCCCCATCGCGACCAGGGTGGCCAGATTGGTTCCCTGGCGCGACAGCAGGAAACGACGACGCAGTTCGGCCAGACCGATCTGGCAACCGTGGTAATGGGCGATCATGGCGATGGCTGCCAATCCGCATTCACCGATCTGCCCCTGCAGGATCATCGGCAACGCGCGCGCACCGGACGCTCTGCGCAACTGCGCTAACCAACGGCTCATCGCACGGTGCCGCGCAAGCTGGACAGCGGCTCGAAGGCCCACTGTGAAAAACGCCGCCATTCCAGTGCCAGCGTACCCTGCACGCGCATCCCAGGTCGCAGTACCGCATGATGCTCTGCACGCAGGGCCGCATCTCCAACAAGGCGCACCCGTACGCGATACAACGGTTCGCTCGTCAACGCCGAGTCCGCAGGCAGAGGTTCGGGTGAAGTGGCAATCTCGACCACCCGCCCGGCAAACTGTCCATAGTGCTGGTAAGGCAAAGCATCGAGGCGCACTTGCACGGGCATCCCTGGCCCGATCTGCCCTGCGGCCCTGGAGGGTGCGTACAACACGACCTCGGTCGCCGAAGAAGGCGGCAGCAGATCGGCCAGCAGTTGCCCCTGCCCGACGGCCTGCCCGCGCTGCAGCGGTCGCAATGCCACACGCCCGGCACGTGGCGCGCGCACTTCCCAACGCGCAGCAGCAGCCTGCTCGATCGCCGCACGCCGGTCCTCCTGCAGGTGGGCGCCCACCGTGGCCAATTGTTGCCGCAAACTCGCCGGCAATTGCTGCAACTCGGCCTGGGCCTGCGCAAGCGCATCGGCCAACGCC
>Ga0207791_1000459_pt1 | contig 10597 bp, 10 predicted proteins | sample HigsolmetaGSP16D_FD_184844 | JGI IMG/M metagenome (GOLD analysis project Ga0207791, IMG submission 184844) | High solid enriched microbial communities from the Joint BioEnergy Institute, USA - SP1-6-D (SPAdes) | ecosystem: Engineered > Bioreactor > SSF (Solid state fermentation) > Aerobic >...
AATTAACAGATGAATCGCAGCTTGACGTTTTTATGGCAAGTTATGAAGACATTATAAGTCAAAAGTCATTATTTGTACTTTCTGGTGGCAGCAATGTCTTATTGCCAGCGCAGCTAGACGCAATCGTCTTACAGCCGAAAATGCGCGGTATTACTTTGGTAGCGCAAATCGATGAGTACGTAGACATTGAGGTCATGGCAGGCGAAAACTGGCATGACTTGGTGGTACATACGGTAAGCCAAGGCTGGTATGGACTTGAAAATCTTGCACTGATACCTGGTCTTACTGGAGCGGCTCCTGTACAGAATATCGGTGCTTATGGTGTTCAGCTAGAAGATTGCTTAGAGTATGTACGCGCTTATCATTTACCAACCAAAACATGGCATCAGTTAAGCACAGCTGATTGCGAGTTCGGCTATCGTGATAGTATCTTTAAACGTGCACCCAATACGTGGTTAATCAGTTGCGTTGGGTTTAGATTGCATACTGATGTCAACAAAGTCTTAGCCAGTTATGGAGATGTAAAAACAGTTGCACAGCGCTATGCTGAGCAGCAAGACCGTACGCAAGTGACTCCTGTAGATGTGATGCAGGCTATCATAGATATCCGTCAGCAAAAACTGCCCGACCCTAAACACCTACCGAATTGCGGTAGCTTTTTCCAAAACCCTATCATACCTCAAAAGCAATTCACCCAATTACAAACCACCTACCCTACTATCGTTGGCTACCCCATGCCTGATGACATGGTCAAAGTTGCAGCAGGATGGCTTATTGAGCAAGCAGGATTAAAAGGTGGCGGCATTGCACCCATCGTTACTCATCAACATCAAGCCTTAGTACTGACTAATCATACGCCTTATCAAGCAACCCAATATGACGTGGCAACCTCTCAAAAATATATCGCCACGGTTGTTTTTGAAAAATTTGCCATTCAATTATCACGTGAGCCAGTTTGGGTAAATACGGATGGCTCAGTTGGATATGATGAGTATGTGGCGTAAATCGTCAAGATCCAAAAGACGGTCATCTGAGCAACCGTTATCTAAAAGATTGTGGCGGTATTATTTGCGTTCAGCTGAACGTATGATGAAGCTGTTTCGTATTATCAATATTACTTTTGTGCTTGGTTCAACGACGGTTATTTTAGTGATTATCAGTTTATTCACACCGTTGTTTTCTCAAACGATTGTTTATCTATTTACTCTGCTACCGTTACCTAAAGTGTCTGGCATGGCGATGACTTCGCCACCGACTGCTTACGTAGTATTGGGAGGAGGATTAACCAATAATAATAACAATCAAATCATCCTCAATAACTACAGTCTCAATCGTGCTCGTACGGCTGCTAGCGCCTACCATGACTTGCCTTTGCCGATTGTGTTGAGCGGTGCTGAAGCACCATGGCTCGGTCAATGGCTTATTGAGCATGGCATCGATGGACTGATTAGCGAAAATGCCAGTATGAATACTTGCGAAAACGCGCGCTTTACTGCCAAACGTATTCCTCTGCATCATGTGTACCTCATTACCGATAGCTACCATATGGCACGCGCACGTAGACAATTTGCTTTAAATGGTATCAATAGTACGCCGCTTAGTGCTCCTTTACCTGTCAATCGTGATTGGATGAAACCTGCACAAAACCTGAGCCATTCAAGACGTGCTGTTTATGAAGTTGCCGCCTATTTGCGTGATGTGATACGACCGCAGGTAGATTGCCGTCAGGCTAGAGACGTGACTTCACAACAGTTGCTAACGCCAAGAGGTGATGCTGAAAAGACAACGGCTGAATAGTGGCAAACGTTGGTCTACAAAAGCATATTTTATGATACTCATTTGCCTCACATTCATCACCACACTGACAATGGGTGTATAATGATCAGGGAAACCGCTATTTAAGAGAGTTACCATGCTCAGTATATTTTTACTAATTCCATTAAGTCTCATGCTGTTTGTGGTTGCCATTTGGGCCGTACGATATGCCGTCAAGTCAAATCAGTTCGAAGATTTGGACAACGCCTCACAACGTATCATCTTGGACGACCGCCAAGAGCGCAGGCAAACCATGCAAGCTCATACGCATGTAGAGCCTACTTCCCAGAAGAGCGAGCTGACTGTGACGAACATCAATAACCAAGAATCAGACAGTACCGGTACAGAACTCGCCGATCACGCTGATAAAGAAAAAATATCAAAACTTTGACTGTAATCTGTCCCCCTCTTTCATTGAGCTACTTATCATACTTTTTGACTAACTCTCAAAGACATTATTAGGTTTTCTTTTTTAGGAGATGCCCTCTATGACCACAGCTTTACTTGTTGCCGCGTTACTCATGGGGTTTTTTGGCTCTCCGCATTGCCTAGGTATGTGCGGCGGTCTTGTAACCGCATTCGGGTTATCGATGAAAGATTCAAGCCCAGCCAAACGTCGTGCGCTGGTTGCCACTTATCATATTGGGCGTTTGGGCAGTTATGCATTTTTAGGTTTGATCGCAGGCTTGATTGGTACGACTGTGCTAGAGCCATTGATGACTGGTAACAATCTGCCACGTATTTTATTGGGCTTAGTACTGGCCTTTGTTGGCGTCACCATGCTTGGTGCGCCGTTTTTGAATAAACTTGAACGGTTTGGTATGCGTTTTTGGCAGTACCTAAGCCCCCTTCGTCAAAAAGTATTCCCATTAAACACCTTTCCACGTGCTTTGACTGCGGGTCTGCTTTGGGGATTTTTACCTTGTGGTTTGGTATATGGTGCATTACTTATCGCTGTGGTTGCTCATAATCCTATAAGCGGTGCGGCACTCATGTTTGTTTTCGGTTTGGGAACAGTACCGATGCTTGTAGCCACTCATGAAACCGTTGGCTGGTTGCGTGATAAAATTGGACGTTTCCGTTTAAGACAACTCAATGGTGCTGTGCTAGTGATATCTGGCTTAGCAGTTGTATTTACGCCCATCGTCATGTCTAGTATGCATGGTGGACACAGTCACGGTGGCAGCCATACAACTATGGATCACAGTAGCCATTCTGATATGAGTCAAATGAATCACGATATGAACCCAGAGATAGATCATAGCATGCATGATATGAGTGATGACACTGAGACGATGCATCATGCTCATTGATTTTTAGAAAGTGTCTATAACGCCAATTTTTTCTATGAATAATAAAAAAGTTCCTACTCTCGCTTCTGATAGTAGGAACTTTTTTATTGAGTACCGTTATTTTATAAAAATTACTCTTGCCACTGCTCAAGCGCAAACTTAGTCTCTAAGTGATCTTCTAACGCTGGTATATTAAAAGCATCATCTTCACTCACAAAGCTGATACTAATGCCTTTTTGTCCAGCGCGACCAGTACGTCCAATGCGATGCACATAATCATCTGGTTGGTCAGGCAAAGTATAATTGATCACATGACTGATATCATCGACATGAATACCGCGACCTGCTACGTCCGTCGCCACTAAAACTGAGGCATGACCATCTTTAAAACGCTGTAGATATTTTTCACGTTTTTGTTGAATGACGTCACCCGATAACATGACAATTTTATGGGCTTGGCGCAGCTTATGATAAAGACGTTTGACTTGATCTTTGCGATTGGCAAAGATAATCACTTTTTCTACCGTAGCATCATTAATAATGCGCTGCAACGCTGTTAGCTTTTGATCTTCCGTTAATAAGTAAAAATGCTGATCGACCAACTCACTGGTTTTGTGCTCAGGTTCAATCTCAACAAACTGGGGTTCATGTAACCAGCGGTAAGCTAAATTCATCACGTCTTGGTTGAAAGTCGCCGAAAATAATAAACTTTGACGATCCGTATTAGCTGGCATTCGGCCTACTAGGCGTTTGATATCTGGGATAAAGCCCATGTCAAGCATGCGATCGGCTTCATCTAATACCAGCACTTCCACACGATCTAAAAAAACCATGCCTTTATTGGCAAGATCAATGAGACGGCCAGGCGTTGCTACTAGAATATCAACATATTGACGATCAAGCTCATGCTGCTGATTTTCATAATTGGTTCCACCCATGATGCACACACTATGAAGTGATGTGTACTTAGTCAAGGCAAGACAATCTTCAAATATTTGCTGAGCAAGTTCACGAGTGGGTGCCATGACCACGGCACGTGGCTCTCCTAAGTAGCGTTCTTCATCGCTATCAAAAGGACGCTTAAGTAGTGCTTCCATAATAGTCAATAAAAACGTTGCCGTCTTACCAGTACCCGTCTGTGCCTGCCCAATAGCATCTTGGTTTGCCAAAGTATGAGGCAGTATTTTTGCCTGAATAGGGGTCAATGCCGTAAACCCCAAGTCATTGATGGCACGTAACGTTGCAGCTGACAGTGGCAAGTCAGTAAAGGTCGTAAAATTACTCAAAAAAATGTCCTTTTAAATGAATGGCTACTTATTATTGATTATAAATAGGTGTTGAATAATCGGTTGTCTTACTGTGCAACAGGAACAATGATGAAAACGCCATTTGATCTGCACATCATTGACAAACATAGGAGCATAAAAAAAGTCAAACCCAATACCTTATTCTACCGAGTACATTGATTTTACTCAACACAGGTAAGATAAGCTGGGCTTGACTCAGTAGTATATCAGTAGTGTATACAGACAATATAGCGAAACCGCTGTAATGACTGAATAGATTACTCTCCTACTTTTCTGACTTCTTCAGCTTGAAGGCCTTTATCGCCTTCAACTACGCTAAACTCAACCTTTTCACCGTCTTTCAAAGAACGATAGCCATCACCTTGAATCGCACGGAAATGGACAAAAATGTCTTCTCCGCTGTCACGTTGAATGAAACCAAAGCCTTTTGAGTCATTAAACCACTTAACGATACCTTGCTCACGAGCTGACATAATATTGCTTCCTAAAAAAGTCCGCTTAGCCCCAAATTCCTTTGCAACATTGCATACAAACGGGATCTAAGATTATAAAATCAAAAACTTAAGAGTACTACTTTTACCATCATTATTTGCATAAAGCCGTCGTCTTAAAGAGTTGTTCTTATAACCAAAAACTCTCTTCTTCAAAAGCTCATCATAATGATAGTAACAAACTTGCAATAAATATTGCGTAAAAAATATCATAGCACGGGTTTTTAGCAACATAAAGACTTTTAATCTGTTTTTTATTCTTTATTTTATTTACGCCATAATTTTTTTATAACCTTATGAGCAAGCTGTTATCATAAAGAGACATACTATTAAATTACCTCTTTTTACTTTTTTATCATCGACATATTTCACAATGCATTATAATTTACCCCCACTGCGCAACTGTTATAGAGAACATTATGACAACCCCTTCTCAATCTGCATCAAGTACAGAAACCTCGGATCAACACATCACTAAACACCTTACCCACAAATTGCTGCTGATTAATGGCGTCAATTTGAATTTGCTGGGTAAGCGTGAGCCTGAGATTTATGGTCATACAACGCTTGTAGACATTGAGAAACGTTTGATAGCCCGCGCTGCTGAGCACGGTATTGAGTTGATTTGTATACAATCAAATCATGAAGGCCAGCTGGTTGATGAAATACAGCATTATGGATTACTGGCCAATGCAACCGAGCAAGTGGATGCGATGATTATTAATCCTGCCGCCTTTACTCATACCTCGGTGGCGCTACGCGATGCACTGCTGGCCACACAAAAACCCTTTATAGAAGTACATTTATCTAATGTTCATGCGCGCGAGCCTTTTCGCCATCATTCTTATTTGAGCGATGTCGCTGTTGGTGTTATCTGCGGCTTGGGACATTTAGGGTATCACATGGCATTAACGTATTGGCTTGATAATCTTTACTCTGTGGATATGAACGATATAGATACTCATAACTTCAATCGTAACGACTGATATCAGTAAAAGATTAGAGCTTGCATTAGATAACTTTTTTATCAGCACATTAGTTAAACAGCAATCATCTGGTTAAAGTATTAGAATTACGGCTGAGCAAACAATCCACTATATGGTGATATGAATGGCAAAATCGTCTGGAAAGCGCTTTATGAAACTCGCTGGTATGACAGCAAGTATTGCCGGTAAAGCAGCTAAAAACTCATTTAAGCATCTCTCAAGTGACGAAGAAAAACGCTTACAAGCGCGCTCAGAGCTAATGCAAGACGTGGGTATTCAGATAGCCGAAACCTTGGGAGAAATGAAAGGCGCAGTCATGAAGGTGGGACAAATTGCATCACAATATAAAGATGTGTTCCCCCCGGAAGTGGCTACTGCATTAGAAAAACTGCAAAAAGATGCACCGCCCATGCCTTATGCGCAAATACGCGTACAAGTAGAGCGGGAACTAAAAGCACCCATAAAAGAGCTGTTCAGCGAATTTGAAGAAGTGCCCTTTGCCGCTGCCTCTATTGGACAAGTGCATAAAGCCATTTTGCCATCTGGACAAAAAGTGGTGGTAAAAGTTCAGTATCCTGATGTGGATGAAAACTGCGATAGCGACCTAAAACAAGTCCGTATGGCATTGAAAATCGCTGGTGTGCTCAACATGAGCAAACAGCTACAAGAACAACTATTTAATGAAATTCGCCAAAGCTTGCATGACGAGTTGGACTATATTAAAGAAGCCCATAATTTACGAGTGTTTGGGGCTTTTCATGCAGATGATGAAGGACTTATCATCCCTAAAGTTATTACCAGTCACTCATCCAAGCGCATTTTGACTTTGACTGAAGAGATGGGCGAAACTCTGACAGTTGCTGCAACTTGGAATAATGACATTAAACAAAAGATAGCTGAGCGATTGTTCCACTTTACCGCAGGGCAACTATTTGGGTTGTATCGTATGCATTGTGACCCACACCCAGGTAACTTTGCTTTTCGAGAAGATGGCAGCGTCGTGGCTTATGATTTTGGTGGGATTCGTAGCTATAGTGATAGCGAAGTTCAACTGTTTCGTCGATTCGCCAAACATGCCATCAAAGGTGATGTAACGGCACTTGAGCAGGATTTAATAGCCTTAGATATCCGCCGTGATGATGATAAAAACATACCGGGAGAATTCTATGAAAAATGGTTATCCATTGGTCTAAAACCTTTGTCTATTAAGCCTTATCATGAGGGCGATTTTGATTTTGGTAGCAGCCAGATACATCACGAAGCCATTGCGCAAATGCGTACCTCTTTAAAATACTTTGGACAATTTCAACCTTCTGCAACCACCATGATGCTAGATCGCACCATATCAGGACAGTATTGGAACTTAGTTAATCTAGGGGTTAAGATTGACCTGTCGCCATTCGTTGATGAGTATATTGACGTATAAACGATAATTGCGCCTTTAAACGTTAGACGAATATTATTGCCACTATCTAGACATGTAATGCATGACCACAGCGATCACAAAACTCTGCCCCTATAGCATGCCCAAACTTACCACAGTTTGGACAAGTAACTGGATCGAGCTGCGGACGCATGTTACGCGTCAACTCTGAGGTAAAGATACCGGTTGGTACCGCAATGACAGCGTAACCTGTAATCATGACCATCGTTGCAATGGCCTGACCAAGTGGCGTTTTCGGTGAAATATCACCATATCCCACTGTGGTTAACGTCACAACTGCCCAATAAATAGAGATTGGAATACTTGTAAAGCCGTTTTCTGGTCCTTCTACCACGTACACGATAGAACCATATATAGTCACCAAGAGAACAAGCGATAAGAAAAATACCGTTATCTTTTGCTGACTGGTTCTCAGTGCTGAAGCCAAAAAACCTGCTTGCTGCATATAAGCTTTGAGTTTGAGGACTCGAAACACGCGTAAAAGACGCAAAATACGTATGACGATAAGATACTGCACGCCACCAAAGACAAGGCTCAAATAACTGGGTAAAATGGACAGTAAATCTACAACGCCAAAAAAACTAAATACGTATCGAAAGCGATTGGGTGCCGAAAACAGCCTTAATATATATTCAATCGTGAACAAAATAGTAAAAAACCATTCTGCATAAAAAAATATCGTCCCATATTGCAAACGTACAAACAACACACTGTCTAACATGACCACGCCCACACTGGCCAAAATTGCAATGAGCAACACAATATCGAAAAGCTTGCCCAAGCGGGTATCCGTACCTTCAATAATGATATGAATGCGATTACGTAAGTGTGTGATGGCTTCAGCAGTTGGTTGTTTCATAGAATCCGTACGTCGTAAAATCAATGGCTTGATAATAAGCAATGACTTAAAATATGATGAATAAGGCCAAGTTAGTTAAAATACACGAAACTGGTTTATAATATTACTGACTTATCGCCGTTAATATAGTTTATAAGTTGCCACAGTGTAGCAAAAAAGCACTTCTAACAACATACAAATCGTTAACACATAGGTAGCTCTATTACGTTAAATACACGGATATTCCGAGTAGGAAACGCGCGTTTGAGTATTTATAAGTGTTATTAATCGGTTTTTTAAGCATAAAAAATAATACGCAAAAATTAAGGATGTTATATGGCAGGCCATTCAAAATGGGCAAATATCAAACACCGTAAAGCCCGTCAGGATGCGGTAAAAGGTAAAATATTTACCAAAATTATTCGTGAAATTGTTTCTGCTGCCAAGCAAGGTGATCCTGATCCGGATAAGAACCCACGCTTGCGTGCTGTCATCGAAAAAGCATTGTCAGTCAATATGACCCGAGACACCATCAATCGCGCTGTCGATCGTGGTACTGGTGGCGGTGATAACGAAAACATGGAAGAAGTCAGCTATGAGGGTTATGGGGTTGGCGGTGTGGCAGTATTGGTTGAGACTATGACTGACAATCTTAATCGTACCGTTAGCGAAGTACGTCATGCATTTACAAAAAATGATGGTAATTTGGGCACATCAGGATCAGTGGCTTACCTATTTACCAAACGTGGTGAAATCAGTTTTAATGATACCAACTTAGAAGAAGACGTCATGCTGGTTGCACTAGAGGCTGGCGCGCTCGATATCGAAAATGATGGCGAAACATTGATGGTCATCACTGAATGGGAAAGTTTTGGTCAAGTTCAAGACGCGCTTAATGCTGCTGGTCTTGTCTCTGACAATGCAGAAGTGACTATGTCACCCTCAACCACAGCTGAAATAGACAATGTGGAAGATGCCGAAAAAATCCTAAAAATGATCGATATGTTAGAAGATGCTGATGATGTGCAAGAAGTTTATACTAACGTTAACTTCTCTGCTGACGTAATGGCACAGCTTGAGCAATAAGTTTATTCAATCATTGGTTGTTACTCACAAAAGAGGCCAAACGCCATAAACGTTCGGCCTCTTTGTATTTTACGACTGATAGCTGTTGGTGATAACTCAACTCAAACTAGACTTTGCAGGTAATTCCTTCTAGCGCTAATAAGTACTCTTTCTTATCCAGTCCACCTGTATAACCACCAAGTTTACCATCACTGCTGATGACTCGATGACAGGGAATAATCACGCTGAAGGGATTTTTACCATTGGCTTGCGCTACTGCACGAAAGCCTTTGGGATTATCTACACGCTGAGCAAGAGTGGCATAACTAATAGTCTCGCCATATCCAATCTCTTGCAGTGCACCCCAAACTCGCTGCTGAAATGCTGTACCCGAACTGGTATCAATTGGCAAGTCAAAGTCACTACGCTGTCCTTGCATATAATGCTGTATCTGAGCAATGCTTGCCAGCAATACCTCTTGTTCTTTGTCATTGGACTCTAACTGATCAGCAGCGATAAATGTCACCTCATCGACATCAAATTTATAATGCTTTGATAAAGCTTTGAGTTTGATTTTATCTTGCCAGTGCTCATCAAGCGCAAGCCAATTACACCAAATCAGCTTTGCCGTATTGTTGATGACATGGCTTGCCAGCAACAAAGCAGCCTTAGGTGATGAGCTATTATCGTGAACGATATCGGTTAATACAACGCTAGTAACGATCATATACTGACTCCTTTCCTATTATTTGGTTGCTGGCAGTTTCGCTAATTACTCTTTATCGTCTGTTTCAAACAATGCAGCGACGAACTGTTTTGGACTAAAGGCACGTAAATCATCAATCGATTCGCCCACTCCAATATAACGAATAGGTACATCGGTCGTCTCAGCAATATTGAAGACCACCCCACCTTTAGCCGTACCATCTAGTTTGGTGATGGTAATACCCGTCAATGGTACCGCTTTATTAAACAATTCAACTTGGTTAATTGCATTTTGACCTGTGCCAGCATCAAGAACAATCATACCTTCGTGCGGTGCGCTTGGATCCGCTTTACGCATGACTCGTACCACTTTCTCCAGCTCAGCCATCAGATGCGTTTTGTTTTGCAGACGTCCTGCCGTGTCTGCGATTAGCACATCGATATTCTTTGCTTTAGCAGACTGCATGGCATCAAAGATAACAGAAGCACTATCAGAACCATGACCTTGCGCTACAACTGGGATGTTGTTGCGCTCACCCCAAATCTGTAGCTGCTCGGTGGCCGCCGCGCGGAATGTATCACCTGCCGCCAGCATGACTGATTTGCCTTCACCTTGTAAACGCTTGGCAAGCTTGCCGATAGTCGTGGTTTTCC
>Ga0207791_1000463_pt1 | contig 10569 bp, 5 predicted proteins | sample HigsolmetaGSP16D_FD_184844 | JGI IMG/M metagenome (GOLD analysis project Ga0207791, IMG submission 184844) | High solid enriched microbial communities from the Joint BioEnergy Institute, USA - SP1-6-D (SPAdes) | ecosystem: Engineered > Bioreactor > SSF (Solid state fermentation) > Aerobic >...
CGCAATACCAGGCGGACGGCATCGATCCGGCCACCGTCCCGAAAGTGCAAGAGCTGCGCCAAAAGCTGGCGCAGTACAGCACCGGTGCCAGCGAACACGAAAATGCCGTGTTCTCGCACCTGCTGGCCTTCTTCTCCCGCTACTACGAGCAAGGCGACTTCATAAGCCAGCGCCGCTACAAGGGCGACACCTACGCCATTCCCTACGCGGGCGAAGAGGTGATGCTGCACTGGGCCAACAAGGATCAGTACTACACCAAGAGCGGCGAGAACTTCAGCAACTACAGCTTCAAGCTCGAAGACGGCCGCGCGGTGCATTTCCGCCTCACCGCCGCCGACACTGCCAAGGACAACCGCAAGGACAACGACAAGGAGCGTCGCTTTGCCCTGGTAGCGGCCAAGACCGTGACCCGCCTGGATGAAAACGGCGACGAATACGAAGAAGAACTAGTGCCCGTGGAGGAAGCATCGGGCAGTGACGGCAACAAGGAGCTGATCATCCGCTTCGAGTACGCCGCCCAGCCCAAAGGCACCAAGCAGGAGGCGCTGGTCACCAAGGCCGTAGAGGCCGTGCTGGCGGACGCCGCCGTCAAGGCACGCTGGCTGGCCCTGGGCAACCGCGCACCTACCGAGAAGAACCCGCAGCGCACCCTGCTGGAAAAGCACCTGAGCGACTACACCACCAAGAACACGGCGGATTACTTCATCCACAAGGATCTGGGTGGATTCCTGCGCCGCGAGCTGGACTTCTACATCAAGAACGAAGTCATGCATCTGGATGACGTGCAGAACGCGGGCGCGTTTGCGGACATCGAAAAGAACCTTCGGATGATCCAGTGCCTGCGCAGCATCGCGCTGGAGCTGATTACCTTCCTGGCCCAGTTGGAAGACTTCCAGAAGAAGCTGTGGCTGAAAAAGAAGTTCGTTGTCTCGAGCCACTACTGCATCACGCTGGATCGGGTGCCGGAAGCGCTGTGGCCAGAAGTGGTCGCGAACGCTCAGCAATGGGCGCGGTGGAAACAGCTGGGCGTTTGGGATGGCGACGCACCGGGGACGGTGGAGGACTTGAAGACTGCGCAGTATCGGATGGTCGATACGGCTTTATTCAATGACGACTTTAAGCAGCGCCTTTTGGCAAAAATCGAAGATATCGAAGCAAGCCTCGGCGGCATCGTGATCAACGGGGATAACTTCCAGGCGCTCAATTTGGCGAAGTATCGTTACCGAGCGAGCATAGATTTCACCTATATTGATCCGCCCTACAACACTGTCCATTCAAAGATCGCATACAAGAACCAGTTCGAGCACTCAAGCTGGTTGGCTTTGATTTCGAACACGCTGCCATTTACTCGCGATCTATTCGGGGAAATTTACTCGTTTGGATTCGCCATTGACGATTACGAATATAACAATGCCTTTCACTGCTTGAGGGGGCATTTCACTGAATGTGATGTCTCTACCATCGTGATCAATCACCATCCACAAGGATCGGGCGGAAGGCTGTCACGGACGCACGAGTACTACATCGTCGCCTCTCCCAAAGATGCGCCGCAATACCTTGGTTTTCCGAAAGAGGACGAGACCGAGGACAGGCAGTTCATGCGAAGTGGAACGGCTGACAATAACTACCGCGCGCCGCGTGGTGGGGGAGTTGGTCGTTGGCGTAGCTTCTACGCTCTTCTCGTCGACCCATCTACCAAGAAAGTTGTAGGAGCAGAGCCGCCGCCGCCACTTGGAACTGATTATCCAACCGGGCCAACGGCGGAAGGATTACAAAGAATCTACCCAATCAATACCACTGGTGAGGAGCGCGTTTGGCGGTCATCATACGAGACGGGCAAAGTGCGTGCAGCAAATGGCGAGCTGATCGTTACTGACCGTGGTGCCGTGAAGCAGCTTATCGATCATCAGGACAAGCGGGAAACGCTCTTCAGTAATTGGATCGGCGCAGACTTCAATGCCGGAACCAATGGTACCAACGTCTTGGATAATCTCGGGCTCGGTGGGATTTTTGACTATCCGAAGTCAGTCAAAACCCTCGAACAATCCTTCTGGATGCAGTCATTCGGGAAGACAAACTTTACCGTTCTAGATTACTTTGCAGGCTCAGGAACAACTGCGCATGCAACAATTTCCCTAAATCGACAGGACAATGCATCGCGCAAGTACGTTCTAGTCGAGCAAGGTGAGTATTTCGAGACCGTTCTCAAGCCACGAATTCAGAAAGTCGTCTTTTCGGCTGAATGGGTTGGCGGCAAGCCGACGTCTTCAGAGACAGGCATTTCGCATTGCTTTAAGGCAATCAAACTCGAAAGCTACGAAGACGCCCTAAACAACCTGCAGCTGCGCCGTACATCCGCGCAAGGCGATCTGCTGAACACACTGCCGCAGCAGGCCAAGGACGACTACCTGCTCAACTACCAGCTGGACGTGGAGAGTCGTGGCTCGCTGCTGTCGGTGGAGGATTTCAGAAAGCCCTTCGATTACACCCTCAACATCGCCGTCGATTCCGCCGGGGCTTACGAGCGCAAGAAGATCGATCTGGTCGAGACCTTCAATTACCTGATCGGCCTGCGGGTAAAGCATATCGATGCCCAGCCGCAGCGCGGCTTCGTCACGGTCACCGGAACCCTGCCCAGCAATGAGACCTGCCTCGTGCTGTGGCGCGATTGCGATGTGCTGGACTACGAAGGCATCAGCAAGCTCTGCGACAAGCTGGCCATCAACCCTGCGGACAACGAGTTTGACGTGTTCTACATCAACGGCGACCACAACATCCCGACTCAGCTTGAGCAAACCAAGGAGGAAGGTGGGTTCACTCGAAAACTCACACTTCGCCAGATCGAGCCGGAGTTTCTGGAGCGCATGTTCTCCGTGGAGGACATCTGATGGCACGACCACGCAAGACCCCTGCCGCCGGTTCGGGCGCAAGCGGCGCAGCCGGTTCCAGTCGCGGCGGCAAGAAGCGCAGCTTCCATCAGGAATTGGTGCTCAACCGCTGGGTGCTGGGTTTCTTTCAGGGCGGCACGCTGGCGGCACTCAAGATGCGCTTGGGCGATGACCGCTTTGAGGGCATCGACGAGGACGGCCAGACCAAGTTCTTCCACGAATTGGTCCGAGGCTTGTTCGATCCTAACAAGGTGCCGGAGGCTGACCTGCGGCGCTACGACTTGAACGTCGTCGCCCACTGGCAGGCCATCACCGCCCAGCGCAACAAGCTGGAAGGGCACGAGCTGCAGATGAAGTACTTCCAGTACCTATCGCTGCTGTTTACCGAGCTGTATCTGGACTGGTACTTCAACCACCGTCAGGACTTGCTCGATGGCCTGAACGAAGAAATGTCGCGCTACCGCGCCGAGACGGGCGCGGAACCGTTCCGCGACTTCGAGGCGGACGACCTGAACAAGATCGCCTTCTGGAATGCCACCGGCAGCGGCAAGACCCTGCTGCTGCACGTCAACATCCGGCAGTACCTGCACTACTTCCAGGCGGAGCGCAGCGATCATTTCCCCGACAAGATCATCCTGCTAACGCCCGACGAAGGGTTGAGTCGTCAGCACCTGGAGGAGCTGCATCTGTCCGGCTTCGGGTTTTCGCAGTTCTTCAACAAGGCTCAGTCACCAGCGCGCGGCACCATAGAAATCATCGATATCAAAAAGCTTGGCAATGAGATGGGTGACAAGACCGTCGCCGTGGATGCCTTCGAGGGCAACAACCTGGTGCTGGTAGACGAAGGCCACCGGGGTACTGGCACGGCGGCAGGCGCGTGGATGGCACGTCGCGATGCACTGGTGCGCGGTGGTTTTGCCTTCGAGTACTCGGCCACCTTCGGACAGGCGGTAGCCAAGGGCATGATCGTGGCGGCGGCGGAAGAAGACATCCAGAAAAAGCGCGCCAAGATGCTGTTCAACACCACCAGTCTGCGCAGTCTGGACGACGGGCAGAAGGCGCAACTTGCGCTGACCGCCGAGGACAAGCGCCGCGCGCGCATCACTGCGACGCGCGAGATTTACGCCAAGTGCATCCTGTTCGATTACTCGTACAAGTTCTTCTATGAGGACGGCTACGGCAAGGAGTCGCTGATCCTCAACATGAGCGGCGAGGCCTACGAGCAGTCGGATAACGCGCGCAAGTATTTCACCGCTTGCCTGCTGGCTTACTACCAGCAGCTCTGGCTGTGGAGCACGCACCGCTCGGCACTTGCCGACTTCAACATCGAAAAGCCGCTTTGGGTGTTCGTGGGCAACACGGTGTCAGGCGAGGAGTCGGACATCCTGGAGGTGGTGAACTTCCTCGCCGACTTCCTGAACAGCGACACGCAGATCAAGAGCTGGCTGACCGACCTGATTGCCGACAAAGCGCAGATTCTGGACGCCAAGGGCAACAACATCTTCAGCGGGCGCTTCACGCCCCTGATGGGCTTCAGCGGTCGCGTGGATGAGCTGTACGCCGATATCCTGCTGCGCGTGTTCAATGCCTCGGCCCGCCAGCGCTTGAAGCTGGTCAACATCAAGAGCAGCAAAGGTGAGCTGGCGTTGCGCGTGGGCGATGCCGAGCCCTTCGGCCTCATCAACATCGGCGACGATGCGGGATTCTTCGGGATGGCGGAGGACGTGGAGACCTTCGACAGCGAGCGCGACGACTTCGGCGGCGCGCTGTTCGGCACGCTGAACAACAAGGACAGCCGCCTCAACGTGCTGATCGGCTCGCGCAAATTCACGGAAGGCTGGAGCAGTTGGCGCGTGTCCACGATGGGACTTCTGAACATGGGCCAGGGGGAAGGCTCTCAGATCATCCAGTTGTTCGGACGCGGGGTGCGCCTCAAAGGCAAGGGTTTCTCGCTCAAGCGCAGCTTGCCGCACGAGCGCCCGAAGGGCGTGCATCTGGACAGGCTGGAGACGCTGAACATCTTCGGCGTGCGCGCCAGCTACATGGCTGCGTTCAAAGACTACCTGCGCGAGGAAGGCATCACGCCCAGCGATGAAGTGCTAGAACTGGACTTCCCGACAAGGGCCAATCTGCCGAAGGGCAAGCTCAAGACCTTGGCGCTGAAGGATGGCTATAAGGACAACCAGAAACTCGGGTTCAAGCGCACGCACTTTCCGTGGCTGTACGAGATACCCACGCAGTTCCAGGGCAAGATCAAGCCCCCCCATGTGGTACTCGACCTGTACCCACGTGTCGAAGCGCTGTCCAGCAAGGACAAGGGCACAACCCCCACGACGGAAGCCCGCAATAAGGGCAAGCTGAATCAGACGCTGTTCCCGGCTTTCAATTGGGATCGCATCTATCTGGCGTTGCAGGACTACAAGTTGCAGCGCAGCTGGAGCAACCTGCGGTTGGAACAGCAGAAGCTGATCGACTTCTGTGCGGGCACGCAGGATTGGTACACGCTGTTCATCCCGGCGGCGGAACTGAACGTGACGACCTTCGCCGACATCCGCAAGCAGGAAGACATCCTGCTGCGACTGCTGACGGACTACACCGACCGCTTCTACAAGGCCCTGAAGACCGGCTACGAAGGCCAGTTCTACGACATCACCCACATCGACGAAGACCACGGGTCGATGCTCAAGCTGTACCAGTTCGAGATCGAGAACAGCGACGATGGTCTGGAGTATCAGGCGAAGCTGGAAGTGCTGAAGAAGCTGGTGACAGACGGAAAGATCGGTGAGGCAAGCAAATGGAACGCGCCGCACATGGTGGCCATAAGCTTCGACCGGCACTTGTACTACCCGCTGCTGGCGTTGGAGGACAAGGATGCTGTGCCGCTGAAGCTGCGCCCGCTGGCGTTTGACGCGCCGAGCGAATGGGAGTTTGTCCGCGATTTGGAAGCGTTCTATAACTCCAGCGAGGGCAAGGAAGTGATAGGCCCGCGCAGTCTGTACCTGTTACGCAATGCGGATCGAGAAGAGAAAGGGCTGGGCTTCGCGTTGGCGGGTAACTTCTATCCGGACTTCCTGCTGTGGCTGGTGGACGATGCCAGCGGCAAGCAGTGGCTGACCTTTGTCGATCCGAAGGGACTGCGCAATCTCGACCTGTCGCACCCCAAGCTGGGTCTGTACAAGGAAGTGAAGACCCTGGAAACAACGCTGGCGGCGCAGGCCAAGGCGGGCGAAGCGCCGCTGGTCTTGAATGCCTTTGTCCTCTCGCCGACAAAGTTCGCCGACCTGCTCAACGTGGGCGACCCGACAAAGAAGGCTGATCTGGAAAGCCGCAACGTGTTGTTCATGGAGGATGGTGCCAGCGCCTACCTGAAGAAGTTGTTCCGGGTGCTGGTCTGAGCGATCGCTAGTTCCCAGCTTTGTGCATTGAAAGACTTAGAGAAGACGAGACATGGCCCGCATAGAAAATCACAAATACAGCATCGAGGAAGCCTTCAGGGAGTGCTTCTACATCGTCCCGGACTACCAGCGCGAGTACGTCTGGACGGACAAGGAAGTGCATCAGCTGCTGGAGGACATCGGCGAGCAGATTGATGCGGGCACCACGCGGGAATACTTCATCGGCACCGTGCTGGTGTCGCCGACCGACCAGAAGAACCACTACGAGGTTATCGACGGCCAGCAGCGCCTGACCACGCTCTTCCTGCTGCTGTGCGCATTGAAGCATCTTTTCCAGGGTGAACCACAACGGCAGATGATTGCCGGGCTGATCTCTACCAGCTACGTGGACAGCGACGGCGAGGTACGTACCAACCTGAAGCTGGAGCCGCGTTACGAGAATGCTGGCGAAGTGATGGCCAAGCTGGTAGAGCTGGACGCCGAGCCACAGGCAGTGCGCGCTGGCATCCAGGCTGCTGGCATCACGAGCTTCGGATCGCTGGAAAATCTGGTCAACGCCTACAGCACGCTGTATCGCTACCTGAAGGACAACTACGACGACACGGCCAAGCTGAAGAAGTATTGGGGCTATCTGGCCAACAACGTGGTGTTCATCCAGATCTCGACCGACGTCAGCAGCGCGCTGAAGATTTTCGAGACCATCAACGAGCGCGGCGTCGGTCTGAACCCGATGGACTTGCTCAAGAACCTGTTGTTCACGCAGGTCAAGCAGACCCAGTTCACTCAGCTCAAGGACGAGTGGAAGAAGATCACCAAGCCGCTGGAGAAGGAGAAGGAAAAGCCGCTGCGCTTCCTGCGCTATTTCCTGATGGCCAACTACGTTATCAAGAACGAGCGCAACGACGCAGTGGTGCGCGAGGACGAGATCTACGACTGGTTCATCGCCAAGGACAACGCGGCGCTCTGCGATTACGCAGGCAAACCCTTCGAGTTCGTCCGCAAAGTGATTCGCAACGTCGAGCACTACTTGGCCTTCGCCAACGGGCTGGGCAATGACGGCAAGCCCAGCTTGGCGATGGACAGCCTCAAGCGGCTTACCGGTGGGGCGTTCAGCTTGCACTATGTCCTGTTGCTTGCAGCGGCGAACTTTCCGAAGCCGTTGTTCGATCACTTCGTTGCGCAGCTGGAGAGCTTTCTCTTTTATTACATCTTCACCAAGACGCCCACCAAGGATCTGGAACGTAGCTTCTCGCAATGGGCCGATGAGCTACGTGTGATTGCCGAGGCTAGCGGTCCGGTGAAGCAGAGGGAGCAGCTTAATACCTTCATCGCCGACCGTTTCGAGAAGAACATGGCAGGCAAGTCTCAGGAACTGGCCGACGCCCTCAAACGCTTCACCCTGTATTCGATGCAGCAGTACCGCACACGGTACCTTCTGGCGCGGCTTACCCAGCACGTAGAGATGGCGTTCAGCGGTCTGAAGACCCCAGGCAACCTGGAGCCTTTTACCAGACTGGAAATCGAGCACATCCTGCCCGACAACCCGAAGGCGGAGCTTCGTGCCACGTGGGCGGCAGAGAACCCAAGCGCAGCTTACGACGATTACAAGAACCGGCTGGGCAACCTGACCTTGCTGGAAAAGCCGATCAACATCGTCGCTGGCAATGACTTCTACGCGGCCAAGCAGCTCGAGTACGGCAAGAGCGGCAACTACCTGACCCGCAGTCTGGAAGCGCTGACAGAAGTCGGGCAGAACACGTCCATTTCCAGGATCAACGCCAAGCTGGCGGCTTTCCCAGTCTGGAATGCTGCGTCCATAGATCAACGCCATGCAATGCTTATTGCTTTGGCTCATGATGTTTGGAAGACAACACCTATTGACGTCTGATGGTGGTTCTAGTCTGTACCGCCGAAGCCCCTTTATGGGGCTTCTTTTTATATTGAGGTTAGGCTCGGTAACTTAAAATCCATAATCAAAGTAATTTCAGACACATATCACCCTATTGAGGCCGGTGGTTGCTGGCCTTGCGTGTAGATGCTCCGCGGTGATGCATCTTTCTTGGATATGGCTGGATGAAAGAAAGATCCGATTGTCTGTACTGTGTTTTGGTTGTCGCGGCTTCCATCATTGCTGCGGTTGCTCGGTGTGCTCTGTCTTCGGGTAGTGAAAACATCGAACCCCTTAATTGATACTACATTGGCATACGCACAAGGCCCGGCATCGTCCGGGCCTTGTGCGTTTGTGCCATAAGAAGCGAGGAAAATACGATGCATCTGGTTGAAACAATGGCTTATGCGGGTGCTAAGCCGTGGCATGGTCTGGGCAATAGGCTTGAACAGCACCAGCCCATTGAGGTCTGGAAGCGTCAGGCAGGCATGGATTGGCAGATCGAGGACTCCGATGTCCGCTTCATCACGGGTAGCAATGCCATCGGTGCCATCCACTCCTTCCCGGAGCAGAAAGTGCTCTATCGCTCCGATACCAGGGAGCCGCTGGCAGTTGTGTCCAAGCGGTTCAAGGTGGTCCAGCCGGGAGAGATCCTGGAGTTCTACCGTGATCTGACGCAGCACAGTGGCTTTGAGCTGGAGACGGCGGGGGTGCTCAAGGGCGGCAAGAAGTTCTGGGCCATGGCACGGACAGGCCAGAGCACGTCGCTCAAGGGGCGTGACAGGGTGGACGGCTATCTTTTGTTGGCCACCGCCTGTGACGGTACGTTGGCCACGACAGCGCAGTTCACTTCGGTGCGGGTGGTGTGCAACAACACCTTACAGATCGCTCTGGGAGTCAGCAGCGGAGCCATCAACGTCCCGCACCGCAGTCAGTTCGACCCGGATGCTGTGAAGCGCCAGTTGGGGATCACCGTCTCGACCTGGGACAGCTTCGTGGCTCGCATGAAAGCCCTCTGCGACAGGCCAGTGGATCCTGATTCGGTCGATGGTCTGCTGCGTCGCGTTCTTACTTACCAAGGACGGGGCAGCATTGACGAGGTGGTCAACGAACAGGCGCTGGCTAGTGTCCGTGCGCTGTATGAAGGAGGTGGTAAGGGGGCCTAGTTGCCTTCCAGCCATGGGACTGCCTGGGGTGTCCTCAACAGTGTCACTGAGTACGTCGATCACCATCGTCGTGCCCGCAGCAATGATCACCGCCGGGATGCAGCATGGTTCGGGGCGGGAGCCAAGCTAAAGCAGCGGGCGTATGCCCGCCGCTGATACGTCGCTTTCGACCCGGCTCCGCAGCTGGATGCTCTTGCAGTCCTCGGGGCTAAACAGCGGCTGCGTTGTTCGTATTGTGTTACATTCCGGGCCGTAGTGTTAAGGAATGCAAACATGCCGGCGCCTCGAAAATCACTCCACCCCCATGCGTCGCGTGCGTTGCCGGCAATCGGATCGGCACTGCGCGATGCACGACTGGCCCGACATCTTTCCTTGGAGGAAGTGGGTCAGCGGTGCGGGCGAACCCGGCAACTGATAGCCAAGGCCGAAAAGCATCCCGGGCAGGTGGCTGCTGAAGTATTGATGGATATCGTGGCGGTCTATGACCCCCTCTGGCCAGGACGCATCGTCGCCGCTTTCGAGCAGGATCCGATCGGCGACATTCTGCGACGTCAATCGCAGCCGACCAGGGGGCGTAGCGCACAGGAGGACTTCTGATGCCGACGACACAGCTCTACGTCTTTGCGCCGCTGCTTGACGCGCCCCGCACGCAAGATGGGCGCCTGACGTCCCAGCCTGTTGTCTGTGGGCGCATCGACTTGGATGCCGGGACGGGATCATTCCGCTACGCGCCCGGGTGGCTGCAGGCACCTTTGTCCTATCCATGGGACCCGACTCATCTGCCGCTGATCGAGACGCCTACGTACCATCAGGTCAATCGGGGGGGGGGGGGGGGGCAGGCGTTCTAGCCGACACCGGTCCGGATACATGGGGAGGCGGCTCATCGAAAGAGATCGCGGGGTACTTGATTCTCCGTTGGAGCGACTTCGCCTCACCAATGGGACAGGAACAGGTTGCCTGCTCTATTCATTTCATCGTGGTCGGCCGCATCCTCCGCGGGCGGTGCTCACACGCGGGGGCGGGTTACCATGTCCGCCTTACCTGCTGGAGCCTTCCGATGACTGCTGAAATTCTCGTACCCGTGGCCTTCGGCGAGCTGCTGGATAAGATCTCGATCCTGCAGATCAAGTCCGAGCGCATCAGCGACCAGGCCAAGCTGGCCAATGTCCGCGCCGAGCTGAGCGCATTGGAAAAGACCTGGATGGCCCACCCGGCCGGCGGGCAGGACATCG
>Ga0207791_1000466_pt1 | contig 10544 bp, 10 predicted proteins | sample HigsolmetaGSP16D_FD_184844 | JGI IMG/M metagenome (GOLD analysis project Ga0207791, IMG submission 184844) | High solid enriched microbial communities from the Joint BioEnergy Institute, USA - SP1-6-D (SPAdes) | ecosystem: Engineered > Bioreactor > SSF (Solid state fermentation) > Aerobic >...
CGAGATGTTGAATGTCAGCTGGATATTTTCGAAAGCGCGTTTCCGACACATCCGTCGATAAGATGAGGTCCTTGCAACGTTCAGCCGTTCGCAGTGCCATCTCGATGATGGGATCTTCTGCCGAGGACCCGCTCAAGGCACGTGCTTCATACCACTTCGCTAATGTATCGACAAGTCCAGCGACGAAGTAATCATACGGACTGGCAGCGAGAATCCGATGATCGAGCAGAAGTGCTTCAATCACGACCGGGAAGGTATCAAAACGGAGATACTGTCCCTGTTCATCATACATGACACTGAGCGGCGTCCAAGGAGCACAGTTCGAGACAATCGTCGGAATGACGATAATCGGAAGTTGCAATTGAAACGCGACCTGTTTTGCCGTATCGATGACACTTCCTCCTCCGAGAGCTAGAATCACGTCGTATGGAGCGCATGACAGTTTCAAAGCTTCCACCTGTTGATCTGTACAATGACCTTCAAATAAAAAGCGCGGGACATCAGGTAAAGCAAATGCTGCTGCTTCATAGGCTTGACGTCCATGAATCAGAACTGCCGATCGGTTACCTATGATCTGTTCGAGTTGGTCGAGTGCATTTTCTTCATGTATGTATTGTAAAACAGCTTGTCGAATCACAGAATCGCCTCCTAATATTTGTTATCGCTCAGTATACGCAAAAGAACCCGATTCGGCAATCATTCGATTTTTGAAGGAGGAGCGCGTACACTAGAATAGAGAATCATTCACTAAAAAAGGAGTCGATGAATCGATGCAACAGATCACGTTAAATAACGGCATCAGCATGCCCCAACTCGGATATGGTGTCTTTAAAGTACCAGAAGCAGAAGTATACGAAGCTGTCAGTGAAGCACTCCGTGCCGGATATCGTTCGATCGATACGGCAATGATCTACGAGAACGAAGAAGGCGTCGGTCGTGCCTTGCGTGACTCAGGAATTCCCCGTGAAGAAATTTTCCTGACGACAAAAGTCTGGAATTCCGATCAGGGCTACGACGAAACACTTGCTGCTTTTGAAACGAGTCTACAAAAGCTTGGTGTCGATTACGTTGACTTGTATTTGATTCATTGGCCGATGCCAAAAGAAGATCGTTATGTCGAGACATGGCGAGCGCTCGAGCATCTCTATGCAGAAGGAAAGACACGCGCCATCGGTGTCTCGAACTTCCACATTCCTCACCTAGAACGGATTTTAGCTGAAGGATCGATTGTTCCTGCTGTCAATCAGATCGAACTTCATCCGTTTCTCAGTCAAGAAGCGATCCGAGACTTTTGTCGCGAGCATGGCATCGTCGTTGAAGCATGGAGTCCGTTGATGAAAGGACGCGACGCGTTGACGCACCCGGTCGTTATTGACATTGCTGATCGTCATCAGAAAACGCCGGCTCAAGTCGTCCTCCGTTGGCACCTACAACACGATATCGTTGCGATTCCGAAATCTGTCACGCCAAGTCGGATTCGCGAAAATCTAGATGTTTTTGATTTCACCTTGTCAGACACGGATATGCAAGCCATCGATCAATTGAACGCTAACATACGTACAGGATCGAACCCTGACGAAAAATGATTCGAAGGTGACTGTTCTTGGTTCATTTTCCATACCAAAAAGAAGATACTTTCTGGAGCAAATCCGGAAAGTATCTTCTTTCATTTTGATGGAGTAATATCCCTTTAGCCCACCCATTCTATTGATTAGCGATCTAGGTTGTTGCCATGATCTTGCTTAGCGATATCATCCGAGTGATGTTTCGATTGACGGTGTTCTTCACCATCCTGCGTTGCATCATGGTCCTTTTCCTCGCGCTCTGTTTCCGGACGACGGAAATCATCGTCCCGACGCATCGCGATATCCGGTTCTCGGTTACCATCGAGCTTTTTCGAATGATCGATGGCCTGCTCGTCTTGCGGCATCTTATCGGTACCGGCACGATGTAGGTCAATCTCTGCATGCTCTTCCTTCGAATCCTTATCGATATCAAGTGGATTACCTGAGCCGAGCTGTGCATTCGAATTCGTATCCGATGACGTATGCGTTTCTTCGCCACTTCCGTAGCGCACTTTTACGTCAGGATGTGTATTGTCTGTATTTAAATGTGGATCGAATTGAATGTCTTGGACTTCAAGTAAAAGCACGAAGCCCCCACCTTCGACTTCCGTTTTTCGTTGCTCGATTTCATTGTCCGGTAAATCAAGTGATCCGAATAGGTTATCGACCTCTTGATCGCGTCCTTTGTTTCCTCGAATTCGATCGATCCAAGACGGTTTCGTTGTCGCGATTTCTGCATCCATCTGGCTACGGACGAGTGCGATATTCGATTTTTCTTTAACGATGACGTAGAAGTCTTCCTCTCGGTGTCCTTGAATGTGTAGTTCGTCCATTTTTGAGATCAGTTCTTCTTCTGAATAGAATGTTCCGATATATTGTTTCGTTTTCATGAATATTCTCCCCTTATCGACACGATTTGTCATGCGTGACTTCTATAAGGAGTATTTCCTCTTTTGCGTTAAAATATGCCAATAAATACGCGTTCTGTTAAAACGTCATCTGTTTGACATGAAACGATCATTCCCCGACGAGTTTCAACCCGATCGTCGCACTCAAGACAAGACCGATACAGACGAGACGTTTCCAATCTTTTGATTCGTTATAGAGCACCATACTTAGGACCGCACCACCAGCCGCTCCAATTCCTGTCCATACCGCGTACGCTGTTCCCATCGGTAAGTCATTCATCGCTAGCGTCAAAAATAGAAAACTAAGACCGAATCCTGTTCCCATCAACAGTAGGTTCTTTGCATTCTTGTTTTGGTTGAACGTATTGATTAACACGACGCCAAACATTTCAAAGATCCCGGCAATGATTAAATAAATCCAACTCATGCTGATTTCTCCTCTCCACTGACCAACTTCAGACCGATGACGCCGACGAGCAAGACGGCAATCAATGCTAACTTTGTCACGGAAGCCGCTTGACCGAACAAGACGATATCCGTCACGACCGTTCCTGCTGTTCCGAGACCAACGAAGACAGCATAGACCGTTCCGACCGGTAAATGATTACTCGCTTTAATTAGCACGGTAAAGCTAACGATGATACAGACGATCGTTGCCCCCCACTCAAGTGGTGTTGCTGCATGTTTTAACCCGATGACCCAGCCGACTTCAAAACAAGCCGCGAGGATGATGCCAATCCAATACTTTGCCATAGTAATTGCCTCCTGATAGATAAATTCAAATGAAAAAGCCCGGGAGCAAGCGAGACGATTCGCTTTACTCCCGGGCTTTTATCCCTCCGTTGCATGGACAAATGTCCATGTTCCTCCCTCGGTCCAGCCGTACGGAACCCTAGAGGATACTCCCTATTCCATTCGATACAATCACCCTAGCACGCTCTTTTTCCGATGTCAAACAGGAATTCGTTTCCGATTTGTCTAATAGAATCAAAGTGACTTCATCTGAAAGAGGAGGATGCTGCATGCGTTATAAAATCAATGATCAACTTCGAATTCGTCGTTTTACACCAGAAGATGTAGAAGCCGTTCACGCCTATGCATCACAACCCATCGTCAGTCAGTTCCAGTCATGGGGACCGAATTCCGAAACCGATACGAAACAATTCCTACATGATGCGCTTGAAAGTGAACTCGAGACACCAAGACGTCGTTATGTCTTTGCCGTGACGTTTCCAAGTGACGTCGTCATCGGTGCTGGTGAACTCGTCATCACAGACGTTGAGAATAAAATTGCTGAAATCGGATACGTCCTCTCACCAGATGAATGGGGGAATGGTTATGCGACTTCGATTGCCTCCTTCCTGCTTCAATTCGGTTTTGAAAAATTAGAATTACACCGAATCACCGCAACGTGTGACCCACGGAACGTCGCTTCTGAACGCGTGCTGCAAAAAGTCGGCATGACGAAGGAAGGACAGCTTCGCGAAACGGTCTATCTTGAAGACCACTGGCGCGATTCCTTAATTTACGGCATGCTCGACTGGGAATGGCAAGTCGATCATGAAGACGATAACTAACATATGACTCCAAACGATGTGTTTCGGCACATCGTTTTTTTATGACCAATGATCAACCTCCTATTTTTTTGATTTTTATCAATTTTTAAACAAGTGCATGCTACACTATTCATAATGACAAATTTTAAGAATTGGAGTGAACCTTTGATGAAAAAATGGACTGCTCATGTTGCTGGACTTGCCGCAACATTAATGTTGAGCTCGGTGTTACCTGCACCCGTTCTCGCCGAATCACCACCTGCTCAACCGACAGCAGAAACGCAAACGGTCTCAGAAACGACGGGAACAGCCTATTTGAAAGAAGATGCTGCATTGCTACAAAATGCTGATCTCGCAACGGTCATCCAACAACTCCCAGCAGGAACGACACTAACGACGCTCGGTACAGACGGTGACTTTACTCGTGTCAGTTGGCAAGGAGCAACTGCTTATGTCGCAACGAACGCGTTAACGCAAACAGCACCTGTCTTTCAAAAACAAGCAACCCTGATGTCGAAAAATGCACTCTCATTAGTTGCTTCACCATTTGATTCCACCGTCGTGACGACACTTCCCGCCTATCAGCGAATCGATACATACGGCACCTTTGATACGTTCACACGTCTAAAATGGGAAGGTCAATACGTCTACGTGCCCACGACACAACTCGAGCAACTTCCGAAATTGGTTGGAACGCGTTACGCCAAACGAGCGACTTCTCTTTTCGTTGAGCCGAAGACGACAAGTACGAAAACAGCGGTCGTTCAGAACCAAGCGTTCGAAACCTTCGGAACAACAGATAGCTTTACACGCGTGGCGACTAGTACCGGTTATGCGTTCGTTCTGACGACTGAGTTAATAGATGCGCCAGTCGAAATTCATCCGAAAACAGGTCTGCGTTATGCCAAACGCGCGACCTCCCTTTTCGTTGAACCGAAGACGACGAGTGCGAAGACAGCCGTCACTCAAAATCAAGCATTCGAGACGTTCGGAACAACAGGCAGCTTTACGCGTGTCGCGACTAAAACAGGCTACGCATTCGTATTAACGACTGAATTAGTAAATGCACCGGTCGTGAATCATCCGGAAACAGGTCTGCGTTACGTCCAACGACAAACAACGGCGTATGCCACAGCGACTGCAAAAGGAAAAGTCGTACAATCACTTCCTGTGAATACTTCTCTTCAGACATATGGAACAGATGGTTCATTTACACGTATCAAACGAAACGACGAGTATGCCTATGTGTTAACGGCACATCTCGGTACGTTGAAATACTATCCGAAGACAGCACGCCTCTATGTTCAGCGCGCTACACCAATCTATTCGGATGCCAAATCGTCAAGTTCTGTCTTGAAGCATCATCAAACGAATACACTGCTGACAGTCTATGGTACAAGCGGCGCCTATAGCCGAATCATCTTCCGCGGGGTTCATGCTTACGTCAAGACAGCCGATCTCAGTACTGGAAAAGTATACGTAGCAACCGGAACACGATATGCCAAACGCAACTTGTCCGTCTATACGTCGGCTTCGACAAATAGTAAAACGGTCTATTCTGTCAAACGAGCTGACAAATTAACGATTTACGGAACAAGTGGTAGTTATACGCGACTAAAAAAAGGCTCAGTCTACGGTTACGTTAAAACGAGTGATCTCGTCACGAAAAAACCGGATCTTTATGACGTCACTGGTCAACGTTATGTAACGGAGGACGATGTCGTCATTCGGTCACAAGCAAAACTTTCGAGTAAAAAAATCGGTACGTTGAAAAAAGGAGCTTCAATCTCGATTTACGGAAAAAGTGGTTATTATACACGCGTCAAATATAAGAATGCCTTCGGTTTCGTTGATTCGAGTCGCATCGGACTGAACAAACCAACGGCAAAAGCAAAAAAAGGCACGACGTTTTATGTCCACCTAGACCAAACACCACTCTTTTCTGCTGACGTCGCTTACAGTCGTCCCGCTGCCTATTTGAAGAAAGGAACGAAGCTAATCGGTCTGAAATCGATTGATGATGATTTTTGGCAAGTCCGCTTAGCCAGTGGTCAAACCGGTTATGTCCTTAATCCTTATATCAGCACGAGTAAACCCGATATGAGCCTGACACAAAAAGCAATCGATCGGTCGAAAATCTATACCGTCAAACAGACGACGTCCTTCTTTGCGAGTCCGACGAGTCCAAAAGGTAGTGGACTTGTTGAACAAGGCAAACGCGTTTATCCGCGTCATCGGGTCGGAAACTTCTACGTCATCCAGTCGGGTTGGACACCTGTTTATCTTCCGGTATCCGCTGTGACGATCACGTCCGATAAACGAGTCGTCAAAAAGAATAATACGCGTGGTGAAAAATTGATCCAAGCAGCCGTCCAACATATCGGGACACCCTACACATGGGGGTCACAAGATGCCGTGAATGGTGGTTTTGACTGTTCCGGTTTGATTCACTACGCGACGAACAAGGCTGGAAAATATGGTGGTCGAACGAACGTCCGCGGCTACTGGTATGGTGCGTTCTTTACGAATCGCCGGACGAGTATCACAAGCGGTAAACGCTCGGATATCGTCTTCTTCCAGAACACCTATACGGACGGTCCATCACACATCGGAATTATGCTCGATAGCGAACACTTCATCCATGCGGGCGGTTCACAGCTACAAATCAACTCGATTTATGAGCCACGTTGGCAGGAGCACTTCCTCGGCTTTAAATCGATGTAAGACAAAAAAGACGAATCCGTCGATTTCGACGGGTTCGTCTCTTCTTATCGCAAAACGTCAGAATGTCATCTCGACGTATTTCGTCACTTGTCGATCCATCAAGTATAATTCAATCTGTTCACGGTATGCTTTATAGTGATCGGATGCGATATGCGCTTCGAGCGCCTCTTCGTCACGATACACTTCATACAACATGAACTGATGCTCATCCTCGATTGATTGATGCAAGGAATAGCGCAAGCACCCTTCTTCTTTTTGTGCGGCATGATAAACCGTTTCTAGAATCGGGAAGACTTGATCCGCGAGTCCTGCTTTGATCGTAAGTACAGCGTTAACGACGATTTCTCCCATGTTTTATGATCCCCTTTCGTGATTACCTGTATCTGTACCCCTTTTCACGAAAAGACACACGTCAAAGGAGCTTGAAGATGCAAACTCAACTTTTTGAAGCACTTGAACAATTCGAACCAACAATGATTGCGTTACGCCGTGATTTCCACCGGCATCCGGAACTATCCTTCCAAGAAGTCCGCACACCAGAACGGATCGCCGCCTTTTATGCGGAACGTGGCATTCCTCATCAAACAGCCGTCGGAGGTCGTGGGGTCGTCGCGACAATCGAAGGCAAACAACCTGGTCCGACGATTGCTGTCCGCGCCGATTTTGACGCCTTACCACTTCAGGAAGAGACAACGCTTGCTTTCCGGTCGATCCATCCTGGTGTCATGCATGCTTGTGGACACGATGGTCATACGGCGATGGTGATGGCCCTTGCCGCTACACTCTATCCGTTACGCGATCAATTGCAAGGAACAATTCGAATTATCCATCAGCATGGGGAAGAGGTCTTTCCCGGTGGCGCGATTCAAATGATTGAAGCCGGCGTCCTCGAAGGGGTCGATGCAATTTTTGCGACACATCTCGAAAATGATTTACCGGTTGGCACGATTGGTTTTCGGGAAGGACATACGCTATGTGCCATCGACGAATTCGAAATCATCGTCCACGGTCAAGGTGGGCATGCTCAAGCACCGCACAAAACAAAAGATGCGCTCGTCGCCGGTGCGCAGCTTGTCTGTAACCTACAACACCTTGTCAGCCGACGGGTCGATCCATTTGAGCCTGCCGTTCTTGCGATCGGGTCCTTCCATGCGGGAACGGCGCCGAACATCGTCACAGGTGAAGCACGCATTGTTGGGGAAATCCGAACGTTCAACGAGACACTGCGGCATCAGCTCCGACAAGAAGTCGATCTTGTCGCTAAAACGACGTGTGCAGGCATCGGTGCTTCCTATTCGATTGACTTCACGACTGGTTACCCCGCGCTCTGGAATCACCCGGACGAAACAAAACTCGTTCAGGAAGCTGCTGCTTTCTTGCCGGAAGCATCTGTCCGAGCACTCACACCGATGATGGCAGCGGACGACTTCGCCCATTACTTAACGCACGTACCGGGTAGTTATTTCTTCACCGGTTCTGGCTATACGGACGGTCGCGTCAATCATCCACAACACCATCCGCAATACGAGATCAACGAACAGGCGTTACTGATTGGTGCGAAAACACTCGGAGCAACCGTTTTACGTGCCTTGAATCCTAAGGATTGACTTTATTTCTTATGGAATGGTATCATCACAACAATGATAACGAATGACATCAACTTCATATACCCTTATCAAGAGTGGACCGAGAGATCTGGATCGATGACGTCCCAGCAACCTGCGCATAGCAAGGTGCTACGACCAGCAAAGCGAAAGCTTTGGTTGATAAAAAGCGGCGACTCCTTTTGCAACCAAGCGAAGGAGTCGTTTTCGTTTTCTCGCTGTCAGACATACAATGGGGATTTCCCACGGAGAGGAAGAGACAGATGGAAAAAGCAACATTTGCAGGTGGATGTTTTTGGTGCATGGTGACACCATTTGAAGAATTACCAGGAATCGAGGGAATCGTCTCAGGTTACATGGGCGGACACATCGATCATCCGACATACGAGCAAGTTAAAACAGGAACGACAGGACATCTTGAAGTCGTCCAAATCACGTTTGATCCGAGCCTATTCCCATATGAGCGTTTACTTGAACTCTACTGGCCACAAACGGATCCGACGGATGCAGAAGGTCAATTCCAAGATCGTGGCACGCAGTACGCGCCAGCAATCTTCTACCATACGGATGCGCAGCATGAAGCAGCAATCGCTTCCCGTGACGCTCTCGCTGCAAGCAATCGTTTTAAACAACCAATCGTAACGCGGATTGATGCCGCTTCTGAATTTTATCCAGCGGAAGAGTACCACCAAGACTTCCATAAGAAAAATCCAGAACACTACAAAAAAGATCGTGCTGCCTCTGGTCGTGATGCGTTCATCGAACAGGAATGGAAAGATACGACGACGGTTTAATCTAGTCTTGAACCATATCTAACAGCTGAACTGACTTCAAACATTTCGCTTATTCTCACATCTGCTTTTGCAGGAGGTGAATGAACGAGTATGTCACTGAAGTCAGTTTTTTGTATGGAAACCAACAGCTCTTTCCTTTGCCGTTACCCTCGCATAAATTTGTAATCGTTTACAAGAGAAGAATTTTGATTTACGGTTAACAAAAGTTAACCGGTTAAAAAGGAGATGATTGGATGGAACAAAAAGCGATTCACATCTTAGAGAACTATGAACAGTTGAAGGTGATCAGTGATCCGTTACGAACAAAAATCCTCATGTTTCTCGTCGAACAACCGCATACGGTACATCAGTTAGCTCATTTGCTGACATTATCGCGCGCAAAAGTGCTCTATCACGTGCGGGAACTTGAAAAGTATGATTTGATTCGCCTCGTTCGAACAGAAGAACAAGGCGGCAACCTTCTAAAATATTACCAAGCCATCGCCCGAGGATACATTCCTGCTGATCATCTTCTGAACTTCGTTGAGACGAAAGAAGCGACTCGGCAATCGTATCTCGAGGTACTAGACCGGGCAAAGACACGCGTCCTCACCGCTCCGACAACTGCTTTTTCTCCCGTGTCTTCAAACGTCGAAGACTGGATGAGCTTATCGCTCCAAAAAGAACTGACGATGTCTGAAGCCGACTTTCAACGCTTTGCTACAAAATATCGTGCTTTATTAGAAGAGTTCACACAATCTCCACCTGACGAAACAGATCAAAAACACTTTTACATCATGACGACTGCTTTTTCGATTGAGGAACGATTGTTTGATCGCGACGATATCTAATCTGGAGGTGTATGATGCTACACGTTGAACTGAATACGGAACGATCGCTATTTAAAAATCGATCCTTTTTGTTTTTATGGGGATCCGGCATGTGCTCCGCCCTTTCCCTCTCAACCTATCTGTTTGTTGAGCAATGGTATGTCATCCATACGTTAAACCAGGCATTCTTTCTTGGCTTCGTCTTAATGGCTACCTTGTTACCTCGTATTTTTTTAATGTTGTTCGGCGGCGTTTTATCTGATCGCTATAAACGTTCGACGATCATGCGCATCTCAAGTGGTCTACGGATTAGTTTCATTCTCTGTCTTCTCGCATTACTGCACCTCAATCAGCTTCCCCTGCTAACGATCTTAGTATTCGCCTTTTTATTCGGCAGTGTGGATGCATTCTATTCACCCGCGAACGCTTCCTTACTGCCTACACTCGTTCCGAAAGAACAACTCACTAAAGCTAATTCCTTGATTCAGACATCGAATCAAATCGCGCTCTTTTCAGGTCCGATTCTTGGCGGAGTCATTCTCAGCTATTCTTCTTACTCACATGTCTTTCTAGTGATTTTTGGG
>Ga0207791_1000467_pt1 | contig 10519 bp, 3 predicted proteins | sample HigsolmetaGSP16D_FD_184844 | JGI IMG/M metagenome (GOLD analysis project Ga0207791, IMG submission 184844) | High solid enriched microbial communities from the Joint BioEnergy Institute, USA - SP1-6-D (SPAdes) | ecosystem: Engineered > Bioreactor > SSF (Solid state fermentation) > Aerobic >...
GCACGGGTGCATGCGCAGCCACTTTGAACACCGCCACCGCTGCGGTCAACTGCTGGGCCTGCTCTTCCATCGCACGTGCAGCGGCGGTGGCTTCTTCCACCAAGGCGGCGTTCTGCTGCGTGGTTTCGTCCATCTGGGTCACGGTCTGGTTGACTTGCTCGATACCCGAATACTGCTCTTGGGAGGCAGACGAAATCTCACCCATGATGTTGGTGACGCGCTGCACGCTGGCGACGATCTCGGCCATTGTGGAGCCGGCCTGATCGACCAGCGTCGCACCTTGCGTGACTTTCTCCACCGAGTCGTCGATCAGCTGCTTGATTTCCTTGGCGGCACCTGCCGAACGCTGTGCCAGCGTGCGGACTTCAGAGGCGACCACCGCAAAACCACGGCCCTGTTCGCCGGCACGCGCCGCCTCCACCGCAGCGTTCAAGGCAAGGATGTTGGTCTGGAATGCGATGCCATCAATGACGCTGATGATCTCGGCAATTTTCTTGGAAGAGCCCTGGATGTCGGACATGGTGGTGACGACTTTCGCCACCACATCGCCGCCTTGCGAAGCGACCGCAGCGGCGCCGATGGCGAGCTGGTTGGCTTGACCGGCATGTTCGGCATTTTGCTTGACGGTGGAGGTAAGCTCTTCCATCGAGGCGGCGGTTTCTTCCAGGTTGGCGGCCTGCTGCTCAGTGCGCTGCGATAGATCCTGATTGCCGGAGGCAATTTCCCCCGACGCCAGACTGATTGCGTCGGCAGCGATCTGGATGCGGCCAACAATGCCAGCCAGCTGTTCGGCGGTGGCATTGGCATCGTCGCGCATTTGCGCAAACACGCCATGGAAGTCGCCGCTCATGCGTGCGGTCAGGTCGCCAGCAGCGATCGACTGCAACACGCCTGAGAGCGATTGCAGATTGCCGTCGGCGGTCGCCATTAGCGTATTGAGGCTTTCCACCATGATGCGGAAGTCGAACTGGAACTGCTCGGCATTGCCACGGGCGGTGAAGTCGCCATTGGCGGCAGCCTGCGCCAGGTGCTTAATCTCGGTATTCATCGTGGCCAGGTTGTGCTTGACCTGATTCATTGCTGCGGTGATGGATGCTTTCTCGCCAGGAAGTTGCGGCATGTCTTCGGACAGGTCGCCGATGGCATACCGCTCGATCAGATGGATGGTCTGCATCTTGACCTTGATGTGGTCGGCCACCAGCTCGTTGGTGTCATTGGCCATGCGGCCGAAGTCGCCGGCAAATGCACTTGCGTCCATACGGAAGCTGATCTGGCCTTCTTCATGGCGTTTGGCCATGCCCAGCTGCGCGGAAATCAGATTGCGCAGTTGGCTCTGCATATTGTCCATGGCTTGCAACAAACGCCCGGTTTCGTCGTTGGAGTGCGTGCTGACGTCGTTATCCAGTTTGCCCTGGGCAATGGCTTCGGCGGCGCGAGTGGCGCGCGTGAGCGGAACTACCATGCTGCGAGTGATCAGCCATGCCAGCACGCCGCTGATCAGCACGGCCGCCAGCCCACCACCGATCAACATCGCACGACCGCGCGCCATCGCCGTGGTGGCGACTGCGTTGGCTTCCTGGGCGCGTTGGCGCTGCAGCGCTGCATAATCAAGCAGTGCGTCCTGCCACGCTTGCGTCGCTGGCGCGGCACGTTCCAACAACAAGGGCATGGCCTGGCTGGTCTTGCCGGTCAGGTCTAGATCGATCACCTGCTGGTTGAGCGCACGGGCCGTTTTGCTGGCCGTATCGATCCGCTCGCGAAGCGCCACGGCGACTGGAGTTGCCGAGAAGGTGTACAGCCGATCGTGCGCGACTTTGTAATTGTTGGTTTGTTTTTCGATGATTGCCACGTAGCGTTGATTCTCTTCATCGGGCGTTGGCAACACGATGTTGCGCAGTTGCACCGCAATGACCGATACCGCGTTGTTCATTTCCTGCAGTTGCTGGACGATGATCATGTTGCGATTTATGAGCGTATCCATGCTTTGGCGCGCCTGCGCCAGAGTGGAGAGCCCGGCCACGACCAGGGCGCAGGACAGAAGAATCAGCGTGCCGAAGGCAAAGCTCAGGCGCTTGCCGACGTTGTACCGTTGCAGAAGAGCAATCATGGTTTGGATCTCGATAGCGAAGGGCAAGAAAGGAACAATGCGCTGGGCGTGGTGGAGTACTGGGGACGCTTGCGGCGCCGGTGCGGGGCTGCGTCGAACCGATCCATCAAGGCGTGCGACATAGCGGTCGCAAGCTCATCGATTGCAGGGCTGGTACGCATCCTTGGAGGTGATAACGGCACCTGTCACAGCAGCTGAACTGGCTAGCGCGGCTTTAGACGGGCGGGCGTTACCGAGGTGAAGGCGGTGCGTACAACCCCTTGCAATTCCTTGTGAAATGCACCGCTACCGAGCTTGCCTGTATTTGCGCTTTCACTTCTTGCTCACGCACTGGGACAAGGGGCGGCGGGTGAGTGATCCCACCGCGCCGATGGCGTTGCGTGCGGCGCTGGTTGATCGAGATCACCGTGGCTCGGCTGACGCGGCTGACCGACTGGACGCGTCATGGCAGAAACGCTCGACAGATGCGCCATGGTTGCGCCTTGACCGGACGGCCGGAGCCAATGGTCATCGGTCATCGATGCCTTCCGCTGGTCGGCATTGCTGCCGACCAGCCTGGTTCAGCCAGTGCTGTCGATCTGGTCAGAACTCCTGCCAACTACTCTCGTTGCTTGGCACAGCGGCTGCGACGCGCTGTTTGGATGCCGGGGCCCGGACGGCTTTGACAACGCTCGCCTTCAGCGCGGTGATCGCCGCAGGATGTGTTGGCGAAACCCGCGTTGCTGTTGATGCGTGACTGCTATCGGTCTTGAAGACCGCAACTGCCTCGGTCAATGCGACCGCTTGTTCTTCGAGCGAGCGGGCTGCTGCCGTGGCTTCTTCCACCAGTGCAGCGTTCTGCTGGGTGGTTTCATCCATCTGGGTCACGGTCTGGTTGACCTGTTCGATGCCAGCCGACTGCTCCTGCGAGGCCGCAGAGATCTCGCCCATGATGTCGGTCACGCGCTGTACGCTGGAGACGATTTCGGCCATGGTGGTGCCGGCCGAGTGCACCAGCAGCGAGCCTTCTGCGACGCGTTGCACCGAGTCGTCGATCAGGTCCTTGATCTCCTTGGCGGCACCGGCCGAACGCTGCGCCAGGGTGCGCACTTCCGAGGCAACCACGGCAAAGCCGCGGCCTTGTTCGCCAGCACGTGCCGCTTCCACCGCCGCGTTCAAGGCCAGGATGTTGGTCTGGAAGGCAATGCCATCGATGACGGAGATGATGTCGGCGATCTTCTTGGACGAAGACTCGATGCCGCTCATGGTGTCGACCACTTTGCTGGCGATTTCGCCACCTTGCGAGGCCACGTTCGCCGCACCGATGGCAAGCTGGTTGGCCTGGCGTGCGCTTTCGGCGTTTTGCTTGACGGTGGAGGTGAGCTCCTCCATCGAGGCAGCGGTTTCTTCCAGGTTGGCGGCCTGTTGTTCGGTGCGCTGCGACAGATCCTGGTTGCCGGCAGCAATTTCGCTGGCAGCGCCCTTGATGGAAATCGCCGAGGCTTTGATACCGGTGACGATCTCGGCCAGCTGTGTTGCGGTGGCATTGGCATCGTCGCGCATCTGCGCAAAAACGCCATGGAAGTCGCCGCTCATACGTGCGGTCAGGTCACCAGCGGCGATCGACTGCAACAGGCCAGAGAGCGATTTCAGGTTGCCATCGGCGGTGGCCATCAGGGTATTGAGGCTTTCTACCATGACGCGGAAGTCATGCTGGAACTGTTCGGCATCGCCGCGGGCACTGAAATCGCCATTGGCTGCGCATTGCGAGAGATGCTTGATGGCGCGATTGACCGAAGACAGGTTGACCTTGACCTTGGCCATGGTGTCGCTGAGCATGGCCTTGTCGCCGGGCAGGGCTTCCATGTCTTCGTGCAGGTCGCCGATTGCATACTGGCCCATGATCTGCGCCAACCGCATCATCACTGCCACGTGCGAGGCTGCCAGGTCGTTGTTACCGCGCACGATGGTTGCGAAGTCGCCAGGAAACGCGGTTTCGTCCAGGCGGAAGTTCAGCTCGCCCTGATCGTGCCGGCGCTTCATTTCCTGCTGGCCCTGCAATACCTTCTGCAACTGCTGCTGCATCTTGCTCATGCTGGCGAGCAGGCGGCCGGTCTCGTCGGTACCGCTGCTGTCAACGCTGATGGACACGTTGCCTGCCGCGATCGAATCAGCCACGTGCGAGGCAACGCCCAAGCGATTGATCAGGCGACGGCGAATCAACCAAGCACTGGTCAGCGCCACCAGCACGGCGATGCCGCTGCCGATGATCATCGACCAACGGCTGCTGGCTTTTGCCGCATTCAATGCCGCGTTGCGCTTGACCAGCAGTTCGTTTTCCTGGCCTTCGAAATCGTTCAGGAGTTGGCGGATCTGGCCCATCGCCACGCGCTCGTGACCTGCCTTGAACTGCGCGAGCAACTCGGCCCTGTCGGTGTCGCTGCTTTTGGCACGCAGCGCGATCAGCTTGTCGTCGAAGCCCATGAATTGCTCGTAGGCCGCATGCAGGCGCTGCAAGCGTTCCTGCTGCACGGGGTTGTCAGCGGTCAAGCGCTTGGCGCGGTCGAAATCTTGTTCGAACTGCAGCTTGCCATTTTTGTACGGGGCCAGATGTGTTTCCTGCCCGGACAGCAAGAAGCCGCGCGAGCCGGTCTCGATATTGACCGCGGCAATCGACATGGCGCGGCTGGTGGCAATGACCTGATAAGTATGGTCATTCATCGCCACTGCATCGGACAGTTTGGATTGCCCACGCAGTCCCACTGCTGTAACGATCAAGAGCACAAGAACAACGGTGCCGAAGCCCAGTGCCAGTTGTGTGGAAAGACTTAGCTGTTTCATCGTAATACGCCTTGATCTGGTAACAATGTGAGTGCAGGAGCGATCCTTTCGGTGCTGGCGGAGCAGTGAGCGTTTTTGCGCTCGGGTGTGTGCTTCATCGCTGAAACAGCTAGCGGCGATAAAATCCAGGACTGAAGTGTGTTTTCACAAAAAAATCACGTGGTTTCAGTGCCATTTATGATGGTGATCTCGTTGCCGGTCATCACAAGCCGACGCTAGCGTTTGCCTGGATCGCCTCTGCTGGCCCACGACCCTTGGATTGGTTTCCAATCCAGCCAGTAGCCAGCCGATCGAAGAGGCCGGATGCGTAGATGCCGCACTACCGAGAGCATCGTCGTGGCGCGTTGTCGCACGCGGAGCGACACACACAGGGAAATAGAAAAGCCGCGTTCGCTGTCGAACGCGCTGTCTGTGTGCAGTCGCCCTTGCCGCTGTTAGAACTCGCTCCAATTGGATTGCGTGGATGCCACCGACGCAGTCGTCGAGCGCCTGGTCGGGGGTGCGATATGCGGCTTGGCTGCAGGCTTGCTGGCCGCAAGCGGGCGCTTGGCCGCGGTGTGGCGCATCACTGGCGCAGCAGCGGCGAGCGTTTGCACTTCGCTGGACAAACGGAACAGTGCCACCGCTTCGGTGAGTTGTTCGGCCTGCTCTTCCATCGCACGTGCAGCGGCGGTGGCTTCTTCCACCAGTGCTGCGTTCTGCTGGGTGGTTTCATCCATCTGGGTGACGGTCTGGTTGACCTGTTCGATGCCAGCCGACTGCTCCTGCGAAGCTGCAGCGATCTCGCCCATGATATCGGTCACCCGTTGTACGCTGGCGACGATCTCGGTCATGGTGGTGCCTGCGCCATGCACCAGTACCGAGCCTTCGGCGACGCGCTGTACCGAGTCGTCGATCAGGTGCTTGATCTCCTTGGCGGCGCCGGCCGAACGCTGCGCCAACGTGCGCACTTCGGAGGCGACTACAGCAAAGCCACGGCCCTGTTCGCCAGCACGTGCCGCTTCCACCGCTGCGTTCAAGGCCAGTATGTTGGTTTGGAAAGCGATGCCGTCGATGACGGAGATGATGTCTGCGATCTTTTTGGAGGAGGCTTCGATTCCGCTCATGGTGTCGACGACCTTGCTGACGATCTCGCCGCCCTGCGAAGCCACGCCGGCCGCACCGATGGCGAGCTGGTTGGCCTGGCGCGCGCTTTCGGCATTTTGCTTGACGGTGGAGGTGAGCTCTTCCATCGAGGCAGCGGTTTCTTCCAGGTTGGCGGCCTGTTGTTCGGTGCGCTGCGACAGATCCTGATTGCCGGCGGCAATCTCGCTGGCTGCCCCCCGGATGGACGTTGCCGACAGCTTGATGCCGCTGACGATCTCGGTCAGCTGCGTGGCAGTGGCATTGGCATCGTCGCGCATCTGCGCAAACACGCCATGGAAGTCGCCGCTCATGCGTGCGGTGAGGTCGCCAGCAGCGATCGACTGCAACACGCCTGAGAGCGATTGCAGATTGCCGTCGGCGGTCGCCATTAGCGTATTGAGGCTTTCCACCATGATGCGGAAGTCGAACTGGAACTGCTCGGCATTGCCACGGGCGGTGAAGTCGCCATTGGCGGCAGCCTGCGCCAGGTGCTTGATCTCGGTGTTCATCGTGGACAGGTTGTGCTTGACCTGATTCATCGCGGTGGTAATGGAGGCTTTCTCGCCAGGAAGTTGCGGCATGTCTTCGGACAGGTCGCCGATGGCATACCGCTCGATCAGATGGATGGTCTGCATCTTGACCTTGATGTGGGCGGCCACCAGCTCGTTGGTGTCATTGGCCATGCGACCGAAGTCGCCCGGGAATGCGCTGGCATCGATGCGGAAGCTGACCTGGCCATCGTCATGGCGTTTGGACATGTCTGTCTGCGCAGAAATCAAGTTGCGCAGCTGCAGCTGCATGTTGCTCATCGCCTTGAGCAGGCGACCGGCTTCATCGTTGAACGGGGTGTCGACGTCGTTGTCCAGCTTGCCGTTGGCGATGGATTCGGCAGCGTGGGTCGCGCGGCTCAGCGGTTGGGTGAGACTGCGGGTGATCAGCAGGCCAAGCGCACCACTCAGCAATAGCACCAGCAGCGAGCCGCCGATCAGCAGCTTGCGCGAGTCGTCCATGGACTGCAGCGCGTCCGTGGAGGCGTCGGCGGCAAGCCGATCCTGGCGCGCGATACTTTCGGCAATCTTGTCCTGCCACAACTGCATTGCCGGCGCAACCTTCTGCAGCAACAGGGCAAGTGCCTCGTCGCTGTGGCCGGACATCACCAGTTCGATGACTTTATCGTTGAGCGGCTCCACCGCCGCCATACGAACATCGATCTCGTCGCGAAGTGCTTTACCCGTCTCCGACGCTGGCATGGCATAGAGCGCTTGGCGCGCCTTGTTGTAGTCAGCGCGCGCGGCCTCGATGTTGTGGATGAACTTGCGATTTTCCGCATCGCTGGTCGGCAGCACAAAGTTGCGCACCTGTATGGAGATCAGGTAATTGGCATTCATCATGTCGTTGCAGAGCCGGATTTGCACCATCTTCTGGTGGACGATGTCTTCCAGCAACGCGCGTGAGGATGTCAGGCCACGATAGCCGATGAGGGCGATGCAGCCGGACAACACAATCAAAATAGCGAATGCTGCCGCGAGCCGGGGGCCGACGTTATAGCGCTGCAAAAGTGCGTTCATAGGAGGTCTTTGCTCTAGGCCGAGTGATGTAGAGACGCGGCGCGGTGGAGTGACAACGCGACGAGGCTGTAAGAAGTAGCGGCGTCTTACGTGCTGCACTGAATACCGTTCGTCGAAAATTGCATACGTTGACAAAAATATCTGAAATGATCAGGTCGCTTTCATGCTACCGCCTGCTCTTGGAACATCCGCGATTGCTGCTGCGCAAAATAAAAGCCGCGCTAGTTGCCTAGCGCGGCTGCGGTTGCATCGCTGTGGCGTGTCGCAAGACAGCGTCAGAATTCCGTCCATTCCGACGCGCCGGAGGAAGCTGCCGCCTGCGCGACACCTGCTGGAGAGCGAGCAACGTGCGGGCTCGGAGTTGGTACTGCCGGAGCGACCCGCTTGGCAGGGATCTTGCGCGGCACAGGTGTGGCGCGCATGAGCGCTCCCAGCTCGCCGGACAGACGGAACTGCGCCACCGCTTCAGTGAGTTGCTGAGCCTGCTCTTCCATCGAACGTGCGGCGGCGGTGGCTTCTTCCACCAACGCGGCGTTCTGCTGGGTGGCTTCGTCCATGTGGGTGACGGTTTGGTTGACCTGCTCGATGCCGGCCGACTGTTCCTGCGAAGCCGCGGAAATTTCGCTCATGATGTCGGTGACACGCTGCACTGAGGAAACGATTTCGGCCATGGTGCTGCCGGCCTGATTCACCAGCGCCGAGCCTTGGGCCACCTTGCTCACCGAGTCGTCGATCAGGCTCTTGATCTCCTTCGCTGCGCTGGCCGAACGTTGCGCCAAGGTACGCACCTCGGACGCGACGACCGCGAAGCCGCGGCCCTGTTCGCCTGCACGCGCTGCTTCCACCGCCGCGTTCAAGGCCAGGATGTTGGTCTGGAAGGCAATGCCGTCGATGACGCTGATGATGTCGGCGATCTTCCTGGACGAAGTCTCGATGCCAGACATTGTGGTGACCACTTGGCCGACCACGCTGCCGCCGTGTGACGCCACGCCCGCGGCGCCAATGGCCAGCTGGTTGGCTTGGCGTGCATGTTCTGCATTTTGCTTGACGGTGGACGTGAGCTCTTCCATCGAAGCGGCGGTTTCTTCTAGATTGGCCGCCTGCTGTTCAGTGCGTTGCGACAGGTCGTTGTTGCCCGCAGCGATCTCGCCAGCTGCGGTGTGGATCGCGATACTGGAGTGCTTGATGCGGCCCACGATGTCGGTCAGGCGTTGTGTAGTGGTATTGGCGTCATCGCGCAGACGTGCGAACACACCGTGGAATTGGCCGTCCATGCGTGCGGTGAGGTCGCCCTCGGCGACAGCGCCGAGCAACTGCGACAGCTTGCCCAGGTTGCGGTCGCTGACGTCCATCATCGAGTTCAGATCCGACACCATCACTGCGAAATCGTATTTGAAGCGTGTCGCATCGCCACGTGCACTGAAATCACCAGCCGCGGCAGATTGTGCCAACTGCTTGATCTCGGTGTTGATGGACAACAGGCTGGCCTTGGCCGCGTCCATTGCTTCATGCAGGACCGCGCGGCTGGCCGGCAGACGGCGTGCGTTCTCGGACAAGTCGCCCTGAGCGTACTGGTTGAGAATGCGGACCGCGTCGACGATGGCATCCAGATGCTCGAAGATCATCGTATTGATGCCGCCGGCCAGCGTGCCATACACGCCGGGAAAATCTTCCGGCATGCGATGGGTGATGTCTTCGGCAGCATGCAGGTGCGACATGCGCGCGGTTTCGTCGGCGAAGCGACGCAGCAGCTGGATCATGCCGCCGGTGGCATCCAGCATCTGACCGATCTCGTCCTTGCTGGCCTCGCCGATCTGCACGCTCAGATCGCCATGCGAGACCGCCTGGATGGCCCCCAGCGCCTTGGACAGCGGGACGGTGATGCTGCGCGCGATCAACCAGCCTAATGTCGTCGACAACGCGGCCATCAACAAGGTACCGAGCAGCAGCACGGCGCTGGCTATCTTGAACGAGGCGGTGCTGGCAGTGACCATGTCGCTCAGCGCCTTGGATTGCTGCGCATACAGTTTGTCTACCGAAGCGAACAGTTCCTTGCGAATCTCGCCAGACTGCTTGCGGGAAAATTCGGTTGCGGCGCTGCGCTCGGGGGCGGAATAAAGCGTGCGCAGTTGCTGGTTTGCCGCGAAGTAGCGCGTACCGGCATCGGTGAGCTTGGCGTACTCAGCCGTCAACGGCGAAGACGGGCCAATCTTGGCATCCAACTGCTTCTTCGTCTCTGCGTACTTGGCCTGGATCTCGTCCATGCGCTTGAGGAAATAAGCGTAGCGCTCCGGATCGTGGAGATTGACGAATTGCCCGACTTCGTACACACGGAATTCGCCGGCGAGCCCGCGCAATTCGGACAGGCGGCTCAATACCGGTACCACCTCCTGATTGATCAGGTTGGTTTCCCGCTGCATCTGCTTCATGCGCGAAAAGCCCAAGCCGCCCAGTAACGCGGTGAGTACGGCACTCAACCAGAACGCAAACATCAGTTTGCGGCGGATCGGCCAGTCGTTGAACTTGTTCATGCCTTACTCCAAAGCATTGCTGGATATATGGTCCGTTAAGGTAACGGCTGCATTGGTTATTTCTTTAAGTGGTGAATATTTTCAGGACCGAAAGCGAACTAATCTATTGCGCTGATTTGCAGCCTCCTATGCTGCAGATCGGCAGCAAGCCATTGATGCGCGCAGCGGCATGACGCTGCAATGCCTGTCCAGTTGCTGGATCCAACCGCAGGATCCTCCAAGCGCGCGTATCTGTTTGCGTATGCCACGGTCCATTGACCCACCCCCGAAAAACTGGGCCAACGTAAAGTAGAGACTTCGCCCCGCACGGGCCCCGTGGATCACGAGGAATCAGGCGATGAAGAGGTCCCGTTTTACCGATGAGCAGA
>Ga0207791_1000468_pt1 | contig 10517 bp, 9 predicted proteins | sample HigsolmetaGSP16D_FD_184844 | JGI IMG/M metagenome (GOLD analysis project Ga0207791, IMG submission 184844) | High solid enriched microbial communities from the Joint BioEnergy Institute, USA - SP1-6-D (SPAdes) | ecosystem: Engineered > Bioreactor > SSF (Solid state fermentation) > Aerobic >...
ACGAACAATGCATCGTAGCCTGGGCGCTGATGCTGCACTTCGATGCGCCAATCGATCCGGGCTACGATGCATTGTTCGTCAATACCGGCCAGTTACGTTGGGTGTCCCGCAATTCCAGCAAGCCTGGTCGTGCGGGAGCAGAGACCTGGCTGCTGCACGCCACTGCCGAGTGGAGCCGGATGCATTGCAAAGCTTCGCCTGCGCACGTCATCGCAAGCTTCATGCCGACGCTTGCAGCGCTTGGCTTGCCCATGCCAAAGTCTTGCGACGCCTTTTTTTGGACGGTTGCCAGCAGCGATCCCGCGTTGCAGATCGGTTGCATCTGGGATGCACACTTGAGCCTGGGCATGTGCGGAGACTGGCTCGCAGGAGGCAACGTCGAGGGTGCATGGCAGAGCGGGGTGTCGTTAGCGCAGCGCGTGTCTGCTGGCGATGTACCGCACCGCGATTGCGACTGACGTCGTGGCAAGCATCGCAGCGCAGATCAGGACGCTGATGTATTCAACACCTTCGAGCATTGCACTGATGCATGATTCCAGCGCTGCCACAGCCCATACTGTATCGCAATCGCCGGCTCATACACTGCGCCTGATTCTGGGCGACCAGCTCAATCCGCAGCACAGCTGGTTTACCAGGCAAGATGCGGGCCTGGTTTATGTGTTGATGGAAGTGCGGCAGGAAACCGACTACGTGCTGCATCACGCGCAGAAGATTCTGGCGATCTTCGCTGCAATGCGCGCGTTTGCCGCACGCTTGCGGCAGGCTGGGCATCGGGTGCGCTATGTCGCGATCGATGATGCTAGCAACCGGCAATCGGTCCCGCGCAACCTCGACGCGTTGATGGCGCACTATCGCGCCGATCAGCTGGAGTACCAGGCACCGGATGAATGGCGAGTGGATGAAGCTCTACGGCATTGGAGCGCTGCGCAGCCCTTTGCGACGCGTATGGTCGATAGCGAACATTTTTTAACCACGCGCAGCGAGGTGGCGACGTATTTCCGCGCGGGCAGCGCGTGGCGCATGGAAATGTTCTATCGACATCTGCGGCGGCAGCATCGGATCCTGCTCGATGCGAGCGGTGAACCGGAAGGTGGGCGCTGGAACTTCGATCACGACAATCGTGCGCCGTGGCCGGGTGACCCGCCTGTGCCGCAGGATTGGCGCGCAACGCACGATCACAGTGCGCTTTGGTGCACGGTCGAAGCTGCCGGCGTGCGCAGCTTCGGTGCGCCCAACGCACAAGCCTTGCCCTGGCCGTTGGATCGCGAGGAAGCCCTGGAGCATTTGGATGCATTCATCGCGAACGCATTGCCGGATTTCGGCCGTTACGAAGATGCGATGAGCACGCGCAGCCCGCGCCTGTTTCATTCGCTGTTGTCGTTCGCGCTCAACGTCAAAATGCTGCAGCCACGCGAGGTGATCGCGCGCGCCGAGGCTGCCTGGCGGCAGGGGCATGCGCCCTTGGCGGCGGTGGAAGGGTTTATCCGCCAGATTCTGGGGTGGCGCGAATACGTGCGCGGTGTGTACTGGTCGCAGATGCCAGGCTACGCACAGTTGAATCATCTTGATCAGCACGCACCGCTGCCGCACTGGTTCTGGGATGGGCAGATCGGCATGCGCTGTCTGGCCGATGCGCTCGGGAATTCGCTGGCCAACGCACATGCACATCATATCCAGCGGCTGATGGTGATCGGTAATTTCGCGTTGCTGGCGGGGCTTAACCCACAGGCACTGCATCGTTGGTACTTGGGCGTTTACATCGATGCCTTCGAATGGGTGGAGCTGCCCAATACGGTGGGTATGAGTCAGTTCGCCGATGGAGGCCTGCTTGGCAGCAAGCCTTACATCAGCGCAGCGGCCTATATTGATCGCATGAGCGATTATTGCAGTAGCTGCCGTTACCAGCGCAAGCTGCGGGTCGGCGCGCATGCCTGTCCTTACAACGCGTTGTACTGGGATTTTCTGCAGCGCCAGCGCCCGCTGCTGGGCACCAACGCGCGTCTGGCAATGGCGTATCGACAACTTGATCGCATGGTCCCCGAGGTGCTGGCACAGGTGCAGGCCCAGGCCGCGCATTGGCGAGCCAATCTCCAGGCGCTGTAAGCCGGCTCGCAGTGCTGGAGTGGACGCGTCGCTGAATGCCTGATCTGACGCTGCCACGCGCATCTGCGACAATACCGCGCTGCGCCGCCATGGCGCCTAGCCCGGGAGTCCCACGACATGCTTTTGATCGGCGTTGCCGGTACCGAACTCAGCGCACAGGAACGCGACTGGCTGCAGCACGATGCGGTTGCAGGCGTCGTGCTGTTCAAGCGCAACTTCGCATCGCGCACCCAGGTGGCCGAACTGTCGGCGGCGATCCGCGCCGCCGCGCCACGTCCGGTGCTGATCTGCGTGGACCAGGAAGGTGGGCGCGTGCAGCGCTTTCGCGAAGGATTCAGCGCGCTGGCGCCCTTGCAGAGCTTGGGTGCGCACTACGCGCAGGACCCCGACGCGGCACTGCTTGCTGCACGCGCGCATGCGCAACGGATGGCCAGCGAGGTCCGTGCCAGTGGTGTTGACCTGAGCTTTGCGCCGGTGGTGGATCTGGGGCGTGGCAACCGCGCCATCGGCGATCGCGCCTTCAGCGACGACCCACAGATCGTGGCCAGGTTGACCCGTGCCTATGTGCAGGCGCTGCACGGAGTGGGCATGGCCACCACGCTCAAGCATTTCCCCGGCCACGGCACCGTGCTGGAAGACACTCATGTGGATCACGCCTGCGACCCACGGTCGCTGGAGGTACTGCAGGCCGAAGATTTGGTGCCGTTTGTAGCGGGTATCGAAGCCGGCGCTGACGCGGTGATGATGGCTCACGTGGTCTATCCGCAGGTGGCCCCGGAACCGGCCGGTTACTCGCAGCGCTGGATCGAGCAGATCCTGCGCGGCCAAATGGGCTTTCGTGGCGTGGTCTTTTCCGACGATATCGGCATGGCTGCGTCGTTCAGTGCCGGCCGGGTGGCGGGACGGGTACATTCGCATCTGGACGCTGGTTGTGATGTGGTGCTGGTGTGCCACCCGGAACTGGTCGCCGAATCGCTGCAGGCCGTGCAGGGCCGCAGCCTCAATACCGCGGCATTGATCGGCTTGATCGGCCGCGGCGCACTGGGCTGGGATGGCGTGTTCGCCGGCACTGACGCTTCATTCACCACCGATGTTTCCACCTATTCCGGAAAGACTGCCTGATGTCCGCGCTCACCATTTCACAGGCCCAGGCCCAAGCCGATCTGCTGGTCGACCGTCCGTCCATCGATGCCGCCATCGCCAGCATTGCCGCTGCGATCGCACGCGACTATGCCGGGGAAGTGCCGGTGTATATCACGATCATGCACGGCGCGTTGCCGTTCTCCGGCCAGCTGGCGCTGGAACTGGGCGCGCGCGGCCAGGACTTGCTGTTTGATTATTTGCATGCCACGCGCTACCGCGGCGAAACCACCGGCGGCGAGCTGGTATGGAAGCACCGCCCGGCCACGGCACTGTTCGGTCGCCGCGTGATCTTGGTAGACGACATTCTCGACGAGGGTTACACCTTGCAGGGCGTGCGCCAATGGTGCCTGGAGCAGGGCGCCACCGATGTGCGCCTGGCGGTGCTCACCGTCAAGCGTCACGGACGCTGCGTGCCGGGCGTCACCGCCGATTATGTGGGGGTGGAAGTCGCCGACCGTTACGTGTTCGGCTTCGGCATGGACGTCAACGAGCAGTTGCGCGGTCTTCCCGCCATCTATGCGATGAAGCAGTAACCCGCTACGTTTTGACGCTCGCGGAAATGCGAGTTGCCAAGCGCGCCTTGCTGCGCGCACTGTCTTTAAATTTATTGCAGAGGCCGGTTGTGTCCGCAAATTCCATCGCATTGGCTGTCATCGGCGGCACGGGTGTCTACAAGCTCGCGCAGCTGGACAACGTGCAGTCCCACGAAGTGGACACCCGCTACGGTGCCCCGTCCGGGCCGATACGGGTGGGCATGCTGCGCGGTTACCGCGTGGCTTTCCTGGCGCGGCACGGGGAAGGTCATTCGCTGCCTCCGCACAAGATCAATTACCGCGCAAATGTTGCTGCATTGCAGCAAATCGGTGCCTCACGCGTGCTGGCGCTCAATACCGTCGGCGGCATCACTGCGCAGTTCGGCCCGCGCGTGCTGGCTTGCCCGGATCAGTTGATCGATTACACATGGGGACGCGTGTCTACGTTCTGCGAAGAGCCCGGCAACGAGGTGCAGCATGTGGATTTCGGTCATCCGTATTCGCCGATTTTTCGCAGCCAGGTGATTGCCGCAGCCGAAGCGAGCGGTGTCACCATGGTTGCCGGCGGCTGCTACGGTGTCACGCAAGGTCCACGCCTGGAAACCATTGCAGAGATCGCGCGCATGCATCGCGATGGCTGCGATCTGGTTGGCATGACTGGTATGCCAGAAGCCGCGCTGGCACGCGAAAAAGGTCTTGAGTACGCGTGTTTGGCGATTGTGGCCAACTGGGCGGTCGGATGCGGCGACGCGCAGGAAATCACCATGGCCGACGTGTTGGCCAACGTCGATGCTGCCTCGTCCGGACTGTCCGATCTGCTCGGCGAACTTGCGCGCGGGTGATTGTCATCGGGGCATAAGCTTTGCATACTCGGCGTGTACGCATCGTCGTACACCACCCATTCATTATTGCAAAGGTCTCGCATCACCATGCAGAACGGTATCGTCAAGTGGTTCAACGACGCCAAGGGATTTGGTTTCATCTCACCGGAGGATGGCAGTGCCGATGTCTTCGCGCACTTCTCCGCGATCAATTCCAAGGGGTTCCGCAGCCTGCAGGAAGGCCAACGCGTCACTTATGACGTGACCCAGGGCCCCAAGGGGGCCCAGGCTTCGAATATCACTCCGATCGAGTAAGTCGACTCGACCGCGCTGTGGATGAACCCCGCTACGGCGGGGTTTTTTTTGCGCAGGGTGGACGCCGGTCGCGATAGCGGCATCGAGCAGGGACGGTGCGACGCGCATGAGGTACTGCAGTGGTGGCGAGGCAGGCATTGGTGGTGATGCTGGGGGCAGATGGATATCAACTGGAGATGTTTGAGCGCCCAGCGGTGCCTGGATTGGTGGGGCGCTTGCTGCCGCACCTGGCGGCGTGCAAGTGCTCTGGAACATGAGCCTGCTGCCGATGGGTGCGCGCGCTGACGATAACACGTCACGACTTAGAAATGCTAACAAAGCTGCGGCGCCGCCGCAAGGCGGGCGTCGCGGTTCGTCCTTCGAATCGGCAGAGAATTCGCTGAAATAGCAATTTCTGTGCGTCGTCCATGCCGGCCTGACGACGCTCCGCTACATGGTGTCAGCGTTTCTAAACAATGAGTCATTGCAATGTCGTCGCGTCCTTCGTCGCCTTCGCTGCGCTGGCTAACGCACCGGTAATGCAATCGCATCGCCTTCCACGCAGGCGACCAAGCGCTCGCCTTGGCGTAGTGTTGGTACGATGCCTGCGGTGAACTGCGAGAAGGCCGGCAGGATGGTGGCGCGCTCGCGCAACCAGAACGCCGGCCAGCGCCGCGACAGTCCCGGCAGCTTCGCCAGAGGGTGCAGATGTCCGCACAGCACGTGGCGGGTGGGGTGGGGTAGCGGATCGTGGCGCAGGACGAAGGGGCCATCGTCGACCTGGTCGCCGGCTGCTTCGATGTGCAGATCGGCACCTGCCAATGCGTGGTCATGATTTCCGCGGATGGCGATCACGCGTAGCGCGCAATGCTGCTCGCGCCATGCGCTCCAGCGCCGATGCCAGGCCGCGCGCGGTGCTGGGCCGTGCAGCAAGTCGCCCAAAATCCATAGCGCTTGGACATCGCGTTGAGCGAGCAACGCATCCAGCCGCTCAAGATCGTGCGCGGTTCCGCCGGCCGGCAGGCCGATCCCGGCACGTCGGAATACGTCGGCCTTGCCCAGATGCAGGTCAGCGATTAATAGCGCACGCTGTACTGGTCGATACAACGCGCGTTCGCCAAGCAGCTCCACGGTTTCGCCGGCCAGCTCCAGCTGCACGCTATCGCCCATGTTTGCGCTCCAGTTGCGCGGCAGCGCGCACGACGCGCGTTTTCCAGTCTTCTGTACTCAGTTGCCCGCGCAGGCGTTCGGCCCAGAGGGGGAACGACAACGGGGTGAGACTGCGCGGCTTGCACAGACGCAGCTCGCGGCGCGCGCAATCGTCCAGGGCCTGCGCAAGCCGGGTCAGTTCGAGCTGGCCTTCGAATACTTCGCGTTCGGCCTGGGCGAGCAGCAGATGACCGGGGTCGAAGCGCTTCAACACGTCGTACAGCAAGCCGCTGGATGCCTGCAACTGACGCAGGCTGCGCGGCGCACGGCCGGGCAACGATGGCGACAACAATCCGGCCACGCGCGCGATATCGCGGAACTGCCGGCGTGCCAGCTCGCCCAGATTGAGGCTGTCGCGCAGATCCTCCAACAGGTTGACCTGCGACAACAAGGTCTGCAACACGCCGGCATCTATCTCGACATCCTGCGCCGGCGACAGCACAAAACCGTAATCGTTGGCAGCAAAACTAAATGTATTGCGCTGGCGTCGGCCCCAACGTGCCGCGAGCAACGTCGCCATGCCTTCGTTGACCTGCCTGCCGGCGAACGGGTATACGAAAACATGATGGCCATCGCGCGCCTTGATGCTTTCCACCAGCAGATGGTCCGGGCCAGGTAACGAAGACAGCGATGCCTGCAAGTGCAGCAAGGGCGCCAATGCCTGCATCTCCGGCGCATCGCCGGGATCTGCGAACACCTCTTCCACCTCGCGTCCCAGTGCCGAGGACAACGGCATGCGTCCGCCCATCCATTTCGGCACAACGCCAGTGCTACCCTTGGCCACGCGCACGTAGGCGGTCATGTCTTCCAGGCGCACCAGTTCCAGCAAGCGGCCTGCGAATTGAAAGCGATCGCCGCGACGCAGGCGACCGATGAAGTGTTCTTCTACTGCACCCAGCCGCCCGCCGCGCAGGAACTGCACGCGCACGCTGCCATCACCGGTGATCGTGCCGATGGATAGCCGATGCCGCAGCGCGACGCGCCGGTCGATCACGCGGTAGATGCCGTCGTCGTCGCGGACCACCTTGTGGAAATCCGGGTAGTGCGCCAAGGCGCTGCCACCTTGCACGATAAATTCCAGCACCGTGTTCCAGGTGGTTTGCTCCAGGGAAGCGAATGCATCGGTGCCGCGCACTTCGTCCAATAGCGCGTCCGGGTCGAAGCCGCCACCCAGGGCAAGGGTGACGCAGTGTTGCGCCAGTACGTCTAGCGACATGCGTGGTGGGGGGCGTGCTTCGATATGGCCATGCATCAAGGCGCGGCGTGCGGCGGCGTATTCGACCAGTTCCAGCGCATGCGCGGGCACGCACACCACGTGCCCGGAGACGCCTGGGCGATGACGCGCGCGCCCGCCGCGTTGCAGCAGGCGCGCAATCCCCTTTGGGCTGCCGACTTGCAGCACTTGATCCACGGCTGGGAAGTCAACGCCCAGATCCAGGCTGGAGGTAGCGACCACACAGCGCAGGCTGCCATCGGCCAGCCCGCGTTCGGCGGCTGTGCGCAGCGATGGATCCAGTGAGCCGTGATGCAGTGCGAGCGTGGACAGATCCTCCGGCCACACAGCACTCAGGGCCTGATGCCATAGCTCAGCCTGCGCACGGGTGTTGGTAAAGACCAGGCTGGTGCGCTGCTGCATGATCTTCTGCTGTACGCGCGCCAGTTGCGTCATACCAAGATGACCCGCCCAGGGAAAGCGCTCGCCACTGTCCGGGAGCAAGGTTTCCAAGGTCATCGTGCGCGGTGTGACGCCGCAGACCAGCGCTGCCTCGGGGCGATGCGGTAACAGCACATCGCGGGCCTGCGGTAAATTACCGAGCGTTGCCGACAACCCCCAGATGCGCAGTTGCGGCGTCCATCCACGCAAGCGCGCAAGACACAGCTGCAGCAGCACGCCGCGCTTGTTGCCGAGCAACTCGTGCCATTCGTCGACGATCACGCAGCGCAGCGCCGACAGCTGCGGCGCAGTGTCCGGATACGACAACAGCAAGGCCAGCGATTCGGGCGTGGTGACCAGGACATCGAGCTTGCCGCTGCGTGCCAATCCCTTGTCGCGAGCGCTGGCATCGCCGGTGCGCAGGCCCACCTGCCAATCCAGCCTCAACCCCTCCACCGGTTCGCGCAGCGCGCGGGCGGTGTCGGCGGCCAGTGCGCGCAACGGCGTGATCCACAGCACTTGCAGCGTGCGTTGCTGCCGGCGGCGAGTGGGTGAAGCGGATGTGCCTGGCTTGACCGGTGCGCTGTGTCCGCGTGCGGCTAATGCTTCCAGCAACGGCCCACCGAACGCCGCCAGCGTCTTGCCGCTGCCGGTGGGCGTGTGCAACAGCCCGGATTGGCCAGCGAGATAGCGCTTCCATAGATCGCGTTGAAACGGCAGCGGAGCCCAGCCGCGTTGCGCGAACCAGGCACGCCATTGCTGCAATGGTGTGCCGTGTACCTGCTGCGTGGCGCTCACCGTGCCAGTGCCTGCAATGTGCTTAGATGGTCAGCTTCGGCCATTGGCTTGTCCTGACGCCAACGCAGGATGCGTGGGAAGCGCACCGCAATGCCGGATTTGTGCCGCTTACTTCGGTTCACCGCTTCAAACCCGAGCTCGAAAACATGATGTGCTGTGACCGCCCGCACCGGGCCGAAGCGTTGGGTGGTGTTAGCGCGGATCCAGCGATCCAGCTGCAGGATTTCCTTATCGTCCAGTCCCGAATAGGCTTTGGCGATTGGTACGAGCTGTCCCTCATGCCACAGCCCGAAGGTGTAGTCGGTATAGAGCGTGCTGCGTCGGCCATGCCCGGCCTGCGCGTACAACAACACAGCGTCGATGGTGAGTGGGTCGATCTTCCATTTCCACCAATCGCCGCGACGGCGACCGGATTGATAGACCGAACTGGCGCGCTTGAGCATCAACCCTTCCACGCCGCGCTCGCGTGCTTCCATGCGCCTGTGTGCTGCAGCCTGCCAATCGCTGACCTGCACCAGCGGGGAAGCAACGATACGCGGATCTGCGAGGGTGGACAGTACGCCTTCCAGTAGCGCGCGCCGTTCTTGCAGCGGACGCTCGCGCAGATCTTCGCCATCCAGTTCCAGCAAGTCGTAGCCCAGCACGCGGGCGGGTGCGGCTGCCAAGGTCCTGGGCCCGGGCTTGAGCCGCTGGATGCGCGTTTGCAATGCAGTGAATGGCATCGGCATGGTCTGTTCCGGTTGCCAGGCCAACAGCTCGCCATCGATCACGGTGCCATCGGGCAGCTGCAGGGCGGCGTGTTCAATTTCTGGGAAGCGACCGTCCAGACGTTCTTCGCCGCGCGACCACAATGCCGCCTCGTCCGCACGGCGAATCAGCTGGATGCGGATGCCGTCCCATTTCCATTCCAGCAGCCAGTCATCCACCGCGCCCAGCGTTTGAAGGTCCGCTTCCAGCGGCGATGCCAGAAAGAACGGGTAGGGCTGCTGGCGATCGCCGGGCAGCTGCTCACTGGTCAATAACTGCGCAAGATAGGTCGGGTGCGGTCGCCAAGTGCCGAGCATGCGCTGTGCAATGCGCGCGATATCCACGCCAGAAAATTCGGCCAACGCCTGCTGCACGAGGCGCTGCGACACGCCCACCCGCAGCGCGCCGGTGAGTAGCTTGTTGAACACCAAGCGCTCGTCAAATGCCAGGCTGCGCCACGCCTGCACAATGCACGCCTTGCGAACGTCCACGTCTTGGTTGGCAATCGGCAGCAGGCGTTGTTCGATCCATTCGGCCAATGGCAGATCGACCGCCTCGGTGATTGGGTCGTCCAGTAGCAATGCCAAGGTTTCGGCCAGATCGCCGACATGGTCATAGCTGTCGGCGACCAGCCAATCGGCAATCCCGGCGGTGTCTGCGATCCACGCGCGCAATTCAGCGCTGCTGGCAATGCGCATGCGCGCGCTGGCCACCTTGCCGCCAGCGAGCAGATACAGTGCCCACGCCGCATCCAGCGCCGGTGCCTGGCGGAAATACGCCACCAGCGCGGCGCGCTTGTCGAGCGTGCCGGTGCTGCGATCCAGGGTGCGGTACAACGCCGCCAAGCGCTTCACGGTAGTGCCCGCGGCGTGGCGCACTGATCGGCTGCATGCAGCTGTGGTGCGCCTCGGGCAAACGCGGCGAGCACGCGTTGGCGCCGCTTCTTCGGTGGACCGATACTCGCTGCGAGGGCGCTGCAATGCGGGCGAAACATCAGCGCATGCCGGGGCAATGCGAGCACAGCGCTTAAGCGGACAGGCGATCGTCCCTGCACACCGCCACCTACAGACAGCGGCCTCATTGCTCGGCTCCGAAATCGGTACGGAAGGCTTCCGCTGCGATACCGCGTTCCCGAAGATGCTGGATCAATGCATCGGTATTGCCATGGGTGGCGATCACGCGCCGTGCGCCGGTCTGTTCGATAGTGCGTAGCAG
>Ga0207791_1000470_pt1 | contig 10514 bp, 7 predicted proteins | sample HigsolmetaGSP16D_FD_184844 | JGI IMG/M metagenome (GOLD analysis project Ga0207791, IMG submission 184844) | High solid enriched microbial communities from the Joint BioEnergy Institute, USA - SP1-6-D (SPAdes) | ecosystem: Engineered > Bioreactor > SSF (Solid state fermentation) > Aerobic >...
CATCCATCAGTGTGAGATATGGCGCAGCGAAGGCCCATTCTTCGTCGGAGATATCGGTTGGATATGGCTTACGAGGCTTCATCCGTATACGTTATCGCGACAAGGGCAAAGTTCATAACACGCTCTAAGGATGACGGCGGTATTTTTCTGCCTCATCAAATCAGGGCTTAGACCTTCCATGCTCATGACGGAACTCTACCTCTCATCGCCTGTAGCATGGCATCCGTATCTGCCCGGATTCTTTTTTTTTGTTCGCTAAGACCACCTTCCATTTCGTCAACAAAATCAGCATACGCATCTATTGATGCTTGGGCTTTTGTACGAAGTGTATCGTCCATCTCCGAAATTCCAGGCTTCTGGAATGTCCCTTTGGTTTATAGGCTCAGAAATCTCACCAGCCTTAGCATCTTCAATCATAGGAGCCAACGAATGCAGCAGACTTTGCACATCCTCGCTGTCCGGATATTGCTTGAGCACCCATTCCAGATGTTCGGCTGCTGCCTTGAGTTTGACTGGGTCGATGGCTTGGGTCATGGCATGTTCCTTACGCTTTGATTGTTCTGCGGCCTGATCATACGTCACGCATCTCATGTCCACCCCTCGCTGATTGTGGGGTGTGGCACTTGGAAGTTGAGTCTAAGCCGTGTCAACACCACAGTGCAGGAGGCACCACCTCAAGTGTCGCCGGAAAGGGCCTGTTTCCAAGACGCACGTAGCTGCAAGCCTCAGGGCATCCATACGCATCCGCGCAGCGCTTGGTTTTGTCAGTTGCTCTTCATCTGCGCTGGGGTGTTCGCAGCTTGGACTGGCGTGCACACTGGCTTGAGGCGCTGATTCACCAGCTTGCCCGCCAGTCGGTCGCTCAGTGGCAGCATGTCGCCGTTGAGGCGCCAGTCGTAGATGACGCTGAAGGCCAGGACGCGCGCGACATATTCGCGGGTTTCCTTGTAGCTGATGGTCTCGATCCAGAAGTCCGGCTCGACATTCGGTCGCTGCGCCTGCCAGCGCTCGGTCGGTCCCGGGCCAGCGTTGTACGCGGCGATGGTGAGGTAGGGCAGCCCGTAGGTGTTGAGCAATTGGCGCAGATACGCTGTGCCGATGGCGATGTTGATGCCTGGGTCGTACAGGCTGGCGGCGCCCGCATAGCCAGGCAGCGCGATGCCCCTGGCCACCGCTGCACCTGTGCCTGGCAATATCTGCATCAGGCCCAGTGCGTTAGCTGACGAGCGCGCGCGCGGATTGAAAATGCTTTCGGCACGAATCTCTGCGGCCACCCATGCCGGGTCGATCGCGTTCTTGGCGGCTTCGCGGCGAATACTGTCCTCGTGATGCAGTGGGAAGCGCAATACATAGAGACGTTGTTCGTCCGGTTGCTTGCCGAGTGCGAACACCGCCCGGTCGAACCAGCCATTGTCGCTGGCCACTTCCACTGCCAAGCGGCGCTGGGTGTCGTCGAAGCGGGTGGCCGCGTCGTTCCACTCGGCCACGGCCCAGTTCGGGCGGTCGATCTGGAACAGGGCGAGCGCGCGGATTAAGGCCGGGTCGCGAGCAACGGCCGTCTTCGCCTGTGGGCGATCGTTGGGTTCCCACGGGCACAGCCGGTAGGGCTGATGCAGGCGGTCGGCGGCCAGGAAGCCGTGGAAGGTCGCCGCTTGCGCGGCGCTGCGGTACAGCGTCTGCGCAGCTGCGGCGGCGCCGGTTTTTTCCGATAGACGCGCTTGGAAATATTGCCAACGCGAATCGCTGCGCTGGCTTTCCGGCATCTTGCCAATCGCGGCTAACGCTGCGGGCCAGTCGCCGCGCGACATCGCCTCGCGTGCGCGCCATTCGTGCAGACGTTCGTCATAGGACGCATCCGGCACGGCATTGAGTCGACGTGCTGAATCCGGCAGATACGACGCGACTGTCCATAACGCGATCTGGTAGAGCACCTGCCCGCGCTGCGCTTGGCTGAAACCGAGCGCGCTGGCGAGCGGCGACAATTGCTGTTCGGCAGCGGCAGGGTCACTCTTGGCCAGCTTGGCCAGGCCATCGACCGCGATGCGGCGGCTGCGCTCTGTCTTTGGCCAATTCAGCGCACGCGGGTGCACTTTATCGATAAATGCAGCGTAATCGGTGGCCAGCGCCAGGTCGGCGGCCGGTAGCCGCTGTGCAGCTGTGCGCATGACGGCAGGTAGCTGCGCATCGGCGGCGGCTTCCACGCGTTCCCAGCGCAGCGCCGGGGTCAGTTCTCCGCGCGATTCCAGCCCGGCAACCACGGCATCGCAGGCATCGGGCAGCGGTTTGCCGTTGCGCCACACCGTCAATGCGTCGCGACTCCACTGTGCCTCGGCCTTGCCGGTGGCTAGGCGCGCGGTCAGCTGTGCGCAGCGCAGGCCGAGGTTGTCGGTGGACGTCCAGTTGGCCAGCAGCGTGTTCCAATCCTGCCGCCGCGCCAGTGCCGGCAACCAGACGCTGCGGAAGCTCTCGGCGACCGGTTGGCCAGCATAGCGCTGCAGAAACTCCTGAGCCTGCACGGTGGAGACGGTGTCGATGTTGCGCTTGAGCGCGGCAAATTCCAGCCATCCATACAGCGGATGGCGGCGTAATGCGGCAAGCTGGCCCGCATCGCTGTGGCCGCGCTCTGCGGCTGCGATGGCATCGCGCATGGCGCTCAACTGTGGGTCGAGGGTTTGCGCTTGCAGTACCGTACTGACCAGGCACAGCAGGCCGATGACAACATTGGTAAGACGGGGGGCACGAGTCATGGTGCGATGATACCGAAGCACGCCTGCGCGCCCGAGTGAATTCCTATTGTGGCGGGGTGACGCCGATGTGCACGCGCCTGCGGATGACGTCCTGTGATGGTGCTGCCAGCCGCTGCGCGTTTTTGCGCAATCAATTGCGATTCGTTCATTTTTAGCTTGAAGGAGCGGGCGGGCGCTGCGCGCGGGGAGGGTCTCAAAGTTTTGCGCGCTGCTCGCGCAGGCCAGCGAGTTGCGCGGTCCAGTCGTTCAAGCGCGCACGCTCCTGCGCGACCACTGCGGCTGGTGCGTTCTGCACGAATGAAGCGCTGCCGAGTTTGCCGTTGCATTTGCCGATTTCGCTTTCCACGCGCTTGATTTCCTTATCCAGGCGGGTGCGCTCGGCATCCATGTCGACCAGGCCTTCCAACGGTACGAGTACCGTGAGTTCGCCGACAATGGCGGCGGCCGATGGCGGTGCGTTCTGGCCGGCGTCCAGCCACTGGATGGTTTCCAGCTTGAGCAGGAACGACAGCGGCGATGCGAAGCGCTCAAGGCGCGGGCGGTCTTCAGGAGTACCGTCCTTCAGCAGCAGTCGCACCTGCTTGGAGGGCGGCACGTTCAATTCGCTGCGCACGCGGCGCAGCGCCGACACCATGGATTTCAGCCATTCGACGTTGGCTTCGGCACTGGCATAGCCGCTGGTATCGACATCGCCAGCCTGCGGGAAGCATTGCAACGAAATTGTCGCATTGGTGATGCCCAAGCGCGGTGCGACGTGCTGCCACAACTCTTCGGTAACGAATGGGGTGAGCGGGTGCAACAGGCGCAGCAACGATTCCAACACATACAGCAGTGTGTGGCGGGTGCTGGCGCTCGTATCGGCGTCCTGGCTGTTGAGCGCTGGCTTGGCCAACTCCACGAACCAATCGCAGAACGCATTCCAGGCGAATTCGTACAACGACTGCGCCAGCAGGTCGAAGCGATAGTTTGCGTACTGGGCGTGTGTGTCTGCACTGACCTTTTCCAGTCGCGACAGGATCCACTTCTCCGCGTCGGTGCGAGGTTTCGGAACGCCGGTAAAGCGCGCGCCTTCGGTGTTCATCAGTACGAAGCGTGTGGCGTTCCACAGCTTGTTGCAGAAGTTCTTGTAGCCCTCGGCGCGACCCAGATCGAACTTGATATCGCGGCCATGGGTCGCGAGTGCCGCGATGGTGAAGCGCAGCGCGTCGGCACCGTGGGCGATGATGCCGTCCGGGAATTCCTTGCGCGTGGCTTTTTCGATCTTCTCGGCCATGCGCGGCTGCATCAGGCCATGGGTACGCTTGGCCACCAGGTCCTCAATGCTGATGCCGTCGATGATGTCCAGCGGATCGAGCACGTTGCCCTTTGACTTGGACATCTTCTGGCCTTGCGCATCGCGGATCAAGCCGGTGATGTAGACATCGCGGAACGGCACCTGGCCGGTGAAGCTGTCGGTGGCCATGATCATGCGCGCCACCCAGAAGAAAATGATGTCAAAGCCGGTGACCAAGACCGACGACGGCAGATAGCGCTCGAAGCCGCGCTCGACCATCGCATCGGCGTCCGGCCAACCCAGCGTGGAGAACGGCCACAGCTGCGAGGAAAACCAGGTTTCCAGCACGTCGCTGTCCTGATGCAACGCAACGTCCGCACTCAAGCCGTGCTTGGCGCGCACCTGGGCCTCATCGTGGCCGACATAGCAGCGCCCCGTGTCGTCGAACCATGCTGGAATGCGATGGCCCCACCACAATTGTCGGCTGATGCACCAATCCTGGATGTTTTCCATCCAGTGGCGATAGGTGTTGATCCAGTTCGGTGGCACGAATGTGATCTGGCCGCTTTCGACCAGCTCCAGCCCGCGCTTTGCCAGTGCCTGCATTTTCACGAACCACTGGTCGGTGAGGTAGGGCTCGATGACCTGGCCGGTACGATCGCCGCGTGGCACCTGCAATTTGTGCGGCTTGATTTCCACCAGCAGGCCCAGGTCTTCCAACTCGGACAGCACCAGCTTGCGCGCGTCGTAGCGATCCAGGCCGCGGTAGCGCTCTGGCGCGTTGTCGTTGATAGTGGCCGACACGGTGAACAGGTTGATCAACGGCAAGTCATGCCGCACACCCACCTGGTAATCGTTGAAATCATGCGCGGGCGTTACTTTGACCACGCCGGTGCCGAAAGCGCGGTCGACATAATCGTCGGTGATCACCGGCACTTGCCGGCCGGTCAGCGGCAGCACGATGCGAGCGTCGTGCAAGATGAGATACCGTGCATCTTCCGGGTGCACCATCACCGCAGTGTCGCCCAGCATGGTTTCCGGGCGCGTGGTGGCCACCACCAGATAATCGCGGATTTCGCGCAGGGTCTGGTTGCCCTCGGCGTCGAGTTCGATGTGCTCATAAGTAACGCCATCGGCCAGCGGGTAACGGATCGACCACAGAAAACCGTCTTCCTCGACGTTTTCGACTTCCAGATCGGAGATCGCGGTCTTCAGCACCGGGTCCCAGTTGACCAAGCGTTGGCCGCGATAGATCAGGCCTTGCTCGTACCAGCGCACGAACGCTGTGTTGACCGCGGCCGACGGCTGCGGGTCCATGGTGAAGGTGCTGCGTGACCAGTCGCTGGAGGTGCCCAGACGGCGCATCTGGCGCTCGATGGTGTCCCCGGATTCGGCCTTCCATTCCCACACCTTGGCGATAAAACCGTCGCGTCCCAGCACATCGCGTGTTTCGCCTTTGCCTTCCAGTGCCAGGTTGCGCGAGACCACCATTTCGGTCGCGATGCCGGCATGGTCGGTGCCGACCTGCCACAAGGTGTCGTAACCGCGCATGCGGTGATACCGCACCAGCGCATCCATCAGCGTCTGCTGGAACGCATGGCCCATGTGCAGCGTGCCGGTCACGTTCGGTGGCGGCAGCAGCACGGTGTACGGCTCACCTTCGCCTGAGGGCACGAAGTAGCCGGCCGTCTCCCACTGCGCATACAGGCGCGATTCGAAGGAGGAGGGGTCGTAGCTGGAGGCGAGGGTGGTCATAGTGAAGGTTGGGATGCGTTGTTCAGGAATCGGGGGTGTTGCGGTGTGGCGCCTGTGGTGATCACTGGCAATCCACATACCAATGACAGCCATGGTGTTGTGGAACGGCGGATGGCGATGTTCGGATGCGTCGTTGGATGCAGCCGCGCGAGAGGCAAAAACCGGCATTGCCCCATCCCCCCGCACTTACATGTCGTACTTGCTGAGCTCCAGGCCCCGGGCCTTGTACTGTTTCCAGCGTTCGCGCAGCGGTTCGCGGGCGGCTGGGTCGGCGGGCACGACTTCGAGCACACGCTCGCACGCGTCCAGGTACGGGGCATCTCGCAGGTTGATCACCAGCGGGCGCGAGGGTGTCGTAACGTCGGGGGCGACGATCAACACTGGTGCCAATTCGTCTTCCTCATCCGTGCCTGCGATCTGGTGCGGCACGTAGGCGTCGTCGTCGAACGCCCACAGCAGCTCGTCCAGTGCCTCGGCCTGCTCCGCGTCGCGGGCCAGGATCAGCGTGGATAGATTGGCATCGTTGGCCTTGCGCGCCAGCTCGCAAACCAGCAGCAGCGGTGCGTTAAGGAAGCGCGGCTTGGCGATCAGATAAAAATCGGCACGGGGCATGGTCAGATCACCAAACAGCAGGGAAAACGGATCCGGCAATCACGCTGCCGAGCGTGTACAGCGGGTTGGACGCCGCGATCGTCAGCACGAACGACCGCTGGGCAGCGCGCTCATGCCCCCATCCGCCAGCGTGAATCCGGCAATCAGGGCCAGTGCAGCGCGCGGTGACATCAGGCGATGCGATCCAGCAACCACTGTGTCAGCAGGCCGACCGGGCGACCGGTGGCCATGCCACGCTTGCCTTCGTCGCTCGCCACGCCGGCGATGTCCAGATGTGCCCAGCGCTGCTTTTCGGTGAAGCGCGACAGGAAGCAGCCGGCAGTAATGGCGCCGCCCCACCGACCGCCGATGTTGTAGACGTCGGCGAAGGTGGAATCCAGCAGGCCCTGGTATTCGTCCCACAGCGGCAGGCGCCAAGCGCGGTCGAACACGTGCTCGCCAGCGCTGAGAAGTTCTTTGGCCAGATCGTCGTGCTTGCTCATCAGGCCGGCAGCCTGGTGACCCAGTGCCACCATGCAGGCACCGGTCAAGGTGGCCACGTCCACCAGCGCTTCGGGGTTGAAGCGTTCGGCGTAGGTCAGTGCGTCGCACAGGATCAGGCGGCCTTCGGCGTCGGTATTACCGACCTCGATGGTTTTGCCGGACATGCTGGTGATTACATCCGACGGGCGATAGGCATTGCCGTCGATGGCGTTTTCCACCGCCGGCACCACGACCACCAGATTGATCGGCAGCTCGGCCTTGACCGTTGCCACGAAAGTGCCGATGACGCTGGCGCCACCGCACATGTCGTACTTCATTTCCTCGATGCCGCCCTGCGTTTTGAGGTTGACGCCGCCGGTGTCGAAGGTGATGCCCTTGCCGACCAGCGCGTACGGGCGCGCGTCGCCGCCGCCGTTCCACTTCAGTACGATCAGTCGTGGGCGGTTGGCCGAGCCACGCGCCACCGAGAGCAGCGAACCCATGCCAAGCGCTTCCATTTGCACCTCGTCCAGGATCTCGGCTTCGGCGCCGGGATACTTGCTGGCGAATGCCGCCGCGGTGTCGGCCAGATAGGCCGGGGTGCAGTAGTTCGGCGGCAGGTTACCCAGCTCGCGGGCAAACTCCACGCCTTCAGCGATGGCCACACCCACGGCGAGCGCGCGGGCGTCTCCGCCAGCGATCGCCAGCGTGGTCAAGCCGGTCTCTTCGGCTTTTTTCTTACCCAGCGTGGCGGTGTAGCGGTAGGCCGCATGGTTGCTGACGGTCACCGCCAGGCGGATGTTCCAGGCCGCATCGCGGGCCTTGATCGTGAGTTCGGTCAGGGTGAGCAGGGCGGTGCCGACGGCGCCGGTCTTCAGCGCGCGGGTCGCATCGCCGGTAGCCTTCAGGTAGGGCGCCACGCCGAACTTGCTCGCTTCGCCCAGCCCCACCACCAGCACGCGCGGCGCGGTGACGCCAGGCAGGTCGTGCAGCAGGGTGGTGCTGCCGGTCTTGCTTGCCAGGTCACCTCGTGCCAACAAGGCCGTCAAACGGCCCTGGCTGGCGCTATCCAGTGCCTGTGCAGCGGGCGAAAGGGTCTTGTCGGCGAACACGCCAACCACGATGCAGTCGACGGCAGCGCTCGCCGGCGCGTCTTGGTTCAGGGTGAATTGCAGGGCCATTGATCAGATTCCGTAGGCAAATCCGTACAATCGCGAGCTATTTACACCAGCCTGACCAGGCCGGTGGCGCCGCGAACGAATCAGAGAGTTTAAAACAAGCCCACCCCATGCCGAAGCTCGATCGATACCTGCTTAGCGATTTCACCCAGAGCTTCCTCGCCACCCTGATCGTCCTGCTGGTCGTCAGCGTTGGCGGTGTGTTGGTGGATATCCTCGGCAATATCGCCGATGGCCGCATCCCTGCTGGCTTGCTGCTGTCGCAGGTGGGGCTGCAGTTCGTGGCCTACCTGCCCATCATTCTGCCGTTGGCGTTGATGCTGGGCCTGCTGCTGGCGCTGGCGCGGCTGTACCGCGATTCAGAAATGGCTGTCATCACCGCCATTGGTGTCGGCCCTAGGCGCATGTTGCGGCCGATGTTGATGCTGGTGATACCGGTGGTGCTGGTTATCGGGCTGTGCTCGCTGTGGTTGGGCCCCTGGGCGAGCCGGACCGCCGCGGCGATGCTGGAAAATGCCAACCGCAGTGTACTCATGGCAGGCCTGGAATCGGGCCAGTTCACGCCGTTGTCGGACGGTGGGGTGGTTTACATACAAACGATCTCTGCCGACGGCAAGGGGTTGAGCATGGTCTTCATGCAGCGTCAACAGAAGGACCGTATCGATGTGGTCACTGCCGATCGCGGCACCATGTTTTTCGAAGGCAAAACCGACCGTTACCTGCGCTTGGACGATGGCTACCGCATCGAAGGCCCGGCCAGTGGTACGACCCTGGACTATCGCTTGATGAAGTTCGCCAGCAGCGACATCGCCTTGCCCGACCGTCCCCGAGGGCACGATGCCAACGACCCGGAACTGATGTGGACCTCCCAGTTGCTGTCGGACGTGCGTCCTGTCGCGCGTGCGCAGCTGCATGAGCGCCTGGCGCCGCCACTCCTGGCGCTGGCGTTTGCATTGCTGACCCTGCCGCTGTCGCGTAGCGCGCCGCGTCAACAGCGTTATGGCCGCATCATGCTGGCGTTCCTTGCTTACATGGTGGGCACCAATCTGATGATCATCGGCGGCCAATGGATCGCCGACGGCAAAGTCCCGGCAGCACTGGGTCTGTGGTGGCTGACGCTCCCGTTACTGGCCGTGGCGGTGTGGGCCTATGCGCGCGACGGCCGCGTGCGTGGACCGAGGGGCCGCGCATGAGGTTGACGCCGCGGGTCCATGATTGGTACGTCGGTCGGGTGGTCGTGTTCACTGTGCTGCTGACGTGGGCGGTACTGCTGGGGTTGGACCTGGTCAATGCGTTCGCCAGCGAAGCTAAGAGCATCGGCCAGGGCAGTTACACCTTCGGCCATGCGGTGGCTTATGTGGCCTACACCGTGCCGCGCCGGGCCTACACACTGTTCCCGACTGCAGCGGTGATTGGTGCGCTGATGGGCCTGGGTCAGTTGGCCGCCACCTCCGAGCTGACGGCGTTGCGCGCGCTGGGCGTGTCGCGCAAGCGCATGTCCGCCTCGGTCCTCGCGGCGATGACGCTGCTGACCGCCAGCATGGTGATCAGTGGCGAAACCATCGGGCCGTGGGCGCAGAATCAGGCTGACACGCTCAAGACCAGCGCCCGTTACAACAGTGACATGGCGATGGCGCGTTACGCTGGGCTGTGGGCGCGCGAAGGCGATACCTTTCTGAATGCGATGAGTGGCGAAGAAAAGTCGCTCGACAGTGGTGGTACGGCGCTGGCGTTGCATGATGTACGCCTGTACCACCTTGACTCCAGCGGCAGGCTGCAGCAGCTGACGTATGCAGCGGTGGCCGAACACCGCGATGGCCGCTGGACCCTGCGCCAGGTGCGCAGGGACACCTTCCAGGAGCGTTCGGTACAGCGCGAAACCTTCCCCGAATTGCCGTGGCAATCGCAATTGAATCCGGCAGCGCTGGCGGCTGGCCTTGCCAAGCCGCGCAATCTGTCTGCGCACGATCTGGAGCAGAGCATCGACTATCGCCGCCGTAACGGATTGGACGCGCGCGACTACGAAGACCAGTACTGGAGTCGTTGGTTCTATCCACTCAACGTGCTGGCGCTGTGCATGGCGGCAATCCCGTTCTCGTTTGGTTCGCTGCGCAGTGGTGGCCTTGGCAAGCGCCTGTTCCTGGGCATCCTGTTCGCGTTGGGTTTCTGGCTGCTGCAGCTGTTCTTCGGTCGCATGGCTGGCGCACTCAAGCTCGATTACCGCATTGCCTATGCTCTGCCGCCGATGGTGATGCTGGCTCTGTCGGCATGGTTGTTCCGGCGGCGAAGCAGTTAGAGTCCGTCATGTGCGTCGGGATGCAACATGCTGGTCGTGCGCGTAGCGCAGCTGTTACCGCGCAGCATCAGCTTGGCTGGCAGCAACGCAATCAGTGCTGACCGCTCCGGCCTTTCCTCTTCAGACATGGGGTGTAAACGCCATGCGCCGGGTTAGCTGGGTCGGCTTGCTGATGTGCGTGTCCTATGCGG
>Ga0207791_1000472_pt1 | contig 10502 bp, 14 predicted proteins | sample HigsolmetaGSP16D_FD_184844 | JGI IMG/M metagenome (GOLD analysis project Ga0207791, IMG submission 184844) | High solid enriched microbial communities from the Joint BioEnergy Institute, USA - SP1-6-D (SPAdes) | ecosystem: Engineered > Bioreactor > SSF (Solid state fermentation) > Aerobic >...
CGGCGGGGGATTTGGCGGCGGCGCTCATATCGCTTCCATCCTTTTCACGGAGGGAAATCTTCGTTGAGCGTAATCCGTGACGGCAATCTCGAACACGAGATCATCAATCTCCACCGACTGCTCGTTCTGAGCATAGGGTCCGAACAGAATCATTTCCGTGGGCGTATCCAGATAGACGCGCCCGCGCATAACGGAGGTGGCCGTCTCGAAGCGGTAGTCGAGATAGTTGTTGAATGTCGTCAGTTTCTCTTCGCGGATAATCTCATACACGAGGTGTTCAATCTTCGTGGGAGCAATCAGATCAGGGCCCTGCTGCGACGAATGTTGAGTTTCCATCATGCGATGCCCGCCTTCGCGTCCAGCTCGGCCAGCAGTCCGGCGATCTCCTTTTGATCGACCTCGCGGGTGGCGTTCTTCCGCAGGGTCATTGCCATCCACTTGGCAATCTTTGGGTCCTTCAAAGCCTCTGTCGTCACGATGGCGCCGACGATGATCTTTCGGCGGGTGTCGCTGGCCTTCTGTCGGGTCTTGAGGCGGTTCAGCTTGGCCTGTGCCTCGGCGATCTGCTGGTCAATGGTCCTGGGCATTTTGAAATCCTGTGCTCGCTCAATGGTTGCAATTCTGGATGCCCAGAGCGTAGGGTGCAAGACACGAAGTGCCCACTTATACAAACGCTGCGCGTTTGTGTGGGCAAGGGAACACTCGCGTTTCCCTTGAACCCTTGAGCAGAAGTGCGGCGCGCGTATGGCGATCTATCATCTCAGGGCCACGATGATCTCCCGATCCGCCGGGCGCAGCGCCACGGCGGCGGCGGCGTATCGCAGCGCCGAGCTGATCGTGGATCAGCGCACCGGCCTCGCCTTCGACTACCGCGCGCGCGGCGGGGTCGATCACGTCGAGACCCTCGCGCCTGTGGATGCGCCGACCTGGGTGCAGGACCGGGCGGCGCTGTGGAACGCGGTGGAGCTGGCCGAGACGCGCAAGAACAGCCAGGTCGCCCGCGAGGTCAGGGTAGCCTTACCCTGTGAACTGGACTCTGCGCAGCGGCTGCAGCTCGTCCGCGACTTCTGCCAGCGGGAGTTCGTGGACCGGGGCATGGTGGCGGATATCGCCCTGCACGCCCCTGGGCGCGAGGGGGACGAGCGCAACCACCACGCCCATATCCTGCTGACCACCCGGGAGATCGGTCCCGAGGGATTCACCACCAAGAACCGGGACTGGAACGCCAAGGAGCTGCTGGAGGGCTGGCGGGAGGCCTGGGCACGGGACACCAACCACGCTCTGGAGCGCTGTGGCACCCATGAGCGCGTCGATCACCGGACGCTGGAAGCACAGCGCGTCGAGGCCCAGGAGCGCGCCGTGGAGGCCCGGGAGCGCGGCGACGAGGCCGAGGCCCTGCGCGAGACGGTCCGGTCCGTCTCGCTGGACCGCCAGCCCCTGCCACAGCTTTCTGCCGGGGCGTGGCAGCTCAAGGAGCGCGGCATCGAGGTGGCGGCTGTCCAGGTCTGGCGCGAGATTAAGGAACAGGCCGTCGAGGTGGCACGCGTGGCTCAGGAGCTGACGGAGAAGGCCCGCGTCTGGCTGGAGCGTGTCGCGGAACGGGCTGCAGAACAGGTGCGCGGCGCGGTAGAGCGCGTCGCACCTGCCGATGCCTGGGGGGAGTTCTTCGCAGCCGCAGCCCCCGGCGCGTCAGCCGCCGCCGAGGGGCTGGCGCGGGATCTCGAGGTAGAGCGCCGGCAGGAGGTACAGCGCGAGGCGCGGGAACGGGTGCAGGAACAGGAACGGCGCGCCCATGAGCGCGACGACGGCCATGATCACGGGTGGTAGGCAGAGAACTGGACTGGCTTGGGCAGTGGCGGAAGTGTAAAAATTACACTTCCATTTCTTGCCACTCTTTTCTTCCTTCACCCTCGCCGCCTGTCGCGGAGCAGGCCGAGTAGCTCGCGCAGAATGCCGAGGAGGGCGGGGATCAGATCTAGGGTGTCGAATATGGTGCATCTCAGATGATGAGAAACTGGGCCGCATCATCGGAGCAGGGCGGCGGGGGTTATATGACAGCTTTTGCGGCGATCGCAGTCTCGGACACGTATTTTCGAGGCGTTCCATACCCGATCAACAGCATGACGCCTTCAAAGTGGTCGGCACCGCATTGCAAGCAGATCCAATCCGCAGCCAGCGTCCCTTCGCAAACTAGGCAAGGGCTATCCTCAATGTCGAAATCGAGAGGAAAAGGATCAGGGATCTGAGGGATGCCACACATGGTCTGCCTTACCAAGGGAACCACGCTCTATCTAGCACACCTGGCAGTGCGACACTGACAGGTGCGTGACACAAGACGCGTCCATGGGACCAGGGCTTTGATCTTCGCACAGCAAAGAATGGCAAGGCTACGCGAACTGGGGACATGGAACATCCTGCCGCCAGTGCCTTGGCCGAAATGGAGCGTCGGCTCATCGTCTCGCGTGCCCATAACCTTCCTTCCAAAAGCAAATACAGCGACCAAAAAACGCACCGGATAGTTTTGTTTGCACTTGAAGGGATAATTGCGAATATGGTCCTATGGGAGAAGCAACCATAAGGAGCCTTAAAATTCTTATGGAATAAGTCAGAAATAGTGCATTTTTTTTCACAGGTCGCCAAAAAATTCTCGTTTGATATCCTTGGGGAGGATCTGAGATGAAGATGGATAAGCTATCAAGAATTGGCATGCTATCTAAAGATAAGACGCCTGTTTTTGATGTTGCAACAAAATCATGCGCTATTTTTCTTGACTGTAAAATTAGCTTACTCTCCGTAATAGATAAATATAACGAGCTACAATTAGTGAAATCTGAACATGGCTTGGGCATGCCGTGGTCGATAACGCGAGAGGCACCATTAGTGCACTCATTTTGCAAAGACGTTATTTATTCTTCTAGTAATGTAGTAATACCAAATATCGAAGAAGATGAAAAATACCGACATAATCCAATAATAAGGGATTTGAGCGTAAATTCTTACTTGGGTGTCCCCATCCATGACGCTAATGGCAACGGTATCGCCGCACTCTGTGTTCTTGATGGCCGAGCTCGAAACTGGAAAAAATCTGACATCGCGATTATTAAAGCAATTTCAAAGGGAATATCGGTTCAGATATCGCAGATGCTTGAATTTGAGAAAGTTTCTCCGGAAAAAGTGGAAGCTGATATAGCTTCCATTGCTATGGATGAAATTTTTTTGAAAAAAGATGCGATGATGGACTACTGTCAATACAGTGATGGCAATGAGGAAGTTATTTGGATCTCTTCCGCATGCGAAAAGATATGGGGCGTTAATAAAGAGGATTTCGCAAAAAAATACAGCAACCCCTTCGCAATGTGCGCTCCTGAAAGCCTTCCAATGCTTAGGGCGGTTTTAGGGCATTCCATTGGATTGAGGGCACCTTGGAAGCATGTCTGGGACATCATAGATATTTACGGTAATAAGAAAACGCTCATGGGGTATGGAGATCCTGAAATAGGTGATGATAGTGCCATTGCCTGGAAAGTGGCTATAAAAGATATATCTGAAAGAGAAAAGATCTCGAATTGAAGTATGGCGCCATAAGATGCAACTATAGCAAGGCATTGCCAAAGTGCATAAAGTGAGCATAAGGATTAGCGAAAGGAATATTTTTATTATTATTGCTGCTCTGGCGCCCCACAGAGAGGATGAGTTGTATAAGAAAGCTTATGATAAAATACCGCTGTGTTTAATCGAAAATTTCTAAAAACTAATATCCCATACGAATTATATTGATAACTTTATAAGTTTCCCCCTTAAAAGGAAAAAGCCGCCTGAGACTTCTCGTCTCTGGCGGCGACTGGTTACTCGCTAAAGGCGCAGCTAATCCCGTATTGGATGCACCTGGGGGTAGATTATTTAACCAAGCGCGGTGTAATCACTCTCTCCCACAACCCTCGGCTGATTGCAGCCCCTGTCCGGGCCTGCCGCATAAAATCGGTTCTGAAAGGTGTCTTTTTGGTTAAGGGAACGTCTAGGACAATATTATTACCTTGCACAAAATGATTAGCCATGCTTCAGGCAGGGGTCTGATTTTTGAGAGTGCAAACATGTTGAAATATTTTGCTGCCGTTTCTACGGTTCTTTTGGTTGCGACGCCTGCCAATGCGGGGTGCATTGGAGCCGTCATTTCCGGAAATTGCGCCGGAGTGACAACAAGCAGCCCCTTTGTTGGAACGACGACTAACGAGAGTTCGACCTATCAAGGTAACTCAGGCTCATCGTATCAATATGACCTCAATAGACCGAGTGATAGAAACAGCTATAGCACCGACCTTTCTGCACAAATGCGCGATGCGCAAAATTTGGATCTTGGTAGTACTCAGGACCGTGGGTTGGGCCAGTTTGGCGGCGGTATTTTTAACGACTGAGGTCCAAAGTTGGGTGAAAACCTTCCATGGACCTCATTTCAAGAATAGCCAATACGCAACCCCGGCGCGAAAAATCGCACCGGGGTGTGATGGCATAACGCTTGTTTTGCATAATTTTACGCTTTTGAAACTGAATGGGCACGTGCGCGACCGGCCCATCGTCCTGCGCACCGTCAGATCTTGAGATCGTCCGGCTCGGTCCCAGCCACAATGGCCTCCCGAAACCAGGTCGGCTGCCGGCCACGCCCAGTCCAGGTCTGCTCCGGATCGACGGGGTTGCGGTATTTCGGCGCGACAGTGCCGCGCTTCGTGGGTTTGGCCCCTGCAAGCTCGGACAGAGAAAACCCGTATTCGCGGGCTTTTTCCTCAAGGTCGCGTCTGGCTTCAGATTTGCGCCGCTCGTCAAAATTGACGATGGCCTTATCGAGGTCCCGCTTGAGGCGCTTCAATTCGTCCAGGCTCATCGTTTCAAAATCAAAATCAGACATGGGTATCCTTTTTTTACAGGTCGTCCGTTCCCTATAATCACACGGCGTAAAAATAAAGCGAACAGTTAGACAGCAGCGGTCAGTATTTGCCTGTCTCCCTCTGCTATGGGCCATAATATCCAATTACTGTTCCTCAAATATGCCCTAAGCCGTCGGCAAAAAAGCTGGGGAAAATAGCCGGATCTCAGAGGGGCGCTGCCAGTTCGAGCGGCGGGCCTCAGCATCGAAGAAGCCCGTTCATACCCAAGTCCGCCTTATTGAATTGCTGGACCCATGAGCCAGCCGGACACGTTGTACATCGCTATGACAGGCTAGCCGTCAGCAATCTGAATCCATAACAATGAGGCGAATATGGCACTTCTTGAAGCGACATTCGAAACGCGGCGCGAGGCGGAAATGAGCATCGAGCGGTTGGTGCAAGAGTTCGGCCTGGACCGAAACGCCATCGAGATTGTCGCAGATGGCGCGTTGAACAGCGCAGGAGAGGACAATGCCTCCGACTCTCCAAGTCTTTCTGAACGTGAGGACGCAGCGCTTAACGACCGGATCAAGGTCTCGGTGACCGTAGACGACGCCGCTGAGGCGCAACGCGTCCGCAACGCGTTCTCGGAGTTCGGCGGCGTTCGGTCCTGATCGCTGCGCCAACGCGTGCGCGGCGGCGGCCTCTGTCCGTCCGCTCTGATCCGAGCGGGCTATGAGGATGGAAAGGGCCGGGGCTGAGCCAATCTCAGGGCAGGCTCACAGGTGCTTGCTGGGGGCTGGCCCGCGTGCCTCCACCCCACAACCCTCCGTTGATCCCCGCCTTCTGCCCCGCGCGGCGCATAACACCGCTTCTCAGGTGGAAGGCAGCCCGGAGGTTGAACGGGGGGCCGGGAGCGACGGTCACGGCCGGCTTTTCCGCCGACCGGACTCCGACAACTCAGGACTGCAAAACCTTACCTGTCATAAACCCCTGCGTGTCCATTTGGACAAGTTGCCGGACGGGTCACCTTCGGGCACAACACATCCATCAGCCGAGCGGTTTTTGTGTTGTGTGTTTGACGAGTTCGTCCCGCTCGGCTGCAAAGCCCCCTTTCCCGACAAGACACGCCTGCCGCGCAGAAATGCGTATGACGGGCCTTACTTGGGCCGCGCCACGTCTGTCTCCAGCAGCAGCCGCACGGAGCGGGTGTCGGGGATGCCGCTAGACCTGGCCTTGGCCTTAACCGCGTCTAGGAAGGCGGCGGGCGGGCGCATGTTCAGCGAGGCGGCTTCGGCTCGATCTCGAAGCGCATGGGCGTGAAGCCTGACAGATCGTACTCGGACAGATCCGCCGTCTCGACGAAGTCTTCCGCTTCGGCACCGCTTGTCAGCGGCGGCAGGGGCTTGGGATGGGCGTTAATCATGCGCGATCTCCTCGTGGTGCATGCAGCTGGCACTGGTGAACGGCCCTCAACGCTCTGCGCCTCGATGGGCCTCCTGCCACGGTTCTCTACTTTGCGGCCAAGGCCGGACCCTGCCTCTGAGGCGAGGTGTAATCTACCAATGCGCTAGAACGGCCACCAGCGGCGGCGCTTTACAGGGGCCGGCACAACTAGTTCCGCCTCCTGATTAGCAAGGAGGTTGGTGGCCTGCTGTCGCCACTTATCCCGGTCCTCTTTCAGATCGGCCATCTGGGCAACGTAGTTCTCCAATAGCGTATCTTTCAGCTTGTCACGTTCGCGCAGGGCCGCAAGTTCCTCGCGCAAGGCATTGGCTTCTGTAAAGTTATCCCTTTGAGGGGGGGTTGCGTCCTTTTGCATTGTAGGGATTTGCAAGCTTTGCGCGCGCAAAGGGTAGACACGGGACAGTTCGGCCCCATCGATCTGCCAAGCCCCAGATGTGTCCTTGGTGGCCGAGAGTTTCCCCGACTTGATAGCTCGTGTGATGGTCGCTACGTTCTTGCCAGTGGCTTCCGCAGCTTGGTTTGCGCTGTATTGCATTAGCCTTTGCGTTCCTTTGCATTGTCAGGCTGCGCAAATCTTTGCACGCAAACATGGGGAGCTGTCTATTCCTCAACTAACGTAGCGGGCAGATCAGGCTCCATCCCATCAAAAAACGGCTGTGAAACGGGCGGCAAGCCTTCGCCGGAGGGTAGCTGCATTTCACCTGGAAACACCGAAGGAACGCGGTGCAGCGGTGTACTCTCGCCAATTCGGCTTGTGTTCTTCTGCTCAGCTTCTGAAACAGCAACTGTAGCCGTAAACAAGCTTCGGCGAATGCCGTCTCGAGAACCATGCCAAGCGACACGATCGTTGACTACATAAGCATTTACCGTTCCACTTTCGCCAACCTGCCAAACCTCAATCCAGTTTTCGTCGCGAAGGGTTGTAAGCGCACGCTGGACAGTGGGTCGTGAGATCCCGGTTGCCGTCTGTAGCTCTCGCTGTGAAATCACCACTGCATTATTGGCGCCCATGCGCGCAGTGAGGATATGCATGACTGCAGCTGCTTTGGGCGCACGGATGATCAGTTGAGCCCATTCTTCGTGGGCGGCTCGCTCTGTCTGGACCCAAGTTCCGCGTGTCTTTCTCTCTGGCAGCTTTGTCATGTCCCGACCTCTTTATTGATGCAGGATGCCTCCCCTACTTTCAAATTATGAAAGTCTGCAATCAATAGAAGAAAGTCAATATTGCTTTCAGAATTTGAAAGTGAGTGAGGCAGGTTGCATCATCTGGGTGATGCAGGGGTGCATCATCTGGATGATGCAGGTACCTGTGAAAAAGGATTTAAATTCAACATTCTAAATTTCCCCCTTCTAATGATCTACAGGGAACAACCGGGACGGGCCGTGTCGGGCGAAGCAGCCCTCAGGGAGCAAGCGCCGACCGGCGCGGACTGGCCCGGTTTTTGCCTGTCAGCGCGGCTTTGTCTGTCGCTTGGGTGATGGTGCTCGGATCAGCTCGGGTAAGTACCACGCGGGAATGGGGATGATCAGGCAAGAAGGGGAAAGGGTTATCCCCAGGGAGCACCATATCCCTGCCTTTCAGTAGGATCTGCATTTCAACCACAGTGCTGGTGGCAACGGATGGATTTGCTGATGAATCGACACCTGCAGCGGATGTCCACCATTAGACCAAACCCCGAACGTTCCGGCATTATGATCAACCTAAACGTGTAGAACATCGGATATATAAGTGTTATGCGGCGCAGAAGGCAGGGGGGGAGGGATCAGCCAGGGGTTGTGGGGCTAAAGCGGCAAGCTGGGTTAGGGGCAACCAGCACATTTGACACAGACGTATCGCTCGGGTTTGGGCAGTAGAGATCACTGATCTAAACGCGTGCCCTCCTGGTGTAGCTCTGGAAGCACCAATAAAAGCTCGTTTAGGTTGAAAAACCCTTGAACGAATCTGCTTATTAGCATCCTGTTAAGGAACCTCTTGCTGAGGTCATCCTCGAACCGCTTTTCCAAGCCTTCTGTCAGGACAAATGTTGAGCAAACAAGCTATACATAAGCATTTTGCTTGAATCATCCCCGAACATTTTCGTCCCGATTTGAGTGGTCTCCCAATCAAGTCTGAAAAGGATACTTGAACATGTCCGTTGCCACACCTCTTACCGGCAGTTTTGCCACTGCTGACTTGAACACTGTAATTAATACAAATGCAAATTTATTAAACAGTCTTGGCTCCTCATCCACAGCTGTTTTTGATGACGGTACAATTGACGGTCAGCTGACTGCCGGTCAGCAGGCAGATGTATCATTCAATGATGGACCACGAATACCAATTGATTATGTTGGAGCAGGAACCTTCTCAACAGCAGATTTAACGATTGGCCTTCCCCCGTTGCTTGGTGTGACCGTGCAAGTCAATCCTATCGACGTCGGATTCTTCACAACTACAGTAGATGGTGTAACTCAAAACTATTTGGTTTCCGAAGATCCTCTTTCAGTCACAAATTTGACTGCAAGCGTCTCAGGCACCCTTGCTGGAATTGATATCGACTTAGTTGACGCTGACCTTACCGAAGTTGCAGATGCTCTAGGACTAACCTTGAATCAGCTCCTGAATCAGCTGGTATTTAGCGTTGAGATTACTGAAGGCGCGCCACTAGCCGGGATTGATGATGCGCTGTGTTTCGCTAAAGGCACTTTGATCCTGACAACGTCCGGGGAGAAGTTAGTTGAAGATCTTCAGGTCGGTGATCTAGTTTTGACTGCAGATAACGGACCTAAGCCTATTCGTTGGATAGGCACAAACAAGTTTAGCAAGAGTTTCCTTGCACAGAAAGAAGCACTCCGACCAATCCGGATAGCTGCTGGAGCGCTAGGAACCAGGTTGCCCACGTCGGATTTAATTGTGTCACCGCAACACAGAATTCTGGTTCGTTCGGCAATCGCACAGAAAATGTTTGGCACTAATGAAGTACTTGTTGCAGCAAAGCAACTTTTGCAACTTGGAGGCGTGGATATTGCCTATGATATTGACGAGGTTCAATATACGCACTTCATGTTTGATCAACATGAAGTTGTTATATCCAATGGCGCGCAAACCGAATCTTTGTTCACAGGACCAGTAGCACTAAAGTCAGTTAACGAACTAGCCCGTGCAGAAATTCTGGCCATATTCCCGGAATTGGCAGATGAAGACTATAAAGCCGTTCCTGTGCGGCCTCTTGCTTCCGGACGCATGGGGCGCCGCCTCGCGGTAAGGCATGGCTACAATCGAAAAGCACTCGTTCAGGAAATCCATTAGTCTATTGATAATGCCCCGCAGAATATTCTGCGGGGCATAAATTATTTGATTTTGGTTAATTATTTATTGCGATTATATAATATAATAATGGCACTAGGGCGTGTTGACAAAAGGGATTCACAGGGCGCGCTGATCGTGATTCAAGCTGGTATCTATGATGGAGACCAGCTTGGCACGAGATTTGATGTCGGACGAAGAATGGGCTTTTCACGAGCGCTTCATTCTGGCCGTCCGAGCGCCGAACGGGCGCAAACCTACCGACCATCGGCTCGTTCTTGATGGGATTTTCTGGATAGCCCGGACAGGCTCGCCGTGGCGTGACTTGCCGGCAGAGTTCGGGAAGTGGTCCAGCGTCTACCGCCAGTTCCGACGCTGGACCCTGGCGGGTTTGTGGGAGCAGATCCTGGAGGCCCTGAACGAAAGCCGGATCGTGCCGGATGCACTTCAGATGATCGACAGCACAGTGGTCCGCGCCCATCATCAGGCAGCGGGCGCAAAAGGGGGACTCCGAGACAGGGTCTTGGCCGCTCAAGAGGTGGCTTTACGACCAAGATCCATCTCCGCGTCAATGGCGCAGGCCTGCCCATGAGGTCGGACATCACACCGGGTCAAACATCGGATTATCGAGGCTTTGACTTGGTCATGGACGATAATCTGCCCGCGCCTGCTGTGCTGATCGCAGATCGAGGCTATGACTCCGACAAGGTTCGCAAAACGATGGAGGCGCGCAACGTCGTCCCGGTGATCCCAATGCGCAAGTCCCGCAGGTTACGCGTCGTCGTGGATCGGGCCCTCTACCGCCTGCGCAATCTCGTCGAGCGGTGCTTCAACAAGCTCAAGAATGCCCGCCGCGTTGCCACCCGCTATGACAAAACCGCCGAAAGCTA
>Ga0207791_1000473_pt1 | contig 10492 bp, 11 predicted proteins | sample HigsolmetaGSP16D_FD_184844 | JGI IMG/M metagenome (GOLD analysis project Ga0207791, IMG submission 184844) | High solid enriched microbial communities from the Joint BioEnergy Institute, USA - SP1-6-D (SPAdes) | ecosystem: Engineered > Bioreactor > SSF (Solid state fermentation) > Aerobic >...
TTCCTCTCTGGCCACAGCATTGATATTATTCGCACGTTTTCTGGCAGCAAGATAGTCACGGGTGAGTAACGTATCTTCAATCGCAGCCAATTCAAAGTGTGACGGTAAATTTTTTTGCATGTTGAATCGCCATTAAAAAAAGTACCGAATCAAATTCTGACTTATTTCCCGCAGGAACCTCATTTATTCCTGCTGGAAACAACAATCTGATAAGTTTGATAACCGCTTCAGGCAGTAATGCGCTAAGCGGCGAAAGCTCTGCGTAAGCCAGTTGCCACATTTTTATCTCATCTAACTTTTCTCTGCCGTATGACACCGCCGGTATAATATTAAGCTGCATAAAAAATCGTGCTTTAGGTGTCAGAAAATCTGGTGCTTCATTTTGTAAAATCCATGCACGATACCGCTGACAGGCCATATTCCACGCAGCTTCTCGTAACAGATACCAGTTATCGATAACGGCCTGAGCGATACTGCCTACACATTTCAGACCGTGATCTTCATCAAGTGAAAATTGCTGCGCTAAGGTTTTATTAATAATGCCACGGGGGATGCCTCCACAGCATAGTTCCGGCAGTCCGGTTCTTGAAGGATGGATCCATGACACAGGATCAGACATAATTCTTTCAGAATAATTCAAAGACACGATTACACTCTATTTTTTCTTTTAAGGTTGAGTTTTCTGATTAATTGTCTTTTATCGGCAATATAAATGAAGGCTGCCAATATCAGCATCACGCCAACAATCAATATCAGCATGTTGAATTGCATATTATTTTTTTTCGTCTGTACCGGAGGCAGTTGATATGCCTCCGGTGCCGGCGTCATGACCACCGAAATGTTGTCATATTCAACATTTGAAAAACTGTTTTTCAGTAAACGTGTCGCATCCGCAATCAAGTTTCCGGGTGCGTTATTTGCGGTATCGTAGCGTAATAACACCGCTATATGCATCGGTTTACCTTTTTTTTCCGCATCGGTATTACTGATATCATAACTAACATGAACACGCGATGAGACAATACCACTGATCTGATTTAACGTCTGCTCAAGGCGCTGCTCAATGGCTGAATAAATTCTTGCCACTTCTGCCCGCGGCGAAGAAATTAATGCATCGCTCGGAAACATTTCTGCGATTTCAACCCGCGGTTTAGAAGGTAAATTATAGATAGTTGTCAGATCTACCGCCGCTGAAAAATCAGCCAAACCGACATAAACACTGTAACCCGACTTGGCAATATTCCGTTTGCTGGCTGCGATATTATTTTTTTGCAACAGTGCAACAACTTCATTCGCCTGGTTCTGATCCAGGCCATTTAACAGGGCTTCCTCTTTACATCCGCTGATTAGCAGCAGTGTGGCCAGTAAAGTCACTTTTAGCATTCTCATCATTAAGCACGGATTAGTGTATCAACAGCAGTGATTGCTTTTCTCGTCAGCGTTGAATAGAAAGAAAGCTTAATACTATATTCTGATGTTTTTAACTGATACTGATATATTTCATCAATATCAGTTGCTTTAACCGGATCGTTGGCACTGGCCAGCACCGCCATTTTCTCCTGATATTCCGCGGCAACATGATGGGTAAAGGCTTGCCTGAGCAAGCCTTCCAGCGACTCCGTTGCTACGTTATTATCCATGTCCTTCGCCGTCCTGGCATTTTCAAGGGAGAGTGTTAACATTATTCATTCCAGAATTGCAGAGGTTATCTAAAGTTAGCAATAATTGAAGTTGCAACATCCTTATAGCTTTTCACCACTCCCGATTGCGTCTGCCGGTATACCTGATAATCTGACGCCAGAGATTGATACTTTGCCAAAATGACGGGGTCGGAGGAATCACCCGTTAGTTTGTCCAGTGCCTCCTGCACCTCTTTATTTAAACTGATGACTTTTTCATTAAACTCTCCTGACAGATTTGTCAGAAAGCCATCCCATGTGTCGCCGACGCTAAAATTATTACCCATATTGCCTCATTAAGTTTATTCAGGAAATAACCATTGTTCCGCGGTTGCTTTTACATAACCATCCGCACCATATCGATAAGACTTACCTTTAAGTCGATCGTCTTCCAGCTTAATATCAAACTGAATATAGCCGCCACTCCACTGCTTTCTGAAATCAGTAACAAAAGCTTTAATTGCATTTAGTTCGCTATCGTTAATTTTCCCCGCGATTGAAAAAGTCACACTATCAGCATTATGTCTTTTGTTAAAATAAGGCGTAATACTTAATATTCCTTGTTCAGCAGCATTAGCAATATTGCTATCGCTAATATAACTAAAGCTAAAGACTTTAACCCAACCAAATAACAGCGTAAGTTTTGCTGAAATATTATCAAGTTGGTCTGACTGCAGCATTTTTGCCCGCTCCTGACTCAGGATGATTTCAGGTTTAGCTGGGTCATCAAAGCGAACACCATGAAAACTTACCTGTGGCCAGCGTGCCATTATTTCGCGGGAAATTTTTTCCTCTTCTGCTTTGGCGTTAAGAACGGTGACATCACGGCCATCAGGGTTCTTAATCAGTGATTGCCGGGCCCGGTTACTGCTTTGTGCCGTACGTGCAAAGACATACATCCTGCCATCACCACCGACAAAGCCAGTAAACTCCTGGGGTTTTCCTCCCAATGCCAGCGTAACAGAGTGTATTTCATTGTCATCGCGGCCATAGAGAAGATACAGACCACTCAATCCCATCATGACCAGCAACAGCAGCAGAATCCTCGTTCTCCACGCTTTGTGCGGCCCACTCTGCACTTTGACTGGTGCGGAAGTGACGCTGCCGCTGACCTCTTCGCTACGACTGACCTCATCAAGTGGCTGTTGCCACTCACTGTGCTCAGGGCGTAAGACAAATTGAACATCTTCAACATTGATCAGTTGATGAAAACTAACCGATCTGGTCGCACCTTCGCTGCCCTTCTCCGTTACCAATTGCGGCAGTAACATCGCTTCACTAAAAAGGATATCAAACCGGGTATTAATTCTGTCGTCCAGCACATAAATAGTGGCAGGGTCGTCTGTATGCTGTTGTACAGATTCAAGGGTATGACGGTCAGCGACGATATAGGTGGTTCTTTCCTCACGAATGACATATTCGCATCCCACCAGTAGTGTATTCATGAAACGTATCACATAGTGACGTTTCACTTCGTCAGCACCCATTTCTGTCATCCGTTGATTACCGCACACCCTTTAGATTATGAGTCCAGGATACCATGTCAAAATTATCGATACTTGACAGAATAATGATGAATTCCCATCTAAATTTTTGGTGCGAATTTTCCTGGCTGTAATGTAGCGGTTGATTTGAAGCAACAGCCTTTTGGCGTAGAGCAACCTACCAACGTGGCTATAGTCTGGTTCTGAGGTCATTATTATTAATCAGATCCGGCAGGAGATTGCTTTTTCCGCAGAGGCGGGCAGGAAATAAAACACTTACTGCCTGCCGCCACTTCATTTAAGTCATCATAATTTAACAGTAAAAAAATAGAATTAAGATAAATTTACTTTTTTACCTTCACTGATTTTTTTCTCCACCAGATGATAAAAATCAGCAACTTCTTCAATTATCGCCACCTCACTTTCGCTAATGACGATATTAAAGGCCCCCTCCATTTCATAAACAATATCGGTCAGAATCAGCGAATCGATATACAGATCCATCGCCAGCAGCGATGAATCATTAATTAACTGACTGTCCAGATCGCCGCAGCGGGCAATAATCTGTTTAATCCGATCGCGACAAGCCGCCTCAGACGGTCTATGCTTTTCACTGTGTAAATCTTCGCTACCAGGCATCATCGTTACGCCTTATTTGGGAATAAACGACAACCTGACCATCGCTTCCTGCTCAGTAAATTTATTCATGATCAGCACCCGTTGATCAAATGCCGAGCTGGCGTTAGAGGTTTTTTGCGTCAGCAAGTTCATGTTGCTCTGCAAGCCGTCGGCATGTGCGTAAAAGCCACTTTCCCAGGCATTATATTTCGCGTTGTTAAGGGTAATCGGCATGTTGGGCCACCCGGTCCCCAGGTCATTGAGCGTCTTGGTGATATTTTGCAACGGTTTGAGGTCGATCTGTACCCAGTAGCCGCTTTGTGCATTGCCCTGCAGGCAATCCGATGACAGCCCCAACTGTTCGATCCAGTTTCTGGCAATCTCCTGGGTGGTAGTACCATACTTCCCATCGGCATCGGCTTGTGGAAAAAGTTGACCATTCTTGCCACTGAAACTGTCTATCAGCGCCTTCACTTCCTGGCCGAAATCATAACTTTTAAAGTTCAACTCGCCTTCTTTTGGGCCGGGTGAAAGATAGCTCGATAGCTCGCCTTTTAGTTTTACAAACGCCTTATAAAATTCACTCATCTTATCGAACGCCTGACTAAACACCTGCAGATAGGATATTTTCATCTGCCGAATGGTTTCCATATGCTTCTCTATCAACTCATTGCCGCTGAGTACCCCGTCGGCTCGGGTATTATTGCTACCGACGATCGTCTGCTGAATTAACTGACGCATCAGGTGATACTCAAGCTCATCGTTGGCGTCATCGGGGTTAGTCAGCAGATCCGTATTGCCCCGGCAGAGCTTATCTTCTGATGATGCCAGATAGCGGTTCAGCATGAGCCTGACGTTATCAGTACTGGCTTTTACTGGTGCCATGCTGAAGTCATTTTGCAGTTTTTCCGCCCCTGGCAGACTGTCATTTGTAGCCGGTTGCTTTGCCTCCATCAGAGGAAGGGCATTTTGTATAGCTGAAGAGGATGAACTAATTTCGAAGGACATAATAATATCACTCCAGGCAGGCCCTCTGTCTCAGAGGGAAAAGGGTCAGGCACGCACCGTCAGTAAGTTAATGGTGGTGCTAATGCGGGCATTATTGGCATTGATCATCTCACCAATGGTTCTGAAAATGACCTCCTTCAGCGCATCAGTTTTGCGCCTGTAATCATCTTCGGTTGCCGCCGTCTGCTGATAGACGCGTGAGTTTTCCTCGAGGATTTTTGCCAGTGCCGTATTGGCAGCAGCACGTCGCTGACCATCGTACTCAATCACTCCTGCCACGGGGCGTTGCATCTGCATCAGCAATGTCCCTTCCGCCTGCGATTTTTGCAGCTGATGCTGTTCCTCACTCAGATTGTGATTGAGCTTCTCCAGCTCAACCTGGATGCTATCGATACTGGCACTCAGATTCTGGACTTCTTTTATCAGCGCCTGCATCTGCTGATTCCGCTCAACATCCGCCTGAACCAACGTTTTTATTTCACTTTCCTTCGCCGTAATAGCTTCAGTATTCGCTTTCAGTCTGGTATTCAGTTGACGACGTTCACTCATCAATTTTGACACGGCGGTAATGTCACCGTCAGCTCGTCCTTGTACCAACCCCTGCTCAATAGCCTCAAGTTTCACCTTAATGTCCTGGTTTTCGGCACTCAGGACTTTGGTCTCTTCTGCCAGACTACGCTGCTGTATGCCACTCTCGCTATTGGCGCTCTCCAGCTTTTTAGTGGTCGCATTTTTTTCAATAATCAGTGCTTTATTCTCACTGACTGAATGATGTAAAGACTCCTTTTGCTTGACTATTTCTGCTTCTTTTTTCATATGTATCGTCGTGCTCTTCACCGTCTTCAGGGTACCCGCGCCCGCAAGCGCGACACTGAATATGCCGGAACCTATTGCCCCGCTTAGGTTGTTCTCACCGGCTTTCTTGGTCTTGTCGGCACCGGCTAATGCCGCGTTGAACTGACGCACAATATTTGCCGCCTTGAATTCACTATCGACCTTCAACATCAACACCAATATATGCACCAGTTGATCGAGCATCGCGACCATTTTTAAGGACCATTTATTCGTATTAGACCAGTCAAAATCCGCACTGTTTTCTTTTTTTATTTCTGTCAGTATTGCGGGAATAAACATATCGAGTAGCGCATTCAGTTCAGTTGGCCTTTCTCTCAGTGGTTGACGTAATTCGGCGGGCATATTATTGATCAGCGCGGCAGCGGTTGCCGTACTACTCTTGTCCTGCCCTTCGGTAAACGTCAGAAACACCGTAGAAGAGGTTTTTACCGTTGGCTTATTGGGCACGTCAGTTAAAATATTCCCCACCACCTCAGGCTGCCACGAGGTATATAATGAAGTAATCTGTTCCATATCTGCCCCTTACATTGCTCTTATGATAGAGATTTTTGCCTGATGGCTGGATTGAATTAACTCACTGATTTTATCGCCCCTGGCTTTAATTTCAGCATTATCTTTCTTCAGCATATCCAGCAGGTCATCGAGTTTTTTTGTTAATAGATCCATCAGTTCGCGGCATATTTGATATTCAGCCAGCGCATCCTGGGCTTGCTTATTGTGCACGCCAATAATAATGCTATGGGCCATCTTATTGGTGACATCGCTTAGCGTGACAACCTCGGCCGCTATATTAGCGACACGCGCCGCTTTAAGAGTGGTAACAGAAGAGAGATGCAATTTTTCCATTGCTTTAGTCGCAAAGTCATCCAGCAATTGTTTAGTCTGCTGAGCGAATTCTTTCATCACTTTACCGGCATTTTTAAGCAGCTTCGGCATCTGTTTCAGTGCAGATTTAATCGCAGTTTTGACATAGGACACCACTGCCTGAGTCAGCGATTTGGCAAAGCTTTTATACAGTACATTAGCGGCACTTTTCAGGATAAATGCGGCGGCTACAATAACTGCCACCGTTGCCGCTGCCGCCACCGCGGTGTGAATAGTGCCCATCATATTGGCACCGGTGGCTTTATCAATGGCGTTCAGTATTGCACCAATGGGCGTGTGATCGAAAATATCGCTGACGACATCTTTAATCGCGTTCATTAATGGCATAAAAACATGATCCATTAACGGACCCATCACCTTCTCAGTGATCGAAAAACCAAACAGCTTCTCACTGATCGTATCCGCCACCAGCAACCCGAGGCCCAGTGCCATCAGGGGTGCGCCCGCACCGCCAAACACCATTGTCAGGGCTCCCAGTGCCGTGGCAATACCGCCGAAAATCTTGGTACATTTACTCATCTTCTCAGCAGCTTCCACGGCCTTTTTCTGTTGCTCATCAAACTGTCTGGCTTTCTCCGCTAAACCGGTGCGCATCGCCTCCATGCGTATTTCGATAAGTTGCTGGTCATTTTTTAGCTTATCGAGGCTATTTTTACTAAAAATGCTCAGGATCTCCGCCATACGTCTGGATAAGTCCGCGGCAAACGATAAACTCTTTTTCTCCTCAGTGATCAGCTGTTCGAGATGGATCACCACCACACCGCCTTTATTGGTGCTCATTGTGGTCAATTGTCTGATTAAATCGCCATGCTGAATAAGCAGTGCCTGCGACATGTTCAGCTTGCTTGTGACTTCAGCCTCAGCCTTTGCCACTGTCTGTGAGGCGGTATTCAGCGTATTTTTGGTCTGGATAATTGTCTCGTTAAGCGCAATATAACGTGGGTCGTCTTCGTTAACACCCTCCCGTGAAAGCGCGCTTAGCTTTGATTGCAAAGGGATAAGTTGCTGTTTCAGATCGTTAAATATGGCGGTATTGTCTTCCAGTAAGCCGGTTGCCGTATCCAGCTCGGAGATGGCGACCTGCAACTGCCCGACCGCCTTATCCATCGCTTGCGAAAGCTTGGTTGCTTGCTGCTGATGTTTAGCCGCACTATTGACCAGCTTTGTGATTAATTCGTGCCGTTTTTTTCTTAACTCTTCTGCGCTGGTACTATCAGATTCCGCGTGGGTATTAATATAGGCGGCACGGGTATCATCAGATTCGGTTAAGCGCAGTAGAATACTGCCATCTTTGTCGAACTTGGCCGTGGTCGCAGCTTTGCGCAGCACGCGATGGCTATCCGAGCCATTATCAAGGTTATCCTCGATTACCTGCTCGGCCATATCATGAATAAAACGCGCATTGGCTTCAGATACCTTATTAATATCGGTAAATCGGTTAGGGATCCTGCCGCCTGCCGTTCGATCGCTATTTTGCAGGGGATCTTTATTGCTGTAAAAATTGGCAAATGTTCCATTTATGGCAAAATCTGATAGATCAGACATGACTAACTCTCCTTAGCAGATTCGGTTGAATTTTTATCTTTACTTAACACCTTTCGATTTCTTTTGATGGTCTCAAAATAAACCCGCGCTTTTTTTACCAGTTCTTCATTCAGACATTTTTCAATCACTACTTCAAAACATTGCAGTGCTTTAATGACATCGCCCATAAGTAGCTGGCATTGCCCGCTATAAAAAACCGGACTGTAGTCATCTTTGGAAAAGATATACGCCAGAGAATAGAGATCGCAGGCTTTTTGATACTTTTTCTGTAGCTGATTAACCGCACCCAGACCAATAAAATAATCCGGGTTATTCAAATCATACATACAAAGCAGGCTAAAATAGTGTTCAGCTTCATCAAGTCGACCCTGATAATAAAAATGATGCGCATGAGCATAAATATCTTCCATCGTATCATCCGGAATACCCTGTAAATCTTTCAGTAATACACCTTGCTGAACATATTCCATTAACATGGAACACATTTCAGCTTCATGGATTGTCTCTTTTTCCTGAGTCATCTCTCTTCCTTAGTTAAACCATCCATGATGAATGGCATGATTAAAGCAAAAATGTATTTTTTTTACTCACAAAGAACGCTCATCAGCATCAGGGTTTATTGCGCTTTGCGGCGCCTCTGATGGTTTATCTACGATAGCTTCTGCGGGCTGATTATTCGGGTGTTCAGCCATCCAGTTGTTCTCAACCTGTTCAAGCCAAAAAAGGATATCCATCACTTCGCTGAACATTTTCAGGCTAACAAATGCGTGTTTTTTGTGAGTACGATACAACTCTCGTGCCAGCGCAACATTTTCCACCACCGGCACGCCAATTTTTTCCGCATAACGACGAACTGCCAGTGCACGCTGATCTTTTTCGATAAATGAAATAAAAGGGATCGGTGTAATCGCCGGATTTAGATAAATACCAATCGCAATATGTTTAGGATTGGCAATAACAACATTTGATTTTTTGATATCTTGCTTAAATTCTTCTGAGAGTAATTCCTGATTGAGGGTTTTCCTTTTTTTCTTAATTTCCGGATTACCATTAATCTCTTTGGACTCATTAGAAACCTCTTTCTTATCCATTTTTAACTCTTTGATATAGAGTAAATACTCTGCTACGCAGTCGATAAGAACAATAACAAACATACAGGTGATAAAGATGACCAGCAGGGAATGTACCAGTTGCCCCCAAACTTTTAGCATAATGCCAGGTTCGGACCAGACCAGACTGATCAACAGGCCACGATTTTCTTGCCAGAAAATCATGGTTGCTAGTACAAAGCAGCCGAGGTAAAGCAATGACTTAATCAGATCCTTTACGGTTCTCAGGTTAAATATTTTTTTAAAGCCTTTTATCGGATTAACCGCGGAAAAATTGAGCTTAAATGCCTTCGTCGCCAACCGCATACCGGTCTGAATCAGACCCGGTAATAAGGAGGCGGCAATACAAAGTATGATAATCGGCAATAATATTTTTATGCCAAACCAGACGCACTGCAAAATATATCCCTGCAATGAATAGTCATACTGACGCGATACAATACTGTGCAGAATGTCTGAGAACTCACGCAGAGAGGTAAAATTCAGCACCACCTCAACCCCAACCAGCGTCAGACAGGTCGTGATCAGATCCTTACTCTTAAACGTCTGTCCTTTTTTGGCCGCGTCGCGCTTTTTTTTATCGGTCGGCTTTTCGGTTTTACTGCCTGCCATGGTATTGCTCTCCCGCGCTGCCGCAGCTTTCCGTCAGCTATCTGGAAAAAAGATTTTTTCCAGCCCGATTACTTCATTAGGCAGAAGCGGGGAAAAGTAGAGCAGCAGCACCATAAAACCGATCAGGGTTTTCACCGTTAACGCCATTGAAAATGCATTCATCTGGGGGGTATAGCGTGCCAGCAGGCCCAGAAACAATTCGGTGATCAGAAAGACAGAGATGACGGGCGCAGCCAGCCTGACAGACTGTTTCATCAACTCACCGATAAATCTGACCACCTTCTCCCAACCGGGCATCGTCGTCGATAACGGCGGCCACAGCTGATAACTCTGCTGCATCACCTGCATAAAGGTCAGCATCCCTCCGGCCTCCAGAATAATCACCACCGCAATCAGGTTAAACAAATTCGCCAGCTCAGAAGTATCAATGCCGCTCAGTGGATTTAAGGTGCTGCTCAGCGTCGCCCCGCGCTGGTTATCGATCAGGCTTCCTGCCGCGTGCAAAGCCCAGAAAGGCAGGCAAATAAAGATGGCAATCATCAGCCCAATCACCATTTCTTTGACCATTAATGCCGTAAACTCCAGCACGCTGAGTTGATAAACCAATATCCCTGGCGCATGCCACAGCGATGCCCCCAGTAAAAAAGCCAGTGGAAATTTAAACAGCCCGGTGAGAATAGAATTGCTGAGATAAGGC
>Ga0207791_1000476_pt1 | contig 10478 bp, 3 predicted proteins | sample HigsolmetaGSP16D_FD_184844 | JGI IMG/M metagenome (GOLD analysis project Ga0207791, IMG submission 184844) | High solid enriched microbial communities from the Joint BioEnergy Institute, USA - SP1-6-D (SPAdes) | ecosystem: Engineered > Bioreactor > SSF (Solid state fermentation) > Aerobic >...
GCGATCTGGGCGACCGAAGATCCCGATCTCGGCCAGCTCGAACTGTCGGTGTCCGGCCCGTCGCTGGCGCCGTTCGAAGCCGGTCGCATCACGCGTCCGGTGCGCTTCTACGCGCGCAGCAACTACGTCGACTTCATCGATCGCCTGGAGCTCACGCTGTATCGCGCCAGCGACGCGGACCTGATCGAACCGATCGCGCAGCTCGACCTGCCGCACGCCGCGGTCGCCGACGCCGAGTGGGACGGCACGCTGCCCGCCGGTCGCCAGTTCCGTCCCGGCGACGAGCTGGTCTACGTGCTGCGCGCCTACGACGCGCAGGGCCACTTCGACGAGACGTATACGCATCGCCTGCAGCTGGTCACACCGGCCGAGGCCGATCGCGGCGACCAGATGCTGCGCACCGGCACCGAGCGTGCACTCGGCACCGCGCTGACCGCCGACCAGGCGGCCACGCAGTCGCTGGTCGATGCCGTGTTCGCCGGCAACGGCCTGCGCCAGCAGAACATTCCGGTGTACGGCTCGCGCGTGCGCATCCAGGGTCGCAACCTGGCCGAAGGCCAGACGCTGCTGATCAACGGCGACAGCTACCCGGTCGATCTGGAACGCAAGTTCGTCGCCGAATACCTGATGCCGGTCGGCCAGCACCGGTTCGACATCGGCCTGAAGAACCGCAATGGCGACACCGCGCATCACGCGCTGGATGTCGACGTCAGCGGCCGTTACCTCTTCGGCGTCGGCATCGCCGATGTCACCGTGTTCCAGAACAAGGCCAGCGGTCCCGGCCGCGAAATGGCGCTGGCCGGCCGCGAGGACGACATCCTGAGCGATGGCCGCCTGGCGTTCTACGGCAAGGGCAAGATCGGCGGCAAGTACCTGATCACCGCGCAGGCCGACACGCAGAACCGGCCGCTCGGCGATCTGTTCGACGGCTTCACCGCGGCCGATCCGCAGGACATCTTCCGCCGCGTCGATCCGGACCTGTATTACCCGAGCTACGGCGACGATTCCACGACGTATCGCGACGTCGACACCATGGGCCGCTTCTACGTGCGCATGGACTGGGACAAGAACCAGGCGCTGTGGGGCAACTTCTCGACCGGCTTCACCGGCACCGAGTACGGCCAGTACCAGCGTGCGCTCTACGGCGCGGCGCTGGCGTGGCGTTCGCGCGCGGCCAATGTCTGGGGCGACCCGGTCAGCGAACTGCGTGCGTTCGGCTCCGAAGCGCAGACCGCGCCGGGCCACAGCGAATTCGTCGGCACCGGTGGCAGCCTGTACTACCTGCGTCACACCGACGTGCTGCCGGGCTCGGAGCAGGTCGTGGTGGAAACGCGCGACCCGACCACGGGCCGCGTCGAAGTCCGCAGCGTGCTGCTGCGCGGCGCCGACTACGAGATCGACGAGCTGCAGGGCCGCATCCTCCTGACGCGTCCGCTGATGCCGGTCTCGCGCGACAACGTGCCCACGATCACCCGTGACGCACCGCTCGATGGTTTCGAGCAGCGCCTGATCGTCGACTACGAATGGGTGCCGGCGGGCTTCGATCCCGACGAGATCGCCGCCGGCGTGCGCGCCAAGCAGTGGTTCGGCGATCACGTCGGCCTCGGCGCGACCTGGGTCGACGAGAACCGCGCCGGCGAGGACTACACGCTGATGTCGGCCGACCTCACCCTGCAGGCCGGCAAGGGCACCTACCTCAAGCTCGAGCACAGCCGCACCGAGTCCACCGGCGCGCCGGTGTTCTTCTCCGACAACGGCGGCTTCACCTTCACCCAGCTCAACCCGGTCGGCCCGCGCGAAGGCGAGGCGAGTGCGGTCGAACTGCGCGCGAACTTCCGCGAGCTCGGCTGGACCACGCAGGACTGGAGCAGCGGCGCATGGTGGCGCCGCGTCGATGCCGGCTTCTCGGTCGCGCGCTTCGACACCGGCGCCGACATCGAGGAGTACGGCGCCGAAGTGCTGGGCGAATTCACGTCCGACATCGGCTTCTATGCGCGCTACAGCCGCGCCGAACGCGGTGTCGATGCGCTGACCCAGGCGCAGGTGACGACCGAGTGGCGCTTCTCCGACGTCGCTTCGCTGGCCGCGGAAATCCGCCGCGTGCAGGAAGAGCGCGCCGCGTTCGCGGACGTGGCCGGCACGCTCGGTGCGCTGCGTTACACGCATCGCTTCGGTACGTCGCTCGACCTCTACGGCACCGCGCAGCTCACGCTGGACGATGACGAGGGTCGTTACGCGGACAACGATGCATTCACGCTCGGCGGCCGCTACAACTTCGCCAATCTTTCGACGCTGGGCGGCGAAGTCACGACCGGTGATCGCGGCGACGCGGCGCAGGTCAACGGCGAGTACCGGCTGTCGCCGCAGCACGCGCTGTACGGCGCCTACACCTACTCGACCGACACCACCGAGTACGACCCGCTGTTCAACCCGACCCGCCAGAATGGCTGGACGCTCGGCCAGCGCTGGCGCCTGTCGAACCAGGTCAACATCTTCAACGAGAGCCAGTTCCTCAAGACCCGGCAGGAGTCGGGCCTGGCGCACACCTACGGCATGGATTTCTATCCGGGCGTGGGCTGGAACCTCGGCTTCACGCTGTCGGACGGCGAGTTGACGACGCGCGATGGCGGCCAGGTCGACCGGCGCGCGATCAGCGTCTCGGGCGGCCGCACGTCCAACGTCACCGACTGGCAGAGCAAGGTCGAGTGGCGCGAGGACACCGGCGCCGAACGTCGCACGCAGTGGATCACCACCAACCGCGTACAGCATCGCCTCAACGAAAGCTGGCGCGTCGCCGCGCGCTTCAACTACGCCGACACCCAGGACGATCTCGATCCGCGCGCGAGCGCGAAGTTCATCGAGAGCAACCTCGGCTTCGCGTACCGCCCGTGGGATGGATCGCGCTGGGGCCTGTTCGGCCGCTACACGTATCTGTACGACCTGGCGACGCTGGGCCAGCTGGGCGGCGCGGACTACGACCAGAAGTCGCAGGTGCTGTCGCTCGAAGGCGTGTACCGCATCGACGACCGCTGGGAAGTGGCCGGCAAGCTCGCACGCCGCGAAGGCGAAGCGCGCTACGGCCGCGGCACCGGTGCGTGGTTCGATTCGGCGACGACCTTCGCCGCATCGCAGGTGCGCTACGAGCTGCTGCACAAGTGGCACGCACTGGCCGAGTACCGCTGGCTCGACGTCGACGACGGCGGCACCCGGCAGGGCTGGATGGCCGGCGTCGACCGCGACATCGGCCGCAACTTCCGCGTGGGCGTGGGCTACAACTTCACCGATTTCAGTGACGACCTCACCGATCTCGACTACGACCACCGCGGGTTCTACATCAACTTCGTCGGCAGCTACTGATCATGCGTATCGCCCGTTCCAATTCCCGTGTTTCCGGTCCGCGTGGCCATCTGCTGGCGACCGCGCTGGCGAGTGCCGTCGTGCTGTTGCCGGGGCTGTCGCATGCGCAGCAGGTCAACGTGGTGCAGCGCAGCTTCATCAATCTTGGCTTCGAGACGCCGTCACTGGGCCCGACTGCCTGTCGCCTCTACATCGGCGAGGAGTACGTCCCGGGTTGGACCACATCCCACAACCCGACGAACCAGGAGAACAGCGGCTGCACCGGATTCAACATTCCGGGCTTCACCGTCGGCGCGCCTGCGCGGATCCTCGAGATCTGGCGCGGACCCCGGAACAACAATACCGGGAACGTCGCAGTGCCCGCGCGCAGCGGTGTGCAGTTCGCCGAGCTCAATGCCGCGCAGGCATCGCGCATCTCGCAGAACGTGTGTCTGGAGCCAGGCGACACGGTGCGCTGGAGCTTCAGCCATCGCGGGCGCAATGCCGCCAATCGAATGAACTTTCTGATCGGCGCTGACCAGATCGTCGACGTGGAAACCAACCACACCGGCACAGGTCGTGTCGTACAGACGCTGCAGGGCACCGCTTCGGGCCGCAACAGTGGCGTGAGCAACTGGTACGACTACTCGGGCGAATTCGTCTACAACGGCGCGAGCGGGAACACCAACATCGGTTTCGAAGCCGTGGGGGGCACGACGGAAGGCAACTTCCTCGACGACATCCAGGTCGTACTGCGCCCGTTCGTCGAACTGGGGAACGGAAGTTTCAGCACCGTCGAAGGCGCCGCGACCGGTCTGCCCCACCTGAACATCGCGGGCACGCTGTCCGCTCCGTTGCAGGTCCAGGTGCGCGTCGCCGGCGGCACGGCGGTCCGTGGCGTGGATTTCGAAACCCCCAACAATGCCGACCTGTTCCTGGTCACGGTGCCGGCCGGCACGTACGCCGGAGATGCGATTCCCCTGGGCATGACGTCCATCGGCAACACGCGCATCGAGAACAACCGCACGGTGCAGCTGGAGATCGTCGCGCAGCCGAACGACTACGTGACGCGCTCGACCACCGTGTGCGGCCAGTCCGGCGCGGGTACGGCGACCTGGACGCTGGTCGACAACGATGTGGACGTGCGCACGCTGAAATCGGCGAATCCGAACACGGCCGACGGCCTGGCCTCGTTCACCGTGGTGTTCGAGAACAACACCGCGCAGCCCACGGTCGGCCCGCCGACGGCACACGACGCACAGGTGCGGATCGCGGACGCGTTGCCCGCCGGCTTCAGCGCCTACAGCTGGACCTGCGCCGCGGGCGGCACGCCGGCGGCGACCTGTCCGGCGGCATCGGGCACGGGCGCGATCAATGCCGTGGCGACGTTGCCGGCCGGGCAGGCGGGCGTGGCGGGTGGACGTCTGACCTATACGATCGCGGGCACGTTCGCGGCCGGGCAGTGCGCGGCGGCGACGAACACGTCGACCATCGCGCTGGAAGGTGGCGCGCTGGAGGAAGGCACGGCGATCGGCGGCGGCTTCGCCACGCCCGCGCCCGGTGGTACCGCGAACAACACGGCGAGCGCCAACGCGACCCCGGCCTGCGGCGCGGCGGATCTGTCGATGGTCAAGAGCGTGTCGCCCAATCCGGTGCGATCGGGACAGAACGCAACGTGGTCGCTGTTCTTGACGAACGCCGGTCCTGGCGCAGCCGATGGTGCGGTGGTGCAGGACCCGGCGGTCGCCGGTGCCGATTGCAGTGCCGCGACCGTCAGCTGCTCGGCGACCAACAACGCGGCCTGTCCGACATCGGGCCTGACGATCGCCGCATTGCAGGGCGCGGGCATCGTCATCCCCACGTTGCCGGCGACCGGCACCGTGACGCTGCAGTTCGCCTGCCGCGTCACCGCGAGCGGCACGCCGTAAGGTTTCAGCTGGACGCGGCTCAGTCCGCGTCCAGTACCGTTTCGAGCACGGCGTCGCCGTAGCGCTCCAGCTTGCCGGCGCCGACGCCGCCAATCCCGCCGAGCTGGCCGTGGCTGATCGGGCGCAGGCGCGCGATCTCGCGCAAGGTCGCGTCGTGGAAGATCACGTAGGCGGGCACGTTCTGCTCGCGCGCCAGGCGGCCGCGCAGCGCGCGCAGCGCTTCGAACAGCGGCCGGTCGGCCGGTGCCAGATCGATGTCGGCGCCGGTGGCGGCGCGTGTGGTCCGTGCGCGCTCCTTCGTGTTCGTCGGCTTGCGCAGCATCACCTGCGTGTCGCCCTTGAGCACGCCGCGGCTGGCTGGCGTCAGGCGCAGGCCACCGTAGCCTTCGGCGTCGACGTCGAGCAGGCCCTGCGCGACGAGCTGGCGCAGCACGCTCTTCCATACGCGCGCATCGACGTCGGTGCCGACGCCATAGGTGCTGAGCTGGTCGTGGCCGAACTGGCGGATGCGCTCGCTCTCCCTGCCGCGCAGGATGTCGATGATGTGCGCGGCGCCGAAGCGCTGGCCGCTGCGGTAGACGCAGCTGAGCGCCTTTTGCGCGGGCACGGTGGCATCCCACGCGGCCGGCGGGTCGAGGCAGTTGTCGCAATTCCCGCACGGCTGGCCCGGTCCCTTGCCCGCGTAGTCCTCGCCGAAATTCGCCAGCAGCACCTGACGGCGGCAACGCATGGTTTCGCAGTAGCCGACCAGCGCGTCGAGCTTGCGGTGCTCGAGCCGCTTGCGCTCCTCGCCCGATTCGCTCTGCTCGATCATCTGCCGCAGCAGCACCAGATCGCCCAGCCCGTAGCACATCCACGCATCGGCCGGCTCGCCGTCGCGGCCGGCGCGGCCGGTCTCCTGGTAATAGCCCTCGATGGATTTGGGCAGGTCGGTGTGTGCGACGAAGCGCACGTCCGGCTTGTCGATGCCCATGCCGAAGGCGATCGTCGCCACCACCACCACGCCATCACTGCGCAGGAAGCGCCGCTGGTTGGCCGCGCGCAATTCCGCATCCATGCCGGCGTGGTACGGAATCGCATCGATGCCCTGGCCGGCGAGATACTCGGCCGTCTCCTCGACCTTGCGCCGCGACAGGCAGTAGACGATGCCGGCCTCGCCGCGATGCGACTGCACGAAATCGAGCAGCTGGCGCTTGGCGTTTTCCTTCTGCACGACGGTGTAGCGGATGTTGGGCCGGTCGAAGGAACTGACGAAGCGGCGCGCATCTTCCAGCTGCAGGCGTTCGGCGATCTCGCGCTGGGTCGGCGGATCGGCGGTTGCGGTCAGCGCGATGCGCGGCACGTGCGGCCAGCGTTCGTGCAGGATCGTCAGCTCGCGGTACTCGCGGCGGAAGTCGTGGCCCCATTGCGACACGCAATGCGCTTCGTCGATCGCGAACAGCGCCAGCGGCGCGCGGTCGAGCAGCGACAGGAAGCGCGGGGTCAGCAGGCGCTCGGGCGCGACGTAGAGCAGGTCGAGTTCACCGGCCAGCAGCTCGCGCTCCACGCGCTGCGCGGTCTCGCCGTCGAGCGTGGAATTGAGATAGGCCGCGCGCACGCCCGACTGCAGCAGCGCGTCCACCTGGTCCTGCATCAGCGCGATCAGCGGCGACACCACGATCGCCACGCCGTCGCGCAGCAGCGCCGGCACCTGGTAGCACATGGACTTGCCGCCGCCGGTGGGCATCAGCACCAGGGCATCGTGACCGGCGGCGACGTGCTGGACGATCGCGGCCTGTTCGCCGCGGAACGCGGCATGGCCGAACACGCGCTGCAGGACCTCGAGCGCGGCGGCATCTGGAAACGAAGACATCGCACAAGGATACCGGCAGGGCGGGGCGCGTCGCGCGTGCGGCAGTGTCGGAAGACCGGACATGCGGACGGCGTTTGTTAAGGTGTCCGGTCTTCCCGCAGGACGACCGCATGACCTCGACGCCCGGATCCGGCGGCATGCCGCTTCATACCAAGATGCTGATCGGCTTCATCATCGGCACCATCGCAGGACTCGCGGCGAACATGTGGGTCGCCGAGGCCGGGTGGCTCGAGGGTCTGATCACCTACGTCACCGATCCCGTCGGCCAGTTGTTCCTGCGACTGTTGTTCATGCTGGTGATCCCGCTGGTGTTCTCGGCCCTGGTGCTGGGTGTGGTCGAGATCGGCGATCCGGCCTCACTCGGACGCATCGGCCTCAAGACCCTGCTCTGGATTCTGGTGGTGACGACGATCGCGGTGTCGATCGGTCTGGTGGCGGTGAACGTCTTCCAGCCCGGTCGCGGCATCGACCCGGCGGTGGCGCAATCGCTGCTGGAAGCCGGCTCCGACCGGGCGGGCGAGATCGCCGGCGCGCGCGAAGGTGTATCCGGGATCCAGATCCTGCTCAACATCGTGCCGCGCAATCCGGTGGAGGCGGCCGCGCGCGGTGATCTGATCGCGATCATGTTCTTCGCGTTGATGTTCGGTATCGCCGCCACCGCGCTCCGCACGCCCGGCACGCGCAGCTTCGTCGCCGCGGTGCAGGGCATCTACGACATCTGCCTGAAGCTGATCGGCTGGGTGATCGCGCTGGCGCCGTATGCGGTCGCCGCGCTGCTGTTCTCGATCACCGCGCGACTGGGCGTGGACGTGCTGGTGCAGCTCGCACGCTTCGTCGGTACCGTGATCGCGGCGCTGGGCGTCCACTTCTTCATCGTGATTCCGGCCCTGCTGTGGATCTTCGGCCGGATGAGTCCGCTGGCGTTTTTCCGCGGCGCGCAGCCGGCACTGCTGACGGCGTTCTCCACGTCCTCGTCGAGCGCGACGTTGCCGACCACCTTGAAGGTCACCGAGGAAAACCTCGGCGTGCCGCGCCGTGTCGCCCGATTCGTCTGCACGCTCGGTGCCACCGCCAACATGAACGGCACGGCGCTGTTCGAGGGCATCACGGTGCTGTTCCTGGCGCAGTTCTTCGGCGTCGAGCTGGGATTCGGCCAGCAGATCCTGATCCTGTTGCTGTGCATTCTCGGCGGCATCGGCGCGGCCGGCGTGCCGGGCGGGTCGCTGCCGGTGATCGCGATGATCCTGGTGATGTTCGGCATCCCGCCCGAGGGCATCGGCATCATCCTGGGCGTCGACCGTCTGCTCGACATGTGTCGCACGGTGGTCAATATCGGTGGCGACATGGCCGGTTCCGTGGTGATCGGCCGGTCCGAGCCGGCCGACGTGCCGGCGCGCGACCTGGAGACCGATCCGCAGGCCGCTGCCGCCGGTCAGGTCTGAGGCAACCGCCGCGTGGCCCGAAGCAGCGCGGCGGCAGGCGTGGGACAATGGGCGGCTCCCGCCCGCCGCCGCCCGTCCCCGAGACCCATGACCACGCCGACCCGCCGCGAACTCGCCAACGCCATCCGTTTCCTCGCCATCGACGCCGTCGATGCCGCCAAGTCCGGCCATCCCGGCATGCCGATGGGCATGGCCGACATCGCCGAAGTGCTGTGGAACGACCACCTCAGCCACAACCCGGCGAACCCGCAGTGGCTCAACCGCGACCGCTTCGTGCTGTCGAACGGCCATGGGTCGATGCTGCAGTACGCGCTGCTGCACCTGTCCGGTTACGACCTGCCGATCGAGGAACTGAAGAACTTCCGCCAGCTGCACAGCCGCACGGCCGGTCATCCGGAGCGTCACGAAACGCCGGGCGTGGAGACCACGACCGGCCCGCTGGGCCAGGGCCTGGCCAATGCCGTGGGCTTCGCGCTCGCCGAGAAGCTGCTGGCGCAGCGCTTCAACCGTGACGGCTTCGACATCGTCGACCACCGCACCTGGGTGTTCCTCGGCGACGGCTGCCTGATGGAAGGCGTCTCGCACGAGGCCGCGTCGCTGGCCGGCACGCTGGGCCTGGGCAAGCTGGTCGCGTTCTGGGACGACAACCGCATCTCGATCGACGGCAACACAGAAGGCTGGTTCACCGACGACACGCCGGCGCGCTTCGAGGCCTACGGCTGGCGCGTGATCCGCGGCGTCGACGGCCACGACGCCGACGCGATCGCCGCCGCCATTGCCGACGCAAAGGGTGATGCGGGCAAGCCGGTGCTGGTCTGCTGCCGCACGACGATCGGCTTCGGTTCGCCGAACCGCGCCGGCAAGGAGTCCTCGCATGGCGCGCCGCTGGGCAAGGACGAGTCCGATGCCACGCGCGCCGCGCTCGGGTGGACGCATGCCGCGTTCGAGGTGCCGCAGCCGATCCGCGACGCCTGGAACGCGGTCGCGGCGGGCAGGCAGCGCGAGTCCGAGTGGGACGCGCTGTTCGCCGGCTACCAGGCGCAGCACGCCGAACTCGCCGCCGAATTCCTGCGTCGTTCGAACGGCGACCTGCCGGCGAACTTCGAAGCCGACGCCGACGCCTTCATCGCCAAGCTGCAGGCCGACGGCCCGACGATCGCGTCGCGCAAGGCCTCGCAGATGTCGATCGAGGCCTTCGCGCCGCTGCTGCCGGAACTGATCGGCGGCTCGGCCGACCTCGCGCATTCCAACCTGACCACGTGGAAGGGCAGCACGTCGGCCGCGGGCACCGATGCCAACGCGAACTACGTCTACTACGGCGTGCGCGAGTTCGGCATGAGCGCGATCGCCAACGGTCTGGCGCTGCATGGTGGTTTCATCCCCTTCGATGCCACATTCCTGGTCTTCAGCGACTACGCGCGCAACGCGGTGCGCATGAGCGCGCTGATCCCGGCGCACGCGATCCACGTGTACACGCACGATTCGATCGGCCTGGGCGAAGACGGCCCGACCCATCAGCCGGTCGAGCATCTGGCCTCCTTGCGCTACATCCCCAACAACGACGTGTGGCGCCCGTGCGACGCGGTCGAGTCGGCGGTGGCGTGGAAGTCGGCGATCGTCCGCCAGGACGGCCCGAGCTGCCTGGTGTTCTCGCGCCAGAACCTGCCGCACCAGACGCGTGATGCCGCGCAGGTCGGCGACATCGCCCGCGGCGGCTACGTGCTGAAGGACTCGGCCGGCACGCCGGAGATCATCCTGATCGCGACCGGTTCGGAAGTGGGCCTGGCGATGGACGCCGCCGCGCAACTCGGTGACACGGTACGCGTGGTGTCGATGCCGTCGACCGACGTGTTCGACCGCCAGGACGCGGCCTATCGCGAATCGGTACTGCCCGACGCCGTGCGCAAGCGCGTCGCGATC
>Ga0207791_1000480_pt1 | contig 10435 bp, 6 predicted proteins | sample HigsolmetaGSP16D_FD_184844 | JGI IMG/M metagenome (GOLD analysis project Ga0207791, IMG submission 184844) | High solid enriched microbial communities from the Joint BioEnergy Institute, USA - SP1-6-D (SPAdes) | ecosystem: Engineered > Bioreactor > SSF (Solid state fermentation) > Aerobic >...
TGGCCACCCAGCCCATCGGCCACTGCCCACAGGCCGAGGTCATCGCGCATCAGGATCGCATCCTCGTTCTGACGCCTGACATTGCCTTGCTCGGTACGCCCGGCGGAGACGTAACAGGCGCTCATTGCGGTTCCTCTGCAACGCATGCGCTCGGTGTTTGCAGCGGGCCAAGCAGGAATGACGCATGGCAGGCCGCAGGCCAGCCGGTGAGATGCATCCAGGCACCCGGCGCAGCTCCTGTCATCGCCGTCCACCACAAGCTACTGCCAGCGGTGATTGCGCTCGCAAGCGGCGGCGGTGCCATCATGGATGCATGGTCGAACGCTTGCTGTGCAAGTGTCGCGCAGGTGCGGTCCAACCAGGCACCATCCTGCTGTGGCGCTGCACCGATCGTGCACAACACCTCGTCGGCAGCATCCAGCCATGCAAGAACACGCAGGTCAGCCAGCAGGGCGGCATCCGTTGTGGCATCGACATCGCCTGCAGGCAGCGGTGCGGCGATGACCAAGGGAAACGCGCGACCGACGCGATCGACGCTTGCGCGCATCGCCCCGGACCATGCGACCGTCCCGGCGATACCTGGCAGCAGCACAAAGCGCCACACCGGCGCCTGGCCCTCAGGGGCCCTGCTCACTGCCCCGGCGGCAGACAGCACGCCTTGCATCGCCGCGTGCCACGGGTCGACAAAGCTCTCCGGCAAGCGCCGATGCACGAAATCGCCGACGGCGGGCAGTTTGCCGTAGAAGCCCGGCATGGCATTCATGGGCAGATGAACCGCTGCACGGCCGATGCGGCAAACGGATGCCGCAGGCTGGCCGGCTGCACATTCATGCGCACTGTGGCGCTGCCCGCCGCAAGGCTGGCGGTGTAGTCCAGATCGCCGCTGCGGCGCAGCCGCCCGGCCTGCAGCGCACGGAACCAGGCCCAGGGACCGCGGTATTCGACTACCGGCAACGCCTGTCCGCTGGCATCCCACGCCGCCAGACGCACCAGCCCCGGAGTTGGGCCGGGCCACGTCATCGACTGGGTGGCGCGCACGCCATCGCGTACTTCCAGGGTCTGCCCATCCACCTCCAATCGCAGCCGGCTGATCGCCGCCTGCGGCGCAATGGAGAGGATGAAGGCGACCTGCGGCTGCGCGCCGCCGCCAGCGAAGAATGTCTGCTTGATCTGCTCGGCCAGTTGCGCGCGTTGCAGCACATCGTCGGCGCCGACCGCAGCCATTCCCGGATTCCACTGCCAGCCACGCCCGCTGGTATCGACCTTGCCGAGCAAGGCTTGCTGTGCGAACCGATCCATGCGCCCGCCCGGTCCGAACAAGTCGGCGAAATCACGTAACGGGATGTCGTTACTGCTGCCCGGAACGAACGGGAAGCGCCCGCTCACCAACAGCGCGCACTCGCGCCCGGCCGCTTGCCGCTGCGCGTTGCGCAATGCCTCGCCGGCGGTGCTGGCGGTCAATGCGCGGCCGCGGCCGGACAAGGTCGCCATCCAGTTTCCCAGCGGCGGCGGCAATTGTTCGGCTTGTTGCGCGGCAATCAGCAATGCTGGATCGTTCTGGTCGGCGGCAACCCCAGCAGCTGCGCCCAATAGCGTGCGGCTCATGTGGGTCAGCGCGGCAAGGGTTTCGTCCAGCACGCTGGCGCCCGGCCCTCCATCGAGCAAGCGGTTGAGCGGTTCGAAGTGGCGCTCGATCGGTTCGGCTGCCACGTCGGGCCCGGCAGTTGCAGGGGTCTGTGCGGCAGGCGTTTGCGCGGCAGCAGCGCCCGCACCTGCCTGTGCCGGTGGCGTGCGCCCTAGCGCGTGGGTGTGCTCGCGCAGCAATACCAGTAACGCCTTCAACGGCGATGCCGGCCCACCCAGCTTGGCGGCCACCGCACTTGCCTGCCCGGTCTGCGTGACCGTCCGCAACATCAGGTCAGCCAGCAGGCTGTCCCAGGCGGCGATGTAATCGCGCTGATACAGCGCCAACACCTTGCGCTCCAGTTGCGAACGCGCCAACGGGTCCAGCGGTGCCGTGCCCAACACCCAGTCATCGGCAAGGAACTGCTGCACGCCACGCGCGATGCCACCACCGGTTTGCGCCTGGAACGCCTGACGGGTGAACAGCGCAGGCAATGGTGCAGACAACGGCAAGCCACTGCGGCGTTCGAAGACATCGCCCAACAGGCCAAGGCGTCGATCCAGCCGTGGGGCCTTGCCTTGATCGACGCCGGGCTGGGTCAGCTTGAGCCCACCATAGACCAGTGCCGGCAGTTCGGCGGTTCGCAGACTCGCCCGTGCCTGTTCGATCTGCTGCCGATCCAGCGCAAGCGCGCGGGCGCCGTGGACCGGACCCAGCAACGCGCGCAGATGCCGATTCAATCCCGCACGCACCGACGCATCGTCGGGAAACACCTGCCGCCAGACCGTGTCTGCCAGCGTGGCCAGATGCAAGACGTCGCGGCGCGCCGGGTCACCCAGCATCAAGTAGCCCTTCAGCAACGGATACAACTGTTGGGGATCGTTGCTGGAGCGCTCCAGCTTGCGTCGCAGCGACTGCGCCAATGCGGGCAGCAAGGCTCCGTTGAGGTCGCGCAGATAGGCGTCGTGCACATCGCGCGCCAAGGCCGTGCCCTGGTGCAGCCCGAAGCGTCGCGACCACGGGATCGACTGACCCGGTGGCAGTGCCACATCGCGTGCCTGGGCCAGTGCGTCGAAACGCTGCAAGGCCTTGGCATAGAACGCAGCCTCGCCGGCATCGGCAGGCAGCGCGCCGGCAGGATAGGCATCGAGCACGTCGCGCACCTGCCCGATCAGCCGTACGTTGCGGGCATAACTGCCGGCCATGCCCGACAGCACGCCCAGGGTAGATGCGATCAACAGGGCCCAGCAGGCCAGCTGCAGCAACCGACGGCGCTGCGCGCTGCCGGGTTGGCTGCCGGCCAGGCCGGCCTCGGCGAAGATCACGTCATTGAGCAGGCGTGGCAGGAAGTAACTGCGTGGCGCACTGATGGCCGGTGGCAGACCGGCAGCGGCGACACCGAAGTGTCGCGCCACCGCCGAAATGACGCGGTCGATCGGATGGCCTTGCTGCGTCCCCGAACTCAGATAGACGCCCCGCAGCCACGGCTGGCCGGCATAGCCATGGCGACCGAACGCGGTCTGCACGAACGCCATCAACGCCGGCTGCAGCAGCCGCAGTTGCTGTGGGAAGGACAGCACCGCGGCACGCTCGCGCGCATCGCGCGCCCGATGCAAGCGCTCCAGCACACGGTGATCGACCCGCTCCAGCAGGCGTTCGAGTTCGGCGGGAAACAGCGTCAGCGGATCGGTCTCAGCGGCGGCCTGCGCCTGCGGGAACGACAGCCCCCATACCTGTGCGCGCCCGGCGGCATCCAGATCGGCGAAGAACTCTGAAAATCCCGACACCAGGTCGCATTTGGTCACGACCAGGTAGACCGGGACGCGTGCGCGCAGTTTGTCGACCAGTTCGTCCAGCCGGTGACGGACCGCGCGCGCATGCGACAGACCGGCATCGCCATCGAGCTCCAGCAGCTCGGCCACGCTCACGGTCACGATGACGCCGTTCAACGGCTGCCGGCGGTGGCGCCGCAGCAGGTCCAGAAAGCCGTGCCAGGCACCGGCATCGGCGATGGCGTCCGAATCCTGGGTGGTATAGCGCCCGGCACTGTCGAGGAACACCGCCTGGTCGGCGAACCACCAATCGCAGTGGCGCGTACCGCCGACGCCTTCCAGCGCGGCGTGGTTGCCATGTTCCTTGAGTGGGAACTCCAGGCCCGAAGACTGCAGCAAGGTACTCTTGCCGGAACCTGGCGCGCCGATCAGCAGATACCAGGGCAGCACGTGCAGGCCAGGACCGTTGCGACGCCGCCGCCGCAGCACCGCCATCGCCTCGGCGAAACGCGCACGCAGGCGGACCTGTTCCTGTGCTGCACGTGCGCGGCTGTCGTTGCCGCTGGCGTCCTCGGCGCTGGCGCCCTGCCCGACCAGTTCGCCGGCCATGCGCTGCTGCTTGGCGTTGTCGCGGCGCCAGCGCAGATAGCGCCACCCCGCCCACGCGAGCAGCAGCACAGCCACGGCCAGCAGGCGCCCGCTCACGCTGGTCAGCGGCTGAAAGCGGCCCAGGCTGAGATAAGGCCCGCCGACCCAGATGAGCACGGCCAACAGAACGAGGACGGCAGCACTGGCGAGGTAGCGGGTGCGCAGGAAATCGAGCACAAAGCGCATGGGTCAGGTCTCGGGAATCAACAGGATTTCGACGCGCCGATTGCGCGCACGGTTGCCGGGCAGCTGTGGCGGTAGCGCAATCGGCTGGGAGTCGCCCGCGCCGCTGGTCTGGACGCGGCGCGGGTCGCGCAAGCCTGCGGCCAACACGGCACCCACACTCTCGGCGCGGCGCGCCGACAAGGCGAAGTTGTCCTTGAAGCGCAGCGAGCGCACCGGTTGGTCGTCGGTATGTCCCACCACCACCACCCGCCCAGGCACCTGTTCCAACGCCGCGGCAACGCGTTCGAGCAAGCGGGTCTGGTCGGCATCCACCTGCGCGCTGCCGCTGGGGAACATGGACGCGCTGGCCAGGCGCACCGTGCTGCGACCATCGCCATCGGTCTGGACAGTCAGCCATCCTGCGCGTTGCTCTGCCGAGAGCAGCGGTGCAAGCGCCGTCGTGGTTGCAGGTGTGGCCGCCGCAGGGATCGGCAACGCCACCCGGTCCAGGCCGATGCGCGCCAGCTGCGCGCTGATCGGTGCAGTCAGCGTATTGAGGCGTGCATGCAACCACACGAACGCCAGCAGCACGATGCACAGCGAGGCCAGCGTCCCGATCCACAGCTGCGTGGCTGCCGCATTGCGCTGCAACGGCGCCTGCGCGCCTTGCCAGTTGGGTGACAGTTCGGCAGGCGGCGGCTGGCGCTGGCGCTGGATGAGTTGGTACAGCGCAGCCTGGCGATCGGCCAGCCGCGCGCGTCCGCCCTGCTCGACCCGATAGCGACCACCGAAGCCGAGCGCCAAGGCCAGATACAGCAGCTCCAGCAGGTCCAGATGCCGCGCCGGATCGCGTGCCAGCCGATCGAGCAGATCGAAGACCTTCGCGCCGCCATAGGTCTCGCCGTGGAAGGTCACCAGCAAGGTGCGCTGCGACCAGCCGCTGCCATCGCCCCAGGGCGCGGCCAGCACTGCTTCGTCCAGCAGTGTGCACAGCACATAGCGCGCGGCGATGCCGGTCTTCTCGTCGATGCCCTGTTGCCGCAGCTCCTGCTCGAAGCGCTGCAAGCGCGTGCTGCAGTTCTCGCGCAAGGTGGCGATGTCCGGCGAGTGCAGGGAGTGTTGCAACTGCACCGCCAGCAACAGCAGCGGCGTGGCGGCGCGCACCACCGCATTGCCCTGCATCGCGCCCGGCGCCGCGCGCATGGCGGCATCCAGGTCGGGCGGTTGCACGGTACGCGTGGTTGCCTGGCGGGGCGGCGCGGCGGCAGTGGGCCGCGGCGGTGGCGTCGCGCTGCGGACCACGGTGGCATCGTCGTCGTGTTGATCGACCGTGTTGCTCATCTCAATTCCTCACCGCCCACAGTTCGAGTTCCAGCCCCGGAAAACCATTGCCGAAATGCAACGCGACCCCGCCGGAGGTGCGCAGCGTCTTCCACAGCGACGATTGCCGATCGAGTTCGAAGTAGGCGCAACCGGCGTGATACGGCAACTGCCGCGGTGCCATCGCCAGCGCGCTCACGGCCACCCCTGGCAATTGCAGGTTCACCAGGTCACGGATCTTCTCCACCGGGCCGATCTTTGATTCGGTGGGCAGCCGCTTGCGCAAATCCTCGGCGCGCAGATCCGCCTTGACCGCCAGCACGAACGCCGCCGAGTCCAGCAAGGCCGGATCGGGCACCATGCCCACCCATACGCCGTACTTGCGTTGCTGCAAGGGCACGGCAATCGCTGACTGTTCGAGCACCGCGCTCAGGCTTTCGCGCAAGGACACCACCACCGGCTCGAAGCTCGCCTGCAGCGCATCGTGCGCATACGGTGGGAATGGCCCGCTGCGCTTGCTGGCACGGGTGAAGGTCGCCAGTTCGCCAGCCATTCCCAGCAGCGCGCAGTACAGTGCTTCGGGATGCTCCAGCGGTGCGCTCGCCCAATGCGCCACCAGCGGTTGGTAGCGATTGATCACCTGCAGCACCAGCACGTCGGCGATTTCGGCCACGCCACCCCGGTCGCTGCCGGCCACGCGTTCGGCCAGCGCCTGGCCGCGCTGGTGCAATAGTCCCAGCAACTCGGCCAGCAGCGTGGACAACCGCGCCGCGCCTTCGATCCGGCTGGCAGTCGGGATGAAGGCATCATCGAGAATCACCCTGCGATCGGCGCGGCATTCGACGATGCGCACCATCGGCACCTCCACCAACCCTTCGCCCGGTTCGGACTGCAGGCGCAGGCGGCTGGCCAGCACGCCCACTTCCAGCAGCACGGTGCCGGCGATACTGCCGGAGGCATCGCCGACTTCCGCTTCGCCCACCCGATACCGCGCCAGCCGGCTGCCATCGCCATCAGGCCAGGCGCTCTCGGGCTGGGCGGTCGCGCGCAGCGGCAGCGCCAGGCTCACCACCTGGTCGCGACAGTTGGCCGGTACGTCCAATGCTGGCGGTGCCGGATCGCGATCGGGAATGGAAAACGGTGTGCCATCGGGAAAGCAGCCGCGGGCGCGCCGGATACCGAGCTTGCCTATCGCCAGCAGTTCCGGCTCCAGCTCCAGCTGGCTGAATCCCCACGCATGCGGTCGCAGTGCACCGGCATGCAGTTCCATGTAGCGTTCGAGATAGCGCTCCTGTTGTTGCATGTGCTGCGGGCGCAGGAACAGGCCCTCGCTCCAGATCACCTTGTTGTAAGGGGTCATGCTCGGTCGCCGTCTGCGGGTTGGGCCTGCGTCTTGGCGCGGGCCAGCTGTTGTTCGTAGGCACGGGCGAACTCCTCGCCGAACAGGCGGCGAAAGCGCTCGTCAGGATCGCCGAGCAGCTCGCGGTAGTGCTGCGCGTAGCGTCGCCAGGGCCGATTGCCCCAGGCAGCGAGCGCGGAATGGCCGGCGGTGTCTGCCTCGAAACGTGCCGGATCGAACTGGGCGAACACATGCTCGAAGGCCGCACGCATGCCGGCCAGCAAGGCCAACTGGTGACGCCCGATATCCTCCATCGCTTCTTCGATCGCGGCTGCACCGGTCAGGTAACCGGCGCCCGCTGGCGCCAACAGGCGAGCGACCGCTTCGTCCACGGTCGCGGCGAACTTGAGCGGGTTGTTCTCCGTGCGCTGGATCAGCGTCACCGGCAGGCGCAGGCTGTTCTTCAGCTCGGCGCGTGCGCGCAAGACATCCATCAGGCCAGCGGTCATGGCGGCGAACAACGCAGGCAGTTCGGGCGTATCCGGCGTGTGCGCGACGACCGGCTGCGCCACGCAAGGGGCCGCAGCGCTCGCCGATGCCGCCGCGCCGGGGCAGGCCGATTCAGAGGCCGACGTTGGCGCGGGTGTCGGTACTGGCGTCGCTGCGGCAATGGAGACTGGCGCGGGCTGCAACGGCGTTTGCACGCCCGCGATTGGATCGGCCGCCGGCGGCGATGCGAATTCGCTGCGTGTCAGATCCCAATGCTCGGGCAACACAACGCCACCGGCAGCCGGCACAGCCACGGGTGCACGGTAGGCGTCAGCCGTTGCCGGCGCATGCCCAAGCCCTAAGGCCACCCCATCGCCCTCGCTGCCAGCCAGTGTGAACGAGGTGGCGAACAAGGCCAGCGGGTCGGTGTCGGCTGCCCGCGTCGACGCTGCCCCAAGCGCGGCAAAGACATCACGCTCGCGCTCCAGCGGCGGTTGCCGGGACTGTTGCGGTTGCGGCGATGGCGTTGGCGACAGTGTCCACGGTTCGGCGTGATTCCAGCTCTGGGTGGCTGCCGGGATAGCGGTGACACGCGCGCTTTCCACCGCCACGTCGATCTCGAAGGCATCGATGCGCAAAGCGTCGCCTGCGTGCAGCGGCACCGGGAAGCCGGCACGCAGTGGCACGCCGTTATGCAGGACACCGTTGGTGCTGTGATCCTCGATGAAATACACCCCGTCGAGATGGCGCACGCTGGCATGCAGGCGCGATACGCCCTCGCCTTCGAGCACCCAGTCGCAGGAGGCGTCGCGGCCGATGCGCCCGCCTTCTGCAGCGAAGCTGGCCTGCGGCGGCGCGCTGCCCGGCACCGCCTGGGCATCGCGCACCGTCAACGTTAGCCTGGGCGAGGCCGCGCTCATGGCGCACGCTCGCGCACGCGTAGTCCCGACAGCAGCCGCGCGGCATCTTCGCTCCAGCGCACCAATTGCGCTTGGAAGGTCGCAGGCTCGCGCCCAGCCAGATGCAGCAAGGCCGCTACTGCCGCCGCCGCGGTCAGGTGCTCTGGCACCGGCGGACCGTCCTGCTCGCTCAGGCTGCCATCGCTCCAGGCCGCGGCCGCCGCCAGCCAGGCACCGACGGACTGATAGTCGTCCTCAGCGGCGAAGGCACGTGCGCTCTCGCGCTGGGCGGGGCCCGGCTGCTGCACCCACGCCTGCGCCAACCGCAGACCTTCGCTGTCGTGGTCATTGAGCGTTTGCGCGCGCATGCACTGGCACAACCACGCCACCGCATACGGCCTGGGCAACAAACGCAACGCCAACGGCAACGCGTCCTGGGCAAGCCCGCGCGCCAGCAATTCACGTACGGCGGTGTCCGGCGCCATCTCCGGCGCCAAGGCGGCGTGCGCGGAGGCAGACAGCCGCATCTGCCGCGCGGAGGGAAGAATCTGCAACATGGCGGACCTCAAGCAACGATGGGCGGTGTGCCCTTGAGCACGGCCGGACCGGACGACTGCAACAGCAGCGCCGCATTGGCACGCGCGGTGGTCACGGCGTTGGATTGCAGCAGCACCGCCGCGTTGGAGCGCAGGGTCAGATTGGCCATCGCACTGACATCGACACTGACCCCACCCTGGATACCGACGCTGACGCGTCCATCGAGGGTCAGCCGGGTGCCACTGAGCACGATCTCCCCGCTGGCCTTCAACTGCAGACGGGCTGCACCGGTCACTAGCTCGATCTCGCTGCCTGCCTGGATGCGCAGCGCCTTGCCCACCTCCAGACGGTCGTTGCCGCCAATGGTGTGGCTGCGTTCGCGCTGGATCTTGGCGGTCTCGTTGCGGTCGACGGTGACGAAATGATCGTTCTCCACCTCATGGCGCAGATCGCGCTGCGCATGCAGCAGCAGCTCCTCGTTGCCCTTCTTGTCGTCGAAACGGATCTCGTTGTAATCCTCGACCCCGCCCAACAGGCTGCGGCTCTTGACCCCGCTGCGGGTGCGCTGCTCGGGCAGTGCATACGGCGGCATCTGGTCGGCGTTGTAGACACTGCCGATGATCAGCGGGCGATCCGGATTGCCTTCCAGAAAGCTCACCACCACCTCCTGGCCGACACGCGGAATGTGCTGCGCGCCCCAGCGTTTGCCTGCCCACGCCTGCGCCACCCGCACCGGACACGAACAGTCGGCGTTCGGCGTTCCCGGCGGGCTCCAGAAGAAATTCACCTGGACGCGGCCGTGCTTGTCGACCGCAATGTCCTCCGGCGTCTTGCCGTCGACCACCGCGGTCTGCAACCCGGCGATGCGGGGACGCGGCGTGGTCTGCGGGGTGCGGTACGGCTGCCGGCTGCGTAGCGCACGGAACGTGGAGGCAAACGGCTCAGCCAACGTTTCGCCGCCAGAGACGTAGTCCACTTCGACCAGTTCGGTGTTCGCGCTGATCACCAGGTATTCCTGGTTATGCTCGGGCAGCGGAAAATCGCGCAGCTTGAACAATGCACCGACCTGCAGGCCGCAGGCATCGGTCCAGCCCTGGTACTGCGCCTGCGCCACGTTGAGCGCTTCGGCACGCACCTGCGCGTGACGCCGACCGGTCGCGGCATCGAGATGCTCGCCGGGATAGTCGAACACCGCCAGCTCGCCCAGTGCCGCTCCGGAGGACTCGGCCGGGGTCTCGTTCACCCGCAGCGACGCCTTGGGCTTGAGATAGTCGTAGTCGTCCAGCCGCACGCGCGTGCTGTGCGCGCTGCGCGCCAGCGACCAGTCGGTGATCGCGTCCTTCATCCGGCTGCCCTTCTGTCCCGGCGGGCAGTACGGAATCTGCGCGAACGGCGCGACGGCCTCGTGGCCGCCAAGGCTATCGGCCAGCACCAACGTATGCGTGCTGGCGCTGTGTTCGAAGTAGTAGTAGATGCCCTCTTGCTCCATCAAGCGGCTGATGAAGTCCAGCGCACTCTCGCGGTACTGCACGCAGTATTCGCGCGGCTTGTAGCTCGCGCTCAGGCGCAACTTGACATCGGTGCAGCCCACGTCGGCAAGCAATGCGCGCACCAGCTGCGGCACGCTCTTGTTCTTGTAGAT
>Ga0207791_1000488_pt1 | contig 10346 bp, 6 predicted proteins | sample HigsolmetaGSP16D_FD_184844 | JGI IMG/M metagenome (GOLD analysis project Ga0207791, IMG submission 184844) | High solid enriched microbial communities from the Joint BioEnergy Institute, USA - SP1-6-D (SPAdes) | ecosystem: Engineered > Bioreactor > SSF (Solid state fermentation) > Aerobic >...
CGCCGGGCGTGGCGCCGGGCGTGGCGCCGGCGGACGATGCGGGCGACGCTCCGGGGCAGATCGACGTCGCCGCCCCGTCACCGGTGCGCGACGGGACATCCACCCTGTGGCCGGCGGTGAGCGCCCTGCTGGCTGCACTCTGGCTCGCCACCGCATTGCTGGCGTGGCGCCTCCATCGCCAGCGTTCCGCGTCGCTGCCAGCGCGTCACGGCGTGCACCTGCACGACGGCGCAGCGGGCGGAAAGGCACAGGACGTCCACCAGGGACAGGCCCGGCGCCATCTGATGCAGGTGCTCCAGACCGGCGAACCCGGCGAGGTCGAGTCCGCGTTGCGCAGCCTGCGCAGTCCGGTGTTTGCCGATCTGGACGCGCTGCAATCGGCGCTTGGCGACGCCGCGCAGCGCGAGGCCCTCTTGCTGTGGCAACGGGCACGCTGGAGCGGCGGTGATCTCGCCGGCGCGCGGCAGGCCCTGCGCACCGCGTTCCGACCGGGCGCCCGGTGGCGCGACGCGCCCGCGCCTCGCGCAGACGCGTCGCTGCCGCCGCTGTACCCGCAGCGATGAGCAACGGTTCCTGCTAGCCTCGCCGCTTTCCCGCGCTCCTCCCGACATGGCCGAATCCAGCCCCGTCCCCCGTTCCCGTCTGCCGCTCCACTGGAAGATCGCCATCGGCTTCATCGCCGGTCTCGTGCTCGGCCTGGTCGCGCACTACACCGGCCTGACCGCCTGGACCCTGGCCGATCCGGCCTCGGCCGCGTGCACCGGCGCCGATCCGGGCTGGCAGTGCCGGCCGGTGATCGACAGCTTCGTCGCCTGGGTGACCGAGCCGCTGGGCACGCTGTTCCTCAGCCTGATCTTCATGCTGATCGTGCCGCTGCTGTTCTCCGCACTGGTGATCGGCGTGTCGGAGATGGGCGACGTCGCCGCGCTGGGCCGCATCGGCTGGCGCACGCTGGCGTGGACGATCGTGCTGTCGGGCCTGGCCGTGCTGCTGGGCCTGGTGATGGTGAACCTGTTCCGGCCGGGCGAGGGCGTGGACCCGGCGCTCGCGCAGCAGTTGCTGGCCGAGGGCGCGCAGCGCACCGCGGCGATCGTGCGCGACAGCAAGGAAGGCGCGACCGGCATGGAGATGCTGCTGTCGATCGTGCCGCAGAACGTCGTGGGCGCCGCCGCCGACAACGCCAACATCCTCGCGCTGATGTTCTTCGCACTGATGTTCGGCATCGGTCTGGTGCTGACGAAGTCCGAGGCGACCGCGACGCTCAAGCGCGGCATCGAGGGGCTGTTCGAAGTCTCGATGACCCTGATCGGTCTGGTGATCCGCCTCGCACCGATCGCGGTGTTCTGCTTCATGTTCAACCTGGCGGTGCTGTTCGGCTGGGACCTGCTGCTGCGGCTGGGCGCCTACGTGCTGGTCGTGGCCGGCGCGCTGGCGCTGCACATGCTGGTGACGTATTCGCTGGCGCTGAAGTTCGTCGGCGGCTGGTCGCCGCTGGTGTTCTTCCGCGGCGTGCAGGAAGCGATGCTGATGGCGTTCTCCACCGCGTCGAGCAACGCCACGCTGCCGACCGCGCTGCGCGTGGCCGACGAGAACCTCAGGTTGCCGCGCAAGGTCTCGCGCTTCGTGCTGACCGTCGGCGCGACCGCCAACCAGAACGGCACCGCGCTGTTCGAGGGCGTGACGGTGATCTTCCTCGCCCAGTTCTTCGGCGTGGACCTGTCGATCTGGCAGCAGGTGCTGGTGATGCTGGTCTGCATCCTCGGCGGCATCGGCACGGCCGGCGTGCCGTCGGGCTCACTGCCGGTGGTGGCGCTGATCTGTACGATGGTCGGCGTGCCGGCCGAGGGCATCGGCCTGGTGCTGGGCGTGAACCACTTCCTCGACATGTGCCGCACCACGGTCAACGTGACCGGCGATCTGGGCATCGCGGCGCTGGTCTCGCGTGGCGAGGCCGACGCACCGGAGCCGCCGGCATCGGCCTGAGCCCGTAGACGAAAAAACGCCCGGCGATGCCGGGCGTTTTCACGAACGCTGCGGGTACCCGCTTACTGCAGCAGCGAGCGCAGCATCCAGGCGTTCTTTTCGTGCGTCTGCAGGCGCTGGGTCAGCAGGTCTTCGGTCGGATCGTCGTCGGCGTCGTCGGCGACCTCGAGCGCCTTGCGCGCGCTGCGGCAGACGGCCTCGTTGCCGACCACGAGCTGACGCACCATCTCGCGCCAGTCGGGCGCCTTCTCCAGCCCCGGCTCTTCCTTGATCGAGGACAGCTGGATGAACTCGCCATACGAGCCCGGCGCGTTGTAGCCCAGCGCGCGGATGCGTTCGGCGATCTCGTCCAGCGCGTTCCACTGCTCGGTGTACTGGCCCTCGAACATCACGTGCAGGGCGTTGAACATCGGCCCGGTGACGTTCCAGTGGAAGTTGTGGGTCTTCAGGTACAGCGTGTAGGCATCGGCGAGGAACACCGACAGGTGCTGGGCGACGACCTTGCGATCCTGGTCGCTGATCCCGATATCGATGGCCGGCGCCTTCGACTGCGCGTCAGGCGATGCGACGGCCGGCGCGACCGCGACGGCATTGGGCGTGCTGGACTTCTTCGGCTTGGCCTTGGCCATGACAGGACTCCGGTGTACGGGGATGGCGTCCACAATAGGCGCGCATCCGTTGTGGATCTGTGACTTGAGGGCGGGTTGGACGCGTGACGCAGCATTCCATCGACAAGGCGGTGAACGACGCGTTGAAGCAGGCGCACGGCGCGATCGACGCGGCCGGCACACGCGACCGCGGCCGTCTGCTCGGGCTACTGGGGCGCTGGCGCAGGGCGCCGGGCGATGCAGCCGCGCGCGCCGCCTTCGAGGCCCGGCTCGATGCATCCACGCGTCAGCGCGAAGCGCGCGCCGCGCAACTGCCGCGGGCCGAGGTGGACGCCGCGCTGCCGATCGCCGGCAAGGCCGAGGAGATCATCGCGCTGATCCGCGCGCACCAGGTGGTCGTGGTGGCCGGCGAGACCGGCTCGGGCAAGACCACCCAACTGCCCAAGCTGTGCCTGGCGGCGGGTCGTGGCGCGGCCGGCATGATCGGCTGCACCCAGCCCCGGCGCATCGCCGCGCGGACCGTCGCCAGGCGCGTGGCCGAAGAGCTGCGGGTGCCGCTCGGGGGCGCGGTCGGTTACCAGGTGCGCTTCAACGACAACGTCAGCGAGGCCACCGCGATCAAGTTCATGACCGACGGCATCCTGCTGGCCGAGATCGCCTCGGACCGCTGGCTGTCGGCCTACGACACGATCATCGTCGACGAGGCGCACGAGCGCAGTCTCAACATCGATTTCCTGCTGGGCTATCTCAAGCAGCTGCTCGCGCGGCGCCCGGATCTGAAGCTGATCGTGACCTCGGCGACGATCGACACCGCGCGCTTCGCCGAGCACTTCGATGGCGCGCCGGTGGTCGACGTCGAAGGCCGCGGCTATCCGGTCGAGGTGCGCTATCGCCCGCTGGAAGGCGACGGCGAGGACGCGGGCGAACGCAGCGTGCTCGATGGCATCGTGTCGGTCTGCGACGAGATCATGCGCGAGCGCGGCACCGGCGACACGCTGATCTTCCTGCCCGGCGAACGCGAGATCCGCGATGCGCACCAGGCGCTGGAACGCCGCAAATATCGGCACACCGAAGTGCTGCCGCTGTACGCGCGGCTGTCGGCCAGGGACCAGGACCGCGTGTTCAATCCCGGTCCGCAGCGACGCATCGTGCTGGCGACGAACGTGGCCGAGACCTCGCTGACGGTGCCGCGCATCCATTACGTGGTCGATCCGGGCCTCGCACGCGTCAAGCGCTACAGCCCGCGGCAGAAGCTCGATCGCCTGCACATCGAGCCGGTCAGCCAGGCCAGTTCGGACCAGCGCAAGGGCCGTTGCGGCCGCATCGCGCCGGGCATCTGCTACCGCGTGTTCTCCGAGGCCGATTTCGAATCGCGCCCGCGGTACACCGATCCGGAGATCCGCCGCGCCGCACTGGCCGGCGTGATCCTGCGGATGCTGTCGCTCGGACTGGGCGACATCGAATCATTCCCGTTCGTCGAGCCGCCGGATCCGCGTGCGGTCGCCGACGGCTGGCAGCAACTCGCCGAGCTCGGCGCGATCGACGCGCAGCGCAAGCTCACCGCCACGGGCCGCACGATGGCCAAGCTGCCGGTCGACGCGAAGCTGGCGCGCATGCTGGTCGCCGCGCACGAGCACCGGTGCCTGCCCGCGATGCTGGCGATCACGTCCTTCCTCGGCATCCAGGATCCGCGCGAGCGACCGGCCGACCAGCGTGGCGCCGCGGACACCGCGCACGCGCAGTTCGCCGATCCGAAGTCGGAGTTCGTCGGCATCGTGAAACTGTGGGACGCCTATCGCGCCGCGCATGCCGAACGCACGCAGTCGCAGCTGCGCAAGTGGTGCGACCGCAATTTCCTCGGCTTCCTGCGCATGCGCGAATGGCGCGAACTGCACCGCCAGCTGCGCCTGCAGTGCGAGGCGCTGGACTGGTCGATCGACGCGGCGCCCGTTGTCGAGGGCGATGCCCGTGCGGTGGCGCGCGCCGAGTCGGACGCCTACATTGCCCTGCACCGCGCGCTGATCGCCGGCCTGCCGACGCAGGTCGGTCATCGCGCCGATCCGGCCGGCGGTGGGCGGGCGAGCGGCCAGTACGAGGGTCCGCGCGGTCGCCGTTTCCAGCTGTTTCCGGGGTCGCCGCTGTCGAAGAAGCCGCCGCCGTGGGTGTTGTCGGCGACGCTGCTCGACACGGAGAAGGTCTGGTCGCTGACCAATGCGGCGATCGAACCCGACTGGGTGATCGCCGAGCTCGATCCTCTGCTGGCGCGGCGACACCACGATCCACGCTGGTCGCGGTCGCAGGGGCGCGTGGTGGGCAGCGAGCAGATCAGTCTGTTCGGGCTGGTGCTGGCACCGAAGAAGCCGGTCGATTACGGCCGGCTGTATCCGGACGAGGCACGCGCGCTGTTCCTGCGCGACGGTCTGGTCACGGGCGAGATCAACACCCGGGCCTCGTTCGTCGAGCGCAACCTGCGCACGCTCGAACGCGCGCGCGAGGAGGAAGCCAAGCAGCGTCGCGTGGGGCTGGTCGTCGACGAGGACTGGATGGCGCAGTGGTATGCGCAGCGATTGCCGGCCGACGTGCTGTCGGCGCAGGCGCTGGACGCGTGGTGGCGCAAGGCACCGGACGCGGCGAAGCAGGCGCTGGCGTGGCGCCGCGAGGACCTGCTGGTCGCCGAGGGCGTCGATGCCGATCTGTTTCCCGCGTTCATCGCGCTCGGCGATGCGCGACTCGCCGTGTCCTATCGCTTCGAGCCTGGCGCGGTGGACGACGGCATGACGGTGTCGGTGCCGCTGCACCTGCTCAATGCGATCGATCCGGTGCGCCTGTCGTGGCTGGCGCCGGGGTTCGTCGAGGACAAGGCCGCCGCGTTGATCCGCAGCCTGCCCAAGGCGTTGCGCCGCAACTTCGTGCCTGCGCCCGATTTCGCCCGTGCGTTCGCCGAAAGCTGGCGCGGTGGCGATGCGGATGCGTTCACCGGCACGCTGGCGCGATTCCTCAGGAAGCTCGCCGGCGTCGAGATCGCCGCGACCGACTTCGACGAGGCCGCGCTCGATGCGCATCTGCGCGCCAACCTGCGCCTGGTCGATACCGGACGCGACCGCACGGGCACGACCGTGCTCGCCGAGTCGCGCGACCTCGACGATCTGCGCCACCGTTTCGGCGAGCGCGCGGCGCGCGCATTCGCAGCCCATGCGGCCGACGGCATGCAGCGTCAGGGGCTCACCGCGTTTCCGGACACGCCGGTGCCGGTCTCGGTGCCCGGCGCCGGTGGACTACCCGCGTATCCGGCGCTGCAGGACGACGGCGAGACCGCCTCGCTGGCCGTGCACGCCGATGCCGCCAAGGCGCGGCGTCTGCATCCCGAAGGGGTGCGCCGGCTGATGACCATCGCGCTGGCCGACCGCGTGCGCCAGGCGCGCAAGCAGTTGCCGGTCGCGCCGAAGACCGCGCTGCTGTACGCCGCCATCGAATCGGCCGCGCCGCGCGAAGGCAAGCCGGGCGACCGCCTGCGCGAAGACCTCGTCGACGGTGCACTGGCCGCGTTGCTGGCCGACGGGCTCGGGACGATCCGCGATGCCGATGCCTTCGCCGCGCATCGCGACGCGGTCGGCAAGGCGCTGTTCGGCGAGGCGATGGCGCGCCTGCGTCAGGCCGAGGCCATCCTCGACCGGGTCGCCGAGGTGCGCGCGAAGCTCGAATCGAAACTCATGGGCTGGGCGCGCGCCAATCTCGACGACATGCGCGGCCAGCTCGACGCCCTGGTGCCGCCGGGTTTCCTGCGCACGGTGCCGGCGACCGCGCTGTCGGAGTACGCGCGCTGGCTGCACGCGCTGGCGCTGCGCGCCGAGCGCGGGCAACGCGATCCGCTACGCGACCAGCAGCGCATGCTCGACGTCAAACCCTTCGTCGATGCACTGGCCGATGCCGCGGCGCGCGGCCGCAGCGGCGATCCTGAGTGGCAGGCGCTGCGCTGGGACATCGAGGAACTGCGCGTCTCGTTGTTCGCGCAGGAACTCGGCGCCAAGGGCGGCGTGTCGCCCAAGAAACTCGCCGCGCGGGTGGCGGCGCTTACCTGACGCGTTCGACCCGCACGCGCGTGTTGTAGCCGGCCACGCGCATCCACCAGCCGCCCAGGCGGGCCGGCGTGATCTCTACCGCGGGCCCGTCGGCGCGCACGCCCTGCAGTGGCGTGTCGCCGGTCTGGCGCCAGACTTGACCATTGGCGAGCGTGTACTCACGGCCGCGCGAAAAGCCCTCGAAGCGGCCGACCAGCGTGCTGCTGACCGCAGTGGCCACCGGTTCGGCGCGCATGCCTGCATCGCCGTCGCGGCGCATGGCCGGGCCGCGTTCGCCGGTCCGCGCTGCAGGTTCGACGGACTGTGCCGCGATCCAGGCGTCGAGCGCCTGCAGTTCCGCGGGGTCGAGCTTGTGCAGGCCAGCGGCCCTGAACTGCGTTTGGCCCATGCGATCTTCGAGCGCGGGCGTCTGCGCCCAGGCGCTGCCGACGGCGAGCAGCAACGATGCGGCGAGCAGCGCGCCACGCCGGGGGGACAGGCACGTGGTGTCGTTCATCGCACACGCTCGACGCTGGTCTGGGTGTTGTAACCGTCGACCCGGAGCCACCATGCGCCCATGAACCCCGGGCGGATGCGCACGGCGAGATTCTCGCCCCGCACGCCGGACAACGATGCGCTGTCGACCTGCTTCCAGACCTGGCCGTTGGCCAGGCGGTACTCGCGGCCGCGCGCGAAGCCGGAGAACGTGCCTGCGATCGTGCTTTCGATCGGCTCGCGCGACTGCGCCTGCGACCGCAGGCCACGATCCTGCTCGCGCACCTCCCGACGCCCGTCTTCGCGTGCCTGCGCGACGCGGGCTTCCACATCGGCGCTCGCCGCGCCCGCCACCGGAGCGCCGGTCGCGACACGCGTGCCGTCGCGTGCGATCAGTGCGTTGAGCCGTGCGAGTTCCGCATCACTCAACTTGCCCAGCCCGGCCTCGCGGAACTCCGCCGCCGTCAACCGGTCCTCGATGCGCGCCTGTTGCGCGAACGCCGGCAGTGCGGTGGCGAGCGCCGCCGCGATCAAGACACTGTGGACTGCACGCATGCTCTGTTCCTCGGGTCGGGGCGCGGCTAGTGTAGACCGTCCCGCCTGCCTCGGAACGGCCGTGCCCGAGCGTCCGGACAACCTGCGTGATCGCCTGCTGGCGCTGCCGTCCCTGGCGGCGGGCGGCGCGCTGCGCGCCGCGTTGGACGCGTTGCCCGGCGATGTGCCGATGGACGGATGCGACGCGGACGTCCTGCTCGACACCCTGCGCGCGCTCGATCGCCTGGGCGCCGATGGCGAGGTCGTCGCCACCGCGATCGCCGACGGCGTGCCCGCATGGCGCGAGGCGCTGCGCGCGCGCCTGCCCGCTATCGCGCCGCTGCTCGATGGACTTGCCGCCGCCCACCAGGTGTGGTCGCTGCATGCCGAGCACGTCAGCGAAGGCAATCCCGAAGGCCTGCGCAGGCTGCTGCTCGCGCTGATCCGCGACCTGCGCCTGGTGCTGGTGCTGCTGGCCCGCCAGCTTGCGCTGATGCGGGCGGCCGCGCGCGACGAGGACACCGCCGCGCGACGGGCCCTGGCGGCGCTGACGCGCGACATCCATGCGCCGCTGGCCAACCGGCTGGGCATCTGGCAGCTCAAGTGGGAACTCGAGGACCTGGCCTTCCGGTTCCTGCAGCCCGACACCTACAGGCGCATCGCCGGCCTGCTCGACGACAAGCGGCTCGGGCGCGAGCGCTACATCGAATCGGTGCGCACGCAGCTTGGCGAGGCGCTGTCGGCGCAGGGCGTGCACGGCGAAGTGGCAGGGCGGCCGAAGCACATCTACAGCATCTGGAAGAAGATGCAGCGCAAGCAGGTGCCGATCGGCGAGCTCTACGACCTGCGGGCGGTGCGGGTGCTGGTCGACGACATCCCGGCCTGCTACGCCGCGCTGGGCGTGGTGCATGCGCTGTGGACACCGATTCCCGGCGAGTTCGACGACTACATCGCGCGCCCCAAGCACAACGATTACCGCTCGCTGCACACCGCGGTGGTCGGGCCGGAGGGCAAGACGCTGGAAGTGCAGATCCGCACGCGCGAGATGCACGAGGCCTCCGAGCTCGGCGTCGCCGCGCACTGGCGCTACAAGGAGAGTGGCGGTTCGCAACGGTCGTCGTCGGCGGGCGCTGCCGCGCTCGAGCGGCGCATCGAATGGATGCGCCGCCTGCTCGACGCGCACACCGATCCCACCCGCGAGGACGGCGAGGCGCTGGCCGGCGCACTCGGCACCGAGCTGGTCGAAGACCGCGTCTTCGTGCTCACGCCCAAGGGCGAGATCGTCGATCTTCCGCAGGGCGCGACGCCACTGGACTTCGCCTACCACGTCCACACGATGGTCGGGCACCGCTGCCGCGGCGCCAAGGTCGACGGGCGCATCGTGCCGCTCGATTACGTGTTGCGCAGCGGCGAGCGCGTGGAGATCCTCACCGCGAAGGAGGCCGCGCCGCGCCGCGACTGGCTGGTGGTCGCGAACGGCTTCCTCGCCAGCCCGCGTTCGCGCGAGAAGGTCCGCGGCTGGTTCCACAAGCTCGACCGCGCGCGCAACCTGCAGGCCGGACGCGAGCTGCTGGAGAAGGATCTGCGCAGGCTCGGCCTGCTGCAGGCGGATCTGGCGCCGGTGCTGTCGCGCTTCAACGTGGCGACGGTCGACGAGTTGTACGTGCTGGTCGCGCTGGGCGATGTCGGCCCCAACCAGGTCGGCCGCGCGTTGCTCGAACTCGAACGCGAGCGGGCGGCGCCGCCAACGCCCGACGCGCCGTCGCTGCCGGTGCGGCAGCCGCGTCGCCCGCCCAAGGCGGCCGATTCGCAGTTCCATGTGGTCGGCGTCGACAACCTGCTGGTGCACGTCGCGCGCTGCTGCCGCCCGGTGCCGGGCGAACCGGTGGCCGGCTATCTCACCCGCGCGCGCGGCGTCAGTGTCCATCGTCGCGACTGCCCGGCATTCCTGCGCCTGTCGGCGACGGAGCCGCAGCGCGTGCTGCCGGTCGAGTGGGGGCGTGCAAGCGGCGGGCACGCGTCCGACCTCGTGGTCGAGGCAGTCGACCGGCGTCACCTGCTCAAGGACCTGAGCAACGTCATCGCGCAGGAGGACGTGCACGTGCTGTCGATCCAGAGCGAGACGTTGGGGCTGTCGCGCGTGCGCCTGCGCATGCGGGTGCGCGTGGCCGACTACGGACAGCTCGCGCGGCTGCTGGGCAAGCTCGACGGCATGCCCGGGGTCGATGCGGCCCGACGGGCCTGAGTGCCGGTGACGCGTCCGTTCATCGCCGCGGGCCATACTCGCGCGCGTGCCCCGACCCCCTGACATGTCCGCGCCCGATCCCCTCGACGCGCGCGCGCCGATGGCGCGTCGCCCGCTGCCGGTGCCCGAGGCGCGGCCATGGCGCTGGATCGTCGGCGTGGTCTGCGTGTCGGTCGTGCTGCTGGTCGTCCTCGTCCGCGTGCTGGTGGTGGAGCGGCTCTGGCCCGAAGCGCGCGTGCAGGCGCTGCTCGACGACGGCGCCATGGCCCTCGACGCCGGTCGCCTGAGCGATCCCGACGGCGATGGCGCGCGGCAGCTGTACGAGGCGGCGCTGGCGCTCGATCCCGACGACATGCGGCCGCGTACGGGCCTGGCGCGCGTCGCCGGGGCAGCAGTGGTGCAGGCGGCCGCCGCCGTGGAGCA